>Ga0181612_112177_pt1 | contig 10172 bp, 7 predicted proteins | sample HoacroProtozoa21_FD_119630 | JGI IMG/M metagenome (GOLD analysis project Ga0181612, IMG submission 119630) | Hoatzin crop microbial communities from Cojedes, Venezuel. Combined Assembly of Gp0051906, Gp0051904, Gp0051908 | reverse complement strand
GAGATCATGAAATGCTGCTATTTTGTAGAAGTCAGAAGATGAACAACACTGTTGTAGTTACACACTTCTAAACACCAAGGAGGAAAGAAGGAAAAGTGAAAAAATAATTAATCTGAGCATTAGTCAAAAACATAGAACCTTCCTTAGAAAATGAAGGTAATTACAACAATTCTTGAACTGAGCAATGTCGGGAATAAAGGCAGGTCCCTAGAAATATGTAAACTGCACTTTTCCCAAACTAAGCTGAGATCAGCTTGCACTACCTGTTCCCCAGAGTTGCCAGTCCCTGACTTTTTATATAGTCAAGAAGAGAAACAGTTATGACACCTACTACATATATTTAAATAAGGTGTAAGAACTTCCTCTCTGCTTTCACAGCATATGGAGACATTTTAATAGCTCTGGGCAGTCTGAACAGGTGAATTTAGATGTCAGGCAAGCAAGTTTATCTTGGACATTGGTCTGAAAATGGTCCCTGGTAGGGCCATCCTTTAGGTACAAGCCACCTTGGGGGAATATTATTCTCATGTGTACAAATTTTAACAAAAAAATAAAAATTTATAGCAGATTTCTTATCCCTTGGTTCCTTTTGTCTAGTGTTTTCATTTGAGTGTCATAGTTTTAAACCAATATATATTTGCCGTAAGTGTTTTGGATTCAGAAGAGTAGATGGACCGTTGCATTAAATGTCAGCTTCTTCCACTCACTGAGCAGCCATGAGCCACAGATGTGATTTTCTTAATTGTATTTCCCACAAAGTTAAAAAGTTTGAAGTTTTCTCTCCTAATGATTTGCCTCCACTTGAAAACACTGAATAACACAAAGAACTGGACCTGAATGTATTTAACTGCTCTCTAAAGCAGAGAGAAATGTACCTTAGTTTTGTGTGGACAGTCAGGACAGGTCTGTCCACTCCTAGTGATTTTGATATTGCCCTCTAGTTTTTTAAAACCACTGATGAAAACTTTTTCCTGGATAACTAGAGCTTAAACTTTAAAAAATGAAAATTTTTATTTGCTTCTTAACTGTGACTTCATTACGACTGTGAAAAGCAAAGTAATTTGAAAAGGTGAAGAGCACTTTTTTTTGGACGAAATGGCAAATTTAAGAATTTACTGTACAGCAGCACAGGAAAAAGAGCAAAGCAATCTTTTCTATTTGGAAGGGCCATGCTTTAACTGGCTCCTACTGATCCCCTATTAATTAAAAAATATCGTAGGCTCTTTGAAGCCAGCATTTTCTTCCTATCTAAAAACATGCTTGTCGATCTTGTCCCCTTGCCGCATTATAATACAGCAAGTGTATGGATTTTAAGGATGCAGTTGGAAGTCTACATGTTTCTTCCCTCCCATGTTTATACCAGGACTGAAAGGGCAGGATTTGAGAAACAGTAATGTTCCCCAGCTTGCACATGACTTTTCTAGCAGCGCAATAGAGCTGAAGGCTTCTCCGGTGCCTGTTCTTGAGCATCTAACCGAAATATTGTGTATATAACCTCAACTGGAATGATGTCACTGTCTGTAACTTAAAAGGTAAAAAACCCTCTGCAGTTCCTAATGAGACCCAATTAAACATAAAATTCAAATGCATGGTTCTATTTCCTTGTGTGACCTTCGTGTCAGGCTACAGCAACTGGTCATGGTCCCCAGGAAAAATGACAGCTTGAGGAAAGTGACTGAACAAAAGAGCCACATCTGTCTACTGTTGGTAGGAAGAAGGCATGCAGCCCATCCCCTGCTGATAGGCTTAATGGTGCACCACAGTTTCTCTCAGAGGAAGATGGGAGAAACATAAACAAACCTGACTTACCCCAAACTGCTTCCTGAGTCAGGATGCCCTCTCCTCTGGAAGGAGTTCTGACATGGCTACATGCCAACAAACCCATTTGGAGCACACGGTGATTTTGGTACCTCAGAAACAGGGTAATGATAGTAGTCTCTTTTTAAAAATTTCTTTAATATTATTTTGAGTTTTCATAAAATCTGAGGTCTGCTAACTGTTCTTTTTCATGAAAAAATGGATAAGCAAGATATGTATCTGTACAGACAGTTTTTACTTTAGCTCCCCTGCTACTGGAAAATTTGATTAGGAGAAAAGCACTGAACAAATATTTTAAAAATCTGCCAGCTGATTAAATCACACTTTTTCCCTATCTTCTTGGCATATGAGGTCAACTTGGGCATCATTTTAAATCTTCTAGTTTAGATTATGATCTTTAAAATGACATTAAGCTTCCTTTGATGTTCCATATGAGTACAGGACAAAAGCCCAGGAATTAAATGATTGCTCACATTGCAGCATCATAATAATACAGGCTCAGGCTCCAACCAAAGGGTAGCAAAGGGATCTGTCCCAGAAATGCTCATGCTTCTACATTGAAGCATGTCACTAGTTCTACTAGAAAGAAGGTAGAAGTGCTCAAAGCCTCAAATTAGGGCTTTTTCTGGCTGGACTGGGAGTGGTATCTGGGATCTGCTTTTCTTAACAGTTTCTGGCACTGTTTTAACTGTCTGCTTTGAGATATATGGAAAGACTTTGGTTTCAGAAGCTGGAATTATACCATGTTTTTGTAAGGTTGTGCTGTTCTGGAGTCCTGTAGGAGCAAACTGCAGGTGTGTAAACCATTAGCGGTCCAGCTTTTCTCTTTAAACATTCTTTCCACTGCAGTGGTTCCTTGGACTAGTGGAAGGTAGCTGCAGTGTGAAGTCATGACATTCATTGGGCCATGTAGTGTTGAGAACAAAATGAAATTACCAAGGTTTGCTAAGTTGTTGACCATCTGCTGAGTGGTAGTATTTTTCCGTGCTGGCCTGTTCCAGTTGCAAGATAATACAGTTTAACATTAACCTGTTTCAATTAACTTTAAATCAAAAGGCTGCAATTAAGTTGCATCACTTTACACCTGGATGGGCTAACAGTACACCCACAGTCATCCACCAGTGATTACAGTAGCTCAGCCAACAAGCAAGAGGGTTGTTAACTCCTCTAAAGTGGTTTTGTGTCAGAGTCTTCAGATACCCTAAACCACTCTCCTAAATGACCTTAAATATGCTGCTTCTTGTACGAAGCTTCCTACATGGAGCTAGGGATAAGGACAAGGCAAGAGGGTGAAGCACTGTCAGCAGTCACTGCTGCTGAGCTTCCAGGGAGCAGCTTTCTGAATCGGCTGTAGGGTTGCTAAGGCCTGAATTACCTAGTCCCTGACCATCTCAGTAGTAACTCTGGTGATCACCAGGGCCTAGCTAAATTAATCTGAAAAGCACAACTGTCTGGTCACCTCCATGAGCAAAGCAAAGCTTTTCATGGCCATCTATGGAGAACCCCAGAGAATCAATATTTGTTCATAGCTGCTCTAATCAGGCTTCTCTAAAGATTGTAAAAGTGTTACAGTTCAGGTCTTCAGGTTTTCTCCACCTTAAGATGAACTTACATGAAAAGTCTCATGTTTGTGGATCATTGATTGCAAGATGAAGAAACTGGCTGAATATAATCTATAAATTACATCTGTAAGATATTTTATCTTTTTTTTTTCCTTTAAATACATTTCCCGATCATTTGAAAGGCTCTAGTTATTGATTCATATCTTGACTAGAAGAAATTGCTGTCCATGGGATGAAGAACAGAACAAAACTGGTAACAGAGCAGACGGAATATAAGAAAATCACAGGAGAAAAGAAAGGGGAATCAGGATGCTTAAAGGAAGAATTTTACGAGAAAAGTAAATAACTTGTCTTTCTAGCTTCAAAATATGAATTTAATCCTTCAAAAAGTATTTTTTTCCATTGAGTTGGTAACAGAGAGGTCTTTATTTGAACAGTTTTTTCCTGTTGACCACCAGAGTATGCTTTGAATATGACTGCAGTCCTGTCTAACATGAAATACACAGTGATAAAATCTCTTGGAATTGGTTAAAACCCTTGAGAATACAATTGACAGCACTAGAGATTGGTACCCTAAAGTAACAGAAATACAAAGAACCTGAACTGTTGTGAAACCAGGTTATAGTTCCTATAAGCTTGTCCAGAGAAAGAGAGACTCCATTTTGAGTCACGCATTAAAGCTGCTCTAAGCTATGCTGTATAGCTTTGTGTTTCAGCTGGTGTAAATACAGCCATCCTAGTTAATTGGTGATGGTCTCTGTAGTACCTGGAGACAGGGAGCCCACGAAATGCCTTAACAAGTGCCACCCAGAGCAGGGCACAGGGGCATAGAAACGCTGCTGTGCACATTGCTGTGTGGTGTGCTGCAGTTTGCTGGCTGCTTGCTTGATAACTGGCAGGGAGTCCAATCCAAATTTGACAAGATTCATGTCTTCTGCAATGCTTGGACAGCAGGGTCCTGTCCATTCCTTTCCCCTGCCAAGCAGCCTGGCACGGAGAGCGGAGTGCAGATGGAGCGGCGCAGCTCACCTGCGTGCTCGAGGCACTTATATCTGCAGTCTTACTGAACTCTATTTGTCTTATTGCTGGTATTTTCCCAAATTATAAGCTAGAATTTAAAGCACTGCAGCCTTTACTTAAATCCCCTTGAAATCATAACATAGAAAAGGATAAATATCACTTTGCAAGTGACAGCTGAACATTATAGGAATGTGGTGTAAGTAGTCACTTATTGACAGCTTTAATTTGTCACAACACTGTCCTAAGAAAAAGAATGCAACTCATTTACCAGAAAATAGTCTAAACAGTTTGAAGCATCATATCTTTAGAAATATTCTTTATATTCTTTGGATTTACCTTTTCACTGTTTCTTCCTTCTTCCAGGTCTGGTCCTGTCTTTGGCCATAAAATTACCGACTAGTACCAAAGAGAGAAACAAAGTTAGGGACAGAAAGAAGATGGCACTGGATAATTTAGGGAACTGGCAATGGGATTTGAAGCCTTTCAGTCTGTCTGAACCTTGTTGATGGGAACTGCACAAACAGCTAATGGGGATAAATGGTTTGAGCTTCTCATGAAGAAGAAGGAAAACTCAGAATGCTGGAATATGTGGTATTTTCTGAAGGAGAAAAATGGACTGGTTTATGGAAATAAAGGAAAGAAGGGGGTGATTTAGAATAAGAACATCAAAAATAAAGCAAAGAAACCATTGGTGTCTCTGCTAAGTTTCTTCGTCTCATCTTCAGTGAACAAAAGATTATTTAAAATAAAAATGTTGATATAAATTTCCATTTTCTCAGGATCAATGCAATTATTCTCATCTCTGGGTGTGTTCATGGTTAAATACAAATAGTTGCTACAGATAATTAGAAGATGAGAAAGTCCATACTCATTTGTCCGAAATGTTTTATGAGCCCTAAAATCATATGTGGTAGTTTTGCTTAAACAGGGAATACAGGCTACTACATTTTCCAAGCTTCAAGATAACTTCAGTTTGTATTTGCTATAAGCTCTGATTCAGGACTATCCTTTGTGATCATATTTCATTTGTCCTTTTTCGGAATATTTTGGCTTGTTGATAATTAGAATTCTAGGCTTCATGATGTTCGTATTGTAGCCAAGTAAGCTAAAGAATTTAGAACATGGAATTATCAATACTGTGACTTATTTTAGTGTTTTAGAGACACACACCTTCCAGAGGTTAAAGCAGAAAAAAAATGACATTGCTTTGTAACATGTATTGATCACAAGTATGTAATAACATCTCTGGCTCTGAGGAGATCACTGCTTACAGTCAAAAACCACAGTTTGCTTTTAGCCTTATCCAAATAGGCTATTAAGCTAGCAGGTGAATTGGTTGCTGCCCTTCTCGTTCCTCCTCAACTCCTCAGTGCAGTATTTTAACTGCATGAGCACGTTAAAGCAAAGTTGATTTCAATCTAAACCAGTAAAAGCAGCAGGGAAGAATTGCCAGCTTAGTATCTTCTCACCTTAGCTGAGTGGAAGATTTCTCAAAGTTTGGGAAAACTGGAAATTAGAATTAGCTAGTATGAGAAGAAAAAAAAAAATAACCATTCCTAGTGCAGGCTTTGTTCCTAGAGTATAAAGTCAGCTCTCTTCCCCTATGCTAGTTTCTGAGGCAAATAAAAAGCATGCAGTAGAGCACAAATGTGCCCTGAAATTTTAAGGAGAATGTGCTTTGACCTTTAATCAACATGCACACTGTTGAAGAACTTACGTACCAACAGGCAATTATAAACTGCCCAAGGTCCGCGGGGAATTCAGCTGTGGTTTGCAGCCTGCCCCGCTCCTCGCTTGGAAGCAGCCATATTTTGCAGCATGACCCTGACAGGGAAAGCTGTAGGGAGGTGCAGAGGAGCTGAGCCGAACTGCTGCTGCTGTGGTGGCACAAATAAGAAATCTGCAGCTCAGTCGCTGCCTCTGCCTGGCGCTTTGTCACTGAGCTTAGTGACGAGAATTTTCTTTTACTCTCCAGTAAACTGTTTACACCAAAGCTTTGACTCTTGCTGGGTTTTGTTGACACTGATGTGACTAATTCTTCTGAGTCTGGTTATACTCCTGGCCTGGGAGAAGAAAAGGTGTCAGCATGACCATGCCACCAGGTTGTGTGTGGAAGAGAAGGGCAACAGAGCAGCACTGTAACCCCTTGAGAGCAAGCAGGGTGATTTCAGGGGTTGGGGCTTCTTTAGAAAGAGGTGTGGGCAGGGTCTGCTTTGAGGACCTTTCTACCTATATCTGGTGGGGGAGAGTGATGCATCTTCCTGGCCAGTCCCCGTCCTTGTCCCAGTTCTTGGCACCCTGCTGGTAATGTCCGAGCGAAAGGGTCATCGCTGCTGAAGAGAGTGAGCCTGCCTTCACTCGGAGAGAGGTGAGATCTGAGCATGCATCTCATCCGGGTGACTTGATTTAATCTTTCTGTGTTACATATCACTTTCTGGGGGGACCTGGCAACACCTTTTTTCCACTTTATCCTGGGATGAGTACAACCTTTCAATGTGCGCATTCACATCCCTTTCCACAGGATAATTTATCAATTAAATGTACAGTCTAACAATTTCAGAATAATTTTAGCAAATTCCTTGTCCTACTTGTGTCCCACAAGTATTTTTAAAAATACTTTTTCTTGTGCACGACAAATCTCAGATTATATGCAGTTTTTGTGTTAATTTATTTTTATTCCTTTTTGTTTTTCCCCTGTAAGACTGGAAATATGAAGCTGCATTGCCTCTGATGTCATTGTGATTGCATTTTTTAGCAGTCACCCCGACACTGTATCCGTCCAAACTTGTTACCTGTGCCGCTCTCGGCAATAAAGAAGGGAAGAGATTTAACAAGGACAGTTGTAATTTTCCTAACAGGGTAGAAACCAGCCAATTGGAAGACCTTTCTTAGTAGACACTGACGAGACACCAGAATACTCGCTCCTCAGGTGAATGCAGCAATTGCATCCCTTGCTAGCACTACAGCACGTCAGTGCAATGGAAGATGGTGAGATGTAGGCTGCCAGCCTCCGCTATTTATAACATCAAGAGCTTCAGGGTGTGAGGCAAGCTGTTTTTAACACAGTGGCATTTTCTTCTGTTTAATCATGGAGTAACATTATTTTAAGAAAGGCATTAGTTCTACTCAAGAGAGTTAAAAAATCACGCCTCTTTACTGAGTTGAATAAGAGGTGTTTGTGGAATAAAGGAAAAAACCTCCACTTTTCCAAAACTTTAGATGGTTAAAAAGCCATTATGTTGTTTGGCAAATGTAGAAAGGAAAATCAATAAACAACATGTAAAAGAAAGAGGAAGAACGCAATGAGACACATCAGTCAGGTTCCTGTTCTCTCCCTTTTTTGTCCCATCCATTGTGCTGCCAAGGAGAATATGGAGATCCCATGCCTAGAGAAATACAGAGAAGCCTGCTTAGACTGACACAGTGCTTGCAAGACCTGATAAGCAAATTAGTAGACTGATTTGCTATAGCAAGTGTATTTACTGTTCACAAGGACCTTTTCCTTTTCTACCTTTCCCCTCAACACTTTCTCATGTAGTGCCTACAGAGATATCCAAATACTCAGGTAGAAGGACACCAGGGCCTTGTCTTTCTGCAGTAGTATTTAAATAATTCCCACTGAGGCACATGGTTTTACAGAGACACCCAGTATGCAGAACATACCAGAATATTCATAAATTGTTAGGGAATGAGGGCAGAAAATCTGTAGTGAAGGACTTCTTGTGTTTTGACAGTGTCACCTTTTCTGGTGGACTCCAGTGGCTCCCAAGCACCTTACAGAATGAGTTTATCTTCATGTCACACAAAAAAAGTGATTGGAATTCTTTGGAAATGCAACAACCCTGATTTAACTTGAAAGGAGGCATTATTTGTACACTTCTTAGCCACAGCTTGTTTTAATTCTGTCAGTCCAAGAGAATTCACAAATTTAAAAAAAAAAAACAACAAAGTAAATAAAAGAAGCTTTTGCACCTTTTGAACAATTAAATGGTTGGACACCATTTGTGTGTTTAGAGGCATACTATATTTCCACCTTTTCCCTTCTTGCCCACAGAAAGCAGAGTAAAAGCAACAGACGTGGAGAAAACAGGTGACAGACCACGGTTTGGCATTGAAGGTAGACCAAATATCATCACAGATGCATGAATGAAATGAAAGGAGGAAGGAATGATCCACACAGATGTGAAGATGGATGAGTTTGCTGCTGGTTTAATATTTCCCTTGCAGCCCCAGCTCTGGCACAGGACCTACCTCCATGAATCAGATCAAATTCAAGGATAGCTGGAAAAATGGATGTTGACTGTCAGAAGGGTCAGTGAGAACAAGACTAGAGCATGTCGGTCTGGCAGAAGGAGCCAGAGGCCAAGTGGGCAGCCAAATGGTTGGAAGCACAAGACTTCGTTATCTGTTTTCAGGAGCTGCATGAGCTACAGACTTCCCTTATGACCTTGACCTTAGGCTACATCTCAGCTGTGAGACCCAGGAGGGCTCTGAACTTTCCAGCTTGTGTGCTGGGTCTCGTCATGCCCCATCTCCTTATCTGGGTTAGTCCCTGGTGCGCACCAACCTCCCTCCGCTCGATACTCTGGGCAAAAACATGTACTCCTACCAGTTCCCATTTGTAATGAGTTGGGGACAGGTCTTGCCGTGCTGCGGACTCACAGGTCACTTTGGTGGCAGGCTAAAGCTTCTTTTTCACTTTGGTTCTCCATGTGCAAAGTAGAAATGATAGTTTTCTACCTTGGCTAGGCCAGTGCCTTTCCTTAGTAATAAAACAAGAAATACATCCACTTAATAATGACAGAATGCTAATCTTAATGAACCTATGCAAGTACATAAATAGCTAAGGGGGTCGTGAAATCCCACTATGTTGAACCTGAAATATGGACAGTCACTCAAAAAAGCAGACGTTTATTACAGTCTGTCTTCCTGCAAAGTCTCTTCCTGCCTCCTGCCTGCCCCACAAAGGGCTCCGTGAAGTCAATAGTGCCTCAGGTGCCTAGATCCATGTGGCTACTAGCAGCAGTTTTGTCAGGAACCAGGCTGTGTAATATAAATTCTGGGCCAAATCATAAGGACTAATCAAAGTTCCTTTTTAGCTTTGGCTGTCTGAGCTGAGAAGAATCTCTCTGAAGTCCTTAACAGTCCTCCCTCTGTAAAGACTCTCTGGTTTTAGCTCCCTACATTTCTTTAAAGAAATAACTTCCACACCTGATATACTCTCTCCTATATTTCTAAATAAAGTTATGCATTTTTAAGTTGTTGAGGTGACTTGGCCTTACGCCCCTAAATTATGATGTACCCAAGGCCAAAACTAATTTGTAGGACTGAACAGGGGATGATGTCCCAAATAGCTTCTGAGATTCAAGTCAAAATCCTGTATTTATCAAAGCAGAAATATAAAATCAGGGCCAGATGTAATATTTTGCATCCTTTCCAGAAACTGAAACATTTGTGAAGGGAACAAAGCACTGTTAGAAGTGTTACGGGTTTATGTGGTGATGTTGTGCTCAAGTTTCACAACAACCACTTGTGTAGGGCTGCTGCATTAAGAAAAAATGAAGTTTCATACCTGAGGAATAAGACAGACCATTTCTCTCAGGATCCTTTGCTAATGCTGTCCAAGTCCAAAAACACCTGCCATTGATTTCAGCTGGAGCATGATGCCACAGGCTATGACGAGTGCTGCGTCCTTATTCCACAGAGGAAACATCTGTAGCCATCTGTAGCCATCTGAAGTTTTACCAATAGAGGGCTCTATAGGTTTGATTT
>Ga0181612_109935_pt1 | contig 10172 bp, 4 predicted proteins | sample HoacroProtozoa21_FD_119630 | JGI IMG/M metagenome (GOLD analysis project Ga0181612, IMG submission 119630) | Hoatzin crop microbial communities from Cojedes, Venezuel. Combined Assembly of Gp0051906, Gp0051904, Gp0051908 | reverse complement strand
TGAATCACCAACAGTCTCTTAAAAAAAAATACCTGAGACAAAAGCCAGTACACTGAGTAGCAGTGAATCCCATAAATCACTTTTGCTGATGATTTCAGGGAAAAATATTTGCAGTTGCTGCTGTTGGATTGTTCTGTCACCAGAATTCTTCTTATTTTTGCATAATGGGAAAAGGTGAATCAGGAAGCACAATTGGGCTGTTATGCAGCGCTCTTTTATGGTCTCTCACTCTTCTCAACAGCTGTGTCCTAAAAGAATTGCTTCAAAGTAGAGGCAAGCTGGAACTGAATACTGTATACTTCTTACGGAAAGAACAGTTTCACTTGTGGGTTATTCTTCAAGACCTGAGGGTTTTCTATTTCCTAATAGTGCAACTGCTTCAGTAAACAAAAGGTGTGTTATTTGATGAAAGAAGGGAATTGTCTTGTTTGTAAAATATCAGAGGAAAGTTACGGATAAAAAAATTTGGATAAAACTGATGTACTAGATTAAGGTGTTCATTAGAATGATAGAATATCTCAAGTTGGAAGGGACCCATAAAGATCGTTGAGTCCAACAACCTGCTCCTCACAGGGCTATGTAAAACTAAACCATATGACCAAGAGCATTCTCCAGACACTCCTTGAACTCTAACAGGCTTTGTGCCTGTCATGTTTTAGCCTGGCTAGAGGCCAGGTGCCCACCAAAGCCACTCTATCACATGCCCTCCCCATCTGGATAGGAAAGAGAAAAAAAAACATTGAAAGGCTCCTGGGTCAAGGTGAGGGCAGGGGGAGATCACTCACCGATTACCATCATGGGCAAAACAGACTCAGCTTGGGGAAATTAGTTCAATTTATCACCAATCAAATCGGAGTAGGATAATGAGGAATAAAACCAAGTCTTAAAAACACCTTCAGGCATTACCCTGCTCCGGTATGGGATCCTCCTCAGGCTGCGGGTGAGGATCTGCTCCCCTGTGGCCTCCATGGCTGCAGGAACTGCCTGTCCCACCACGGTCTGCTCCATGGCTGCAGGGGAACCTCTGCTCCAGCACCTGGAGTACCTCCTCGTCCTCCCGCACTGACCTTGGGGTCTACAGAGTTGTTGCTCTCACATCGTCTCACTCCTGTCTCCAGCTGCAATTGCCATTACACAAGGGTTTTTTCATTCTGAAATATATTATCCCAGAGGTGCTCTCACCTTTGCCGAGTGGCTTGGCCTTGGTCAGCTGCAGGTCTGTCTTGGAGCTGGTGGCATTGGCTCTGTTGGACACAGAGGAAGCTTCCAGCCCCTTCTCACAGAGACCCCCCCTTTAGACCCCCCCCTACAACCAAAACCTTGCCACGCAAATGCACTACAGCGCCATGACTACTCCTCTGGGAAGCCTGTTCCAGTGGCCATCCACCCACTCAGTGAAGAACCTTTTCCTAATGTCCAGCCTGAACTCCACTGGCACAGCTTCATTCCTTTTCCTCGTGTCCTGTCGCTGGTCACCAGAGAGAGATCAGCATCTCCCCCTCCGCTGCTCCCCTTGAGGAAGATGTAGACTGCAATGAAGTTGTCCTTCAGCCTTCTCTTCTCCAAGCTGAACAAACCAAGCAACCTTAGCCACTCCTCATAAGACTTGCCTTTGAGACCTTTCACCATCTTGGTCACCCTCCTCTGGACACACTCCACTAGTCTGATGATGTCCTTATATTGAGGTGCCCAAAACTACACACAGTACTCGAGGTGGGGCCACACCAGACAAATCAAAGCATTATCCAATATCGGTTTGTATAGTGCACTCTTCATTGGTTGTCTCTAGGAACAATAAGTTGTATCACTAATTGTAGAATTTATGTACCGTGATATTTTGTACTTCTTGGTCCAAAATGCAGTGCATTTTAAAGGTTTTAAGGGAAGCATAAGTTTGTGACATTTAATTATTTATTATCAAATAGTAGTGTATGCTGATCATTACTCGCATCTTTCTAAAGTATTCGCCAAAATAATTGAACAAATGGAACACAATAATGAAGTTGTAGCAGGTTTCTGTCAGCAAACCAGAGTTTCCCACGGTTTGCTGTTTTGCCTTAAGTAAACATTTAACATCTTTTATATTCCTCATAGAACACTGTGTTGAGAAGAAGCCATGTAGTCTCCTATCATTTGCTATGTATGCATCTTGGAAGGTCAATATGAAACAGAAAGATAAAGCATATTAAGTTGAGACTAAGGTCCAATCAGAGAGGTCTCTTAGAGGACATAGGGTTGAAAAGCAGGATGGAAATAACTTGGCAAGTATATAAAAGTTAAGAAAATATTCGGATTGGGCAGGGATGCTTGAAACAGCTTCTTGACGTTATTCTTCTCTGCACAACTATGCAAAAATGTCTCAGATGCAGAGAAAAACATTTCCTTGGGCTGTTTCGAGGGGAAGAGGAAAGGTAGGGGAAAGAGAAACCAAGACACTTTAATAATTAACTTCTACAGTTTCTATTCATCTACTGAAAAAACACAGCTGTGAACTAGGTGACAAGCAGTCTGTCTGTGATTCATGGGGGTAGCATGGAGCCTAAGATTGAGATTTGCAATGGCCAGCTCCCTGAGCTCTGAAGCTCTCTGCATCCAACTCTCAGTATCCATATCAAAGTTCTGACCTCACACATGGACTTTTTCTGGCTTTGATTGAAATCATCTTATGGAATATGATGTGGTTCCTTTCTTTTCCTCTCAGCCTCTCTTTTTCTTCTACTGTGTGAGATCTATCACAGTTCCTTGTCAGCATGATATGAATTTTAATGCTTAATATTTCACAAGCTCCTTAAAATGAGGTTTAGCCATAAATTCAGCTTCTTTCCCATAAAGAAGAGAAGGAACTGAAAGAGTCCACAGTTGAGTGAGAAAGAAACAATACAACATCATTGAGATTGTTTCAGGTAGCAATCTCAGTAGAGATTTCATAACACCCTTCTCACTTCAAAGCCTTTCCTTGGTTTATCTTCAACAGCTCCAAATTTTAGTCTCTCAAAAGTTTGCTAAATACTGTGAAAGACAAACCTCTTTAGCCATTACATTTTTCTAGACTGCTCTGAGTTAGTGCTCCGCCTGTATCTTTCTCCTTTTTCATTAAAACTTTTCTCCACAAAGGACTTGGGCTCCTATTTAATCGCCAAATTCACAGAGCTTTTCATCACAAGGGATTCTGAACTTCAACATGAACAAAAAGAAAAAAATATCATTTTCACTGACATGTGCTCTATTCTAACCTCAAATTGACTTCCACCTCTGCAAAATAAAAGTTACACAGATCAGTTTGACACTGTGTTGAGGAGCCCACTGACCCTGTAAATTCCCTTTTGCATCAAGATTTCACTAAGGAATAATATGATGACCTAGTGTCCAGATCTAATTTTAATTTCACTACCTGCAAAAACATTCATAATAGTTCTGACTCAAAAATGTTCATGAACTCAGTTTGAACTGACTCTGGAAATGTTCATGGAGCTTTAATTAAAATCTAGCTCAGCCATGTTTTTGAAGTTCTGGGAACTGCCTTTCCTCAGCCCTTATGGACTTACTAATGTTGCCCTAATTTGCTGTTAAATGTGTGTTTATATGAAACACTGAAAGACTCTTGAAATGAAAAACTGCCTCCTGAGATCAGGGGAAGCGGGCTATAGGAGCCACTACCTTGACCTAGCTCCCTTAAAACAGAAGTTTCTTATATGCTCCAAAATCTCAGGACTTACGAGCATGGCTCTTCCAGAGGAACAAGCTGAGCTCTAATAAAGGTTTTACGGTGGAAGTCATAAGGTTTACAAGGGACAAGATCTGGATTTATTCCATAGTGGCAGTAGAAAAATAAGTGCCGTTGTCTGAATTCTGTCACTCTTCTTCCATGTCTTTGGGTGGCATTGGAAGACATAGATAAGCCAGCCCACCTGCCCACTTGTCAGCATGCTGGTCCCACCAACTCATCCCTGTCACCTGGCCCCAGCCTCACTTCACAGGCATCTGCACTTCTCTGGCCCTTTAGGGTGCCTTCCTACACTAGTAGAAAGGACAATATTTATTTACCTGTGTTGGGACTAGTTTTCCATCGAAGCAAAAAAACAGTGTTGCTCCCTGCCCCAGCTGACTGTGGGGTGAGAGGGTGCCAAGGACCAACATGAGGCAAAAGACCAGGAGCTGAGGCCAGGCCAAGAAAGGTTTGGAGTGTCTTTTAGCTACAGCAAGCTGTGGGCTGGGCTCGTGCCATCAGCCAACAGCCCTGCTCAGCTTGGTGAGGTCTCTCCTCCTGCTCCCTCAGGCTTCTGCTCAGCATCATTTGGAAAATGTGCTCCAGTGGCTGCGAACCGAAGAAATATCTCTTCTCCCAATCCTCTAACCAATCTGCTCCTCTTACAGCCCCATTTTTCATCTCTTGGCTGGTCTAAAGATGCAGCCAAAAATTTTTGTTAACGTCTGTTTATATGATCACATGCACATAGAAACAAATTAATGAGGTTATAAGAGAGCAGGGACAGAGCGCCTTGGGTTTTGACTCACATGCAGTCTTGCAGTCTACTGACAGAAGCCAAATCTGCCATGTCCTCAGAGGGGTGAAGTCATACCCACAATGTTTGCAGGACATTCTTACAATGCATTATAGTAGTTCCTCAAAGTCCAGCATTTTTTATGTCCTGGAAGAATTCACATTTCACCTTTACTAAGTCTAAGCTTTTGTTCATTTTCTTAATGGAAATGCTTAGGTTTGGTTTTTGGGGTTGAGGTGGGTTTTTTTCTGTTTTTTCTTTCTATAATCACGTGAGTGTACTGCAGAGTTGAAGATGATCCATGAACACAAACTGAACATTTCAATATTCATGAGGGAAGACATTTTTTAAAAATTTATATTACTTATTTTCAGAACAAATAAGAAGCAGAAACTCACTACTGGCTCTATTAATGAATCAGTTTAAATCAATTATAATCCTTAAATGAAACTATTCATGAAATATCTAATACTGACTTCTGTATGACAACTAGCTATCTTAGAGACCTTTTTTCTCAAACTTGAGACTGTTTACTGCCTACTTAATCCAAACACTGAAATTATTGTTTTGGATTGAAAAAGACTTTTTTTTCTTGGCAGTTTGAACTGGTATACAGTGGCCAAGTGACTTAAGTTTTGTTAAGTCTTTGGAAACCCCTACTTGGCCATTCCTGAGAAAGAGGAAACCTGACTCTTCTGCCTGCGCCATGAGTTCAGCAAAGGGCACAAAAAACCCCCATCTACTCTGTACTTTGAAACCTCAGCATAACGGTAAAGATTGATTTATTTTTTTCTCCCCACCATTAAATTTAGGACTAACAAATGCTTAACTGATTTTTTTGTGAAAAGAGACTTTTTTTTACCCCCCAGATTAACAATATATTTGTCCAATGGGCTTTGCAAGTTCCATCTGTCCCAACTCATGTCCTTTTCTAGATGCCACTGTGAAGTTTCACTCTCAGACTACCTTAAACTGCTCACCAGGCCCCCTGCTACTTCTGCTGCTCAAAGAAAATAACTCTTACAAGTGTTCCCTAGCTTTTTCCAGTCAAAATAAGCCAGAACTGCTGAAGCTATTTCAATATAATGTCCCTGCCAGTTGGCTTATTTGGACTGAAGCAGAGCAGAGAGTCATCACACTTGACGTTTGACGGGCAGGTTTGCAGGCGTGGTGATCTCGAGTGATGCAGTGCAGCTGACATCGGACTAGTAACAACAGCAGCTTCAGCCAGCACAGCTGGAGCAGGAAGGGTGCGTGTATCCCGTACGCTGGTGGACGAGCTGAAATAAGGACATTTTGCAATTGTGTCTTTTTTATTTTTCCTGTGAAGTCTGAGGGAAGACCATGATTTCAGAGATGTATTTGAACAATGGTCCAGTCTCTATCTGGATGAATAATGGTGAAAATATGTTTTCTTAATGCTTGAATGTCTTGGTAGGTAAAGTATCAGCCTCTCATTCTGGGCATTCAGGACAGAAGTACGCTGCAGTGAAGGAGGCTGCCTAAGGTTGCTTTGTAACTCAGAAAGTTGTGGAGTTCTCCTGCACTCGGTCTTTCCTTGGTAAACTAGTGTATGCACTTGCCGATGGGGAAAACACTATCTTTACTGTGTCTGTGGAGATATTTATTCTCTCTGCATAGGCTGAAGAGAAGTACATTACCTCAGACATTGGCAGAACGGTTGGAAGAGGAAAGCAGGCTACAGGGGACAGAAGTCCTGTTGAAGCATTCCATCCACTTCACAGAAAAGAAGAAGGTGTAGCGTGAAGGGCTTGATCTAAAAAGCTGGAGAGCAATCATTCTTATGAATAGTTCATGCTTAGTTTCACTATTTGCTCTTCGTCCCTAATCTGTTGACTTTAATTTTTTTTTTTTACTAGAGAAAGAAAATAGTCAGCAATCTTCAGTGTGCAGATTTGGCAGTCATGTCCCAAATCCGAACTCATTCTGGTATGCTTCAGTTGCAGCTTTGTTAAGCTTTGTTAAGTAGAGGAACTGAAAAAAAGAATGTATCAAGCCCTGGGACTGAAGTAGAAATAATAATAACTGATAAAGATAAAAAACCACTACTGCATTAACTTGAAAATATTCAAATAACCATAACAGTAAAAATGCAAATTAAATGGCTTAAAATCAGCTTCTCTGTCACACTTACGTCTCCTAGCAATCTGTCACATACAAAGGCTCCGTCCTGCTTGTCTAATTCAGCCCGCGTGTTTCAGGGGATTGTCTTTGACTTCAATAGCTTTTTGTTCTTCTAGTTTGTGATTTTTTTGTACTATTCATTTTTCTCTGGAGCTGGCTTCATAACCCTGCAGGAATACACATGCTTGGGTTTGTGCAGGAAGGGAGGGCTGGCTGCTGAAGCCCAACGTCCACGCAGGACCGTGGGTTCCTGGCACCCTCTGGTGGGTGGCATTTCTGGGAGAGAAAGGATGCCAAAACCCAGTTTGGACACTTCAATGGGTTTGACCCAGCTGGGCAATGTTTCAGAAAACAGACCCTGGGCATTTCACCACTGAATTACATTCAAAGGATATGTTATAGGTAGGTTTGGTAATTTCCTTTTGTATCTCTTAAAATACAAAACTAGAGTGGCGTATCAAGATATGTGTGGTCTTATGCTAGGTAGAGGTAAAAAGAGACATGGCATACGTGCTAATTAACTGCCTTAAGGTGGCTGCAACTTGTAGGAAGACAATAGGAAGTGTAAGGCAAAACGTTTTGATCATCCAGTTACATATGTGCTCCAGAATTTTCTTCCAGAGGTCGACGTGTTAAGGAGGCAGGGGCAAAAATTGTTCCTACTTGAAAAATACTGAGGGGATTTAGTTGAGCAACAGCTTTTTTATCTCTTTAGTCACTCCAAAAGCCTGGTTTGATACTGCAAGATGTTCAGTGTCGGAGGGCTCCTATTTTAGGCGTTTCATAGCAGCAACAGCAAGCTGCGCGTGTTTCTAAGAGGTCACAGTACAACCCATGTCTTTCTGTCCACTGCTGGAGCTGGTTCCCTACGTTCAATACATAGGTGAAGCAGCCTTCAGATGCTCCCCAGCTTTGAACCTGCTGTCTTGGTAACAACACTTGCTAGAAAGTACGTAGAACAAGATGATGGAAGTTGCTTCTAAATATAGCAGCTGAAGAAGATTTTACAGTACAAAACACCACCAGCAGAGGCTGTACATCTCCCTCCACAAATCCCAAATGTAAACCAGATGAGAAAACAATTGTCTGATGGCTAAACAGTGTGCAAAATTCCTGTGCAAATGCCAACAACACAAACTCTCTTCTCATTAGATCTGGCTGAAAAATTCTTTCAAACTAAATGAAACCATGTTCAGGCAAAACCTCCCCTGAAGTTAAAAATATTCAGTTAATTTCTTTCTTGTTTTTCTTTACCTCTTAATGCCTTTACTTCAGCCCAGCTTTCAAAAAGAAGTAGCTAAGTACATCTGATACCAAGCGTTTCTCATCCAGTAGTTCCTGGAAACTTTTTCAAGAATAGATGTTGTTGTGATGAGATCAGTCTGTGGTTGTTAGATTATGAATTGAGAAGTTTGGATTCTCTTCTAGGAAGCACTTGAGTTGTTGACTCCTTCTCCAGATATGCCTTTGGAACAGTACGTAGACCACGTTGACACATAATGCAATCTCATTTTCGTGGGCTCTCTGGTGAGCCATCTGCCCCAGCCAGCCGCATAGTCAACAAGCCATTGATGTTTCTGTTGATACTTTGTGTGCCACGTAGCTTTTACAAACCTATCGCTTACAAGGTGACTGAAAATAAGCTTAGGCCTCAAATCCATTGACATGGACACCTTAGCTGGAATGCTGCTACTCCTCATGCACACAAATATTTGTCACTTGAAATGTCTCATAATTCTGTTGTGACTACGTAATAAATCTTATTTCTAAATGCAGGGATGCTTCATCTTCAGGTTCTTTGGTTAATACTTGAGAAGAATTCTGCTGTCTGTTTTCTCTGAATCATACGGTTTTACAGACACTGCCAATTTCCACTTCAGCTTATGAAGATGAGTACTCTTTCTGTGAAAAACAGTCCTGTGTGAGCAATGTCACCGTCTGAATACTGTAGAGTACAAAAGCCGGGGACACGCTGTGACAAAAGAGAGATTCCTGAAGCGCTGGTTGGTGCCTGCACCTCTTGCCACCTGGAAGCACAGAGGATGACAACCGTCAGGATATGCATCTGCCTGTCTCCAAACTGATCCTGGGAGACTGGCAGAAAATAAACATGTACTCCTGGGATGCCTCATCTTTTACTTCCTAGTGGGGACCTCAAAAAGTTTCAGAAAGGTATTGCTGCTTGTGGATTTGGGAATTCTGAGGACACAGCCTGTTGTAGTTAACTAAGCAGTGTCAGGGAGTCTCTTGGGGGGGTTTGATTATCTGTACTTGAACTACCAGCAAGTCTCTGTCTCGGCTCTGGGTCAAGGTAACGAGCGATTCCCAGACAGCTGGTGGTGGATCTGGGCCAAGGACCATTCCCAACAGCCATTTTCATGTGTCCAGCCTGTTTTGGAGACTAAAAGCGTTTAGCAGTACGGAGAAAATCAGACTCTGCCAGTTGGCCACAGGACGAGAGCACTTTTTTTTTTTTTTTTTACGAAAAGCAATGTAATAATGTACGTGCATTGTTATGTGTAAGTCTGTAATTAAAAAAGGAAGTTTTCTTTCTTGGCTGATTTTGTGGCTCACCTCTTTCTATAATCTTAATGCGTAGTCATTCCTTGTCGTGTTCTCTTCAGATTAAATTACCTTGCTTGCATTTTACACCATTCCCAAGGCGGTTTCAGAACTTTACAAATCATGTCAGATGAGAAATACTCATGTCAATGTAGCTTATATCAAGCTCAACATCCCTGGTTTGCATTTTAGCCTTCCTTGGGATCACACATGACATATTACAGTGACACAGATGGCAGACTTAGTAGTTACTGCTGTCACTCTCTACTTCATTTCAGAAAGCTGTGCTGGAGACCATCTGGTTGAAGCAGCATAGCCTACTCCCAAAACAGCTGTTATAAACTACGTCTTGCAACCTCTGAGTCCCATTGCTGTAGCCTCTTTCTTCACATCTTCACGTTGTCCAGGCTATGGGTTAAAAATACCAGTTGATCCAGTCCCACCTGCAGGTCGGCAGGATCCCCCCCAGGAGCTGGCAGTGTTAGCTGACAGCATTCAACCCATTGGAAAGGTCTTGACTTCCCTTGCACCAACAAAGCAAGCTAAATAGAAGTCACTTTACATTTCTCTACTCTGTGTGCGATGAGAATATGAATGATATAGTCAGAGTAATCCCCTCCACTGGCCAGAGTTGATATAGGCTTGCTTTCTTGACCACTAATTTGTTATTTTTTATAATCTCTCACAGGTTTTTTTTGAGATAAAGGTGAGTCAGAAGAGGAGAAAATGACAATGTATTAAAGTTATCTACTGAAGAACTGATAGTGAAATAAAATAAATATTAATAATAAAAAAAGGTACAAACAAGCTGGATGCCCTGAAACTAGCTTATCCAGATCTGTTGAAATCAGAAGACTATAAGGTTAGAGTGATGCCTTCAAGGCTATTTATGTGATAGGGTACTCAGGACGTCATACCAACATCTGCTTGCAGACAGGCAGTCTAGTGCAGCCTGGATGCGTA
>Ga0181612_100575_pt1 | contig 10172 bp, 6 predicted proteins | sample HoacroProtozoa21_FD_119630 | JGI IMG/M metagenome (GOLD analysis project Ga0181612, IMG submission 119630) | Hoatzin crop microbial communities from Cojedes, Venezuel. Combined Assembly of Gp0051906, Gp0051904, Gp0051908 | reverse complement strand
CCACCCAGAAGGCCCATTCTCATCACATCCCTTTTCCTGGAATAACACTTCCCTTTAACAAAAAACAAGTTTTCTTTTTTTTTTTTTTTTTTTTTTTCATGGCTTCCCCCCTCTTCCCCCCCCCCCCCCTTAAATCCATTCTTTTCTCCAAATCCAACTCTTCACTGCAGTCATTGTAAGAAGTCCTAGTTTTAAATATCCCTAAACTAAAAATTCTTGCTGCTTCACAGGCTGACTTTACCAGCTTTAAAGCATTGGCATGGTTAACGAGCCAGAACTACACTCACTGAATCAAGCCTTTGTCCAACAAAATTAATAGGAAGAGTACAGCTTTCACTGGGACAAGAATCAGCTCAATCTGTAAGTAACAGCTGATACAACCTTTTTGTTCACATCTTCCCCTGTATGGCTTGTTTTCATCTGTCTAGCTGAAGAAGACCATATACTATAAAAAACCCGTACATCAGTGAAAAGTAGTTCGCTCAGGGGAACCTACCTTTGGTTTTCTGTAGATTTCATGCTGACTTACTGATTTGATCTTCTCTTATTATTTTAAGGCCTCCATAATCAAACAGATTTCTTGAAAAGCAATGCAGAGGGGAATAAATCAAACCATAACAAACAATTCTGAAAATGTTTCCCACAGAATAGTACATTCAAAAAGAGTCAGCTGTTTTTTTCCACTCTATTCCTATATGAATCCTGTTTATCTTCTGATTTCAGCCTTGAAGCAGCAATAGTTTACTGCACATATTACGATTTAAAAACCCCCTGATCTCACTGTCACATTGCAGAGGAAATGTCAGTGAGACCACTTAATCTGTTAGTATAAACACAACCTTTCATAAAATAACTGGTCTTCCTACACTATACTGTGTTCATTTATTATCATGTACAATACCTTTGCTTACAGTAATGATATGTGATTAATAACAAAATATATATTTTGAATTTTCTTGCATAACAAGAAGACACCGTTAGTTAAGTATGCCTTAATGACTCCCTAGCAGACAATCTGAACTGCTACTAACTGAACAGAAATCTGCAGCAAAAAAGATTTCAAAAAAATTCTTAATTATTGAGGAATACAACAACTGATTTCAAACAGAGTTATTACACTTGCATTCTCACTTAAAACAAGACACTGATTTGTGACTTAAGGCACATTTCACTGAGGACGTGATTTGATTGTAGAACCTTCAATATCTGAAAGTGTGACTGAGGAAAGCAAGACCCTAAACTGGGCTTTGAGACTGGAACTAAATTCGCAAGTCTCCAGTTAGATATGAAAAAAACAGCTTCTCCCCCCTCCTTTCAGGTGCTTCATGCAAACCACTCATATAAAATTACGAACACCATGATGTGTTTTTTACTAAATCTGAGTAATCACAGAACAGACCATTTTAAATAACCCAGCATTTTTCAGTGGGAATAATTTCCTACAGCTACTATTATTCACAATTACTAGTGATTTTCTACTTGCACCCTGTTACGCCCTTCACTTGCTAATTGCCTTTTTTTATTATTGTATTGGAATATGTTGCTTGTTAAAACACAACATGCTGAGTTAAATAATAGTGACTGCAGCTGCCCTCATCTTTAATATAAGTAAAGATAGAACCACCTTGGAAAAAGACTGAAGTCTTCACAGCTCTGGCCTCGTGTCAGGGCTGAGTTTGATTTTAAAGTCTACTCTGTTTTGAACACAATTTGGCATACCCTTTGGACTCTTTGCAAGCTTCCAGAACTTGCTAACTCCAGTCCTGGTAAATAAGGCCAATTGGAAAAAATTCAAACATAAGTGTACTGCAAATCATCAAAAACTTTGCTATGCAGCCCTAAATTAGTGAAGTAGAGCCTAAGCAAACAGCTAGCTGACAAGCACATTTAGCATTTGAATTAACTATAAATATCTGTACTTTTTCTATCTACTATATATACACACCACAGCAACAGGAAATAAAATAATAAAGAACAAATTAGCATCCTCTTTTACTACTTTCATAACCTGATTACAAGCAAGTAAATTAAGTAAATTCACAGAAATGGACTGTAAAACTTTCCTGTCGCATTGACTTTGATCATTATTTGTACTGCTCATGTGACTTGCTCAATGCTTTTAGATAATGTGAGGCAATATAAAACACAGACTAGGAAATGGTGCATTTTATCCTAAAATGATTAAATAAGAGAAGATATTGTATAAACTTTATAAACTTTTTTTTGAAATGTGATATCACAGTCATTGCTTTCTACAAAAAGGCTTGATAGAAAACAATAATAGGCTTTGGAATAAAAACCCAACAAACCAAAAACCTTTAAGAACTTCTTTCACTGTTTGGTTTGGTTTTTTTTCCAGATGGATCAAAAATTTAACTGTTGCTTGTAATTAATTCACTTAATACATTAAAACACTGAAATATGGTGATTCCAAACACAAAAGACATGAATATATGCACATATAATACATTAATAAGGTACATTGAATCACTCTAGATGTTCATCTCCCTTGAGAATTCGTGCATTAGTTCCACATCTGTAAATGTAAGTAAGCACCATTGTTCTATTTCTCCATATGGTGACAAATTACCCAGGTATCACAACATGAAAGGACCCACACGGAACTAATGATACTTCATGTGTGGGGTGGAAGGCTGTGCCATATAATAAATGCGTATTTATCATATGGCACTGTTACATCTTTAACAAGCAGACTGACACAAAATACTGAGATACTGACCAGCTGACCTCCAGCTATTCCAGTACACCACACCAGGCAAAGTTCTCGAGGGAAAAAAATCAGATAGCCTTCAATTAGACACACATTTAAAACAGAGGAAATAAAATGGCAACCTTCATTCAGAAATTTCTTAGCTTTCAAGAATCTGGAACTTTGAGAGCATCCTTTCGTGGCAGCTCCCATACCTCATCTTCTCCTTACATGCTAGTTGCCTCCCGGGCAAGGTATACCAGCAGACTAAAGCAAACAGCCATCCACCCCTGAAACACCCAGTCCTTACTTGCACAGCATCTTACTTCATACCAAAGCTATGAATACAAATATCAAAAACATTCATGTTTCACATTTGGGCTGAACTTATACCTAAAGACGTGTTCCATCCTATGCCTAAATTAAGATACCTAAATCTCAGCTGGGAGGCAACAAGGAACAACGTCTTAAATCAACCCATGTCTGTATAGGAGAGAGCACTCTCTGCTCTGCGTGTGTGTGGAGTCAAAATTAACTAGCTTAAAACACTGGTGGAGGAATGATCTTTTGCTCCCTTGGACTTTTAAACAAGCAGCCAGGAGTGTGACCTACTTAGATCGCCCAGGCTTGGAAACAAGCACAAACCTCTCATTGCAAACATCCATTATTACCCTCTATGTTATTAGACCTAAGAGATGACAAATCTAAGATGCTCTCAATGGTCTGCTCCAAGATGGAAATCGGGGAAGAAGAGAGTGATCTAGAAGAGGAGCTGTGCTTAAAAACCTGCTATGTAAATCAGGGCACCAGAAATTAGCATGAAAATGTCTGCCTCCCCTACAAACGATAACACTTAAGTGCTTTAGTACATTTCTGCACAGTACTTCCCAGGCAAGCGCAGTCTTGCTTTGCTCATGATCCAAGCCAGCTCAGATCCAAGCTGCCTCTGAACCAGAAGACATGCAGCTAGGCTGGACCGCTGCTGAGTCTAAAGTAAAACATCCCTGTTCCTTTCCTTAGCACAACTTGTTAACTTCGACCCAGAACTGCACCCAGCTGTTGTTCAGATTGGGCTTGTGTCCTCCTGCTGCACCAGCAAATACTTGAGGCCCTCAGAACCAACGCTCTACCACTTTCCTGCCACATCGCCAGCTCTACGCAGCACTTGAATAACACCGACTTGAAAATGCTAAGGGAAATTAATTGTCAACAGAACTCAGTTACAGAGTCCAAGAGGAAACAAACGAGTGACTTTCTCTGTTGATTATGATCACAGTTCTGGCACACTTTTGTAATAAAATTAAGCAAACATTAACTTCTGCAGGGTCAGATATTCTTACAGCTGCTAATTCTGCTTTGCTTACGATGTATTTTGTTCCCAGTAAGCTTCTGCTTGTACTGAGCAACACTAACACTGTTCTGTATGACGAAGTTAATAGAATATTAAGTGAAACATTGTTCTGTATTTTTATAAACAGATTCTGATAGAACTTGCTAAAAAGAACTTGTTCTTAAAACAGAAAAAATAAGTGATTAAAAAATCCCATGGAAGTAAGATGCTAAAAGCAACACTTCAAGGGTCATTTTGCACTAAGTGGTCTTGTTATGTTATGTTACAATGTTCAAGTCTTAACTTTTGTCCATCATTTTGTTACAAGAAACATCTTTTAGTTTCAAAAACATCTGTAGAATCTAAATTCTGCATTCTTACTGATGGAAAACTGGTCATTTGTTTCTGAAAAAAGTTTTCCATAGCAATGTTCAAATTGTTCCTTGAAGAACACAAGGAGAGTCACGCTGGTTCAGGCTAATGATCGATTTAACGAAACCTTTTGATGGGGAAAGCAAGTTCATGAGCAATTAATTTTGTCTTGTCTTACACGGGTGCTACTGGCACTGCCAAAACAAAAGATTGAATGGCATGACTTTCACATGCTGCTCAAAATACTCAGAATTTGAAGACAAAGAGAGTAAAAGAGCTTGCCAACTTTATTATGCACATCTAATGAAAAAGTTTTAAAAACTGATCGAATCAGGATATTTTCTGAAGGATGAGGCACAACCCTAAAATTATTCTTGCTGGCAAATTTCAACATCTTGAGTCAAATTCCTGAAATAATAAAAAGTTGGACAAACTTTTTCTGAAAAATAAGGCCAAATTCTTTTTGTGGAAACCACTTCTCACGACATCAGTATGATATCTTAAGACAACTTGAATTTCAGAAGCTCTATAAGATCAAGCTTGCAATTTTTAGGGGTTGGGTGAAAAAACAGAGGAAAAACATACCATCCAATAATAACATTAATAACTATAATATTCAATAATAATAGCTATACGGCTAGGAACATGGTTTATAATTTACATAATTTAATTAAGGAAATGTCAAAACACTGGTTTCTACTTTAAAATACTGCCTTCTGTGGTAAATTAAAGATTTTATACAAAAGGTGCATGTTTTCCTTTTATTTTTAAGCAGCCTAATGAGAAAATTATCTTTCATTAGGTGTGACAAATACCAGAGCAAACTGCAAGTTATATAAAAGGATTCTCTCTGTCTTCAAATATTCAGATCAAAATTTTCTGGAAGATATACTTCAGTGAAACAAGTTAACAACTCAGTAGATAGTTAATCAGCGAAGATTTAATGGTGTATGGTATCAGGGGTGGAGAATCAAGATACCCAGCGTTCACTTCCAGTCTTCAAAAAAAAACTACATAAGCTGAATTATATGTAGGAACTACATTCATATATATGGTATCAAGAGCTAAATATTAATATTTTAGCCTTCTTATTAAAAAGGCTTCATCATCATCTAGATTTGGGTTAAAGTTCCAAACATGGGTCTAATTATCTCTTTCTGTGAAAGATTTGGGCGTTGGCTGGCACCTGATACATTTCTTCTCACAGAGGTAATTCTCATTGTAATCAATTCACTTCTCAGAAATTACTGGTTTTCTTTAATAACAAAAAAGGGCATTTCAAAAAAGTCTAATTCCAGCCTTCAAAAAACATCACTATAGCTAGCTGTCACAAAAGCATGGACATCAGAATTATGAGCAATATCAGCCACACCTATGCTGAATAGTCTGTATACTCTGTATTAATCACTACTACATTCTTTCAAAGATCACTTCAAGCTGTTTGCCACTGCCACACTCAGAGGATCACTCAGCCTATTAACAAACCACCAGATCCTTTTAAAAAAATCAGTTTTCTACGAACTTTGCTGTTGCCATGTACTGCATTCTTTGTTCCTATATGTATGACCTTGCACACAGTTGCATGAGAATTTTTTTTTTTTAATAGAGAACATGGTCTACAAAATGCTGTGAGAAGACTGTTCTTTGACACAGAATTTCGTCTAACCAGTTACTTTTATTATTATATGTGATTTCATCTGTATGAGATCGATTTTCTACAATACAATATTAATAAAAAATATTTAGAAATGAAGCAACTATTATAATTAGCCACTACAGAAATTTGTAGCTAACTAGAAGAGTTCAATAATATTTCTGTGCTTCCTAACCTCGCAATGCTCCTGTAGATCCAGATCACCTTTCAGCCTTTCAAGGAAGCTGCATCACAAATGTGCATTCATGCATCAAGCAGCGCTTGTTACCTATTACTTTAATAACTCATCCATAACTCTGTCATGGTAAACTTTTCAAGATGTTCAGAATAATCAGTGACTCAGAATAAGCAATCTCAGCCTGACCAAGAACCCATTTGTGTCATTGGAGTCTTTCACAATTAGTCAGGTGACTTTGGAACAGATTGACTCTCACTGGGTTGTTGACAAAATGATGGTTGTTGGAAAACAATGATTTCTAAAGTTACAAACTGACCTGGTGCACAGGAAGTACGGGATTATTGAAAGATGACTGTGGTGAGTATCAGTGTGTGTAGAAAGGGAAAAGAATTTGATAATATCTGCACTATAGATTTATATATAAGACCACATGGAACAGCAATAAAACAAACCAACCTCAATCAATCATCCTTACCGATTCAATGCAAAAGCATAGTGAAATTTAATGTTGTGTTGATCAGCCAGATCGCAGGTAGGAAGCATTTCTAGTGTTTCCACCAGCTTCACCATAGCATCATAGTCCTGGTATGAATTAAAAAAAAAAAAAATAATAGAAAATGAAAGCAGAGGAAAGCACCACTAAACTAAAACACATCATGACTGCTACACAATATCTCAGCTGACTGTTCCCAGAAGAGTCAGTGAAACAGCCACAAACTCTGCATAACGAATGAAACAGGGATTTTGTCTATCCATGTCAGTACTTGCTGCTTCCTCACCTCAGTGCTACTGCCCAAATTACTGACTCCCTCTGGCCAGTTTGATCAATCACACTCTCGGCATCAGGAAGGAAAGGTGATGAGTCTGCCTCTTTCAGGCGTTATTAAGGACTTCTGATGAATGACACTTCATCAGGTCATCGCAAGCTACAGCACAGTCCATTCTGCAGTGTGTCAGATGGTTGTGCATTCGTGTTGGTTTCTCAGGAGTAAACCACACATACATTGCTGAAGAGGCCAGTTTACTGACATCACAAATGGCCTCGTATTACTTAATTTTTTTGTTCAAAATGTGTTTCCAGATGATTACATTTCTCAACAGACAATATCTTTCAAAAGAATGTAAATCATCATCAGAGGTGGCCAAAATGAAGTTAGATAAAGTGCTGCAGGAAAATACGCATCTCAGAATGGAAAGTTGGTTTATGCAGGATGATGGGGTCACCCACTGCTCTCACAATGCATTTATACTTAATAATCAACTTAGCTTCTGACAGAAAAAAAAAAAATTCTAATTATATTTGACTTTCGGAATGGGGGAGGAAAGGGAGAGAAAGGAAAAGCAAACAGGATTTTTCCTTTTTTTTTTTTTTTAAGGAGGTTAAAGATGACTAAAAACAAAGGAGGAGACCTCAGGAAGTCACCTAATCTGTGTCTCTTGTTTGTAGGCAAAATAGATAAGAGTTTAAAGCCCTTTAAGATGCCCAACAGAAAAATCAGTGTTAAACAATGTAACAATTTAGTGTCAGCTTTGAATCACTGTTTAACAAACAATAAAGTATAAAAGAATAAACAAGAGCCAAAATCCCATGGTAAAATAATCTTCCTTAGTCTTTAGGAACATACCTGAATATCTCTGTAAGAAAGAAGCAGGTTTATGACAATGTCAGAAGTCAGCACTTCAGTATTATCCATACGAAGCTTAATCCTGGCCAGCTCCTTAGCCAGTTCATCGCCTTGATACTTCTCTCTAGCTTTTCTAATATCATTTAGCAGTGTTTCTTTATAATAGGCACTAAAGAAATAAAAGACAGATATATGGGAAGAAGATTGTTAGATAATTCTTATGGAACATGGTTATACTTCTAATAAAAAGCATAATTTCTAATAAAAAGTACTATGACCTCAGAGCAAGGTGCACATCAAATGTTTCCATGTTTTTCATTAGCTCATTATACATACTCCACCTTGCACTACCTCATACCGGGGGAATATGTACCAATACATTTACAAACAGGATTGTGAGATAATTTTATCAACACAGTAAAAGTGGGGCACTTCTTTGCCCCATCACTGACTGTGGCGGATGTGGTACTCTGTATCGTATCTGCATCCTAAAGAAGGCAGCAATTGGGTTAATAAAGTGACACGGAAAGACCAGTGTGATGTAAAGAGGAGGTACATAATTTTATCACAAAAGGAGGAAAGAGGTTTTCAAACAAAGAAACTGAAATGAAAACAAGCCACAAAAGCTGATGTAGTTGCTATCCGTTTGATGAACATAATACATAATGTGGGCGGGATCTATGTAAAATCCCTCAGTAAACACTAACATCAGTGCACAATGCAACACTAGAGCTTTTGTAGAATACAAAATCATATATACATTATCAGTGTGACAGTTCTAAACGACCCGGACAGGCTTCTTAGAGGTAACTTTATCTGGAGCAGCTTAAGGGGTCTATAGCTTGGAAGTTAGTAGCTGTCACCTGACTGATACTCCAGTGCACACAATGTCTTTTTTGTTTACAAATAAGTATTGCAAAGTATTCAACTTTGCTTAGCATAAGCCCTACACATAGCACAGAAAACTACGTTCTCTAATACACATTATATCCTATGTATAACATGTAAGATATGTTTATAATGCAAAGCAGCAAGGTCACAGTAAGCACTATTGGAAAGCTTTTAATAGTTCTTTTATTGTCAATGGAGCTTAGGCCTAATTCACCACGGATTTCCTACCTCAGGTTTCTGTCCAGCATTGCCTTCTACCAGGCTAATGATAATTAGCTGTTCTTGTGCTAACCAAACCAAAGGGAGATACTGGATAATGTTTTTCAACAGTATCCAAAGGACTTAGCAATGGGAGTCTCACTTTCAAGAATGATGCAACACTTAACCTCTTCAAACTTATTCAAGCTTTCAGCAGAAATGAGGTATTGTTTAGCGACATCTTCCTCTTCACGGGGATCTACCACAACAGTGTCTAATTCTGCAGCTGTACAAAAGCCTCTTTCAGGCACTTCAGCCTGAAAATGTGAGAGAAAAAAGAGGCTTTACTGTAGGACTTCACAACAGAAGTATCAAACCAAAATCTCTGACAGCCCTGGTCATAAATGTCAGAGACAAACATATAGGTAGCGTTGGACAGCTGGTGCCCAGACCACCATTCCACAATGACACAAATGCTAAGCAGTACCATAATTTACTAATGCCAGGACCAACTGTGCTACTAGCTTCATGAGTCCGCACTGCTGAGCGCAGCCCTCCCGTATGCTGACCAATGAGTTTCTGCACTTCCTCTTGTCCCTCTGCTCAAAGTGGGCCTGTGTTGCCTGCATGTAGCCTCCCCTCTAGCATTGTTTTGGAGAAGCAGGAGGCAGCCTGTGCTTCTCCAGGCCAGCAATATCTCAGTCGCTGCCAGAGAATAGCAGACCTGCCACAGATGGAGGTGTAAGGGACAAGGAGTGTGTGGGCAGAGTCAGCTATGGGATCCTGAGAGTGGGACCAGGCGAGACAAGGAGTTTTTTAGACAAACCTTTCACCTGGGCAGGGCAGCAATGGCGAACAAGAAAGAAACCCGAGGGCCCTAAGCACTACCTCATGCTTCAGACACTGGGAAAAAGAAAACTTAGAAGCTCAGTCCCAGTGTTTTCCCGAAACACAAACAAAACCAGACTAGCTGCAGAGTATAGGGTGAGCAACTGAGAAAGAGAGAACTCCATCTCCAGCCCCAATCCTCAAGACTCCAACAGTCCGTTGCAGAAATGGATGAACAGTACCATGTTTATTAGAATATATCAGAAGGGTAATATTTAAAAAAAAAAAAAAAAAAACCAAAAAAAAAACCAAACCAAAACACAAAAAAAAAAAAAAAAAATTTAAATTTAATTGCCCATTGCCGCCGTTTATATGCACACCCTTTT
>Ga0181612_127002_pt1 | contig 10173 bp, 7 predicted proteins | sample HoacroProtozoa21_FD_119630 | JGI IMG/M metagenome (GOLD analysis project Ga0181612, IMG submission 119630) | Hoatzin crop microbial communities from Cojedes, Venezuel. Combined Assembly of Gp0051906, Gp0051904, Gp0051908 | reverse complement strand
TCAGAAGTCTTTTCCAACCTTAATGATTCTAAGATTCTGTGATTCTAGATGAGCGATAGAACAAGGCACAGTTTGAGCTCTAGTTCTTCCTCTTTCACTTGTTTCTTACAATTTTCCCTGCTCCTCTTCGTTGACAGAAAATAAAATGCAAAAAAGAACCAAAAACCCAACTGAAAAACCAAACAAGCCCAAAAAACTAAACCACACAACCCCAACCTTCCACCAAATAAACCCAGAGAAAACAGGGTGGTGTGGGGTCTGCAGGGTGCTGCATGCAGCTGTGTCGCACCGAGGCAGAAGCTGCCCCAGGCAGGACCCCTGAAGACAAGTCTCGGGCGACACAGGGGCACAGCGGCATTTGGGGTGGGAGGCTGGCAGACAAAATGTGAGGACGAGGAAGTGTTGCTCTCATGGATACAGGCTGTTATTTTGCAGAGGCAAGCGAGAAAAAAGAAACTGAAGTGTTTCATCCAGAACACGCAGAGTCCCAAGTCTGCAAGTGGAGTAAGATGAGCAGAAGTCAGAGTAATTGCCCTGGGAGGAGAAAGGACCAAGTCAGGACTTGCGTTTTTAGATCTGAGCTTGCAGGGAAGGTCCCTATTTTGCATCCAGAGCACATATTATTTGGTTTGGCTGGCCCATGCGATCGTAAAGATTCACCCTACAGTCTCTGCAAGAGGAAAGGTGGGAGCTGCGGAACAAATCCCAGTTTTGCCAGTGCTGTTTAACAAGCTCTGCAGGGTTTCAGTACCTTGGTATGTGTACTCCTGGTAAAAGGATGATGAAAATGAGTTAGAAGGGAAACTTGGAGTGTTTTGTAAATATTCGCTCTCCTGGGAAAGAGCTGGCTAACAAGGATGATAAATGAGAGAGAATTAGAGTTGGTTCGTGCGTTTGTTTATAATGAGAATTAGATCTGTTTGCAAAAAATTAATTACTGGGAATACGTGGGCACTGTGGAGACCATGGAAAGAAGGCAGTGAATGAAACCCGAGGTGACCCCCCTGTGCTCAGCCCCATCCGTGGTGTGGATGTTGGAGTAGGCTGGGTGGCAGAGCTGCTCCTTTTCGGGCAGATGGGGCCGGCTGCTCCCCAGGACCTCTGCACACCCTCCGGGCAGCAGCTGCGGATTCATCCATCAGCTGCTGGAGCCCAGAAAGCCCCTTTCTCCATGGTGTTTTCAAGTCTCGCAACAGCGAAGAGGCTGCTGGGTAGCCGAGTTGGAGCAAGAGATGTTGCATGGGCTGTGTGGCCCTCGGTGGCCGGCTTGACGTGCTGGTGTCAGCCAGGGTTTACAGGTGACCCATGGAACTGGGAGTGTTTTCTGCCGGGCAGGTGCTTCAGGTGCCCGTCCTCTGCAGCCCACCCCGGAGTTCTGGCTGAAGTAACTTCTGCGGTGGGGGGGAAATCTCATCCTTGGCATTTCAGAGAGAGCATTTTGTACACATGGGGGCAATTCAGCCTTTCCTCCCTGGTTTTCTGCTTGCTGTGTGATGGATTTCTTTAGCCGTCTGAAGCGTCCTCTTCTCACGCTCTGCTGCTGAGAGAAAGAGAGGTTTCTCTTCCCCTGCCCAGCAGAAGGGGATTGATGAATCTTGCTTCTCTGGAAATTTTTCATGTTTTGTACTCAATTCTAAGCTGTTTTCCTCATCTGTCTCTCAAGTTATTTTATTGCAGAAATGACAGCAGCTGGTAACCTACAACATAACTATGGCAAATGCAAGATGCATGTTTGGTTTTGGGGACAGCAGTTACCCAGGGGGAAGAAACTAGGAAATGCTATCTTGGCTCCTTCCTAGCATCTCTCACCTATCTGTGGCATACCCAGAATTTTATAAGACTGTAGACAGACACAATGAATTAAACATATATTAAACACGTATATTAAAGTGACACATATATTAAAAAACAATAACTTAGAAGTCTGTGTTCCTTGCTGCTTAATCTTATTCTTCCTTATCCCTTTATATTGTTCACTATAAATTTTTGTCCCTTGAATATCACAGTTAATTAATTTGCTTTGATCACTGCCTAAATCAATTATAATGACATGCTGAATTTTATCCCCAGTAAAAAAATGTTGGTAATGGTTGCTTTAAATGCAAATCTATGCTGCTTTAATATTCCAAGCTGGCATGCCCGCTGTTTGGTAAGATGCCATCACTCGAGGGATATTTTCTTTTTTTCCAAGTGCTTTAATACTGCCACTTGCCAAAACATAGGGTTTTTTTCCATGTCGAGTTCCTGTAGCTCCAGCCAGCTAAATATAAACTTGCGCTGAACTTTACTTCAGAGGCCTCAGACCTGGTTTGTGGGAAGCCAGCAGTTAGGTCCTTAGGCTGGGCTGTAGGAGGGACTGGAGGCAGGTCATCGTCAGACAGAACAGTTTGTCCTTGCTAACGATTCTGAGCAGAAACAAAGTGCTAATGTGTTTGTGATGTATCGGGTTTTTCTTTCTGTTTGAAACATTTTAAAAAGTAATTAATTTTTGTCTCTTATTTACTTATTTATTTATTAACAATCTTCGGAGCCTACAGAACAAAAGCAGTTATTCCTTCCTACAGAGGGCAAATGGGCAGTATTTTCAGCCCTTTTTGTGGTGAATGCTGAGGGGAAGGACAGAGGCCATCACACAGATACTGCCTCACAGACATGACTGTTTGCAAAGGTGGCCTAATAAAAACAGAACACCACATGGGAATTATCACCACTGAGATGGAAAAATATTCTCCAAAAGTGAAAATGGAGCAGCAGGAGGGAGCACACTGGTGTTACCCTGCCGAAAGCAAATGGTCTTGCCTGAAGTTTGCAACCAAGCCTGCAAGCTGAGCTCGTCTCAGGGGCAGTCAGCAACTGGCTGTCTCATGAGCAGGGCACCCATAGCACAAACTTAAACCACCCTCCTGGACCCCTGTGACTAGCTTTTTCTTTTTTTTTTTTCATTGAAGTTGTGGGATATTCTTTTCATAGGGGGAGATGTAACTGAATTTAGAAACTGCCGTTCGTCAGCACGAAATTCCCTGCTTTGTACCTTCTCATGCGCAAGCTGTTCCCCTGCTGTGATGAACCTCAGCCGAGCATAATCCTTATCTGTGCAAGACCAAATGTTTCCTCTGTGCCCTTCCACAGCAAGTCAGACTGATAATTGCACGCGTCACCCTCATTTGGCCATCTAATGGATGAGTTCTTCGGCAGGAGTCACTGGAGAAGTCTGTCATGTGCAGCTTGCACAATGCAGTCAGGATATGAATCTCAGCTCTAAAATGGATCTGGACTTTTCCTTAGGAAATAAATGATGCCCTGGAGCAAAATAAATGAACTCTCGCAACTGGAGTTACATAGGGGATGATTGGAGAATTGATTGTTAGTCCAATAAAAAGTAACTGGTGATGAGTTTGTGGACTCATACATCATTTTTGTGCTGTGACTGATATATTAAGAAAATATGTAGTAAATGGGGAGAAAAATTGGTAGGATACTGTGATCCTGATATCTTTTTTTTCGTCTTGTTTTTGCTCTCCTAGGTGGGACTGAGTACTGCAATAAGGAAAGCAAAAAGGATTGTGAAGACTTCCAAGGACCTGGTAAGAAATCAGTGGCATTCATGGCATTTTACATTGTGCTTGCATTTTATCAGGAGTCCTGATTTATTCTGCCTAACTGTGAACCCACATAATCATCAATGAATTGAATGCTGACTCACTCCTACCTGGTATAGGATCTGCTCTATCAGGTGAGATTGAAAAGGAGAGGGAGATAGCAGAGAGGAAATACGAAAGTAATGGGAAAGCAGAAAAAAAACCTCATGAAAAATGCAGTCTGCTTGTAGAGTAGGGATAACTGTCTATATCCATCAAAGACATAAACCTGTGTCTGAAATTCGTGCAGCAGCTGAGGATCTCATCTGTGAGCTCCATAGTTTTATCTTCACACTGAGATGCTTGCTTGTATTAGCCCAGTTCGCCTTTGGGGGCGGGGGGCAGCCAACCTTCGAAAAATATACAAGTGGATATAGATTTTGGTTATATTTTTTACAAAAGCAGGGATTTCCCCCACTCAGCCTTGCCCTGTGCTCTTCCTTCCAGAGAAACTTCTTTCCTTCCTTCCAACTTCTTGCAGCGTTTATTATTCCTCCTCTGCGCGTCATGCTTCTTCCTTGTCCCTTATCGTGCCTGTCTTGCCCTTGTAGCCATATGTAAGAGGGAGTGAACTCATGAACTAAGCCACTGCCTCAGAGCACAGTGACTGCACTTTGGGGTTGTCGGAAAATCGAGCAACGGTCTGAATGAAAATTCTTGCATGTTTTTCCTTTATTTTTGAGAGGCTGCTTTTGACTCTAAACTTGGAAACTGGAATTTGAAATCTTTCCGCCTCCACCAGTTTCAAGATTTACAGAGGATGTCGAAAGGGTAGCAGAGAAGCGAAGGGCAGCTTTTGTTTTGCTGGGTTCACTTCTATTACTCAGCTCAGCCACAGAGTTTGCTTCCAGTTGTCTTCAGGCACTTAGTGCAGAGCAAATGTTTTTGCTGTTTGTGAAGAAATTATTGATATTGCCTCTTCCTGAATCCTCACTGTGATGCTACTCACAGAAGTGAAAATTGAGGTGCCTAATTAGCCTTTGGGCAATTGCCAAATTGCCAAGCCAGGGAAATAAATAACATGCTGGAGAGGCAGGTCTCAGCTCCCACAGAACAGCAGCCAGCAGGATCTTCTTCATTTTCCTTCCTATTCAGCGCTGCGCTACCGATGGCCCGAGATTTCTGCTCGAATTACGTGAAATTTCTAACCCCCCTTCCCCCAGCGCAAGTCCTCACGTTGACACCTGCAGCGAGACGCTCTGAGTTGAGGAGGTGCTCTCCTTTAGCCAGAGCCCTGGCGCAGGCGTGGGGATGGAGAGGGATCGGCATGCAGCCGCTGCCTCCCGGGACGTGGGGCTCCTTCACTCCCTCGTGCGTGCATCCACCCTTGGCATATTGGGCCATGTCCCTTGCGTGGCCAGCCTCGTCTGGCCTCTGAGCTCTGTGCATGCCGTGTCCTTTCAGGCTGTCCTGGGCAGGGTGGCATGGTTGGCACCAATCTTTGGGTGCACTGAGGTCTCCTTTCAGCTTGCCTCTACTCTCCCATATCCTCAAGGCTGCTTGATGCCCTCATGCCTCTATACCTGCCTTGCTCTCTATTACAACGTCCTTGGCCTCTTCCTGCTCCTACTTGCCTATTTACCAGCAGGAGGGGCGAGCTAGAAGCAGCAAGGCCCTGTTTATAGTTGGGTTTCTCCAATCAATGTATTTCTAAACCCACAATACAAGATCAGCTCAAATTAAAACAAGTATCATGTGGTTGGTTAGGCCTCTCCAGCAGTTATTCCTAGCATGTTCCCTGTAGTGACCCTTGCTGAAACTTATCTTAAAGCTAGAAAATTAAAAAGAACAAAATTTCTAGAGGCATTACTGTCTCCCGCAACTTCCCCTTCAGGTGGATTCCAGTTAAATTCATTTCAAATCCAGAAAAACAATGTAGTAAGAAACACAAAGGAAGATCTCCAGGAGAGAGCACAGCATGCATCGTGCTTGCATAAGCCCCATACCCCAGAGCGGCAGCGTGTGATGTAACAGTAGGAAAATGACTTGCACAAACTAAAAGCTGCCAAATCGTGGTCTGTTCACCTGCCCAGGCACATACACGTGCCAATGAGCAAGGGCCAAAGCAGCCAAGGTGCTCTCACTGCTTGGGGAGAGGGTTGCCTGACTGAATGTGCGGCTGAGGATAGAGAAGTGCCCTGTTTGCGGTAGGACATCTCTGCATCCACACCAGTGGAGAGAGAAAAGCATTCACCTGGCCTCTTTTATACTCTGACTCATGCTGGACAGAAACATCAAATTATATCTGCTCGTTCTTCCCATATCTGCTATTTTGGTTGGGTTTACCCCATTGCATGTTTGGGGAAAGCTTTCCAAAGAGGTTCTTGCAAATTAGCTGTCCCCATCATTGCTTGGCAGCTGTGTGTGACTGTGCATAAAAAAGAGGTGTGATTATGGCTGTTGGTAATGAGAATGGGAGGTCTGTCTGGCTCCCAGGGGTTCATATTTACTGGGCATTTCGTAGGATCATTGTGGGTTTGGGAAAAAGAAAAGGTATTTTTTTCCAGATGCAGAGATACAGTGAAAGTGGCTACAACCCCAAAAAATCTAATAAATGTCTCCATTCATTACAAGTAGTGAGCCATCTGTGAGCGACTGACTTAAACCAAACACCAAGAAGCATTAGGGGCTCATTATTATTCTTTTTTGTAAAACCAATTAAAATAATTACGGAAATGTCGTTAGGGAATGTTAGCAGGCAATGAATAAAATATTGGTGTGATCAACCACGACGAGCATCTCTAGCGCTAAACTTTTCTTGTGGGTAGAGAAGATACTAAGAGGCATCTTTCAGCAACAGCAGTGAAACAATGACGAATAGGGTTGTGGCTGTAGCCTTTGATGAGAGCAAGCACCATGCATACAATCCTGTCGTGATTACATAGTGCCTTCAACTCAAAGCCCAGCAGTGGGAGAAGTGGGAAGCCACAGAGGGAGGCCATAGGAAAATGCAAGGCGGGGGGGCTATGAACCAGTCTCCTGCCCGCCCACTCATGTTATGCAGGGACAAGTAACCCGTCTCCTCCCCAAAACACATACTGCAATCATAGCTTGGCTTTGCTGGGAAGGGCCCTGTAACGCCTGCTCACCTGTGCTGTTGCTCTCTCTTGCTTACACATGCAAAAATTATCCCTTTTTTTAACCCTGTGCTCCTTGCTGCCTATTGAGAATAGCCCAAGACACCCTGAAAGAGCAGGTGAGATGCTCTCCTGCACACCCCCAAGCAGAGCCGAAGCATTACGTCCAGACCTCACTGTCCCCCGTGCTGTGGGGACGTGTAGGTTGCGGAGCCAGAGGCTGCTGTGCTCTGGGACGCTGCTGCAGCTGATCCTCAAAGCCCAGCTCAACATCACCAACACCACTTCCAGGGCACCATCATGCCAACCATTCCCATCAAAGTCAGGCAGTCTCTGGGGCTGCAGGACAATCTTCCTTTGAAACTAATGGAGATCCAGTCGGCAATAATTTTCAAATGACTAGCTGAGAAAAAGGGAGGAAAGATACTATTCTACTTACGGCAAAGGATAGATTTTAAATGCAGCCTGTGAACAGATGAAAGGGGGCTTCATTTATTTATTTACTTATTGCAAGTGCTGTAGTTTGTCTTTCTGGTGCACTTTCGACTCAGGATGCTTTAACTTCAAAGGCTTTGCATGCTGTGACTTAGGCTGAATTAAAAGCCGACAGCTCAAATGAAGACACTGCAAATCAGCCTGATGGAAAACTCTAAGAGCCTCTAATGCTTTTCTAGGCAGCACTGGGATTAGTCCTACTCGGGGGAAGTGGGGCAAGTGGTTTCTCTCCTTTTTCCAGAAGATGTACATAGCTTTGCAAAGCTCTTTGAGAAAAGCTGGTATGCTGCTTGCACACCTCCCTCGCTCTCTGCCTACCTGGCCATACATGTGAATGCACACACAGAGAGCGAAGAGATCTTCATCCCTGCTGTGCTTCAGGACGTAGCCCCGAGGCAGATGGGCTGGCAGGGAGGTTGAACACACGAGTGTGGAGGGAAGGGGAAGAGCACAGGGCAGCTGGAGCCGCAGCAGTGGGTCCAGGTTGGTCTTTCAGCTCAAGTAAAGGCTCCACTTCCTGGCTGCTTTTGGCCATTTCTATCCACTTTTTCTACAGTTGTGTTCTGGTTTCTCTTTGGACTCCACCAACATCCCCTCCACCTCATGATCCCCCTCCAAGCTGGTGCGACTCCAGCCTTCTCATTTGAGTGTGTTGGACAGAGCTGAAGAGAGTCGATTGGTGGGGTTTTATTGCAGGTTTCTTGTCTCCTTGACTTTCCTCCTTTTTTTTTTCCTTTGATTTTTCTGTTGCATCCTTCAGAAAGTACACTGTTACAGCTCTGCCTCCACTGCAGGTCTCCCCCACAAGGTACCACTCTTTTTTATCTTCATCTTGCTGTTTGGTCACTTCAGCCACCAGTGCAAGTGTTGGCTACCATCTTTGTACTAGGGGCTCTATCCCCTCTTCTCTACCCCAGCCCTCCTCTCCACATTGAGATCCTGGCCGTGACATATTGCTGTGGCTGACCTCCTGCTCTGGGCAGTGTGACACCCTCATGTCCATCACACCTTGTTACCTGTCCAAGCAAACCCATTCCTGCCTTCCCTGGAGCTGCAGGGCAATGTCCTACGCACTGCAGCACCACTGCCTCGCTGCCCTGCAGGGCCACCTCAGAGCTCTCCTTTGTCACTCAGAGCTTTATATGCGGGGATTACTGCACCTCACAGTGATTAACAGCCTTTCACTGTCCTCTCCTCAGCTGTATCCAACATTTATCTTCTGTCTTATGTTAGGTTTGGGTTGTAATCTTATTAGGGCAAGGATCATCTTTTTTTTTTTTATTGTGTGTATAATGTGTGTAACACAAGGGAGTTGGTCCAAGGATAGAGCTCTTAAGTGCTATGGCAATATAAACAATTTCGTGTCTTTGCATAAAGTTATGAGTATGTCCATCTGCTCATCTGCTTCATATTTACATGCTGAATGCAGCCTTAGTGAACACTGTACACCAACTAGCCCTCCATTTTTATAGACCACCTGAATGCCCTCGGTGTTTAAAGACCACCTGAACTTACAGTGAAGCCACGTTAGCAGCATGTTTTGAGGTTGATCGCCGACACACTGCAATTTTTCCACAACTTCAGCGTTAATTCACAAGGTCTCTTTCAGCTTCTGCCTGGGACCCCAACTGGACTGTTCCATGGTTCTGGTCTACCAATGCTAAAAGAGTTTATCCTGCAGCAGCTATGTTTTACGGCTTGCAGGTGTGGCCAGGATAAAGCCTGGTTATGAGATTTCCAGGTAAAAATCTCATTTAAAAATCAAGGGCATTCTATGCATATGCCGCACCCTCCTGTTTCTCCTCTCTTTGGGATTGTTCTTGACCTTCAGCTTATCCACCCCTCCCCGAGCATGCAGAAACCAACCTTATGGCCTACAGTGTGTTGCTTTCACTAGTTTTGCACTGTGTCAGATACCACCACATATACTGAACATGAGAACAGTAATTTTTACAAAGAGCAAAAAAAATAGCTTTGGTACATGAGAGGAGACAGTTTCACAGGAGCTCCTTACTTCCTTTTTATTTTACAGCTCTTTGAAAGCAAGAGTAGTTGGTTTATAAATGTTCAGGTGAAATCCTTAAGTTGACTGCTGTGTCAGGTCTAAATCCTCTGGCATGTAGCATCCTTAATGGAGTCACTGGAGTTTTCAGATGGTTTTAGGCAGAAAATACATTATTTAGCTCTGGACTTTACTGACACTGAATATCCCAAGCCACACCGCCTCTATGAACTAATGCATCCATCTTCTTTTATTTTCTTCCCCTGCAGAAGAGCTTCACGGGGTTCTCAAGTGTATGTTCATTTCCTCTTCTGGCTAACCTGTGTGAGAAGATGAAGTAGTACGTATAAACTTTTCAGTCCTTAACCAGAAACAGAATATGGTACATTACAAAGGAGAAGAATCATCCTCAGCTTAACAATGCTTCCCATACTTTACTTCTGTTGGTTTCCTTCATAAAACCACTGTCCAGGTACCATAGAGAGAGGTTGCACAGAGTTCAGGTAAGTAAGAGTCCTCTGAGGGATTGCTTTATTTTTTCAATACTTAAAATATTTTGTGTAATTTTATTGGGTCCCAGCGGTCAAATATACAACACACTCAAAGATATGACTCCTCCAAGAGGGAGCCAATTTTCTCCTGAGATTTCCTGAGCCCACGAGACTTCTCCATTTCATTTGTTCGTTCAGTTGTGGTGCCAGTGGCTCAGTGCAGGAAGGCTACCAGCATCTAGTATGGGTGGACAGTGAGGTGAATTGAGAATTGGCTGAATGGCAGAAGTCAGGGGGTTGTCATCAGTGACACAGAGTCTAGTTGGAGGCCTGTAACTAGTGGTGTCCCCCAGGGGTCAGTACTGGGCCCAGCCTTGTTCAACTTCTTCATCAGTGACCTAGATGAAGAGTTAGAGTGTACCCTCAGCAAGTTTGCTGATGACACCAAACTGGGAGGAGTGGTGGATAAG
>Ga0181612_126662_pt1 | contig 10173 bp, 7 predicted proteins | sample HoacroProtozoa21_FD_119630 | JGI IMG/M metagenome (GOLD analysis project Ga0181612, IMG submission 119630) | Hoatzin crop microbial communities from Cojedes, Venezuel. Combined Assembly of Gp0051906, Gp0051904, Gp0051908 | reverse complement strand
GCCCGCCAAGCGGCCTTTTGAGGGATATTTCGTTGGTTTTGGGGTTTTCATCATTGTTTGCGTTGGAGGCCAGGCGGTTATCGCACGAGGATTTTCCGACCCTGGTGGATGTAGACGCCTGAGGCGGCGGGGCGGTCGTAGCGGCGCCCGGCGAGGTCATAATAATAAGTATCGCGCGTGTGCGAGGGCTCGGCCTCGATGCTGCCGATGGCGTTGGTGCCGCCCTTGCGGTAGAAGAGGACGGCCGGCTGCATGCTGCCCTGGCTGGCGTAGTTGCGGAAGCAGGGCACGCTGGTGTTGAAGTAGACGGTTCCGGCCGAGGCGGTGGCGAGGACATAGCCTTCGTCGGCGGCCTCAATGCTCCACGTGGAGGGGCTGGCGCTGTAGACGAGGTTCTTCGTGGCCTGGGTGTAGAGGCAGCCTTCGTCGGACTCCAGCGTCCATGCGCCTTCGCTGCCTGCGAGGGTGAGGACGACGGCGCCGGCGGGCGGGGTGATGGTCGACTGGCTGACGGTGGCCTCGATGGCGCTGATGTAGTTGTGTCCGTCGGCCTGGGCGCCCATCACGTAGGACTCGTCGCCGTTGTTGTAGACGAGGACGTATTCGTATCCGGCCACGATCTGGTCTGCCGACGTGACGAGGGTGAAGGTGCCGTCGGAAGGCTCGTCCGGGTCGTCGGGGTCATCGGGTTCTGGCTCTGGGTCGGGGTCGCCCGTGGTCTCTTCGTAGAGGCTGGGGCGGGTGCCCTGCTCGTCGGTGTAGAGGCCGAAGGTGGAGTAGCTGGAGTTGTACTGCCAGGAGTAGGAGTTCATGCTGATGACGAAGGTGCCGTCCGACTGTGGCTGAATCACCCAGTTGTAGCCGTTGTTGGACGCTGCGGCATTGATGGTCTTGTAGCTTTCGCTCTGGTAGTAGTAGCGCCCGCGGGTGTCGACTATGGTATAGCCCTCGTCGATGGTGTAGGCGAGTGTGTCGGACTGGAGGGTGATGACGTTGTCCGTGGCGGTCACTTCGCTCGTGAGGAGGTACTGGAAGCTGCGGCCGGCATTGACGGGGATGGCGGCATAGAGCTGCCCTCCGAGTTCGGCCACGATGAGGTAGCGCTTTCCGGGGGTGACGGTGTCGACTTTCTTGAAGGTGAAGGTTCCTTCGGGCGAGGCCTCGCCGATGGTGTAGACGGCGGTGGCCACGCTGCTGGCTTCGCCGTTGAGGATGGCGACGGCCTTCACCGTGGTGGTCTGGTCGATGGTGAAGGGCTGGCTGTAGGTGGTGCCGTTAGAGGCGGAAGGCGTGGTGCCGTCGGTGGTGTAGAGGATGGTGGCACCAGCGGTTGCGCACGCCAGTGTGATTTCCTGGGCGTCCTGGTAGGTGCCGGCGGAGGGGGTGAAGGTTGGGCGGCTGACGCTGGTCTCGGAGGCGGGATAGCGGTTGTCGTCGGTGGCGGTGGTGATGGCGGAAGCGGGGTCGAAGGGCACGTCGATGCTGTCGCCCCAGATGTATTCGGCGAGGTAGGGATAGTCGACGAAGAGGTTGCGGTTGCCCTGGATTTTGTAGATGGCCTCGTTTCGCGCGGTCTCGATGTCGTCCACGGGGTCGTTGCGGTTCCACTGGAGGTAGAGGGTGTAGGCCCATTCCTTCAGGGTGGGCCACTTGTTGCCATTGCTGTCAGTGGCGTTGGTGAGTTCCTGCAGGCCCTGGGTTCCCGTGAAGGTGAGGTTCTGGTAGGTGGTGGCCATGTACATGTAGGCGCGGCAGAAGTCGCCTTTCCAGGTGTTGCCTGGTTCCCAGCACCTTACGCCCGACTCTCCGTCGATGGTGCCTGTGCCGACGAGGTCGTAGCCTGTGCCGCTGCTGGAGGTGACGTTGGTGACGACGCCCATGGGGTAGTTCCCTTTCGAGCTGTTGGCGGAAGTTTCCGAGGGGTAGAGGTTGAAGAGGTCCTTGTGGGCGTTGTTCTTGGCGCCGCCCCACCAGCTCTTGGGGAAGGAGTGCTCGATGTTCATGCCGTCGATGGCCTTGCCCGTGTTGGTGGAGGAGAAATAGTACTTGTTGCTGCTGTATCGGTTGCGGCACTCGTTGGTGGAGGCGATTCGGTCGGTGTAGTAGAATCCCCACCAGGTGTTGCTCGAGCCGCTGCCATAGCTGAGGACGGTCTCGGGCTGCATGATTTTGTAGACGGCGGTCTTGAGATTGCCTTTCTTCAGGCCTTTCAGGCTGGAGGCATAGCTGGCGAGCTGGCTGCGCGTGGCGGCAGTTGCTGTGGTGCCGATAAGCACGAGGAGGGCGGCCACGAGGCCGATGGTGTAGTTTCTTTTCACGTTTTCTGTGGTCTGTGAGTGGTTGGATTGGTTTTCTTGATTTCCTGGGAATAGGGAGGGCGCGGGGCCTACGATTCTATCGGTTTGGCCGGGTTTTCTTCTCTCCATTGCTCGGGCGCGGTCCCAGCAAATTCCATGAAGGCGTTGGTGTATTGCTTCTTGGAGCTGAATCCGACGTTGAGGGCCACCTCGAGGATGGGCATGTCGGGGTTTTCGCTGAGGTAGCGCTTCGAGGCCTCCACGCGCAGGCTGTAGACCCACTCCTTGAAGGTCTTGCCGCACTGGGTGTTGGTGTAGCGGGAGAGGCTGTAGCGGGAGATTTCGATTTGCTTGGCCACGCCCGACGACGTGAGGTGGGGCTGGAGGTACTCGCGCTCGTCGACCCACAGCTGGATTTTCTTGGCCACCTGGGCCTCGTCCTCGCCTTGGTCGGCAAAGGGCTCGGTCTCGATTTCGTCGTTGGCCACGTCGATGATGTCGTAGCGGATGGTGTAGCTGACGAAGGAGGTGACCAGGAACATGACGTAGATGAGTCCCAAGGCCACGAGCACGGTGCTGTAGGCCATGCTGGGGAAGATGCAGAGACCGATGGCGGCGAAGGTGAAGATGGTGAAGAAGATGGCGGCGAAATTGAGCCAGTAGAGGAACTTCTGGACGCCGTCTTCGTAGTAGTCGAGGATGCGCCGGCGCGCCTGCATGTATTTGCGGTGGAACACGTGGTAGAAGCGCAGCGTGAGGTAGAGGTAGAGGGCGAGGGTGGCGAGGGTGGCCACGGTGTGGAGCGTCTTCAGCTTGAGGAGGGTGGCGGCCCAGAGGACGGCTATGCACACGACGTAGGCGATGGCGTTGAAGCGCATGCTCCGCGTGTTGCTGTAGTTGGTGTCGAGGCAGAGCAGGAGGCTCAGTCCGATGGCCAGGCACATGAAGACGAGGCAGGTGAGGGTGACGGTGGTGGCGAGCTCGGGCCACGTCTCTTTCCAGTGGGCATGGCGGTCTGCGGCGAGCATGGCGGCGTCGGCCACGAAGGCAAGTCCGAGCAGCAGCTTGGAGAGGCGGAAGGAGGGGTACTTGTGGTCGTAGGGGGTGCTGCTGAGGAGGAGCGCCACGCCCAGGCACAGGGTGGCGGGCCAGACGATGAGCAGGACGGTATAGTAGATTTGCTGTATCATGACGCGTTGGGGTGTTCGTTATGGTTTGTCTTGGGATGTGCGGACTAGTGCTGGTTCGACGGGTGGTTCTTGCGCCAGGCGGAGGGCGTCCGGCCCGTTTCCTCGCGGAAGAAGAAGGAGAAGGTGGAGGGCGAGGTGAACCCCACGTGGTAGGAGATTTCGTCGAGGGTCAGGCCGGGCTTTTCGATCATCAGGCGCTTGGCCTCCTTGATGCGCAGGCTGCGGATCCACTCGAAGAAGGTCTTCTGCAGCACGCCGTTGACGTAGCTGGAGAGGTAGGTGCGGTTGGTGCCGATTTCGCGGGCGGCCTGCTCGATGGTCAGCTGCTTGGCGAAGGCGCCGCCGTCTTTCCGCCATTCGTCGATGCGCTCTTCCAGCGCCTCGATTTGGTCGTTGTCCATGTCCTCGAGCGACACCTGCCCGATGGTCTTGATGGGCGCCAGCACGGTCTTGTTGGCCAGGAAGTTGGTCACGGCGAAGAAGATGTAGAAGACGAGTACGATGCCCGCCAGCACCTGGAAGCCCACCCAGCTTTTCGGGGCGAGGGCGAGCGCGGCGCTGCCCAGGGCGGCCAGGATGATGCAGACGAGGCTCTTCCACAGCCAGCTGACGCTGCTTTCAACGTCGTCGGCCAGGTATTCGCTGGAGTTGCGCATGGAGCGGATGTACATCTTCATGAACGTGTGGCCCAGCCAGATGTAGACCAGGCCCACCATCACTTCGCCCACGATGGCCAGGCCCACGCCCAGGTAGCCGCCGATGCCCACGCCGATCCATTCGAAGGCCAGCACGAGGGCGGTGAAGCAGAGGTCGTTGATGACCACGCGCCGCGTCACATAGCTGGGGTTGATGGACGTGCAATAGGCCATTTCGAAGAGGTCGAACATGAAGGCATAGCACGACACGTTGACGGCGCCGGCCAGGTGTTGGCTGCTGTTGCGGGGGTCGAACAGCAGGTGGATGAGCCACATCACGCCCAGCACCAAGATGCCCAGGGCCGTCCAGATGCGGCAGCGGGCGAAGTGGCGCGCATTGTTCTGCTTGGGCGAGGTGTAGAAGAGCATGCACAGGCCCAGGGCGAAGCAAACGCCCACGCCGGCCAGCAGCACGTCTTTGTAGAATACATCGTTATTCATTGTGTTCCAAGGGTTTGTCTTTACTTATGGGGTGTTCTCGCATTGTTCTTGTGGAAGCGGTGCCTCGGCCGCGGGTCAGTCGTCGGCCCCGCCGTGCAGCTGCTGGTGGGTCTGCACCCAGCGGTCGAGGGCGATGCCGTTCTCTTTCAGGAAGATGGCGGCCAGCTGGGCCTTCGATTCGAATCCCGTCTGGTCGGCCACTTCGTCGAGCGGCATCTTGGCGTGGGCGGACAGCAGTTTCTTCGCCTCCTCCAGGCGGAGGTGGTAAATCCACTCGCGGAACGACATCTCGTGCTCCGCGTGGGTGTAGTAGAAGAGTTCGTCGCGCTTCACGCCCATCTGCGCGGCCACGTTGTCGGCGGTCAGGTCGGGCGCCAGGAAGTTCAGGCCCAGGGCCCATTGCTCCGCCTTCTCGTTGAGGAGCGGGTCGAGCAGGCTCGTGTCCATGTCCTCCACGGTGATTTCGTCGTTCGAGAGGTCAATCTGCTTGTAGCGAAGGGCGTAGTTCAGGAATCCCACGAACAGGTAGATGAAGTAGATGGCCAGGCAGACCGTCGTGACCAGCAGGATGCGCGGATAGGCGTGGCCCGCCGACGTCAGCACCACCAGGAGGCAGGTCAGGGCGCTGCTCACGAATATCCAGTGGCTGAAGATGTGCGCCTCGCTGCTGTAGTATTCGTTCATGCGCACCTTCAGGTGGTTGTAGGCCTTCAGCTGCCGCACGAAGAAGTAGACCACGTGGGCGATGTTGATGGCCGCCACGGCCCAGAACACGTAGATCCACACGTCCTTCGCCCAAAGCGCCGTGCCCCAAAGGGCCGCCATGCACACGCCGAACAGGGTCCAGATAATCTGGATGCGCCGCCGCTGCACAAACCGCTCGTTGAGCAGCGACAGCAGCATGATGCCGATGATGATGTTGAGGGCGTAGGCCGTCGTCAGCGTGGCCGACCACGAAATCTCTGGCATGCTGAATTTCAGGCCGTAAAGCCATTCCACAAACAGGTCCAGCGCCACGAGGAAGGCCGTCACGCTCAGCGCGCGGCGCATGGGGCGCAGGTGGCGCGAGTGGTGGATCTCGGTGCGCAGGCAGAGCAGCACGAAGGCGATGGAAAGGATGAGCGGCCACGACACGGAGCAGACGTTCTGCGCCAGGTCGGCTATGTTGTTGGTCTCAAGCAAATTCATGCGGATATCTGATTAGTAGTGAGTGCTTTAGGGGATAATTCGCTTCGCAAGGCCTTGCTGCTTGTGCTTCCAGTCCTCCGGCGTCTTTCCCGTGGACTCCTCGAAGTGGAAGAGGAACGACGAAACGGTGTCGAAGCCCGTGGCCTCGGCAATCTCCTCGTCGCTCAGCAGGTCGTTCTCCTTCAGCAGGCGCTTCGCCTCCTTCAGGCGCATGTCGCGAACCCACTCGAAGAAGTTCTTCTGCATCACTCCGTTCACGTAACTGGCCAGCATCGAGCTGCTTGTGCCGATTTCCTCGGCCGCCTGCCCGATGCTCAGGTTCTTCGCCAGCGGGCCGCCCTTGGCGCGCCACTCGCCGATTTTCTCCTCCAGCTGGTCGATGTCGTCCTCGTTCATGTCCTCAATCGCCAGCGTCTCCAGCGTCTTCAGCGGCGCCATCGGCGTCTTGTTGATGCAGAAGTTCAGGTAGCTCGCCACAATGTAAATCACGAAGAACAGGCCCGCAATCACCTGAACCATCACGGGGCCCTTGCTCCGAGTGGCCAGGAAGCAGCACATCACCAGCGCCAGCGTGTACATCGCCTGGCTCTTCCACAGCCAGCTCATGTTCTGCCGAACGCCGTCGGCGAAGTATTCGTTCGTGTTGTTGATGGACTGGCGGTAGTACTGGTAGAACGTGTAGGTGAAGTGAAGGTACAAGAACATCGTCACGCACGCCACCAGCACCAGCAGCACCGTTCCCAGCTGCTTGTGGCCCTGCTCGCTCAGCAAGGCGCCGCCCCAGGAAAGCGCCGAAACCAGCACCACCAGGCCCGCGTTCTGCAAGATGCGCCGCTTCGTGATGTAGTCCATCTTCACCAGAACGCCGTAGCCCAGCGAGAACAAGGCGTACATCACGATGTAGATGGTGAAATTCACCGCGGCGGCGTATTCCTTATGCCCGGCGCGGAAGTCGAAGGTCCACTGCAAGAACCACATCACGCTCAGCGCAATCAGCGAGCACGCCACCAGGCGGCGCGCGCGGGCGTAGCGCTTCAGCTCCTCGCCCGGAGGGTTCGAAACCAAAATCATGCTCACGGCCAAGCCCAAAATGGCTACGCCGCCGCCCAAAAGGCCGCTTTTATACCAAAAGTCCACTTCCTTCAAGTGGTCAGCCACAAGTAAAAACATACGATTTTCTTCTTAAGAGATGGTGTTAACTCTGCAAATTTACAACAAAAAACTCGTCTCGTCAAGTTTTTTCACCAAAATCTTCTGCCGCCCCCGCCTCGCGCATCGGTTTTCGCCCATTTTGCGTGCCTCGGAATGGGCGCTCTTTTTCCGCCTTCTCCGACCGCTCATTTTAACAAAAAGTGGCGATTTCATCGGGAAAATCTCCACTTTTTCCGCACCCGCCGCGCCGCCGTTTTCCCGTCTCGGAACCGCCCGTTTTCCGCCCCCGAAAATTTTTCTTGCATTGACCCCAGCGGGACCATTTTAGGCAGTTCTCCCTCTGTTCCGGAGGGGCAAGGAAAATCCCTTCCCCTCGGCGTCGCGCCGCATGGAGAAGGGATGAAAAGTAATCTCTCTCAGCAAGGTTTGCTGTCTCTTATGCTTCTTCGCCCCCTTTCAGGATGGCGTTCGTCGACACCCAGCGCTCGGGCGACACGCCTACCTGCTTGGTGAAAATCATGACGAACTGCGCCTTCGAGGCAAATCCAGTTTGCTCGGCCACGTCGGCCAGGTTCATCTTCGGGTCGTTCTTCAGCATCTTCTTCGCCTCCTCCAGGCGCAGCTGGAACACCCACTCGCGGAACGATGTCTCGTGGTATTTGTGCGTGTAGTAGAGCAGTTCCGAGCGCTTCACGCCCATCTGCGCCGCCACCTCGTCGGCGTTCAGCTCGGCCAGCAGGTAGTTCTGGCCCTTCACCCAGTTCTCTGCCTTCGTCTGCAGTTCCGGGTCCAGCTTGCTTTCGTCAACCTTCGAGAGGTCCACGTCGTCGTTCGTCAGGTCGATCTTCTTGTAGCGCAGGGCGAAGTTCAGGAAGCCCACGAACAGATAAACGAACATCACGACCGAACCCAGCACAATCACCACGCGCAGCAGCACGCTCGAGCGGATGCTCATGCTGAACGGGGGAAGCGCTCCGATCGAGCCCACTACGCACAGCGCCGTGGCGATGATGTCGAGGATGCTGCTCGTGAAAATCCAGCGGTTAAACGTCTGGGTCTCAGTGCTGTAGTATTCGTCCATGCGCCGTGCCAGCTGCTTCGAAGAGCGCACCTGGCGCAGGAAGAAGTAGATGGCGTTGCAGAAGCTGATGACGGCCACCACGCCGATGCCAATCCGCAGGTGCTGAGGCGCCAGCATCATCGTCCCCCACAGCGCGGCCATGCTCGCCAGGAAGATGATCCAAACCAGCCGCACGCGCTGCCGGCTCACGAACCGCTCGTCGATCAGCGACAGCAGCATCACGCCCAGCAGGATGTTCGTGAAATAGGCCATCGAAATCGTAATCGCCCACGACAGGTCGGGGTCGCTCGTCTTCAGGTCGAGCAGCCACTCAATCAGGATGTTGCCCCCAATGGCGAAGGCGCTGATGCTGATGGCGTAGCGCATCTGCGTCAAGATTTCCTCGCTGCGCAGTTTCGCGTGCGAACGAAGGCACAGCAGGCTGATGGCCAGCGAGAAAATCAGCGGCCATGCCATCAGGTAAATGTTCTGTACTAAGCTTTCAAAATTCATCTTTCTTCCGTTCTTTTCTGGTTCCGGCGGCGCCCTCCGCTCATGCGGCTCGCGCCTTTCCTATATATAATAAGGTATGCCCTTTCTTCTTCAGGCCTTCTTCTTCTGCTGCTTCCGCTTCCACTCCTCAGGCGACTTGCCCGTCGACTCCTCGAAGTGGAACAGGAACGACGAAACGGTGTCGAAGCCCACCGCCTCGGCCACGTCGCCCTCGCTCAGCAGGTCGTTCTCCTTCAGCAGGCGCTTCGCCTCCTTCAGGCGCATGTCGCGCACCCACTCGAAGAAGTTTTTCTGCATCACCCCGTTCACGTAGCTGGCCAGCATCGAGCTGTTCGTGTCCAGCTGCTCCGCCGCCTGCTCGATGCTCAGGTTCTTGTGCAGCGGCCCGCCCTTCGAGCGCCACTCGTCGATGCGGTCCTCCAGCTCGGCTATGTCAGACTCCTCCATGTCCTCGATGTCCAGCGTCGCAATCGTCTTCAGCGGAGCCAGAGGCGTCTTGTTGATGCAGAAGTTCAGGTAGCTGGCCACAATGTAAACCACGAAGAACAGGCCCGCCACCTCCTGAATCAGCACCTGGCCCTTGCCCAGCGTGGCAAACACGCAGCACATCAGCAGCGCGGCCGTGTACATCGCCTGGCTCTTCCAAAGCCAGCTCATGTTCTGCCGAACGCCGTCGGCGAAATACTCGTTCGTGTTGTTGATCGACTGGCGGTAATACTGGTAGAACGTATACGTGAAATAAAGGTAGCAAAACGCCGTCACGCAAGCCGCAAGCACAATCAGCAGCGTGCCCACTTCCCGCTGGCCGCTGTCGTTCAGCCAAGCGCCCGTCCACGACAGCGCCGCCACGCCAATCACCAGCAACACATTGATAATCACGCGCCTGCGGGTGATGTAGTCCATCTTCACCAGCGAGCCGTAGCCCAGCGAGAAAAACGCGTACATCACAATGTAGCAAGTGAAGTTCACAGCCGCAGCATACTCCTTGTGTGTCTCGCGGAAGTCAGTCACCCACTGCAAGTACCACATCGCGGCCAGCGCCAGCAGCGAATAGCCAACCAGCCGTCGCGAGCGCGCGTACCGCTTTAACTCCTCGCCAGCAGGGTTCGACACGAAAATCATGCTCAGCGCCAAGCCCGTGATGGCCACGCAACCACCCAACAGAAGGCTGCGGTACCAAAAATTTACGTCGGTCAATAGGGTCTCAAACATACGGTTTCCCTCTCATTTTTAGTTCTTTGCGATTTTTTCCAACTGCAAAAATAAAGGTTTTCTAAAAAACCAAAAAATTTTTTCCACAAAACTTGGTGACGTTTCAAAACCCATTTTTTCGTCATCCCCTGACAAATTTCAAAGTGTCATGACACGGATTTCCAGATTTTCCGAATTTTGTCAAATGATACACAAACGACAACTGACGAATTCATCGGAAAAATTCGATGCCAACTGACGAATTCATCGGACATTTTCGCCTGTCACTCCGACAAATTTTCTGCCAAAAAAAATTTTACCCCCCCCATGACAAAATGTCGTTTTGTCACCGTTTTTCTAACAAAACGCACCTATTTGCCCCTTTCCGCTGCCTATTCGTCAAACCGCCACGACCCTCGCATGCGAATGAAAGAACTTCCGCCCAG
>Ga0181612_183651_pt1 | contig 10174 bp, 4 predicted proteins | sample HoacroProtozoa21_FD_119630 | JGI IMG/M metagenome (GOLD analysis project Ga0181612, IMG submission 119630) | Hoatzin crop microbial communities from Cojedes, Venezuel. Combined Assembly of Gp0051906, Gp0051904, Gp0051908 | reverse complement strand
TCTGCTCCTCGGGCGCGGCGTGCGCTTTGGGTGCCCGGATTTCAGGTCGAAGCCTAACAAATAATTAATGACGGCGGCCGTTCCGTTGCGTGTGTAGAGACGTGATGGGCCCTGCGTAACCTTTCCCCAGCCAAAATGGGGGGGGGGAGAGGAACCGAGGAGAATAACAATCAGCTTGACGTGGTCTCACTAATTTGGCAGAGGATTGGGTAAAGGCGAGGGAAAAGAGCTCGCGGCGCTTCGCTGGGTGAAGAAATGCGCGGAAGGGCGAAGCAGGGAGCGTTGGGTGCTGCTGGAACCAGCAGTCCGAAAGGTCAAAAAGATTCCTGCTTGGAGTAACGTAATCCAGACTCGGGGCGTTGTTCCCCTCCCGTTTCGGTGTGAGCGAGCGGTGCGGTTTCAGAGGGGGGAAAGCAGCGCCCTGAAGTCACGCAGCAAGGCTCTGGGCCAGCGGCATGGTGTGAGCAACCTGTGGCCCACGCTGTCGTATGAACTAAGCGCGATGCCCAAAATCTAGAAATATGAATAATGCACCTCATGTGGTCTTTCCAGAGGGACTTTCTAGCAGTGAAATCTGAAGTGTCAAGTGCCTTATCTTACTTCACCGTGTGATGATGTGAATTCTTAGACGGGAACTTCCCCAAAACTCCTGCAAATCAAAGATGAACTTAATCAGTCTGTTCTGCAAATGTATTTGCTATTCTAAGAACAATTCTTGTGATGGCTAGCAACTAAGAATACTTAAACATTACCGTGGTACAGAGTAGGTTTAGAACAACACAGCCTGTGTGGGTGTTTTTCTCCTCATGTATCATGGTTGTGTTCTGTAAAGTGGGGTAAGGATATTTCACTTTTAGAACTTTAAAGCATTGTGTTCAATTCAAAACTTCCTTCCATTCTTCCAGAGTATTGTTATTATTATCTCTCTTCTTGTGTCAGGCATGGTATGCAATCAATTTTTAAAATATTTTACTTTCCAGGCTTATTGTTCAGCGGACCTCTGTCGTCCTTTGTTTTCAGCAGATTCCTCTCTATGGGCATATTACTGAGCAGATTCCAGAAAAATACTACTTTTAAGATCAGTAATCTTTTTGTCTTCCTGATGAAGCCCATTCAATGTTTTTTTCTTCTTGCATTTTTAAAAGCCGTGGAGTACTCATTAGCAGGGATATTCAGTATTTGTATTGCTGTAGAGCCTGGAGACCCCCGCAAAATCTCGAGCGGGATTGTACAGAATTGCGTTGAGATGACCACCTAATGAAGTTCAAAGCTTTATTCTTACTATGTTTTTTTAACTTCTCGGTTTTTTAATAGTATGTGCTGGTTTTGTAACAGCTGGGGCTCTGTTACAAATTGAGGGCCTAATCCTGCTTGCTTTATTGACATGTTGAAGGTGGTAGGATTGTGGCTGGGAAAAAAGAGAAGTCAAACTCTAAAAAGGATCTGAATGCAAAGAAACATAGAAGAAGAAAGGGCTTATAGGCCAGAATTCACTGTGGATTTAGTGTATGTTTTGTTTTAAACATGACAATGGCGGGATCAATTTGTATAAATACAGATACAGGGTTTGCTGGTTTAGGGAATTAAATAATGCCCAAACACCTTGTTTTTAAAGCAGATGATTAACTTCTCCCTCATTTGCATCAAAATAATGAATAGTATATGGTTTCTGTCAGTAGGAGTGGGGACGAGTAAGTCTTTGTGCATATTACAAATAATTTCCAATGGCATGGTGCAGAGACTAAAAGGCAAGCTATAGAACTGTATATTTCAAACAGGCAAAACAAACATACAGAGTGGTTTTACAATTTATGCTTAAGATAGTACGCAAAAAAATAATTCTATGATTATTTTGCTCTCATGTCAATACTGAGTGTTGTTTAAAGTCTGTAAGAAATATGAGAAATGCGGAAGATTACATTAAGGACATAATACTTAAATCAGGAGTATGATTTGTTTAGGGTTTCCCTCACTCCTTTGTCATTTCTCTTCAAAGCTATTTCTACCTTTCGCTTGAAAGGAGCTCTTTGAATTCTGAGTAAATAGAAAACATCTCAAGCTCAGATTACTCAAATGTTTTGATAACTTTAGAGAATTTAAATGTGATTAGAAATTGTCAAGATAATTATTAAAGATATCTTTATATGCTATGTCATTTCAACTGTCCTCAATTCTGAGATTTGTAATTAATTCCTTTAATGTCTATTAGGTTGACAGAATAGATTAGTTTTTTCACAGATTATTTTCTTGGGCCATGCTCCTCTTCTTATTGAAGATAATGGGACTATGAGTGAATCACTGATCTGCTGGGAAAGCAGCAACTGCCTGACATTAAAGTCCAAAATAAACATTTTCTGAAGAAGAAGTTAAAACACTGACTAGTACAAAAAAAATCTGTAGAACTGTTTTTGAAAAACACTAATAATTAAAAACATTAAAAAAAAGTTGAAAAAACATTTTAAAAGTCTTTGATAAATGCTTAATCCTATCAAACCATAGATTTTCTAATTATGTGACAAAGTGGATTAAAGGTGTAATCAGTTAATAATGGTAGTGCATCATAACAAAGAGTTTTTGTTAAAATGAAATATCGTTTCTCATTTACAACAGATGCATGAAATAGTTACACAGGAAGCAAATTTCCAGCAAGAATAGTAGAGAATACTGTTGAATAGAGCACTGCTCGACACTTCTGGTAATTTAATCCATTGTTAATAGAGAGTGAATAAGCTTTACCCTTGGGTGATAGTTCATATTATGTCAATGAAACTGTGCATCCTATTTTGGCCCAGCAATCCTAAATACAGTCTGCAAAAAGGGAAGTCTTCTGTTGTTGGAACTGCCTTTGATTTGTAAGACGACTATTGAATGCAGCATCCAGCCTTGCGTTTCTGTAAATCTGTTTCTGTTAGTTCAGCTGGACACTGTTCAGTTGGAGGCGTTACTTCAGAAGATGCGTACATGGATATAGATGTTTTTGTCATTTGTATTCACACTCATTGCAACGTTATCTAACACCAAGGGTTAAGCATGAATGTAATCCACACTGCCAGCTGCAACACTACTAAAGGAATTGTTAGTGAATCATCCGGGACTTGGGTCGTATTTTATGACAAATGGGAAACCCACAAGGTGCTTCCTGCTCCCTTAGGCATCTGGATACTTTTAGACACCTAGGCTCTGCAAATCTGAGCAAAAGCACGTTGAAGTCCAGCAGTCTTTCACTAACTTTTCTTGATTAAGGTGCAAATCATGGTAGAATACTCAAGTTTGTCAGGAATTACTTTGCATTACTCAGTATTGGCACACGAGGATAACTGGTAGCAAAGTCTTTCTGAATTAGATCAACTGTGTGTCGTGGAGTGGCTCTAGGCTGTGAGGTGTTTCAAACAGAACATGCAGGACACAACTGGAAAGTGATCAAAAAACTGACTTGGCCTAAAAACTGTGACCAAGAGAAGCAAAGAAGAAAGCCTACTTACTGGGTTTTCTGCAGCTATCTGCAAGTTTGGCTGTCTCAGATCGAAGTAAATGAGACCATCCTATTTGGAATAAATAAAAAAAAAAAAACCCACAACAAATTGGAGTGGAAGAATACCCGGAACCTGTGTTTCCAGTATTTCTTCACTGCAGAAATGATTCTACTCAAAAAAAACCAGAAAATGCCTGCTAGTGTTGTTATTATAGTCATCAACACAGCAATTTGGCTCCTGAAACAAACTTATTTTCCTATTACCCATGTCCAATGCACCTGTTTTTTACATAATTGAACTAAAGGACCAGTACTGTACAAACATTCATTAAAATAACATTACACTTCCATTATATACAAAATACCTAGAATGTCTTCAGCTCAGACGAAATTTTCGTAAAACCTAGGTGGAAGATGGAAGGAAGGAGTTTGACAAATGGTGGTTATTGTCTTGAAAAGTTTGTGATCTGCTTTAAAAAAAAAAAGAAGAAAAGAAAAATATTAGAGTAGAAGCAGGTCTTATGCACAAAACATACAAGAGCCACAATGGCTTGACATCTTAACTGAGAACTGCGTAAAGAGCAAAATCAATCCAGTTCTTTAGGTTGGACCAGTGTGTATCAACTTTGCTGGCCACCTGCTTGCCTTTTGCAAAGGCTCAGTTGCCTTTTCCTCTGCTTTTTTTTATAACAGGTTTGAGGCAGGTAAAAGTAAGCAATTTTCAGATTGCAGGTCTCTTTTTTTCATTACAAAAGCCACTTTTGAGGGCAAATAATTGTTTTTGTATGAAAATCCAGTGGGATACACAATGGCAGAGTGTGAAGAGTAGCACTGATAATATATTGGAGGTGCAAAATAGCTGTGATAGAATGAATGAGATTGTTAACACTGCTAAAATGATTGCACTGTGTTTCCCCTTTTCTCAGCATCCTTAAGACCAAATTCTTTGACTTTCTGTGCTTTCTAGTCCATGATGGTACTTGACTGTAGCAGGAAAACACCTTAATAATACAGGAACTGACAGACCCCCCTGTACTAAGGAGCATCCTTGACAAGACGTGTCGCATTCTGCCAAAAATATCCTGCAACCACTTCTGCAACATCTGTCTTGCAATGCTGGCATGCCTTGAAGGAGCAAGAAAGAGCATAGTTTCATGTGATTTATGAGGATGTCGGTGGCTTTCTCTGCCCTGTTTGGTGGGTCCAGCCAACTCCCGACACTTACCCACGCTGGTCTGCCTGCATGCAGGCTGGACTTTTATGTGTCTTAAGTGGTGCGAAGCATGGTTCTCAGAAGGGCTCAGCCAATGCCTAACTTGTGAAGTTGCTTCTTGGGCTGAGGAGCCTTTCCACAGGGCTGTTCATAACAGAATGGAATAGGGTTGGTCTTGCCGTCAGCCGTACCTGGAAGCATCTGCCCGTCTGTTCCATTGCTGTCACTTGCGGCTAAGACTTGGACTAACTTCATTCTTGCAAGGTCAGCTCTGCATAATCTGGGCCAGATGCCAAGTCTGGACCTGTGTTGTCTGGTTCTACCCATGCTGCCAGCACAAATGCAGACAGCATCCTGGCAGAGCAACAGAGGAGACTGGAGGCCCTTTCTGGCCATCATCCTCCTTGTATCTCTGCTACCGTGCTGTCAGTCAGGAAGCAATCCGTAATTGTTTCGGGATTATGTGGTGTCAGATGAGCTGATGTAGGAGCCACTGTTGGAACAGCATTAGGAGCGCGATAACAGCTGCTTTAATGTGGGATAGTGTGAATGGGGGCTCTGGAGGCATCAAAAGGTGGATCCTTCCTCATGGAGTGCCCTTGCTGGGGTGCTAGCAGGGAGCAATCCAACAGAGCAGCAATGGACATGGCCATGGGTACTCCCTCCTGCATCGACAATGAAAGACCATTAAAATGTCACTGTATTCAAGATGAATTTCATCGTCCTTTTTACAGAGGCTACGCCTAGTTTTGGTGAAAAATTTCAAATTCTTACTTGGATCACTGATATCTGTATGAGCTGTGTAATTTTAAAAATTTGCTTGATCAAATCTAATCAGGATACTGATACTGAGTATTTTTTCATCTGAGGGCCTTACACTGATTGTCAAATCATGACACCTTTCTAAGGTAGGTACTCAAATAAATAGCTTTCGCTTTTGTCCTGCCTTTCATTTGAGGAATTCAGATACTTGTGAGAGCATTAGGTGCTTGGCAGCACATGACATTACAGAAGATACTGAACCCTAGAGAGATGAACAGATTTACCCAAATGTGTTTACAAAAGCAGTGGTGATCTAAGGACAAAATTCAGAGTTCCTCAGTTTTCGTCCTCAGCCCCAAAACTAAAAACACTCTCTGTTTATACTTGTGTTAGATAGAGAAAGATAATAGAAACAAATGTAAAGATCAGAAGCAAGGCTGGTAGTCAAGTCAGTGAAATGCACCTGCCTCTAGTAGTTAGTGTGCTCATGTTGAATTTTCAAACCTAGTGAAGGGGAGGAAAGTGGAGATAGCTCATTCAGAGCAGTCATGCATCAGAGCATGTTGTGGATTTTCTCCTTTGCATTATGAAAACAACAATGAAAGGATGGATGGAAAGAAATGAGGTATATTTAATAGAAATTTGGAAGGCAAGAAGTGAAAAAAGTGAAACAGTGTCTAGTTTATAGCTCATGCTGACGAGCAGACTATTGCAATGTCCACAGAGGGAAGCAAGAAAACAGTCTTCTAGTCCCATCTCATCTTTGCGTGATTCTTAACTAAGATAAAGAAGAAAGTACACAAAGACTTAGTGAGAAGAGAAGCAAGATCCAAGAGTAAAAATCTGAAGTAGAAAGCAGGAGAAAGGGAATGAAAGAGGAAAGGTAAACTTAGAAAAACAAATGTGTTTTTTTAGGGTCTATGTATTGCCACATTCTCACTGTGTTTCAGCATCTTGCATTACAGACAGTACAGTTGATGTAAGTGGGATTCTTGGCAGAATATAATTTCATGGTGATGGAAAACTAGGTGCCTTGGGACAAACCCTTGGCTGGTCTGAGCCTGCACTTGATCCACTTAGGTAGAGACCAAGTGGTTGTAGGTCTGCTTGTGGCTGAGAAAAAAGGTGTGATTTGCAGCAGCCCATAGGTGTCTGTGTGGAAGTTGGACAGCACAGCAGACAACTTGGAGCCTTTCATGCCTGCTCAAAACTTTCTTGAACCGAAGGAAATTTGTTACCCCTTCTTCAGAAGCACTTTTCTTCCCTTTTTGTCTTGGGTGAACCAAAGAACCTGAATCAAGCGTTGAAGACTGACGAGTTAGTGTTGAATAGTGCAGGTGTATTTGCTGCACCGTACTGCAGGGTTCAGCTCCTTCAAAGTACTGCTTCTCTGAGCGATGCAACAAAATAAGAATTGAAAAGGAGAAATTAAAATAAAGAGGTAGTACCACATTCACACTGGTTTGCAATGCTAGCACACTGGATTCTGTACACCCCCAACCTGGGCAGTTTCCTTATGTGACAGGTATTACCTCAAACCCTGCATATCAGTTTTTCCTTACGGTCTTGATGGTAGTAGCATGCTTCTCATGCTGTATGCCTTTTAACATGAGTAGCTTTCATTCCTTAACTTGGAGGAGAGGGTCAGCAGGAAATCAATGATGCTTTTTTTATCTAGCCATATGCAGAACCATTAAAATGAATCCACTGACTACGTTCCAGCATTGCAATTTCTTCCTTGCAACCTTTATTGCAGTGTGTCTGCCCCTGATTGTGCTACATCAGCACTTGCAGATTAGAAAGAGCAGTTCCTAAGTAAATGACAGAAGTTGCTTCTTCCCAGTCTGCCAGCTACCCAGGGCAGGAACAGGCCTACCTCAAGGAACGAAAAGGCCATCGGTCGATCACATGCTCCTGAAGGCCATGTTGTTCTCAGATCTTCAGAAAAATATATTTGATCTTCTGTCTTTTAGCTGGATACCTCTGCCAAGGCTAGATTTGTAAATTATTTTTAAATTCTTGAAGATTTAAAGGCTTTTAAGACCAGACAGTTAAGATTGCAGCACAATTTAGGGAGAAAGTGTTGGAATGTCTCCCTTGTATACGCAGTGCTGGTTCCTCAGAAGGTAAAATTAGCCCTTGAGAAGAAGGATACACTCATTAAAAATGTTGAAAACAGGAGGTTTTATCGAATCAATAGAAATGTGCCAACGTATGTGAAGGTGAGGATGGATAGGACATGCAGTGTGAGAATTAGCCACGTAGGAATGCTGATTATTATATAATATATATGTTGCATCAGAACAAAAGGTTCTGAAGTGCTTGGACTCCCTTTAAATAACTTTGCTATTCCGGAGCAAGGAAGAGTTCCTGCTACTGGGAGTTTACAGATGAAGTAGACAGGATGAGCAAAGGGTTGTTTGAGGGAAAAGAAAAGCATTATTCTTGTTTTACAAATGGGGCAATGAAGCATTGTGAGATTGACATGATTCTCTGGAGAAAGAAATTTTAAAACTTAAATGACCCTAAAGTCTGCATTTTTGCATATGTCAAAAATCACAGGAAAGATATTCTATAAAAATTTGCAGAACAGTTCATCCTTGAAAAAGAAGAAAATGGTAGGATCCATCTAGAAAGACTTTTTAAGACATTGCCAATCTGCTATAACAAATGTTTCAGGATTAAATAAAAGTGCATCCACGTTAATATAGGGCCAGTAATATATCATCCTGGTTCAGTTTAATAGGTTACAGTATTGTGCACATCATATTTATAGGTTAAAGCAAAAAACAATTGTAAAAAAAACCCCAAACAAATCAAACTTGAAGAAACTTTTGATTTGCAGAAATTAAAGTAGGAGATATATTTTTATAAAAATGACCTTTTCATTATCTTCAAGAAACTGTGAAGATGTTTTTAGGAAGGAGATTTATGACACTGAGTATATTGGCAGAAGATATAACTTCAGGTGTTGAGATTAGGGACTAGTGCTGAGTTACGTCCTAGCAGGTAATACCAATAGCCAGTGCATCCTTATTAGAGGGGCTGACTACGGTAGCTGCACCGTGTGTTCACAGTGGTTGAAATAATCAGTGCAATTATAGAAGCAATGCTGCAAGGGCTTTTTTTCATACAAAGTGCTGAGAGTTTCTGATAAGGATGCATAACTAATAAAGATATTTTGCCAATTCTGTTTAGCGGTGCTCTGCAGCTCAAAGACTGAAAGACAATTGTTATCAGCTGTCTGAGGATCAGACTCTGCAAGAGGTGACACATTGTGGATTCAAGGTCAGATTCACATTCTGTCAGTACGTGTGAAATGGTTCTTTGCTAGGGATGGCAGTCAAAAGTGTTCAAACCTTCCTGTCACTTAAGTTGTGAAAAATTGCAGTTAGTAACAAGAAAGGGAATCTACCTGTTTTGCTAAGGGCAGAGTTATGAAAATCCAACTGCTTTTCTTGGCTTGCATTTGAACTAACATTTTTAGTCCATGACTTTTTTCAGAGGGCATTTTATTCCCTTGATTCAGCTACTCAGAGCTCAGATTTATTTTCAGACTTGCTGTTCACCCTGTTCTCCCATTGTCAAACAGTCTCCTGTGTCTCATATTGACAAGATGTTCCTCCTGCATCCCATTATTTCTGTTGCTGTTCTTTGCCACTCTCAGTCCATATGTGTGCCTATTTCTTGATGTCTCCTCCCCCACTTCAAGTCATTTCTCTTAGCCCGCAGGTAGGTTGCTACCTGTCTGCTTGTCCACAGCCTAGCAACCTTCAACCTGCTAGCCAGTTCTTCTCCCCACTCTTCTCTGTGCACCTTCCTATGGCTTTCACCATGAGCAAGAACCCCTTAACTCTGATTTTCATTTTCACCAAAATTTGCCTACTCACTGGATGCTGAGCTCAGCAGCAAGGGATTCTCCTTGGAAATTCACCTGTAGTCTTTTGCTGGTTTTGGCTGGGATAGAGTTAATTTTCTTCGTAGTACCTCCTATGGTGCGGTGTTTTGGATTTGTGACCAATACAGTGTTGATAATACAGGGATTTTTTTGTTATTGCTAAGCAGTGCTTCCAAAGCATCGAGGACTTTTCTGCTGCTCACGCCGCCCCACCAGCGAGTGGGCTGGGGGTGCACAAGAAGCTGGGAGAGGACACAGCCAGGACAGCTGACCACAGCTGACCACAGGGATATTCCACACCATGTAATGTCATGCTCTGCAATAAAAGCTGGGGAAGAAGGAGGAAGGGGGGACATTCGGAGTGAAGGCATTTGTTTTCCTAAGTCACCATTAAACGTGATGGAGCCCTGCTGTCCTGGAGATGGCTGAAGAGCTGCCTGCCATTGGGAAGTGGTGAATTAATTCCTTATTTTGCTTTGCACGCGCAGCCTTTGTTAGCCTATCAAACTGTCTTCATCTCAACCCATGAGTTTTTGCACTTCTACACTTCCGATTCTGTCCCTCATCCCAGCTTGGGGGACTGAGCAAGCAGCTGGGGGGGGCTGAGCTGCCTTTCAGGGCTAACCCACAACAAGTTTTTTTCTTTCCAGAGTTACTTCTGACCCATTTGATTTTCTTTCCTGTTTTGGACTTTTTTTGATTCACGCTTTGCTATAGGTACTATATAGTCACAACGAGTAAACAGGCTTATCATGACTTCATGTAGCTTTATTAATAGATAATTACATACACAGAATAGCGGTTATACCGCATATTCACAGAATCACAG
>Ga0181612_174154_pt1 | contig 10175 bp, 6 predicted proteins | sample HoacroProtozoa21_FD_119630 | JGI IMG/M metagenome (GOLD analysis project Ga0181612, IMG submission 119630) | Hoatzin crop microbial communities from Cojedes, Venezuel. Combined Assembly of Gp0051906, Gp0051904, Gp0051908 | reverse complement strand
GGGAAGAATCTTAAACGTAGCCCCAGACAAAACCCTTACTCCAATAGCACAAGAAGTAATTACTGTCCAATATGAATATACTTTCATCAAATCACCAGTTTGCATTTCAAAAAACAACACTACCAACCCCATGGTAGTTGACTCTTTCCCTAAGTAAAGAACATAAGGTTGTAGTGAATTGCTAGTCATACTTGTGTCACTTGCTAAACTAAGAATGTCAGAGAGCCACTGAAGGCCTCTTCCAAGGAAATGTAATGATCAAGATTTGCTGTCATTTTAATGTCACAATAAAGACGACTCTTTGTCACACATTTCACCCCAAGTTATTATTTATGTGATTGAATTTATATTTACCATTTTGTGATTTTGTGTGAAGTTTATTATGAAAACATCACATCAGTTTATTCACCCCAGGAAAATTAAAACATTAATAAATTATTTCAGCCTTGAAATAAATGTCTCATGATCTTGGAGATATTACTTACTACTTGCAACTTGCTGGATGTTACTCACCATCAAATATCTCCAAATCTATTTTAAAGCAGCAGGTGGTGTGCCTGCACAGAAGTCAATGATATTACACTGCTGCAAAACCACACTAATGGAATAGTGAATCAATAAAAACCAATTGCAGATGTAGTTTATCTCCTTGTCTTCATTAGATCTCCAGTTTAAAACCCAGTAGACTTTTTGGAAGAAAACAAAAAGGCTAGATAAAATTTTAGACTAAACTATGATATTTTTTATTTATTTGCTTATTTATTTGCTGGAAGGAAAAAACATGTGCAGTACTGGAGTATGTTTAATTTAAACTACATTTGTGATGACTCTACACACTGGTGATTTTTCAACTTTTTTTTTTCATTTGCAATGCTCCCAGATTTTTACCAAAGATGCAGATGCCTGTATAATACCTTGCCTTTCTGTCTTCCATTGTTGCATCTCTTAAATTAATCCACAGACCCCTTGAATCTGATACCATTTATGTTGGCAATACCTGATTTTACACTCTTGCTTTTACACTTTAATATGAAGCCCTATAAAAGGACCAAAAAATAATTTACATTTTGGTAATCAAAATAATAAATCCTATGTATCTTTTGCTCTGATGTTAGAAAGAGATCATGTAATACCAGCATATGCTTTTACAAGTTGGATGACACGGTTGGACTAGACAACCCACAGAGGTCCCTTCCAACCCCTACCATTCTGTGATTCTGTGATTCTGTGATACAGCTCCCTGGAGTTCAGTAATTTAAAGTATCTGATATATTTCAATGAGTTATGCAATTGGTTGAAGAGACATAATAAGGACATAGCAAAATGAGCATCATACTACATGTATGATAGGTGATAAATCTAGATTCAGGTTCATGACTGAAATCAAAACATAAAAACAGATTCATAAATCACACTGCTGGAAGGGACTAGTTAGATCCAAGTTTGGTTTTTGGTATGTCACAAACCATGAATTTCCCTGAATTTCCTATACTAATCAAAATACAGTATGAGCTTGTAAAATATACTCATTATGCAAAACGACAAATAAAATTGGTCATGGGTCTTAATTTCTTATTTTGCAATAGTAATGCCTGAAGTCATACTGAACCACATGCAGGATACTGCTGAACTCTTGGAAGAGTGTCCCTTTGTGGTTTGTATCTCCGTGTCAGAAACTAGATGGGAAACCCTTTGCAAAGAAAATGCTGTAACCTCTGAATAGAAGTCCACAAAACTTTATACAGGTTATAAAACAAGTCCACAGTATGGAAAGTCAATTTATACTGACCTAACAGTTCCTTCTGGCTTTGAATTAATATGTGAGTAAGTAAGTACTACAGCACAAGACCAATCAATCAACTGAGGTTATGAATACTATTCCTGAAAGCACTGCACAGGAGAAAAGACTAAGAGAGAACAAATAGTCTGTCACAGGGAATATACAGTGTTGGCTTTGGAAACAATTGCTATAAAACAAATATCAACTTCCTACTATGTAAATAATCAACAGCAAAATTCCATTTTAAGAAGTGTAATAAAATATTCTTCATTGGGACTGTCTTCCAGTTTTCTCAACCTTTCTAGAACAGGCAAAGATAGAATGATAGCTGATTTATAGCTTGGCACCACACTATTGACAGTATTTAAAATTAGAAACAAGAATAACTTTGAAAATGGGTTGAAATCCTCAATCTTTGTTCAATTTCATTTCCATGAAGTGACCTCTGTAATTTGATAATTCAAAAATTTTTACTTATACATTTTTATATTTTACATTAATAAGAAAATATACATAGGAATGAATACGTATTAAATACTACTTACTTTGGCAAAACCAGAATCTGCACAACAAAAATGCAGAAGAATATGAGACAGGCACAAGTCACATAATACTTAAATGCAGGCAGAGTAGTTGCTCGATACTAGAAGAAAAAAATCCAAATGTGAAAACCACAATTTCCAAAGCAGATAAAATATCACCCAACTGAAATTTCAGCTTAAAGATGCAGATATGTATAGGCAGTCTTTAGCAACAGTAAATTTCCTGTTGTTCAATAACTTCCAAATCCACTCACATAAGGCTAAAGATTATCAGGCATAGTACTCAATCTTTTTACTTCTTGAAGACTAGCTTAATTAGCTATGTGAAATAGTTTCATCTCATTCCTCTGCAGAATAGGACCATCTCAAATTCAGCATAAAAAATTTAATTTAAAAAAAGTGAAAGAATTTTTTAAAGTATTTGTAGGAATGGCCAAACATTCTCAACTGATTCCGAGTTTCTTAGTCATTAACTCCCCAAACTGATTTTCAATTATTAATAAATACTGAATGGGCTGAAACAGTTACAAAAAAAAGTAACAGTCATTTAGACAGGAAACTTCTGAGCACACAAAGCAGCGAAGTGTAAACTGTGCTACAGATGTTTATAAACGTTCTATTTCCAACAGCATAGCAAGCAATCATACTGATATTTACTGGGGCTATATTATTACTTCAATTAAAATATTTTATGTCTGTTTTAAAAGGCCTCGCATGTCCATTGATACCACTAAACTCTTGATATTCTTAGGAGAGAGTCACTTTAATCTGTTTTGTAATGCAAAAAAAATCTATTTATGAATTTCTAATTAGCCTGTCTAGAAACATAAGAATTAAGCAATAAAATATTTATCAGAGTTGTTCTGTTAATTGAGATATATATGTCTAGATTGAAACCAATTAAGTACTCAAAGGGAAATGACCTAAGTATTGGGCCTAGTAAAGTTACTTACTCTATCAAAGATTTTTTCAAAGGGTAAGAGTTTAAGATTTGATTATTACAAGAAAATGTATCAAGATTATTTTCACGAAGTGCTCAAAATGCAAACTTCATAAAATGGAAAGCGCATAAACTGTGCTTTCTAACTGCAGGTGAACAGCTGTGTCTCTGTGCTTAGTGACAAGTTCTGGCCTGGAAATTGGTGCACCAAACTTTACATGAACATGTAGAAAATGAGTTTAGCAACCCAACAGCTTTTTTTCACTTTTGAGTTGTGTGACAAATTAAAAGCAATTCTTATCACATGCCTAACTGAATTTCAAGGCACAAATATGACTTTGGTTGATGGGTACATTTGCGGCAGGTTTTGTTCTTCCATCTGTTGATTATGCTTGTTGTTTCTTAATGGTCTTGTCCAACAACACTGGGCATTGAGCTGCTGTTAAAGCCTCAAAAAATTCCAACCCACTTATAAATTTGTTTCAGTGTTTCACACTTCTCCAGACATTTCCCAGTGAAGTCCGGCAACTTGCTCCTTAGGTTAAATACTTATTTTGCTTTATTATCTTGATGTACTTTCAAGTCCCACAGGGCCTGAAAAGCTGATGTTTAAATTAAAAGCAGGCTTCTAACTGAGTTCTTTAAAGTCAAGACTGGACTAGTGAGTCATTAAACAGCAGTGAAGAAAGATATTAAAAAGCTGGATCTGAAAAGAACAATTAGTTCTTTGCCATTCCATAGCATGCTACAGTCTAAGAGAGATTAGACTCCTACAGTGAACATCTACACAGCCGAATAACTTAGCTCCCTGATTTTCTCCCAAGTCCTGATTCCCTGATTGTCCAAAGACACATATGATGGTTTGCTCTCAAGTTCTCTTTCAGAAGTTATAAGTTATTACCACCCAGGTTAAAATCTGAATGTGCTCCTGGGCCCACCTTTGATCCACTCAGTGTACCCTTTAAATACTACAGATGAGACCACACTAGATCTAGCTTCTTCTCTCTTATTCCATCTCCTAAACAGTCGCAACAAGCCTTGAAACTTTCTTCACCCTAATGCATTGCCAAGGGCATACAACACATGACTTTGGCAGCTGGCCAAAGAACACTATTCTGCTGAGCTGTGAAAGAATCTGAAAATTATTTCAGATGCTTTATACTGAAAGATAACTACAAAGATAATTAAATATGTATTTGATGACCACATGGGACGCAGGGGATACTTGTACCTATACTGTACAGCGTGAACACAGTATGCTAAAACTTCCTTTACCCCATTCTTATCAGGTTCACTCATTTATACAGCCAGTTGTGGTTAAACCTACCTCTTACTTCCTTGAAGGACAGGATAACTGTTCAGCTATCAGCTGCTCTATGCTTATGAGAAAGCAGAAAGAGGCAACTGTCCAGTCTTCCTGCTGAAGCTGTGTCAGTTTGTAGAAATACACAGCTCTACAAGGCCGTAAAACAAAGAAAAGGCCTGACTTTTTAGGCTAGTGGCCATGACAGTCGCCTGAAAGGAAGGAATCTTTCATTCTGATCATTACTCCAGGGACTAGAAATGGTATCATTTATTCCATCTGTACATACACATCTTAAACATGTTTCATCACACATATTAGTCAAAAGAACATTTAGTCTGTGGCATCCCAGACAGCCAGGTGTTTTTCTTAAAAAAACATTTATAGTATTTGTACTGGGTTTATGTGGCAAAGTTTTGATAGTGGTGGGGGGGCTGCGGGGGTGGCTTCTGTGAGAAGCTGCAGAAACTTCCCCCATGTCCGATACAGCCAGTGCCAGCTGGCTCCAAAATGGAACTGCTGCTGGCCAAGGTGATACTCAGCTGTGGTAGTGCCTCTGGGACAAGATATTTAAGAAGGACAAAAAAACCTGTGTAAGAACATTTGCAGCAGGAGAGAGGAGTGAGAAGACGTGAGAGAAACAGACCTGAAGACTCCAAGGTCAGTGGAGAAGAAGGGGGAGGAGCTGCTCCAGGTGCTGGAGCAGAGATTCTCCTGCAGCCCGTGCTGAACACCATGGTGAGGCAGGCTGTCCCCCTCCAGCCCATGGAGGTCCATGGTGGAGCAGATATCCACCTGCAGCCCGTGGAGAACCCCACGCCAGAGCAGGTGGATGCTTGAAGGAAGCTGTGACCCTGTGGGGAGCCCGCGCTGGAGCAGCCTCCTGGCAGCCCATGCTGGAGCAGGTTTGCTGGCAGGACTTGTGACCCCATGGGGGACCTACGCTGGAGTAGCCTGTGTCTGAAGGACTGCACCCCGTGGGAAGGACCCATGCTGAGGCAGTTTGTGGAGAACTGTCTCTTGTGGAGAGACCACAGGCTGAAGCAGAGGAAGAGTGTGAGGAGGAAGGAGCAGCAGAGACAACGTGCGATGAACTGACCATAACCCCCATTCCCCATCCCCTTGTGCTGCTCGGGGGGAGGAGGGAGAGAATTCGGGAGTGAAGTTGAGCCCAGGAGGAAGGGAGGGGAAAGATGTTTTTAAGATTTGGTTTTATTTCTCATTATGCTGCTCTGGTTTCAGAATTTCCCCAAGTTTAATATGTTTGGTCCGTGATGATAATTGGTGCATGATCTCTCCCTGTCCTAATCTCAACCCATGAGCCTTTTGTCGTATTTTCTCTCCCTCATCCAGCTGAGCGGGAGGAGCGATAGAGCGGCTTTGGTGGGCACTTAGTGTTTAGCTAGGCTAAACCACCACAATATTTTTTCCCTGGAATGACTGTGAGCATCAAGTGCATATGGAGAAAACTGATGAGCAACTGATAACCATTACAAGACTATCACTACTACAGGTGCAGTCTTTGGGACATGGCGAAAGAAAAAAATTGAAACCAGTGGAGTTTGCTAAATGCCTTTTGAGAATGTAGGTGATCGAACTTAGGAATTCTTTGCCCCAGCTACATCAAATTTGGACCATAAAACCTCTGCCTACTTCTGCAAGTCCATGCAAATGTCAAGAAATTCAAGTGAACTGCAGAGCCCTACAAACAGGAAAGCAGTCTCAGACATCACATTCATAAAATTTCTTCTGTACAATAGCTAAAATATTATTGTCAGGTTTGAGCACTTCTCCCTGTAGGAGAGGTGCTGTGGCCATGGCTCTGTGTTACAAAACCAAGGGAAAGAAGCCTCACTTAGGATGAGGCAGAGAAACAATCAACTGTGAATTTGCAGTGAAAATAACTTACTTCTTTTTCCAGAGTCTTATTATAGAAAAGAAGTGATATTCTTTGAATGTCTTCAGATTTAAGCCACTGCCTAGAACAGAAAAGGAACATTGACATAAGAATAAAGTAGTCCTGTCTTTTTCTATTACTGAAATGCAATAAAATAAGAAAAGCACTTTGAATAAAGCAAGTTCTTGTGTATTATGTATATGGTGAATTGCACTGTCAGTAAAAGCGGAAACTACCAATCCCCTCTCTCTTTTGACTTTTATTGCTGGTATACACATGAACAAGAACTCAGATGAATGTTATTTTCTGTGGATCACTCCTAATGACAATCAAGGGAGAGATCTATACGATGTAATTCTGACACTGATATTCTGCTCATGTCCAAAAAACTGTAGTATATCCGGTGTACAGAACCTGAGATAAAAACAGTCCATCACCAGGTATCTTTAAGAAGTGCACTGTTACAATATGCAAGAGTGGCATGTAAAGTACACTTTACAAACTCCTATTCTGAACAAAAATGTAGAAAACATGATTAAAAGAAGTGGAGTGATTCTGTCTGTGAGCTGTATTTATTACTCTCTTGACCACGACCCTGTACATCGTACTACTGATTATAAAAACTTATTCCCTGCTTAAAGATGAGAAATACGAAATAGACTAAGTACTTGCATTGAAATGGCAAATGTATTTTTAAATAAGTGAAGCTTGACAAACACTTGACATAACTTTTACAAACTGAAATGTTCTAATGTGATAGTCTACATTTATTTTAATCGATACTTGAAAAGAAACAGAATATTTAAATTTCAAGAGAGCTCGGTTGCTTGCTCCTCAAGGGGACTAGACAAATTTGAAAAAAATATTTAAGCAAACTACTTCTGTGAACATGCAATATTTGAGCTTGAACAATAATAGCAGGGCATGAGAATTTTTTGCAACCTTTCCAGCAATAACTTCAAATTAGGCTCTAAGCTAGTAGTGTAGCTAATGCCTTCTAAATAAAAGGGAATGTCTCAACTGACAGGCTGCAATGCAAATAAGTAGCAGCAATGAACCACAGTGAAATATATCCTAAATTAAAGTCCTGGGAGAACAGGAGTGGACAGAGTGGAGTGTAAGCTATTAGCTTTGATTTGTGAAATCTGCAATATTTGTTGCCTTGCTTGGGAGACTGTCCCTGTTCCTGTCTAACCAGTTTCATTATTAAAAATGGTCTGAAAACATATTCAGTCTTAGGTATGCTTAATTCTAAAATATATTTCCCAGTTTGCCCTGCAACGGCTCACATCTATGTCTGATCACAGTTAGGATTCTAAGATGAAACAGATATGATAGGCTGTTGTACATATAGCATCATTTTGTTTGGGTCCAGGTGTAATCTACTGGAGAAAAAATTCAGTTTGTGGAACATTTTTTGTAAACTGTGAAAAATAAGTGCAAGTTTTTTTTCCATTTGGTTATAAAAATAATAAAAAAGTAACCCTCTTTTCCAAATTGTCAACTAATTTACCATTTTTTCTTACGATATCTGACAGGTGGATTGATTTAATTACCATTACCACACTGCTAAAACATTCTGTCTGCAGATCTACTCTCAAAGGCCTAATTTGGTCTGTGCACGCTTGATCGCATGTGAAGTCAGTAGTGCCATTTAGAACAAATGCTGCCTCATACCCCATATTGTAAGCTCATGTTTTCAGGAGATTTTAGTTCTACTTTAAAGCTCAGCAAAAACTATGCTGGTTTCAGGCAGCAGGTGCCAAGAGGTCTGAGAGGAGGGAAACAGTGTAACACAGACAAATGAAAGTGGAGAGTATGTAGAGAAGAGGCCACCCTTTCACTTGCAATCCAGATGGAGGAAGTGAACCCAGACACTCCGAGTTATTGACCGTGTGTGCATGTGGTGCTTGGCGGTTTCGTGGAAAGATAGCTCTGTTAGCTTGTGAACCAGCAGCAAAGCAGTAAGTGAGCGAGCCCAGAGAAAAGGTTACCCTGCTTTAAAAACCTGGGGTACCATTCCAACATGTGCTGCGCTATTTTACACTGTGTAAAAACAGCGATTCATCTGGACTACAGCTTTGTCTTGGACTTTGTCTGGATCTTCTTGATCCAGACTCTACATTCCCTTATCTTACAGTTACTGGCTGTTAAACGCCTGGGCCTGTCATGTCCAAAGACCCACATGTGATGACCATTTGTTTGCAACCAGGTACTTTTTTCATGGAAAAAAAATGATGATGTGGATGAAAAAGTCAGACCTTACTGACAACTCAGGTTGGAAGAAATAATGGCTCTGTACAATGAATGTGTGCTTTTGAATTATTTTAATGCAATTTTCTAATTAAAAAAGGTTAAAATAATGCTAATTTTAATACCATATTTTATGTGTAATGGGTTTTTTTTTAGTTTTCTTCATTTAGTCATAGACCTACTCGTTACACAATCCGAACTTTACACATTAAAACATTTAGAAATACCAGTTTTCTCATAGGCTTTCTTAAAAGTTTACTTCTGGATTCACAAAAGCAAAAGATTTTACTTCACAACCACTCCATTAGATTAATTTATAGTGTTATTTTCATTTTACAGATGAAAAACTGAGGCACAAAAAACCCGCACAATTATAAAGAAAACAAAAACATGATTAGTTATGTGTGTGAAATGTAGGAAATCTTTTATCTATTTTTTCCGAGTGCTTAGCATTCACACAGTTAAATTATTATTCAATTAACTTGCTGTTTGGGAATTCAGCACTTTTGACAACTTCTTCTCAGGTATCCAATTGAATAATATCATTTAAGTGATTCATTCAGCAAATCAATACAGGGATAGCTAGAGAATCTAGTTTTGGAAGGTGGCATTCAGCCTCTCTGACATGTAAGATCATTCCTTATCTTTCTGCAATTCCCCATATAACTCATGAAATGCGCTGAAATTTCTTCAGAAACCTTTTTTGTCACACAAATGTCTTTTATCCCCAGGTTTATCTGATTTTTATGCACTAACTAGATAAGACAGGGATTCTCTGAGATAAAACCACATAAAATATGATCATACTGATACTTTATTTTAATGCATTTTTCCATATGCTTTACTTTTTACATCAAAACATCATTTTTACAACCCACTTACCAAAGGAAATGTATCTGAAGACACACAGAATTGCCAAAATTTATATAGCTGTTTTAGGCAAGTACAATCAAAAGGCTTTGCCTATCACATGACCTATCCCCTTTCATTGTATTCTTTGTATGACCTATAACTATCAAAACTCTTTTCTACAAATGATAACTGAAAAATGTTTCCTAAAGCCAAGTACCTTTTATCAGGACTATCAGATGGAAAAACCAAATGTGGCATATGAACATTCAATAATTAGGTGCAATACTCAGCTGATTAAGATGCTGAGTGACAGAAGTAGGGGGGAAAACATGTAATTCATCACAATCATTGTCCACATTTTTGAAGGTCGGTTTCCTTATTTCATCAGATAAATATAAGAAACACTTATTTTGGACTGGTATTGACTTTTCTCTCAGTCTTATCTATTCACCAGCAAATGGAGAACATCAATACCGCCTCCAGCTCTTCCCAGGACACAGAAAAAACACATGCCACATTGTCTCCCCCAATAATTTCAACACACCATAAAGTTTAGCCTTATCTAAGAAATCAACCAACCAGTTGAAACAAAGAGATATTAAACTATG
>Ga0181612_173032_pt1 | contig 10175 bp, 5 predicted proteins | sample HoacroProtozoa21_FD_119630 | JGI IMG/M metagenome (GOLD analysis project Ga0181612, IMG submission 119630) | Hoatzin crop microbial communities from Cojedes, Venezuel. Combined Assembly of Gp0051906, Gp0051904, Gp0051908 | reverse complement strand
TCCTCATCAGACTTGTTCTCCAGACCCCTCCCCAGCCTCGCTGCCCTGCTCTGGACACGCTCCAGCCCCTCAATGTTCTTCTTGTAGTGAGAGGCCCAAAACTGCACACAGTATTCGAGATGCAATTAATGGCTTTATACTTGTGGCATCTCCATAAGGCGCTTAAAAGTTTGCTTAAAATCCCATGGCATGCAGAAAGACATAGGCCAGATCCTAGAATGGCAAAAGGAAAGAATAAAAAAGAGGGGTTTCATCTCTGCCAGCCGAGAGGCAGCAGCTGGATCACCACAAACAGCAACCGGCCCCGCAGACCCTGCACGGGCAAGCCCCAGGAGACAGGATGTTTTGGAGAGGGATGGTGTGAGGCCATGCGGGACAGTCCCTGGTCTCAAGAGCAGCGTGCGGTGGCTGGGGACAAAGTGGTGGTGGCTGGGGACACAATGGTGGTGGCTGGGGACACAGTGGTGGTGGCTGGGGACACAGTGGTGACCCCTCATCCATGGCAGATGAAGGTGTAAGCAGGTCTCCACTGCTGAGGCAAAGTCCCCAGCAGCGCTCGCACTCTGCTCCTGGTCACTGCGGCTTTGCACGCTCAGCCCTCACCCCCTTCTTCCAACAAAAGGCTGTGTTTACCCACACCGCTCCCATCTGGCCTTCAGCAATTAATCTCGGGGCCTCTAACTGCAGCACACTGTGTGATAATTCGTTATGTTAATCCCACGTGTCAGCAAGCCACTTCAAGGCTTCCTGGGACGTGGTTCCCTGCTTCTCTTTTGGAATAAAACCTGGGCTTTCCAGTGATGCACATAAAGAAACAACCCCGTTCTCTGGCTTTCAGATGCGCAAGGCTAAATTTTTGGTTGCTCCTGTGCCTATAGCACTGTGTTCTTACCTAGTTTCAAATTTTGGAATAATAGAATGAAGGGGACCTAACAACACATGTGAATTGGCAAGCTCCCCTTCCCCTCTTAGATGCAAATCTCTGGGGCAGAGGCAGTAAGGAATTAAACATATTTACACTACTAGAAGCCACCCTGTGAGCAGCAGAGCTAATGAAGCCTGGTTTTGTCCTGTCTCCATCACTGCCACTGAGCCCGGTGTCCTAGGGTCACCAAGATCTTCAGTTGGGCTTCAACAGCTCTCAGGCTCCTGAGTATCACCGAGGATCTGGAGTGCAACGCACACAGGGCTTCTCCCAGAGCTAAAACCGACTCTCCTGAAGCCTGCAGCAAGTCAGGAATGTCCTTTGGCTGGGTCGTGGCGGCTGCAGGTCACAGCTGACAGGGGTTTTCTTTCGGTTCTCCAGGTAGCTGAATCCCACTCCCCTCCGGTCCGCGACTGAATGAAAAAAAAGGAGGAAAATGATGAAGCTAATCCAGGCTATTTTATTTCTTTTCTTTTTTCCAGGTTTTCTTCTCTCTGCTTTCAAAATTTCAACTTGGCTACAATTCATTTTAAACCAAATTGGGAAGGTTTTAATGCTGAAATGATGGTTCAATTTTTCTCCTTTTCTTTCCAACAGATTAGTCGGCCCACGTTCTGCCTGGACTGACAAATGTTTCCAAGTGCCCCAGACTTGCTCTTTTTCTTCTTTTTAACTGAATGAAGCATTTCTCTGGTGTAGTGTTATCTGAACCCAGCTAAGCAATACCACAGCATGTTTCACTCGCTTCAGCCAGCCGTTGGCTTAAAGACACAGTTAAGGATCTCTGTGCAACCATCTCTGCGTTTTTGTTTTTAAATTAAGGTTTTCTCCTCAGGGCTATCGCAGTATTGATATTCCACAGACGAGGAAGGATTGCACGCAGGACTGCAAAAACCTGAGAAATTGCAGGAGGAGCCGTGGGCTGAATAATATGCTCCAAATACACTTTGTAAGACCATAAGGGTAGCGTGTTTCCGATGAGGAATGAGGAACGGGTTTTCCGAAAGCGCTAAGCCTGCACCCAAAAGCTGAACTCCAGACAAAATTAAAATAACAAGGCTCCGAGCTTCCCTGCAATCAGCCAGCGGCTTCAAGCCTTGCTGCTTTTAGCTTAATGTCAAGCTTCCCTACCAAGTGTTTACATGTGACTCTGCTAATCAGGCAAACACAGAGCCCGTAAATGAAAGAGCAGCATCCCTGCCATCAGCGTCTGGCACAATAAATCCTGTCTGTCCACCTCGAATGGCTCTGGGTCTGCTTTCCCAGCCCTCCTCCTCCCCGAGGCTTCTCCATCTTCATGCAAAAGCAATAACAGCCGATTCCTTAAGGCATGCTTCCTTAGCATATTGTCCGTCCTGACCAAAGCACGGCTTCCCTGGCTTTGTTTTTAAACCAGCAGAAACCAAGGGAGCAGAAGGGCTCGTTAATCCCAGGCAGAGGCTGCATGCCCGGCAGGGATTCAGAGCGGGCTCAGCACTCATGGACCAGCCTCGCCGGGAGGCATCGAGGAGCAAGAGTCCCTTGACCCAAGCAGAGGTCCCTTTGCACCCTGGGGTCAGCTGCAAACATTGCTTGAAGGCCTTGCTGGCTCCATGATGGCAGATGGGGGAAGAAGAACTTGAAAGAGAAGCTTGCTCAGGGCCACCAAAGCACGAGGTGCAAGCAGGGTTGATGAAACACCATGCTGCCTCCGAGCTCTTCCATGTCAAACCAAGGCGGCTGATGAGGCTGAAGGGGAAGACAAAGGGAACAGACAGCACTTACCTGTGCTTCCCTGAGCACGTCCAAATGCTCAGGTGAGCACAGCTTTGAGGCTCTTCCCACCACCTCCTGGGCTGCAACTGCTGCCAACGCCGGGCTGGGTGCTCCTCAGGGTCTTCCAGAGGGAACCAGCAGGGACAGGGCTCATCCTGCTGCCCTGGAGGCCAAGCACCCATCCAACCCAAGCCAGGTTTTGTGCTCTGAATTGCTATGGTGGCATGTACCTCGTTGCAACTGCTCTGCTGAGCTCTGCCACGGGGCAGTGATGCCCAGGGGGTGAACACGGACCACCTGCACTGTGCTAACATCTGGGCCTGACCCACAGGGCAGGGATGGGCAGAAAGTTAGGTTAGTTAGGGTTAATAATCATTAATGAAAACCGTGGACTTGGTGATGAGCTGAAAAGAGAGTTTTCTTACTTTTTTTTGCAAGAAACAGGAGTCACCAAGACATTTCAGTGCACCTTGTAAAAGGACTGGTACAAGCCCACCGTGGGTTTCGTGGTGTCCAGCATTTGTAAACACTGCTGATGATGCATCATCTGATTTATGAAGAAAGCCAAGATCAGATGATTTTGGCATTCTGAAGGCTATCTAGACTTTGGTGCGAGAGAAATTGAAGGCTTGGATCACCACTTTGGGCGGTCAGCAAAAAGGCATAAACCTACACCCATCAATAGATGGGAATGAAGCCATCACTTGTAACGATGCTGAGTGCTGCAAGCTCTTCCAATCAACGGCTAAAAGCATGCTGGAAGGAAGAGACGGCACGGGGATGAATCCTGAGATGGGAACATGGACAAAAATCTGATTTCTAGGAGCATGAAAATGTTTGTTTGCTGAGGACTCAGTCCTGACTGACCTTTCGTGTTCGCTTTTTCTCCCATATCATGATTTTATTGCTTTTACGGATCAGACTTCAGAGCAGTCTGACACTGCCTCGTTGGGAAAGAGGGAAGATTTATGCTGAGCTTATTGGAGGCAGCAGTTATGATTTCATTATAGAACACTGAGATTGTAATTTTGTGTGCTTACACAGAATGTTTAATGCACACATTAAGCTAGATGTGTTTTATTTCAGTTTGTATAGCAGCCTAAATGGCAGAACAGTATGATACGCTTGTTTATTTGGCATTAAAGCTCGGATCGGGTGCTTAAGCATCTTGCTGAATTGGGGGGCCATGCTGTGATTTAATGGTTCAAATAAGAGTCTTGTTAGTGATCAAAACTCCTGGATCTGTAAACTCAGAAGATTTTCAGACTGGTGGGAAATAACACTGCGCCAGCACGGTGACCTTGCTGACCTTTCCAACCCAGAAGACTGTCGCTTTAATGAGGCCTGGAGATACTATCACAGTTCTCACATGCCGGGTCAGTCTACAGACTGATAACGTGAAGGTTATAGGTGAATTGTACAATTTTCAGGGTGGAGTTTGCTGTCACAAACCTAAAACACTTCAGAAAACTTTGATTTCTCCTACTAGTTTGGTGAACATTTAATTTTTTTCCTCTTCATATTACCTGAAGATGTATTCCTCTCCATTTAAAACTGATTTACTGCCAAATGTAGATATTGAAACTGGGTTATTTCATTCCAAAGTTTACTAAGACAGTTGAGCTGATGTGGGTTTGGAAATATTGCTGTAGTTATTAATAACACAGTGACTGTGTGGGCTCAGGAAATACAGCCGTTTAAACCCACAGAAAAGATTCAGCCTTTGACAGCTTCTGTTTTCATAACTCATCAGTGTAAGATGTGATGTGGTGTATTTTACAATGTTAAGCTTGCATCTAAAAAAGATCCTTGCGTTAGAAAGGACTTCAGCTTTAAGAAAATGAGTTCAGTTAGTATGATGGGGGAAAGCGGGTACCAGGCGAAGCGGATTCTTGCTGCGCGCCAGCTGTGTGTTCCAACACCAAGGTTACTGAAATCCCCCCCTGCTGAAGGCTCAGCTCTCTCCCCTTCCCCCCAGCTATGCAGTGGTAAAGGACAGTACTGACTGCAATAAATTAAAATTTAAAAAGGCTGGACAAGGGATCTCTCTACCCTTTCTCCTTCAGACTGGCTGCCCTGAGGGACCAGTAGAAAAATCAGCATCTGAGTACTGCGGAAATTTAACTATTTCGTGTAAAGAACGATTCCAATTTGATGACCCCAGCAGGATCAAACTACTTTAGCAGAAAAAAAAACCCAAACCAAAACAACTTTTAGGAATAGCCAAGGTTTCTTCTTCTCCTGTGCTGGTTCTGTTGCAAACAACTGTGGACCACTGGTGCTCCCTGAAGAGCGTACCGCAGGTGGAGGTGCCTCTCTTAGGTACCGATTTAGCCGAGACTTAACTGTTCCTTCAGCTGCCTCAGAAAGGCGTGTTTCCATATTTAAATTACAAGGTTGGCATTATTTAAATATCTTGCATGTATATTTTTCCCTTGCTTACCTTTAGGCTGATTTCACCATCACTGAAAATCTTGCTGTGACTAATGCTCAACAGCCACCTGCAAGCCGCAGAGTTACCCATTTACCAGGGACTTTGCGATTTGGTTTAAAATCTAGGCATGGTCATTTAGGCTGTGAAACACTTTTGGACCTGTAAAACCTTACCTAACAGCTCTTTGTAGACGACTGACTCTTCTTCTCCAAGCTACGCTCACCTCGCAGGACAGCTTTGTGTCTGCCAAGGGCTGGTGTTGGCTTCTGCCTTGCTGTGACCTATGTCCCTCCCATTCAGCCCTGGTTTTTTTGGTGGCCAGAAACTGGAAGGAATGGTTGCATATTGCCCTCAACAGCAGGGAAAACCCTCAGGATCCCCAAAGCGTTCCTCCCTACTCAACCCTCTTCTGCGTGGGGAGGGAGGAGAGGTGCAACCTGTTCTGCAGGACATTCCTACTCCACTGTCAGGAGATGCCTGTCGGCTTTTCCCCTCTGGACAAGATCAGGGTAGAATGATTTAGATGACATTACTGATTTGATAACAAGTTTTCTTACTTCCCCTTCCCCCTTCCGTGTGAAGAGTGTCATTCAGCCCAACTGACCCTACCTAGCAGTCTCCTTCCAGGGCAAACACCTCGCAGTGGGGCTTGTCACTGTATTAGAGTACGGGCTGGTGGTCACAGGACAGACTTCCAGCCTACCCTTCCCCACCACTTCACTCACCCCTCGCCCCACAGCTGGCCAGCTCGGTGGTGGAGGCCACGTACGGGGATGGCAGATGGTACCTCAGGGCATGCACGGCGTGCAATTCAAGGAGGATGTCAAGACGTGGTCTGTGCCCAGGTTTCAACTTCCCCGACTCCTCTGAGCCAGGACCATGACAGCAAAGTGGGTTTTCTTCTGTGATTCAAACTATGACTTCTGGCTTCTCAGCGGTTTCAGCCCCCTAAGTTCCTATTATATTATGCAGCTTATCTGGCTCTTACCTTCATGTAATGAAGTTATTGGGTAACTTTATTTTTGCAATTAGCTTCACACCCCTTCACAAGCTTCTAATTACTGAATTCCCCATACAGTTCTTTAATTCAATTTGTTTCGACGTTTCATTTAGTGGGGAAATAAAAGAAAGGTGAAATCTGTGTTACGCCACTACATTCTGGCATTTAGAGCTGGGGAAGAGGCCTTGGGAGCAGTGAGCTGGGGTACATGGGCTGAGCTGGCAGAGCATGGCGGGACAAGAGCATTGGTTCCCGTGGAGAAGACCAAGTATTTTGTCTTCTCAGAGGAGAAGGCTTTGACAGCCCTGCTGCCTACCCAGTAAAATACATCTCTCAGCCCCAGAGACATTTTCTCTGCATTTTTTCCCCAGAAAGCAGAGGATTGAAATCGAAGTTTTTGCCATCCCTCCCGGGCCCCACTGCCACCACAGGCAGCTCCGGCTGCGCTCAAACTGTGAACACCTGCCCCATAAATGCGGCCCCGTGCAAACCGGCCGTATCAGTCAGAGCTGTGGGGCAAGGGACCACGGGGAAAAAATAGGCCCCTGAGACATGGAGAATGAGGAGAGGTTGCTGATGTTATACAACAACCATCCCCAGCTTTTTGGGGAGCCAATAGTGGGCTTCTCCTCGAGGACAGCCGATGTGCCGCTCCAGCGATGTATGTGCCCACGGATGTTTGGGATTCCACAAGGAATATTTGATCCTTGTCCAGCCAACCCGGATGGCTACGCGTCTGCTTGGAGTATTTGCACTGCAAGCTGCCAAATTAATGATTAGAGAGATTAAAATCTGCAGGTGCAGCCTGGTTTGTGCCAGTGAAATCTTCGCCTGGCTCTGCCAGCGGACCTGAACATGAGTCCAGAGGGCCGTATCTAAGGGTTGAGCGAGTCCAGAGGGCCATATCTAAGGGCTGAGCTGCTGGTTGGCCTGTAGGATGTTCAGCACTTGGTTTTTCTGCTGAGATTACCAATAAGATAACACTTTGGTCAGGCATTGGAACAGTCTGCCCAGGGCAGTGGTGGAATCCCCATCCCTGGAGGGGTTCAAAAAACGTGTGGATGTGGCACTTCAGGACATGGTTTAGCAGGCATGGTGGGGTTGGGTTGACGGTTGGACTTGATGATCTTAGAGGTCTTTTCCATCTTTAATGATTCTGTGATTCCAAGTAGGAGTAGTAGAAGGAAAACTTGTAGTTGTTTCATGAGACAGATCATGAGCTTCTGTCAAGGAGGATGTCAATTAAGTGTTTTGCCAAATTAGTTTGTAGGTTGTCTTAGCTGCTTTTTTTCCTTCCCCGTAGTGTTAAGGCTCATTAGTTCACGTGTCTTGCTCAGGTTCAGTTTTCATCAATATTTCCGTGCAGGTTGGTAAGGAGAAAATGTTGCCTGTGAAAGTTGTGAAAATACATCCCCTGGAGAAAGCTGATGAAGAGGCCTCGGAAAAGAAGTCTGATGGAGCCTGTGATTCACCGTCCAGTGACAAGGAGAACTCCAGCCAGGCAGCCCAGGACAACCAGAAGGAAGCTGTCCTGAAGGAGGATGACAACAGAAGGGAGAGTATGAGTAAGTAGTAAGACAGCACGCCAGTACGTAGCACCTGGAAGTATTTGAATTTACGTACGTCTTGGGCCTGGACTGTGGCCGTTGTAGGTGGGTGTAGACAGTGTTGTGCAATGCAAATCCTGAACTTGTCACTGTTGGTGGTGCAGCTTTGGTGGCATCAGTGCTGTTTGTTTTCAGCTGTTCTTGCCCATTTTCAAGCAGAAAATGTCCTGTCATTCTAAGGTGTAATATTCTAAGGTGTAATACTAAAAGCTGTGCATGAAACATAGAAGCTTTGAAAGTCCAACGTGTTTTGGGTTTTTTTTAAAAAAAAAAAAGGGGGGGGGATCGGGGGGAACAGCGAAGGTTCATGGAGAATCATAAGATTCGGCTGTGATGTTCATCATCAGAACAGGTATCTCTAGTTCTAAAGCCTGTGGGTCTGCAGAGGCAAGCTCTAATTCTCTTTCATGTCCCCAGCTGACATAAAAAGTAGGGATTTTGTTTGTTTGTTTATCCCCTTTCGAATTTTCAAAAGCTGGGACAAAATTCATGCAGAAAAATGCAGATTTCATTTTCTTTTCTAAGGTTCAAAAAAAAAGCATGCTTTCAAACTTTGTTCCCCTCTTTCATAGCTGTTCCTCCTTGCTGCACAACGAAACAGTGGATGTCCAAGGCTTTTCTTGACTCTGAGAAGGTGCTTTTGAAAGAGGGGGGAAAAAGTTTCATATCCTGTGTAACTCCTTAAAAATTGAATTGTAAGATTCTTTAAAAGAGATTTCAAAAAGTGTTTTAAAGCAAACCAAACAAGCCCAACCCCGCAGCATAGTTCTAATCGGGATAGCTTTATTTTAAAGGCACATAAATGTAATAAGCTGTTCACACCTGTAAGTAGCTGCTCCGGCATCTGGGGAAGGTGTCTGCAGCCGCCTCTGGTGGGGAGAAGAGGACGCTCGGGAAACAGCCCAGCAAGTTAATAGTGAAGTCAGGAGTGGAAGGCAAGTTCTACCAAGCTCTAGTCCCGAGCTTGATAATTGTCAGCTGTTCCTGACCGGTACTGGAAAAAGTTGTGAGCTGTTTTGATATCATGGCAGTGCTCTGTACAACCAAGAAGGGAAAAAAAGCATTGCAGAGCGATCTGGCCTTACGCTCATGCTTCGAACCAGTGCTCAGAGAGGGACTAATGCATGCGCTTTTTTTTTCTGTTCAGTGGTCGTACTCTCAAACTACCCCATAAGAGGCATGGGAAGTATTTTTTACTTTAGAAATGCTCATTGACCAAATCTACAGCAGCATTTGTGGGCCTGGGTGTTTACTGAAGCCTGCCGTAGTATTTTGCTCGTCGGTGCGCAGCGTTCTCGCCAGCCGTGTTCAGCTCCGCTCTTGCTGGCCTGGCAGCACAGCACTCTGAGACCGGGAGAACGCTGCGGGAACGCGATTCCGGTGCCTCTCCCATCTCTCACTGGGCTGATGGTCTGGCCCCTGCTGAGTCGTCGCTACAGACTGGGACTGTCCAGCCCTTTCTGTAAAAGATGAACCTCAACATTTTCAAATCGGAGATGCTGGCAGAGTCGTAACATAATCAGTAAAAGCAGTGAGCACTCATTCTTTTAACTCTTCTCCTTGCACATACGCATTCATTAAAAGGACATTTTATTGCTATAACGCTTTTGTATTCTGGGTTGTAGTAGAACATAGGTTCATAGTAAACTCGTGATATTCCAGAGTCCATGAGAAGAGCTGCGCAGCATCGGTTACACTTTTACAGCGTGCTGCCGAAGCGCCGCAGGCTCGCTTTGCTTTAGAGGGTTCAGGCCCTGGATTGCAGCTGCCGGAGGCTGCGTACGCTGTCGGGGGGGTCCTGGCCACGCTTTGACGCTTGGTTTCTGACCATGTGCGTTCTTGAGCACTGGTGATACAGGTTGAGGTCGGTGAGCATTGAAAAGCCATGACAGGCTCTGCGTCTGACGTCAGAGCTGTGTCTCTGTGCACACACGAGGGGGCAGGGTTAGCCTGAGCATTTTTAGTAATGCCGGTGTCAAACTCGCTGGTTTTGTTGGAGGAAAGGAGAGGCAGAGAAGAGAGCTTCAGTCTCTCTGGTTAGGAGTCTGCTGTGCTTCAGAAGCTAAAAATAAGGCTTTATACCAGCTTTATTGCATTGTATGTGTAGGCTCAAGTGGCTCTGTATTTTTAGTTGCTTAGGGAGTGAACTCTGCAAAATCTGCAGGAGTGAGGGGAAAGGCTAGTTCTTCCTGAAAATGGATGATGAGCTACTGAAGGCAGGTTCTGCAGCTTGGGCAGTGCTTGGAACGAGTACTGCTTTGGAAAATCCAAATTAAGTGATGAATAGCAGGAGACAACAGCATATGGATTCTAAGGAGGTTCCAGTAGTGTAGTGGCTGTCAGTTTTATTACAGTGCAGTGCAACAGCAAGCGAAGCATGCTCTTGTGACATAACTTTAGGAAGGAATGTACAGTGATTCTTCCCCGCCACCGAGTTAGCCAGGTGCTGTTTGG
>Ga0181612_168444_pt1 | contig 10175 bp, 6 predicted proteins | sample HoacroProtozoa21_FD_119630 | JGI IMG/M metagenome (GOLD analysis project Ga0181612, IMG submission 119630) | Hoatzin crop microbial communities from Cojedes, Venezuel. Combined Assembly of Gp0051906, Gp0051904, Gp0051908 | reverse complement strand
TATCTCTTTGTATGGTCTCAGCTTTGTAACTCTTAGAAAAGCAGGACATGCAGGTTTGCAGACTGTGAAGCGGTAGAAAATGGCTGAGAATTTATGGCCATTTTTAAATATCTGTGTTTTTCAAAAGTACCAGTTTAGACTATAGTCTACTATCAAAGAGGAGTAATAGCTTTGCTTGGAGGTATGTTTCCTTGCTGATCCTAAATTCCAAGCACAAAATCAGTTTAAAATCCTCTGTACAGGGAGTAAAATTTCTGTATTAAAAAAAGCAGGAGTTTGGAGTCTTGCGAAACTTGGCACCATGTGCTTGTCTTGTCCTTGTAGGCATCCTGGACTTAGTCTGAACTAAGACCAGTCCTGTGTACCAATGGAACTGGAACACAGGGGTGCTTCTGGAAAGCTCACTGGCTTGTGTGACCATTGTTGGGGGCATAAGACAACACCATACTGAGAAAACAGGATAGATTTTGTCTGCCTGGCCCACCAGATTCAGAGACATTAACTGTCTTCAACATCGGTAAATGCATCTGTGGATGTCTTCTGCAGCTTGCCAACAGACTGCACAGGGGCCACCTTGACCTCACACACCAGCTTGGTTGTCCCACAGTCAGCTTTGAGGAGATGTAGTAATATGGATGCACAGCAAATCTAACCTTGCATCAAATGTGAGGACTTCTTGTACACAGCTGTGCAGATGCACTATCGGGTTTGCGGTTCTGTCATTACACATAGGTTTCCTAGAAGCAATATCTAAGAAATTACATAAGCGTTAAAAAATTGATGCATGCTTGTGGCTACTCTGTGGCTGCACTATTCAAGAGTATTTCCAGTTTGGTGAAAGGTGCTAAGAACACTATAAACTTGACATTTTGTTCTGGTTTCTCAGAGTACACTTTCAGGTATAAAGTTAATGAAGGTGTAGGGATTCCCAAAATCCCAGTTCATCCCGTTGGATATCATGATGCAGAAGTATTATTACGGTGAGTATATTTCAGTCCTTGTCATCAGAAGTCAGTATTCACAAACAAGCTGTGAAAATTTTTGTGCTAAGATGATGAAATCTATGCTGTTTCTTGTATTTATAGTTCTTTTGTGTTAGTGTGCACTTCAGAAAATGTGGAAAATTAAAAGCAACCTGTTTCTGGCTTAATTTTCTTAAGAATTTTGTAAACCCACCTTGGTTTAGGTGCAGTAACCATTAAGGGAATTTCTGGGTTTAGCCTACTCGTCAACTACGTTTGTCTTGGTTTTCACTTAACAGTGCAATGGGAGGACCTGCAGCTCCAGACAGCAGTTGGAAAGGAAGTCTCAATGTGTCTTATAACATAGGGCCAGGATTCACAGACAACTCTTCTAAAAGGTCTGTTTTAACACTTGCCTATTTATAAAATACTGCAAAAAAAATCTCAACGAGAAAAAGACTGTGAAACAATACATCTAGAGAGATCCTGGAGAAATTTACTGCCTTCTGAGTGGGCAACACTTGGTGATAACTATTAGAATTTGAAAATAAATTGTCAAAACTATGGTTTTGCTCAGTGTCCCTAGTGTCAATGGATAGACAGATTCAGAGGATGTAAGTCCAGCCCTGTCATTCCAATTTTAATGCATACTTTAAGGTTCAGACATTGTTTCACTGATCCTTCAAAAAATGGCTATATATCAGTAAGTAGACATATTTTTAGTACTGTTGAATTAACCCTAAACTTCCTTCTCACTTCAAATCTGGTCTTTCTTTTCTGTTTTGGATGACCAAGCAATCAATAGGACAGCCGGCTTGTACCAGTCCAATGGGGAAGGACTGAGAATTCAGTAGTTCTATGTATGTTTCCCTTCTCCACTGGAAGCCTCCCAGGGTTTCTACGAACTTAGAGCTGTTAAGCGTGGCAATGATTTCGGAGTCTACCAACTGTCCCCCAGAGCTGGTAGGCCCCTTGATTAATAACAGGATGGAAGAGCCCAAAGCATGTAAATCTTACTCATTTGTTTGGGAGGAACTGGCTTTTGACCAGTTGGACTAGCAGTAGTATGTTTGCAGTTTACAATTTTTCAGCTCTAACAGAGAAATACAACTGTCCAGGTCTCCAGCACTGACAGAGTCCCTCCCTAGCAGACGAAGCCACATCACAGTTGCATATGGTGCTCAGGGATCTGGCTGGCTGTCAGGGACCATCACAGCATTCTTCCTTGTTTATTACTGATAAGCTGCAATAGATAGAGATCACTTTTGTATCACTTTTTCACATGAAAGTACTTTCAGTTCCTGTGAGATATTCTGTGAAGACTGGTAGAGGACCACAATGAACAGTGTGTAAAAATGGTGTATCATTATCACTGCTCCACCTCCTGAGAAACAGGAGTATGCCTGAATATATGATTTTATAAAGACTTCATTGAGAATTACTCTTTTCTGTTCTAGTGCTAGCTGAAAATGAATAAAGTAGGAATGAATAAATAAGAAAGCATATTTGACATAATTAATGTGCTGTCTGGAATGTCTTGAAGAGCAACAGTGAGAAAAGAAACAATATGATTCATCCACAAAACATATACACCGGAAAGATTTTTGAATGCACTTTCTAACGTCTTTATACTTGATAGGGTAACAGCTTTTGTAAATATGAGCTAATCCTACATATACTTCTTTCTCAGAGTTGCTCCATATCAAAATGAACCTTATGAGTCTAGGTAGAAAGTCACTCGCACATGGAAAGTGTGCAAGTATATGCATGCTCAAGGCACTGTTGTCAGTTATTTTCTGGGCAAAGATCCAGTAGCTGTCCTGAAGTAGGTTTTGATTTTGACAGCTATGCAGATTTGCTGCTGAAAAGATAACTTCAAATGTGAAACTCTTGGAGTTTTGCCAGACACAAAAAAAGCATTGTTTGATGCTTTGTTTCTTCTAAAGGTCAAGAAGGGCTGAATACTACATTATTTTTAGCTCTCCTAATATCTGAATTTCCTTCCTTTTTAAAAATTTTACAAGCGGATTTTACTGAGGGGCAAGGGATGGAGGACTGACAAATCTTGATCACTTAGATCTGCTGTCCTAAACAGACATTTCAGTTTATCCCTGGATTAATATTTCTAATGAACTTCTCTCCAAGTTCTGTCTTATTACACAGAAATGTGCTAGAAAACCAAAGTGTATTCTTTACAAAAATATGTATTTCCACAATTATCATTTTAGTGAGAATGTAAATGCATTTTTAATGACTGTAGATGCTTTTCGGTTTACTCCTCTAATACACAATTATCCTGTTGGATCCCATAAATAATAATTCAATAAATTCTGTAAATATTTGAAAGTTTATAGATTGGTCCACTTCACAGGGCTGTTGCTATGGCATCTTTCTGTCAGCAGGTTAACTTGAAATAGTAAACGGGACACAGACAGCATGACAGGTTAGATCAGTGCTGAACACATAAAGCAGAACAGAAACACAAACTTTCTGGCTTAAAAGCTGTAATGCTGACTTTTTATTGCCTTCTGCGTCAGAAATCATTACTCCATACTGCTTTTCATTTCAGAAAAGTCAGAATGCATGTTCATACAAACAATAAAATAACACGAATTTACAACGTCATTGGCATCCTCAGAGGAGCTGTGGAACCAGGTGAGCGTCGCGTGCTTGAGGATTTTAATTCCTTTTTTATGAGGTGTTTGGTGAAATTGTTCTGATGTTGCAAGAAACTTCAGGTTTTTTAGGTAGCCAGATATTACAGAACCTCAGAAACCCCTAATAGTTGTCCTGTCCCTCCCATGACACTTTTTTTCATTGGCATTCCCAAGAATATATTTGAATGGGAATGCTAGAGTGATACGTCAGAGAATTTTTTTTTTGTTGTAATGCCTGTCATTTTACAGTAGGTTTCCTCTTACATCATTCATACATTTTCCCTTTGCAAAAATTGACACAATGCAAAGTACAGAAAACTTGTGATGATTTGGGACCTCAACATAATGTTTTTGATACTTCATAGCAGGCTATACACATGAAAGACTTTTAAGTGGAAAAATATGTATAAAATGTTTATTGTCTTCATTTATATACTTCAGCAAAGCAAGTGGATGATTGCAGATTACCTTGAAAAATAAATTTGTAGCAGTGGTATTAAACTTCATATTTCGTTTGGCACAAGTAGGGATGCAATCAAAGGAAATACAGGTAACCTAAATGTATTTTTAATTAAGGATTGATATTATGTGTTTGTTTCCAGACAGATATATTATTTTAGGAGGTCATAGAGACTCTTGGGTATTTGGTGGTATCGATCCAACTACGGGTGCAGCTGTTCTGCAAGAGGTTGTACGGAGTTTTGGTAAAATGAAGATGGAAGGTAACTTACTTATTATAGATACAAAATGATGGATATGGAAAACAGCAGCTTTGAGGAACTGTGCTGAATGTTCCCATAAGCAGTTGTGTTTTAACTTTTCACTTCTGCAGAAAGTTTTACTTCTCTTTATGAAAGATGCAAATTCATTGAAGAGATGCATATGTAGCATTGCATCTTAGTTGGCTGAATTTATTCTCTCATGTCTCTCATCAGTGTAATCATACCCTCGTAGCTGTGTGGAATGAAAATATTGCATTAAGAAGAAGTGCCTCTGCAATAATATGTTCCTCTAAGGAGTTGAGAGAGAAATGTTTTTGCTGCTATATCAATTAATTGCTATTTTTTTAAAGTGATTTCAATTAACTGGGATGATCTTTCACAAGACTTTCTAATTTTACGTTGAATTTTCAAGTTTAACTCTGTGATTACAGGTTGGAGACCTAAGCGAACTATTATTTTTGCTAGCTGGGATGCAGAAGAATTTGGATTATTTGGTTCCACAGAATGGGCTGAGGTAAATAAAAAAGAGTGTAAGGAAAGCAAAACTTGAAAATCTGTTGCAGGCAGCTGCAGTACCCAGTAGTGTCTATTCCTAGACTGTAATCAATAGCTTCAAGGTAAAACTGAAGCACAACAGATTCCTTCACGTGCTGTGAGGCCCTCTTATATTTATACAATTTACCTACCTAACTTATTACAACATAAGTGCACTAACTCTTCTAGGATTTAAATATTTACTTTGATTCAAAGCTAATGTCCCTCAGTGGTGTCTGTGTGGAAATCTATCCCTTCATTTAACAGAATGATAGCTTTTTATATAACCTAAATTGGTTTATTTTCTAACTTTCTATTTGAGAAGTTCCTTAGTTTCTACAAACTTAAGTCCAGGCCATGTACCTGTGATCCATAAGCACACCAACCCCTATGTGTGGAAGTTAACTCTCCTGGGCAAATAAAAGGATGGGTGTACTATAAGTGAATAGTTCAAAATTCGTGTGAAGCTTCCAGTATTGTAGAGTCTCAGGAGCAGGCCAATTTATTACTTCTGTAGTGGGCTCCCTGGCTGTATTCCTGCCTGATAGAAGGATGTTGGAAAATTCAGAAATGAGGTTCAGGATTTTTTCTTTTCTTTTCGCTGTTGGGCATAGTCAGTTCTTAACCCTGTAAGTGGATTTGTTCAGCCCCTCTAAGAAATATAGGTCTTATCAGAGTTCTCATTGCTTTATCTGTAAAATCCAAATTAGAAATGGAGCAGGCAGCAAATTGTTTGATGAAACACATTTCTACTGAACTGTGTCAATTTATTAGTACTGGAATGGTTTAACAGAAATGTGTTGTCTTGTTCTTCTGTTAGAATTTTATTTACAAGTTATATTTAGATATGTAGACAGAGCTTTCAAAATCTATAAAATAAAATATTTTAATCTTTTTTGTTTAGCTTATTGTCATGTATTTCAGTAAACCACAAAATTACATAGCAAAATGACATGTGACAAAGGGGGGAAAAAAACCCAGAAACATGCTCCCAAACACCAACGGCATTCCATCACTCTTCTGCTAACAAAGCTGAGATTTCTATTCCTTTGGATTTGCACAAATTCTTTCTGCCATAAATTGTTTGGCTTCCAGCTGCAATGGACTCTCTGCTTCTTATTCTTGCTTTATGGGACATTAGATGAAGAAAGCATAATTTAAGTTACCTTCAAAATCATTTACTGAGAGATTTTAAAGAGTTGGCATTAAAGTTTCATCCCACCTGAATTCCACTGGTAACAAAAGTATACTATGTATAGAACTTTATTTGCAATTTCTTTGTCTATGGATCTGTGCACATATTTAGATGCTGTCAATAAAAAATAAATAATTGTTTTAACTATGAGGAATATGAAACAATGACACTTAAAAGATCCATTTCTCTTGAGCAAGTCATGAATAAATTCGGAGTTCTTTTTATGTTTTGTCTGTTCACATATTCCTACTGCTGGTCTTTCATATTTTTTGTTTAATAATTTCATATCTAGTAATCTATCATGCATTATTTCATGAAACGGCAACTGTACTAGATTAGATAGCCATGAGCACAATTCATATGTGAATCTTAATGTTTTTATGTTATTGTTTTCTTGCTTTATCTTGGCAGTGTGCATTCCTCCTCTTTGACACATAAATTAGATTCAGTTTCTCTAGAGACGTTCCTCACAGCTTACATTCTTGTTTCCTGCAACTGCCAGATCTGTCATCCACTAAATCTGAAGGAAAATTAACCCATTATATTCACTGTCTTCTGTGTAACAAAAAGACTCTACAACTGTGGCAACATCTTTTTGTTACCTAGACAATCTCCACTGCTCATAATTGAAGGAGTTTCTTTATGTTGCAAATGCGCTTTTGCATATATGCAAAGCCTCATGTATACATATATAGGCTTGCTCCCTCCCTTCATATTCTTTTTGCAGAATCCCCTCTACTGTTTGTTTTAGAGATACCAATTGCATTAGGAAGTTCTCAATTACCAATCCAATTTTTAGCTCACATGACCTACAAATGATCAATTTGGTTATAAACAGAATGGATCAAATAACAATTACTAAACTAATTAGAATATTTATCACAAAGCCAAGACTTAGTAAAATACCACTTACTGATTAAAATATCAAACATAATTACCAGTTTGCAAAAAATTAAGCATGTGTGTGTATATATTTAGCATGAAGGCAATGCTTGGTTGACTCAAAACAATCAGTCAAACTCCGTTTAATAGGAAATGTCAGTGCTTTGACTCATCCCTTTTGGACATGGCAGAGCGTAGGAATGACAGTAATACTCAGTTTCTCAGTGTTAAAGTTGAATTCAGTGCTGGGAGTTGACGTGAATAACTAGGGATTAAAAGCGTGACAGAATTCTGGGTCACCTCACAGTCACGTGTTGCATGTTCAAAACCAGTTGATGTTCAGTTTGTTAATGTGCTATAGTTTCTAAGCACTGCAAGTGCAGAGTTAAAACGTGTAGAACCTTGATCTGCCCAGTTGCAATGCTGTTCAGCAATTTTCTTGTTCCATCTTCCTCCTGTGTGGTGCAGCCCACAGCACCTGCATTTTGTGGATGTTTTCCACAACAAATAAAGTCCCAGAAAGCAGGAGTGAATTTCATATGCCCAGACCACTGACCCATCCTCAAATGTTAGTAAGGGACATAGTGCTGCTTATACTGACTGGGTCCTGAAAGGTAATGCCATAAAAACCAGCGCACTTCACGTGCTCTTGACTAAATGTCACTAACTGAAAGTAATAATTACACTTTTCCAACCCAGGAAAATGCCAGAGTCCTCCAGGAACGGGCAGTTGCTTACATCAACACAGATTCTTCTATAGAAGGTGTGTCTTATTTTTAAATTCGCCTTACTTCACAGATGTCAATTTTAATACTTCACTGCATGTTCTTTATTGCGTCCAGAACTGGAAAACATAAGATAGGTAATGTGATGTTCAGGGTAAGTGTAGCAAATGCAGAATTCAGTGGAGAGAGAGAACTATTTAAATTCTCATGTTGCTTTCTTGTTGCAAATATGTTGCAAAAATGAGCTGCAGCCCACCTGTCTGGAGTCCAAAATGTCCCTTCTGGAGGAGTTTAGTATTCTGTGCTAATGAACTGAGCTGTCTGAATTTTAAATTCTCTCGTAACTACATTAGCTTTAATTTATAGTTTTAAGGTATGGTAGACTGCTCCTTGTTCTGATTGCAGTTCCAGCTCACTTTCCTGTGGAATTACAATACGTTGGGACACTATAATTTATTACAAACTCAAGATAATTTGTGTCAAGACCTTGGGTTTATATTTTGTGGTGGTGGGAAATAATTTTGGTGCTTTGGGCCATTGTGGTCACCTTTGTTCACTGCTATGAGCAGGGAGGATGTGCAGGGAGTTGCATATGTAATATAACAGGGCTCTCCTAGAAAAATAAGAACTGAAGAGCGTTCCACAAAAAAAAACCTGATCCACCATTATCCAATGTACTACGCCTTTCAAATTCTGAGAAGAATCTGGCATACAGAAATGCTGTTTAGAAACCAGACTTTGAATTTTGGGCACAGCCCTATGACCTAAATCACAAAATCCTTAAACTATACTGGGCTTTATTACAGAAGGATTTCATTTACCGTTGTTTGTGCTGAAATAGTAGTAGAGTCCTGTGAAGCTGTCCTGTATCATAACCTGAGTTATTTAGGGCATTGCTCTTGCCATGTTAAACCCAACTTATTTGAGCTTACTGTGTGTGAATAAAATGGATATCAACAGACATATTTTAAAACCCCTTTTATTCCTGTCAGCTGAAAATTTTGTCTGTCACAAAAAGACTGGAAATAAAGAAAAACCAAACCCGTTTTCTAAATGCTCAGTTGGAATTGAGGTATAGGGAGGGTTAGAGCTATTCCTTCAATTATGCAGCCTACATGCTGTGTAAAAAGTAGAACAGAATTTCACGCCTAGAAGATCTCGCGAATGAAATAATAGCTTTACGACTTCTTCATATTCTCAGCATGGATTGTAAGACATATTTTTTAGTTGGTTTGCAGCCAACATGCTGCTGCCTTAACAATTTTCTTCCAAATCTTGATTATTCAAACAAGTCTCTTACTTTACGCATTGAAGAAAATGTGAAACTAAAACCACTGGAAAATAAATCCATAGTAAGGAAAAAACCACCAAATTCAGTATACTGTTTTAAGTATCATGGACACCTTTCACCTGGCTGAGCATTAAAATCCCCTGCAGAGCCATAGCATCCATGTAATCTGCCAATTATTTTGTTTATCATCATACATTCTCCACAGCACTTCTTATGCCATGTTTTAGACAGCAAATTATTTCTGTTCATTGTCCTTTAGCAATGAAAAGAAGGATAGTGGGTTATCCTTTTGAGCATTTTTGTGACTTCAGTTTCCGGTTCTCAAATACAGACTCTCCTTGGAAACATTATTAACATCTTGTATTTTTTCTTTGATCATGGGGTTTTCTGTAATTGTCAGTCTAGTCCTCTTGTGAGTATACAGTGGGCAAAGGATGAATCAAAGGTCTAAAGCCGTGTCAAAAGCTAATAACAGTGTCATCTGAGAGCATATGTTTTATTACATCTAAGCCTTCTCACCCCTCTTCCTCTCTTTGTTGTCTGTATTTGAGGGCTGAGGTGTTTACCCAGCTGCTGACTAGTGGCTGTATTCTATAGAGAAGACTTCTGCCTGCCTCAAAATTGGAGACAGATAATTTCTTTTTTCAGTGGGGGTCTTGCTGATGTAACTGACAACTTCAGTATGAGATGTTTACCTTGCTGAACATAGACTGCAGGCAGTGTGGAAGCCTCACGGATGTAAAGTGTAGAAGACATGGTGTGGTGGTAGAAGGGAAGGTTTAGGGGACAGTAGATGAAAACATTACTCTGCATCTTGGATGAGGTGCTTGGACAAGTGGACAAGGGAAATGCTATGGATGTCATGTATCTGGACTTCCGTAAGGCCTTTGACATGGTTCCCCACAACAGTCTTCTCTCTAAATTGGAAAGATACAGATTTGATGGGTGGACTGTTCAGTGGAAGAGTAATTGGCTGGCTGGTTACATCCAGAGGGTAGCAGTCCATGGCTCAAGGTCCAGATGGAGATCAGTGACAAGTGGTGTCCCTCAGGGGTCTGTACTGGGACCAGTACTATGTAATATCTTTGTCGAGGACATAGAGAGTGGGATTGAGCGCACCCTCAGTAAGTTCACAGATGACATCAAACTGAGTTTTGTGGCTGATATTCTAGAGGGAAGGGATGCCATTCAGAGGGACCTTGACAGG
>Ga0181612_160550_pt1 | contig 10175 bp, 6 predicted proteins | sample HoacroProtozoa21_FD_119630 | JGI IMG/M metagenome (GOLD analysis project Ga0181612, IMG submission 119630) | Hoatzin crop microbial communities from Cojedes, Venezuel. Combined Assembly of Gp0051906, Gp0051904, Gp0051908 | reverse complement strand
TTGATTTTTACTTTTGGTAAAAATAATTTGATCCGCTTCATTGATTTTTAATTTTTTAGAAGCATGACAGCACACAATCGTTCATTTAAAGTCAGGAATTTCACAGTCCAGATAGCTGGACAAAAATAAGAGCTCACGATCTTTACTGCAGCTTTTGTGACTGGAATATTCTGGCCGTTCTGAAGCCCCTCAGCATTACGAATGGCAAGTTGGTCCTTAGAGATCTTTACATTTGTTTTGCATTAACAATGTAGTTTCTGGCTTTATTTGGAATGTTTCTTTGAGTTTATGTATGACACGCTATACTGAATGCTACCAACTACAAAGTATATGAAGTCTTACAGCGTGTGTATTTCATAGCAAGTGGAAGATCTCTAACATTACTTACACTTAAGCTGCTGATACCGTTGGTAAACAACGGACAGAAAAGGGGAGAGATATATATATGTATGTATATATATAAAAATTGTGTCACAAAGGTTCAGAAGGAGTTTTGTGGCCACATCAGACTGACACAGGAGAAGGCTAACAAGGCGTCGAAAGCCCTAAGGCCAAACAATCCCTAATCTTGCAAATGATTCCGTTCCCATTGATGTTGACTATTTGCCTGCAGCAAGTTACACATGCTGCTTTTGAGAAAGGATATTCAGCTTTCCTTCTTGCTGGGTGTAAGTCTCATCGAAAGACAGAAGTTAACTTTCCTCTGAGCTTTCTGTTCGCATTTACCTTCTGTTCTGTTTTCTTATCTCTCCAGACTGTCATGCTGAAACATGGAATAGTAAACTGTGCAAACAAACCCCTTGTTATCTCTCCAAATCTTTCAGCACTGCCTGCCATTAAAGCTTTTACCATACGGAAAACTAATGATTTGAAATTACTGTAATGCTATGTTTTGTCTAGGTATACTTTTTATGGAATAAAAGGAATACTACAGAAGTGATCATAAAATTGCCTGTTGGTAAAGGCAGCCTGCTTTTTAGGAGAATTGTTCCAAGTAAGCTGGCTTACTGATCCAGCCTGCAGCTGGAGCTAATGAAATACTTGTCTAGAGCATGTAAATGCTTTAGAGAACCCAGAATGGATGAAGCAGGTTCTATCATTTCCATGGGCGTTGTGGAGTCGTATATGTATTCCTTCCAAGAGGATATATATATATTTTATCAGTAGCCTAAGCCCAGAGTATCTTTAGATAGCCGCACAAGCTAATCATCCCCTGTTCAAGGAGATTCATTCTTCTGTGTTTGTGTACAAATGGCAGTGTACGTGCGACATCCCCGCCGCCCCACACCTGACCCTCTGTCATACTGGTGTGGAGGGAGTCAGACAGAATGGCAGGAGCTGCAGAGCTCAGCTCTCTGAGGACTCGCACCTCCTCATCAGCCCAGTCCTCCTCATCAGCCCACAAGCATTTGCCCAAAGTTAAATTAGACGCTGAGACTGCTCTTGATTATGCAAGGCACATTTTGAATTCTCACAAGCACCTTGCACGCCTGGGCTGCAGTATTTCCCTGAGGGTGACTGCAACAAACATCAAGATTGTTTTGATGAAAGCCCACTGAGAGTTGAGAGTTATGGAATGGCTGCTGTTGGCAACATGCTGTGGCTCTGCTCAAAAGCTGGTGGTGGTACCAGAGCAGTACTGGTAAGCACTCAGGCTGCATTCATGATCTGTGTTCACTTTGTTCACTTAAGTGACTTCTTGGGGGTTTCTTTCAGGCTGGTTTAGCATGCAGTTTGTTTGAATCTACAGCTTCCGTTAAAAACTAGTGTAAATAATCAAAGAATACATAAACTGATGCTGCCTCTGTTAATCGGTTCAACTGCTCCAGGCCTCAGTCCATTCTCTGTCTCTGGAGGCTGTTGGTTGCTCAGGTGAGAAGATTTTAGCATCCAGTAGAGTTGGAGAGTCAGGCGTACATCTTGTCCAGAGAATCTCTATTTTGCTCCAGGTGGAACAGTTTCTAGAATAGTTGTCCTCAATTCATGTTAACCTTTTACTTGTGGTGATCTGACTCTTTGGGAACATAGGAAGTGTCTGTGACTGCCAAGTTTTAGAAGAGTGCCTTAACTCATACTCTGTTTGTATAAAAAGAGTTGAGACATTTAGTTCCATAGCCACATATCCTTTTTCTTTGCTTGTATCTTACTAGAGTAAAATATTGAATGCTTCAGCATTTACACTAAGTCTGCTGCTCTAATTTGTGTTAAAGGTTTCTAAGAGGTCTCTAAGAACTTGCACAGAGACACATCTGTCCTGTGGGATTCGATCAGGTCTGGGTGGCTCTAAAGAAGCACAGTTTGGCATTAGGGATACATAATATTTTGCTAGTAGATTTTTTCTGGACTTTATATGTGATTTTGAGAATTGCACCATAAATGAAGCACAGACGTCTCTGCCTCAGGTTCCTTTTAGACAGTCAAGTTCTTCCAAAGATCTGAATTGGCATGACTTGCTGTCAGCTGCAATGTGCCAAAGTTGATCTGTGGCAAAGCTGAGACAAGTCGCATCTGATTTGAAGCAATCTGATTAAGCAGTATTGTTAGGAAAACTCACATCTTGACTGTACAATTTACTGTGATGTCAAATATTGCATATTCTGTCCAAATGTTGAATCTTTTCTTCATAAAATTCCACTGTATGTTTGGTATATCTAGGTAAATATAAAATTAGCAGTAAACCTAAAATAATATGTGTCTTAACCCATATAGTTACACACAATTTTGTAAATTTTCTTCATTATCGAACGAAACCTTACCAAAGGGGCCATATACATCATATGCAACTCTAATTGATACACACGTACAGAAAAGTCTTAACAGATTGTTGAGCCACATTTCCAGCCTGTCCGTGCCTGGCAGCTGCCGTAGGCTGAAGGCAGGCATGTGCTGCTAGAGTTTTCTCCTGGCAAACAGATCAAAGAACAGTGCTGCTGAGCCCCTTTCAGTTGGTGGCATGTCCTCTGTGTATATATTGGCCGGTGCCAAGCTACAGATGCGACTCTAGTGTCTTTAGTGGAGCTCTGCTGTTCCCTGCTAACAGGGGACCTAGTCCTTTGTGGCTGTATACCAAGGCATGTTAGCACATCAGGTTATCAGCCAAAATTAGGGAAAAATGAGATAAGGTATTTCCAGGCATTTTTAAAAGGACTGCAGCCTCTGCCGCTGTCACTGTGTGCTGCTGTCATGTTCGGATAGCATAAATCTCTTCATATCACATCTGTAGATGGTGAAAATCCTTGGAACTCCCAGTAGAAATAAGCACACACTGTATTTCACAATCATCTCTGTTTAGTAAAGAATTGGTAATTTCATAGGCTAGGGAACAGTTTTTGCATTGGAAATTACTCTGTAAAATTCTGTCCCTGTATTGTCATTTTTTCTTCAATGGGAATACATTTGTTGTCAGGCTTGCCTTACAGTCTAGAGGAGAGAGCAAGTCTGATGATTTCATTTAATGGCAATCAGTGTGGTCCAGCTGAAATCCCTTATTGTATTACAGAAAGGTTTCTCATTAATCTGGCAATTTTTCTGCTATGATGGAACTTTACACATTTCCCTCTTAGAGGATTTTTTTAAACCTTGAAGAATTATCTTACAGGGTTTTGTGTATAAAGGCTAATACTTCTTAAATTTCTGAAGTTAGGAAATTGAAGGAGTGGTCTCCCCCAGCACTGAGACCATGCCTGCCATGGGCTGAGGAATGGCTCTGGCCTAGCCTGAAGATCAGTATCAGGTGGGCCTGGTATAATTTCTGTGTTCTTTCCACGTCAGCATGGAGGGATTGTGTGACCTTGACAAATGCCATTACCTCTCTGTGGCTTTTTCCCTTCTTGTCCATTGTCTCATCTTCCCAGCTTGCAAACTTCCCAAGGTTTGGATTATTTGTTCCTATATGGTGCCAAGCACAAAAGGCATCCTGGTGTGGGAATTAAGATATAGGCTTTAAGAGACTTTGTGTAAATAACAGGGTGATGGAATCAGCTGATTATACCAATCTTTTACTTATCAAAAATACCCAATGCTCACGGGCACAGCAAAGCTAAAGAATGTGACCTGAGTACAAGTGCAGTAGTGGTCGGTGCCTTAGGCTGCAGGCTTCCTCGTGTCAGGCTGCTCCACGCTCAGAAGAACAGCAGCGCACAGGGAAAAAAGGATTCCCTAACTGCTCCGGGGGGAAAGAGAATCTTAGTCCATCTAGCTCCAGATCGGGAATTTCTGTGGTGGCCTTATAAGAAGGTAACTTGCTAAGTCACATGATAGCTCATCATTGTAAAAATCCTTCCCACCTTTTAAATCATGTTAGCCAACAGGGTAGAATGAAATCCTGATCTCGTTAAAATCAGCAGCGAAAATGCTCGTTGATTTTATCAGAAATTCACACCTTGTCTGAAGGATTGCCAAGTACTGGAGTTCAAACTGTCATTGCAGACACTTGGAAACTGAGCTGCTGTTATGGCATGTCATGCCTCTAAAGAATAAGTGACAGTTAAGAGGAGAAGTAGAAATGATACATACTCCAAAAAAGCTGCCAAGTTTCTGTATTCTTAATTATTTTATTAAGGTTTTACAGGTGTTCATTGTCTAAGGTTTGCATCTAGTGCTCGATAAGTACATCAAGGCCGGATACAGGACAACATCCAGCAGTGAAGAAAAAAGGAACAAAATATATCTGAAATGTACATTTGAAAAGAAATGTGTTGCAATTCACAGAGTTTTGCATGGTCACTGCAGAAAAAGGGCTTGAGTTGTTGGACAACATGGGACTGTCTCGGTTGGAAGTTGTGCTTTCGTATTTTACAAACAACATCAAACCTTGTGGGGAGTTGATCAAAGCTGAAGTGTAAATTGAAGCAATGTGTTTTCTGGGGGAGTATGTATGAATAATAGAAGATGTTAGCTTACAGAGAGCCAGCCTTTCGGTAGCTGCCATAATTTGCAGCTAGAAAGGGAAATGAAAACACATGTGGGCCCACTTCTTTGTCATTTGATGTTTGTAATAATGTTATTAATTCACTTTATATTAAACAGCCACCAAAGACGAGGTGAGTGACTAGACATTAAATTAGTGGACTATTTCTTTCTGTCCATAAAACGTGTTTAACACTAAGCACCAAGCTCAAAATATATTAAAGAACTACAGCTCCTTCGTTCTGCGCAATATCACTTTAATATAAAATTAATGTAAGTTATGATGTGCATCTATAGGTTTTACAAGAGCCTATAAATTTCAGGAAATTAACTTCCTCGTAATCACATGTTCAAGCTAGTCTCTTTAAACAGGCATTTTATTTTTATGTTAGTCACTAGTGAATTTTTTTTCAGAAATTATTCACTTTCAGTCTCTTGAAAGGGAGAAGAAAGTTGCTTTTATTTTATTTATCAAATTAGGATTTCTTTCAATCACTTGTATCAGGAAATGCTCTCTGCTAATGAACGTACAGTCATACATCACTGGATATCTGTTTTCATGCTAATTAGCTGATTATTCCATTACTATGCATATCAAAGAATTTGTCATGGTTTATTTTGCAAAACGGACAAATTTTGAGGTAAGGTGAACCAAAAAGAATGCTATTGGTTTCATCAGTGTTGGGCAACTTTCTGTCAGTTGAAGGTCTGGCTTAAAAATCATAAGGCAATTATATGAGGTCATCCCGCAGATGCTTTTAGAAGGTCTGTTTATTCTCTTTATTGATGCTTCTCCTTTGTGTGCTGTCTGACATTCCTGGGCTGACTTCTGGAAGTTGAAACATATACAAACTCGATATCAAGCATTATGAAGTTGTCTCTGAGACTTTTATAAACATGCACAATTCAAATTTCCAGTAAGCATCAGATTTGTCATCTTAGTTGTTATCTCCGTCTTAAGTCAAGAGCACTTCAACTTCAACAGCAGTTGCTTTCTGCTGATTAATATTTACTTGCATGGTCTTGTCAGTTAGTACTTGAAACCCAGAAGGCACCAAAACAGAGTTCAGTTTCTGTAATCATAGATGATAATGCATCATTCTGAAGTTATTGCTGCAATTTTACGGAAAAAGATTAATACAATTTGCATAATCAAGCAGCGACCTTATAAATGCCTTTCTGACAGAGTTTTTGTGAATTATAAGAACACTCTTCAAAAAACCAGAAAGAATTGTGATCTCTTCCCTACAGTATGCCTTTCAGTCTCAGAGGCTTGACTCAGTGGTTTGAAACAAAAATCTTTCAATCTTTATGGAAAAAATAGCTCTAAGTGCAGAATTGGAATCTAGTAGGCTTTAGCAGGAAACATGGACACTGGGATTGTTCGATACAAAGGGAAAGGCTTGCACAACTCACAGCCCTACATGAGTTTCTTTTCTAGCAAACACCTTTTCTTGTTCCACTGACAGCAAAGCCAATTCTCTTTTGTATGTCCACATGGAGAGGATTTGCTGAAAAACTTCCACGGATAAAATATTCTTCATTCACTGTCAAATATAAATGAGAGCAGTTTTGTAGCCTTATTACTGAGGCACAAAACCCTCTTTCACCATTACCTCCAGATATTTAGTGAATTGAGATACCTGTTGTCTGTTTTCTGTCTGAATCTGGGATTTCTTGTGTTAGACCCTCTCACTGCAAAATAAGTTTGATCTGGCTTTTCGTGGGGTCTGTTTTTGGTGGTATTCCCCTTCATCTCACCTGAATCTGGGACATCTTGGGTTAGACCCTCTCACTGCAAAATAAGTTTGATCTGGCTTTTCATGGGGTCTGCTTTTGGTGGTATTCCCCTCCATCTCACCACCAAATGAGCTACTTTCCTTTTTGGTGAAAACAAGGGTTTATGACCTCTTTAACCAAGTTTTGGATAAAGAAAGACTGGGATATTTTAGTGACTAGCTGTGTTCTGCTGCTACTGCTGCATTACAAGGTGACATATTCAATGTAAGAAACTCGTAACTGACTGAAATGGCAGTCTCTTGGGTGTAAAGGCAGCGTAAGACGATGAGAATCAGCTCTGGAAAGGCAGCGTTCATTCATAGTTCATCTTCTTTTTTGTGTTGCTGAGCTAAAAAGGAGAATAGCTAAGACCCACCGACTGCTTCCTTTCCTATTGTTCCCCAGAGTGTAGCTTGTGGGACTGGAAAAGCGAAAATTAAATTACCTTCTCATGCTTCAGATGAGTTGGATACTGGGGGATGCTTGAATAAAGTTCTAATCAACAGCCGGTATTCTGTGTGTAGTCAGAGAGAAGAAAAAAACCATGGATGCAAGGTAATTATAAAGTCAGTTTCTGGCACAACAATGACTATAAAAGGGAAGTCAAAGAACAACCTGCTCCTTTGAGGCATTAAAAGATGATGTCGTCAAGGTATGTTGACTCCTGACCTTCTTTTCTCTGAGTGCTGGTATGAGCAGGTGGCAGGGAATATGGCTTGTGTGTCTCCTTCCAGTCCCAGAAATCTGGCAGGCTTGTGTCACCCTGTATTTTTCACAATAAACATTCAACCTTCCTTGTTATCTCTTCCCAATATCTCTTTGTCCTTACTGAACTTGCTTTGTCCTTGCTTAAATATATACCTGTCAGGTGAAAGACCACATCCGAGTGTTTTTAATTGTGTAATAAAGCTTCACACAATTAAAACTGGAGTGGCCAGAGCGAGACTCAGGCATGACCATCTGCTTATAGCCTGGTGTATTTTCTGCAAACTGTAATTCCCTGGGCATAAGCAAAGTACTTTAGGTGTCTGAGTTCTTAGGTTGTAGGTGCAGTCGAGTGCCTTACTATCTCTAAATGACCAACTGTTTCTGAAAAACTGAAGTTGGAAAAAAGGGAGATTTCAGGATGAGCTGAAAATTGGACCCTCGGTATGTGTTGGTTTACTGTTCCTAATTCTTGGCTTGAGCCATGAGAAGGGATTGTTTACCATCGTAGAATATGAAATAAATTGTTATTAATAATCAGTACTGTATTTTGAGTCACTTCTGTTGTAGCAGTACAAATTGCAGCCTTTGAAAAAGTGATATGCAGGGAAGTAAGAGCACACAACTAATCCTAAGAGCGACTTTAATGAAGCAGAGGGAACTTCCCACAAGTGGTGACTCCTGCACGTCCTGTGGCTTAGTAAACCCTAGCTAGATTTGTCTGGGTCTCTCAGCAGTTTCTGCAGTACCTTCAACGGGACCAACTTGCCAGTCCTTGAGGTTCATATTTCAGCTTCTGAACTGCTCTCCATGGAACCGCTTTTGAATATGCACAGTAGGCCCTTAATTACCCAAAGGGGTTGGAACCATATCACTTCTGGGTTATTGAAAGTTCACGTTTCTGCAGTATGTTTGTTGCTTTTACAAGTACGAGCTCTTCAGAGATGCTAGTGAGGTGTGTCACTGAAAATGAGTGCATTGACATTATACAAAGTGCAAGAAAATGTCCACTAAATGCGATAAATATATAGAAATAAAACCCAGAAGCACAATGGCAAAAGGAAAAGCAGAGGCAAACAGCAAGTTGTCCAAGTCAGTGAGTAGAAAATAGTAAGATTTTGCTGTACTTGGGTTTTAACTATTTATAATCATCAAGACTTTAATGCCCATCGTAAAGAAACTCAGCTGAAATACTCACCTGAAGGGCAGGCAGAAATTGAGTTGGGTTTAACTGGATGAAGACGAAGGGTTATACTGGAATGTTTTGGACAATGTTATTACAAGATGGCAGGATTGACAGTCCAGATAGTTTAAAAACATGTGAGGGAGACTTTCCGGACTCAAAGTCACTGGACCTTTGCAAGCAGGTCAGTGTAGTCCATCCATTAAGTCACCAAGCTGGTGACTTCTCTTTGTGGTTTCTCTCCTAGAATTTATCTGGAAAGTCCTAGAAAAATTTGCCTATTAAAACATGGGTGAAAGAAATGCTCATTCTTTCTTGTGGTCACTGCAGGAGGATACTCTCCACAAAACTGTGCCAAACCTTGGTAGATCGTTCTATGCGCTTAATAAGAGAGCCTAGCAAAAGAAGGGATTTAAGAGCAAACTATACATGCCAAGACATAAGTCTCTGTTTTATAAAAAGTAGCATGAAGTCAATGACAGGTCTGGTGCATGTTAGGAAAAGGGTTGCAATATTAATTGTTTTGAAGCTGACCCACACTAGGAGACCAATCAAAGTTAATGAGCTGAGCGTACATTAAAAGGACAATACAGAACACATCTGCTTTAATGGCAGCTCTTCTCTGCTTTTGACTGTACCTTCAGGTAACGTAGAAATGATGAATGAGGCACTTAGACTAAAAACCTTGTGGATTATCAGTAACTGAATTCAAATCAGAAAGACTAACATTGCTTATCATAGAAATGGACTTATGACAGATATGACAGCCCTCACTCAAGCATTTTAATTTAACCACAGAAGGTTTTTTTGAATAAGTATTTATTTAAACAGTGTATATTGTACCTCTGCTCCCCTCGCTGCCAGCCTGAAAGACATTGACCAATGCATCTTGCTGTGTGCTTGGTGGCTGAGTTTTAAGCTTTTTCAAAGGAAGTAAGAAATAATAGAACCTACATGTTGACATGGAGGCAAAAGAAAGCTCTGGGTGGGGTTTTTTTTGTTTTGGTGTTTAGGTTTGTTGGGTTTTTTAGACAGAATTGTGCAGCCATAAGGGTGAGTAGTGTTACATGCAAGAAATTTCATGGAAGTGATTTCAAGAACTGTATTTTTTGTCAAGAGTGGCAATATGAAGGTATTGTCTCGTTCTTGTGCTTCTTCCATTTAGTCCAAGGGAGGCGGAATAAGCTGGAGACTCTGCCATTATTCAGTTGTGTTGCAGCCAAGCCTGGTGGCTACCAGTGGGGTGGAGCTCCTACAATGCTGAGTGCCACACAGATGCATGGTAAGATGCAGAGCTCAGGGACATGGTTTAGTGGTGGAATTGACAGTGTTAGGTTAATGTTTGGACTTGATGATCTTGAAGGTCTCCTCCAACCTAAATGATTCTGTGATTCTATGGTAAGAAAAGGGATTTACCTCTTGGAATTTATAGTCTAAATGAATGCAACAGGCAAACTACAAGAGAAGCTGCTTAAATCTTGTAGGTCTTTTTATGCTGTTCCTGAGTTCTTGTTCGGTTTTGCTGCTTTTCCAGTGCAAAAGTGAGTCATTAAAAAAAAAAAAATCCTTGATTTTCTTTTTGTTTTCTTTTGTTTTCTTT
>Ga0181612_177635_pt1 | contig 10176 bp, 7 predicted proteins | sample HoacroProtozoa21_FD_119630 | JGI IMG/M metagenome (GOLD analysis project Ga0181612, IMG submission 119630) | Hoatzin crop microbial communities from Cojedes, Venezuel. Combined Assembly of Gp0051906, Gp0051904, Gp0051908 | reverse complement strand
CTCCAGAAACTGGTGTGTTGCTCCGAACACTGAAAAACGTTCTTTTGTTTGGGATTCAACACTTGCTGAGCGCGATAAACGTGTGGGGGGGGGGGGCAGTCCAGCAAGTCAAATGCTGAAGGCAAGTCCACCGGCACAAACACGGAGTCTGTACTTAAGCAAATGATGTTAGGTCTGTTTTAGATGTTTTACACAAAACAGACACTGTTCTAATCCTCACTGCACGGCTCACTGGATGTTGACTGGTGACAGCGGACTGTTCTTTAACCATGACGATTAGACAAATAATCCCTCATTCACCTCCTGTGCACAAACCTTTTCAAAGAGTAATAAGGAATAAGTAGAGGCCAAAACCAAAGTGAGAAATCAGAGTTCCAAAATTGTTTTGATTTGACAAGCTGAGATCACAAACACTAGGCACAAAGAAAACTCAAACCCAAATTCTCCAACATACTAGCACAAACCCATACTTGAGTATATAAAGGGCTAGTCTAAAATGACGTAGGGAACAAAACAGATTAGCATCCCATTTTAGGATGTAAAGATTCAAGCTGTTCTCTCTTAAGTTGCAAATCAGAGGGACTTCCATTTGTTGTCACCCCAAAATCATCATACAAGGTACCATACTTGCAACACTGTTTGGAGAAACTTTCATACCTACTGTGCATCTGAAGGTAGTGCATTAAGGAACAATCAGTGAAACCAGCCTGCAGTTGTTACGTGCCAATATCAGAAAACCTGAATACTAAGATGGACCACTTGCTATCTGAACTACATGCTTCTTGTTTACTACATGCTATGGAAGATGACACTAGGAAGAAGAAATGGCCCATCCAGACTTCCTCAGCGCAGACTGGAAGGACAAGAGAAGCAGCCCTGGAATCCAGTAACCGACCAGCCTCCACACCGGATGCCTTATTTGCCCTACGTTCGAAGCTAGAAAGGAAGGGACAGGTACAACTGAAAAGAAACTTGCCTTCTGTAAACAGGAATTGAACAGACAACAGAGAATTAAACACCCTGGAAATGCTTGGGGAGATTTGTACTCCAGGAGATTTTTTATAGGGAACTGTCTCAAGTTAAATTGTCAGAGGAAGATAATATAGAACAAGCACACAGGAGAATAAACACAGTTCATTTATCAAAAAATTATTTGCTTTGAAATAAAACAGTATTTTGCTTTAGGAAGTTGTCCAACGACTGTATCAACCACTGCTTCTCTAGGAAAACTGATTACAGATATTAAACCAAATTCAAAGGCTATAGCTCAAAAGCCCAGACAGAAAGATAATTTCATAATCCCAGTCCATGAAAAAAATGATTTTTTAAATTTCATTTCAAAGAGACAATTAGCCTTGTGAGCTGTTAATAAGACACATTCAGCTTATTCTCGTAGTACTACTAGTGCCTGACAGCTCATGGAATTGCCAAATTCCATGAAAAAGAAAGAAAAATAAAGTGGTAGTCTGCAGAGGAAATAGTCATAAACTGTTCATTACCTGGATCAGCACCCTGGAAATTCAGTATTTTTAATTTCATACCTAGAATTCCTGAAAAAAGTTATTCAGAAAAAGAAAACAGAAATATCTCAATAGCAGTGGGTTATCAACTGCTGCAAATGTGTTATTGAAATGAAACAATAAAAACCCAGAGTTCACACATACCAACATCAGCAGTATATGCAGTTTTTATACTCAACAACCTCTAAGAGTAAAGCTCCCCTTTTGAAATAAAACCAGGCTTATTCTCAACATAAACAAAACATTATTAAACAATTACAGAGAATAATCAAGATTTGAAAATGCCAGAAGAGTGCCAAAAAGCAAAGGATGAGTTAAAGACTCATTGAGGTCTGCAGAAGATACTGTTTTCTCTATCAAAACAGAAGCTGTCTGTGATTTCAAAAAAAGACTTGGGGTGTGTCCACACACCTACATCGGCATGCAGAGGAAAGGGACAATGAAGGAATACTGAGTCTAAATGTAGCCACAATGATTATTGCTGCAGCATACATGCGTCATTCATGGACTGAAATAAACCCATAAATCAGTTCTTAGTTAACAGAATTATTTAAAAACATGATGTCGAATCTTGTACACACACGTCAGTAGTCTGAGCTCAAAAAACTTTTTTATCCTATTGGTACCCTATGTGTAGTTGTCTTTGAAGTTTATGGCAAGGTTGTTAAAGGCTGTTTCTATTCAATTATGTCACAAAATCCCAAAGTAGCTTTATGTAACACAGACTAGTTGGAATGGAAACCTGATTAGAGAAAAAGACTTTGTGTAACGCTTGGCTGAACATCTCACCTGTTTATTCAGGTAAAGCAGCCTGGTAGATTCCTTCCAGACAATAATATGTACGTCTGTGGAACAATACAAACAAACTGCTTCCATCCAAAGTCCTGGCCGTGAGAGCAAGAGTTTATATGGACCTGGCAATGTATAAAGGTTGCAGAAGGTTTTCAGGGTTCCAAATGTCAAACTTCCAAAGTTATTCAAGAAGACTTTGCCAAAGTGGCCGGTGGGAAAGCTAAAGAACATGCTCAGGTCTGGTTCTTACAGTTCTTTGAGAAGGCAGAAATTGATTGTCCAGGAGTATATTCACTGATGGATTTTTTCCTACCATCGTGAATGAGGATAACATTCCTGAGGAGGAACTCTCGTGCCAGGAAAGTCTTCGCTCCATTAATCTATTTTTTCCCAAGGTCAAGAGTTTACTGCTTAGATATAACCAGTAGGTAAATCAGCAATCTAGCCTCACAGTCCTTAGTTGACAAAATGTGAAACTTGCACATTTCTCAGGATATGAGACTCCCCAAAACAATAAAGACACTCAGTGTGCCTACCCACAGAGCATCTCTCCAGTGTCCCAGGAGAAAGACGAACAAACAATTAGAGGAAGTCATATTGTTATAGAAGAATTCTGGTCTTTGAAAGCAGAAGAATCTCATATAGAGATGCCGTGTGATATGAATCAAAGGAGAGTTTGCCCTCACCGAAGAGTAATGGCAATTGGAATAGAAGAACAAAGAGACAGGAGGGAAAAGACAAAATAAGCTGAAAGTGGAGGAAGGGGCAGAAAAGAAGTAATGAAGATATTCATATATGGGTGTAGGCTTGTCACACGGTCTGAAGCAACCTGGTGAAAGTCTTTCCTGAGCCAAGAAACTTAAGAGAAACAAAGAAAGAGGCAACACAGTGTCTTTAACATACTCAGCACGAATGAAGGAATAAATGGTCTGTGGACACACACAGTGTTTTTTCAAGATTAAGGGACGGAGGTTCATACACCACCCCCCCTGAACGGGCACAGGGACGAGCGCTCAAAGGAGAAGTGGTATTTAGTTGCCAACAGAAGGTGCTGACCACCTTTTCTGCAACTTTCCACCACTTTCCAACATATCTGTCTTTAGTGACAACAGTGTTGTCAATAATACCTGGGCACAGACTCTTCCCTTCTCTATTTGCAATTTGGTTCTCTGCCAGCCTCCCTCCAAGTTTCTCAATAGGAAGCGAAAGTCAAGTTGACTCCCTGCTACCACACTGCTGCACCAATACAGCAGCGGCTTCCCTTTTCCCTTAGGGGCTTTCATTTGGGTTACAGAAAGATAAACTTTAGAAAAATGCTGGGAAATGAAGGAGATCAAGAAATAGAAAAGTCAGAAGAGGATGACCAAAATGTTCATCGATATTACAGTACTGAAAGGATAAAATAGCACGCAGAGACCTCAGCTGCATCTTGTCTGAATGAGAGAAAGGCAAGAGGCATCCATCCCTAAAATCCTATGAGCTTCACGATGCATCAGCAAATGACTGCTGGTGGTGAGACAGGATAGGAGGGAGCTTCCCCCAAAGTACAGAAGGACTTTGTACAGGAGTATGGGAAACAACGGAGATGAAGGGGAAGAGGTGATGAAAATGTGGGAGGAAAATGGCATACTGGGGAATGCAAATGCGAAAGCGATATGAAGGGGAAAAAGAGATCAGGTAATGGGAAAAAAAGAAAAATAAGATAAATTATTTAAATTAGAAAAGAGGATAGACAAAAGAGTGGGAAACAGAAAACTTTAGAAACTAAAGTTTTAAAAGCAGTAACAAAACAGCAAGCTGGTATTTTCTGAGGAATGAATACATATGGCACACATTTTATTCTACTGCCTCAAAAGGTGCATGGAGGTGATGTTCAGTAATTCTCCATTTGTGACAAGTTCATAATTTCTCAGGATTATCCACGGAAAAAAAAAAAAGAACAGAAAGTCTTCAATATGCACACTACCATCTGTTTGAGGGCTGTATCCACAGCAAACAGAAACAAAGACAAAAATCAGTCACCACGTAACCACACTCCCCTGAGAAACTAGCAACACAAGATAATTTTTTCAGTTTCTAGCAACATATTCAGACACAGCACCACTGAACATTTAAGGGCTAAAATGAAGTACATCAAGTAATGAAATTGGTGGTTTATGTTCAAACTGTACCCCATACTCAACTGACTCCTCGAAGTTACGGGTGTCTGACAACCCAGTTCTCCCATGCACAGCTCTGTGCTTCAGGCTTCTCCAGACCACAACGTTTCAGCTAGAGAAAGGCTGAGAAAGGTAAAGCTCAAAGAGTTGCCAGCAAAGAAATTCTGGGGTGGTTTGTTTTTCTGGGTTTTTTTTTTGTAGGAAGCATCCAAAGTGAATTCTGCTTTGGATAAAAGAGCTCAGTGAACAGCAGAAAAAAAGAGAGAAAATAATTTACACCCCAGTATCTTGGAGGTACAGTAAAAATAACTTATGAGAAATGGGTTTTTTTCCCCCCACTTCTTTCCCTGAGTTTTTTTTCTTCTTTTTTTAAACTTTTACTCTTTTTGTGTTGGCCTGCGTAACCTGTCAGGCTCACATTCTTCAGAATTTCTTGCAAAGACTTGAAGAATAAGCCTACTACAAAAAGCGTCTATGTAAGAAAGGGGCCTCAGTACGGCCAGGACAGAGTTTGCCACATTGGGCGGACAATGGAGGACCATTAGAACCACCTGCCATGTTCTTGTGTTCTACTTCCATAACGCTATGAATGTCCAGGGAAACTGCATTGTCTCTTTTCTCAAACAGATGAACTGAAGAGCAAAGCAGCAGGAGGCATGAGCAGACCACCTTCTCAAGGGGCAGCTAAACAAAATTGTTGCGCTATGGCATACAGAGGAAAGTTAAAGTTCACTTCCCTTGCCAAACAAAACAGAAAGCAGGAGATAAAATGTTAATTTCTCTCTCTTATGGCACATTACCTACAGACAGCATATTGGGGCTCCAGAAATTTGCAGAACATCCTCCTAGAATATAATTCAAAGCCCTATTTGACGACTGATATATACTTTGCAGCTCTTATTATTTTCAGTTTCACAAAAAAAAAAAAAAAATCCATAAGAGACTGATCTGCGTTCTTGATCAGCTGCACTCCCACAGGTAAAATTATCATGTAAATTCCATCTGTAACGTGATCTGTTCAACTCCACTGTCTTCCAATTACACTTTTCCAAGCCTCTCAAAGCAAAAGAATTGCCCAAGGAGAGCAATCCAGGAAAAGGTTTACAATTTTTTAAATATTATTTTGAGATTGAAATTAGCCTGCTTTTCATTTTTCCCACTACATCTCAACATTTGTGAATGATTCTTTTTGTGATTCAGTTGATGGCCAGTAAATTCTGTGAGTGAGTCTTTAAAACAAAGGCTGGTCAAAAGCTTTCGTGACACATCTTTTCTGAAGAGCCTCTCTGAAATATTCATATACTGACCCCACCTCCTTTCGATAACTGGTTTCACAGATCAGCACTATCTGTTAACTAAATGCTGTGCTCAAGTTAAAGGCCAAGCATGAAGGTAACTTGAAAGTGTTTTGGCAACTTCTAAAGGGAAGTATCTTATTGATGTTCAAACAATGTTCGTTTATTTTACTGAACCCCTCCATCTTTTTAAAGAACTCTATTTGAAGTCAAACATGAAAAGACGTTTTCCACTTTCATTGTTCAGAGCCTAAGGAATGGGTAAGATGAGAAGAAAATGTTATCAACTCTTCTTTTATCATTTACCGTCCTGAATTTATTTACCACATCTTTCAATTAAAGACATATTATAAAGATTGTCCTTCGTAACTGGAAATGGCTTCTTCCTCCTATCTGAAGAAACTTGGCTGCACTCTTCCCAGCAGCTTGCAGCCCAACAGATATTTTCAATTCATTTTCTATTACAATGGGAATGTTCAAGAATTGCGTTATTTCTAGTTAATTTCTTACGTTAAAATTGATTAACTTTCTAATGGGAACAGAGAAAAGTAGATTAGGATCTTTCCACCCGAGGAACAATTTCATCAGATTGAAACGTTAAGAAATACAGGAAAACAGAATTACGTTATCAGAGACTGGAAAAGAAGATTCATACTCCAGTTGCTGGCCAAAGCTTTATGCCATCACACCTCTAATTCTGGCAACAGATAAACGGTAACATAGCTATACCTACCCGGACTACGCTACCTCGAACACAGCGAGAACTTGTGTGCCAGTACAGAGCTGTGTTTCAGGCAGAGGAAACTCAGTAAGGACCTCAAATTGCTAGTCTGTAATTAAATTATAAGCAGTATATGTTCATGCAGAGCAATGCAAGGCCTGTGTTGTCCGCTAGGTTTGACAGAGTAGTAAAAGTAGTAAGACGTACATCTAAGATACAGGAAAGTGAATTGAGACACCATCTGCCTTGTTTTACTGCCCTACATTGCAATGTATGTGAATATCTATATTTGCTGGTTTGACTACAACAGAGAAAATAAAACCACTCTGCTATTCTATTCAATAAGGAAATAAAACAAGAGCATTAAACATGGCAAACAGAAAGTCCCTGGGGCTGACCTCTATGAGAAAGTTGGAAAATTTAATTTCTGCACTTTCTTAAAAGCAACAAGCCTTTTTCAAAGTCTATCTGCAAACAAACGAGTTATGTCGACAATTATCAACTTTTCTGCAAAGGATGCTAATGATACAAATACTCAGAAGAGTCAGGAGTATTTTGACTTCCTAACTTTCTGCAATAGCTCTTACTAAAGACCACCAAGAGGCAACCACTTTACCTTTCAGCCTCATTTTTTGTGAAAGAATGCCAGAAGTACCGATATCCTTGCAGGATTGTCTGACATTCTGCTTATATCTTGTCAAGCAGTTTTAACATATAAAGCTCTATAAAACACTTAAATAGTTATTAGCAGTAAAACAGTGTATGAAAGACTGACGAAGAAGAATAAATAAGAAACAGGAACCCACAAAAGAGATACGAATCAAAAAAGAATTTTTCCCATAACAATATAATCCTTACAGAACGCGTATCAATACCTGCTGCTGCCTTTGCCGTCTCATTTGGGCAACCTGAGACATCATGATCTGACGATCCAGTAACTCCATTCTCTGCTGCCTCTGGATGTCAACCGTTGCTCCCATTCCCACTCGAACTTCATTCATTGGTTCCGCAGATGAGAAGATTGGTTCAAGAGTCCAAGAAAATATCTTTGCTACCCAGCTGGGTACACAAAGAATTTGATGAACTTTTAATATACTGCTATTGTAGCAAATCCCAGAAACCTAAAAGCAAAAATGGAATGTTAAAAAAAAAAAACAACCCCAAAACAAAAAATGTAAATACATTGAATTTACTTTGTATTTAGCTACAGACAGCAGTTGGTCTTCCTGGTTTTTAAAGCACTTTTTATTGTATTTACCCAGAGTTCTCAGTCAAGAATCAGAGAAAGAATAGGGGATTTCTTTACCTCCAACTTCCTCACAACTACAGACTATTACTTTTTTAAATCTGTGTGTTGCATTGCCTGTGACTCAAAAAGGCACAAAAAAGCTTGGGGTTTTTTGTTTGTTTCACAGTCTGAGCCCAGATCAAGTGACCCTTTCTCAAACAGGTCAAAACTCAAACAAAATTTTCATTTCTAGTAAAGGAACTGGTCAGGGTATGCTGCACGCTGACCTGAGAAGATTAAGGTTGCCTTTGAGGATGCTGAACCATTGTAAACGCTCCTTAAAAAAACCCAACCCTTAAGGCTACGGCCCCCCGCCTCCACCGCCCTGTGCCCGGTCTCTCCTTCTAGTAAAAACAAAAGCAAGACAGCTGAAGTTAAATCTAAGAGTATGCACAGATTTATTCCAAAAGGCTCCCATCTACCTTCCAGAAAAAAAAAAAGAAAGAAAAAAAAAAGGTTCAAAAACCAGTTCACTAAAAACTGTGATATTGAAAAAGCCATGTTCTGGTGTGCCCTTCTCCCACCTTCAAGAAAAATACCCATTCCTTGCATTCACACTCGTGCTTGACTTGGGGTTTGATTTCATTTCAGATTCAGGAGGAGCAACAGAAATCCATGTGCCCCATAAATGATCTACAGTCATCACTCAGCCATCACTTTAAATCCCATTACGACGCCCGAGCAACTTGAGCCCAAAGTGGTCCAGCAGCAAGGCCAAAGTTCTTGCACAAAGCCCAAGTCTGCATTCTGCTTTATGCCACATTTCAGCATTTGTGATTATTTATTTACTGTTATGCCACAAGAATTATGCTATGACAACAGAGTGAAAAGAACAGGAAGAGATATGAACCCCCAGAAATCCGTAAACATACCCAAACAATGCAATTACTCTAGAAGCAATATAGAAACTCCACATCTGGGCTATTTATTTGGGGATATTTATTTTATCTCACTGACATTTGTATAAATATACAAAATGCATCACTGCATATACAAAAGGAGATGGTATAGGAAAATGCAACATTCTTTGGGAGGGGGGTATTTTTAGATTATTTACAAGGTTATTGTTAATTATCCAGTGAGATAATGAGACTTCTAGCAAAAATACATTCTGCTTTGGGAAACACTGATTTTGATTTTATTCTACTTTCACTTTATGACTGCTCTCAGGGTTGGATGCAACACCAAACACAGGCTACCACTCTAAAATGAGCAAGGACAGTTTTAAACCACCCTTAACCCCTTCAATCTGTTTGTGCTATGAGGAAGGAGGTAAATGGGATAGGATAAGAGGAAGGACATAGTCTGTGGCTTCACAGTGAAGGCTGCCTTTTACAAAAATTTTTTGCATTCAACAGAAGACCCTGACTGGACTCCAGGAATGACAGGGTGGTGGAACAGAAGCTTCTTCATGACCTCAGAAACTCTTTCTTCAGCTCTAGTGAAACTGTTCCAGATGACTGTAAGCCCATGACCAAAACTTGTGCACATCAATTGGAAACTAAGACAGAACTATAACCACCAAAGAGTAAGCAGAGGAAAATTCATATCACTGCTGCAATTCATCTACTTTTGATATGTAGTACTTGAGGTATCTACCTAGCAAGAAGGTCCCTCAGAAGGTCCCAAAAGAATTACATAGATAGGCTCCTCACTCCAGAAAACCTAGATCATAGGGCTACCAGAAAAGTCACTTTTTTTAGAGCAAGAATTACTGAACAAGATTGCACATATTACATATACATTTAATTCGACGATTTCTTACAAGCAAAATGCACAAGCAGCACCAGAACCTACAGACTGTCTTCTTTCCTCCCACCTCGTATCGTTAGGCTATGGAGCCAGGCCCCCTCTTTGGTCCCAGGGATTCTGCATTCCTGGTTGCACAGGTGTAACCAGGCAGGGAAAGCGCTCCCGCTCAAAATACTTTGTCCAACATCACACCAGCATTCCCTCACTCCTTCCAAATGTCCCTCCCAACTACTAATCTCTGCTCACTTTTATCACCTACAGTCCTTTGTTACAGTCTAATGACTTCAGGGCACCCTGAATCTTGAACGGGTTCAAAAAGTCACAAGAACTAAACAAAGCAAGTGGAGATAGGAAAATCTTGACACGTGTCTGAACACATTAATCACAAACAGAATCACTCTCTTATCAGCTCGAGAGAAAACACAGCAAAGAGATAGCACAGTATGTCTTTAGTGTCAGTACTTTGGGACTTGCATGTCTCAGAAGGGAAAGTGTACTGCAAGCACCAACTAGTAGCTGCATCAATAAAAGCATTCTCAGATTTTTCTTAGTAGACAGCTAGTCATAGAATCATCAGTCATTTAGGTTGAAAAAGACCTTTAAGATCATCAAGTCCAACTGTAAACCTAACATTGCCAAGCCCACCACT
>Ga0181612_176134_pt1 | contig 10176 bp, 7 predicted proteins | sample HoacroProtozoa21_FD_119630 | JGI IMG/M metagenome (GOLD analysis project Ga0181612, IMG submission 119630) | Hoatzin crop microbial communities from Cojedes, Venezuel. Combined Assembly of Gp0051906, Gp0051904, Gp0051908 | reverse complement strand
TCTAAAGGTCCCTTCCAACCCAAAGCATTCTATGATTCATTCTATGTAAGGAAACACTTTCTTACTGTGGGGGTGACCGAGCACTGGCACAGGTTGCCCAGAGAGGTTTTGGATACCATCCTTGGAGGTATCCAGAAACCATCTGGACACAGTCCTGGGCAACTGGCCCTGCTTAGGGGGTGGGTGGGCCAGATGACCAATACCCAGAGGTCCCTTCCACCCTCAATCATTCTGCGATACTGTCTGCTTCTAGTGAATCAAAAGCCCTGATGTTTCAAGCTCATCTCAGCTTTCTAAGATCTGGGGTTAATATTTAGCTCCTTAACTGTTTCTGTTGCATTTTCTTTTTCATCTCAGTAACACATATCTCTGTACGGTTGATATTTTGAGCTTAAATTATTTCCTTTTCTTGTTCACGCTAGAGGGAGCTCTCTGGTGGCTTTTCAGTTTACGGCTCTAATTTCATTTATAATTCTGGACGTTCCTGGTGAAGAATCTGTTATCAAAGTGTACAAGACAAAGCTTATAAAATGTGTCTTGAAAAGGTTTAATTTTCTAACAAAATTGAGCTTTCAGTTTATTTGGTGAAGTAATGTAGTACCAGATTGACAGCTTTGGCTGTGTTTTAATTTTGCTCAGCTGCTGCAGCAATGCAGGCTTCTGATGTGCATAAATGCAATAGATGTTGATGTTTCTGTTATGCTTGGCATTTATTTTAGTAGCTGTGGAGATACATTTGTAAACTTTGTATTTGTTGCTGTGATACAGTCAGTTTTTCTTTGGTATGTATTTGATTGATCCACAAGGAATTTGTGATTGTAGAAGGGTTGCTTGAAGAGAAAGGGATTTTTAAGAAACTTTCTTTAGACATATGATCTTAAAAATTCGATTTATTTCAACTGGTGAGTAGAAGCCAACTTTAATTGGGTCAGGTGCTTCTTTTAGGTGACTTTATCCAAGCAGATGCAATTGTTTTTAGGGTTGATAATAGATCAAATTTTTACTGTTTTTCATGATTACCAATTTTATAGACTGTGGTGTTAACCTGTATTTTTTTCCCTGCATATTGTAATTTGCCTTTCTTTTGATGTTGATTACAGTTTCTAGAAAATGGTCTAGCACACTAGAGCCAGATAAAGAGCAAAGTGAATTTTATGGAATTTGAGGAAGCAGTCAGTGAGAGCTTTCCATTTTTTTAGTCCAAGTGAGAGAATGCCAGGTGTGTGAGGTAAAGGCAGTGCAGGTCTGTTGATGATGCAGTTATTCTTTGCTATGGTTTAAAACCTGATTCTAAAAATATTTGTAGACTAGACAGAAGCAAAAGAGTTTTCTGAATATGTTATTAAGACCAGTGATGACAAGCTGCCTAAACAGTCTCTCTGCCAAAGAAAATATGCAGAAAATTTAGGTAAGTTGTCTCTACAAAGAGGTCCATTGAGGAGTACCGGTACAGATTCTTTTGGCTGTTTTTGCTTTGTGGACCCCAAAACACCACTCTCTTTTTCCAACAGGGCAGTTTTAGGGACTGCATCTCTGGTGTGCATATAATCCTTGACATACAACAGAGGCCAAATATTTTGCAATGAATGCCAAACTCTGTGATGCTTGACAAGCGTTCCTTCTCAGGGACATAATCTAGATTATCCTAGGCAGGTAAGCAAGAAATTACTTGACTTCTGCTTTAGCTTAGGAAAAAGAACCTGGATGAACAATTTGGCTATGGAGAATCTGTTGGATACCTGGTATCATAGGTCCCTTAAATCACTGAAGTAGCTTACGAAGACCACGTAGGATGCTGCATGGCCGTTGTGGCAGTGTAACTGTAGAAGGTAATAGATGAGCTTGGATCAGATGTCTGGGCATTGGTGTTTCATTCTGAATATTCACAGCATTCTTATGATGCCATTCTCACTTGACTTGTGGGTGTGCAGGCTAGCAGTGTGTACAGTGGTGAGGATGGTAAACATAGTTTTATGTTGCCCCACTCATGCAAGGTTTTTGTTGTATATTGGAAAAGGACACAAAGTCTTGGCTCAGGAACAAGAGTTTGAGGATGCTTTCTATAAAATTCTTTTTTTTTTCTTTTTTTTTTTTTTTCCTGGAGGTTGTATGGTTGGCTATGAAAAATCTTCTTTGCAAATCAAGGTTAACATGCTAATGAAGATGGTGTGTGGACTCACTCAGATTTTTTAACAAGCTGCTAATCGAGAAATAAATTATCTAAGCAAGTGAAGAACTTGTTCTGCTTCTTCCTCTCAGTTGCATTTTGCAACTTTGATGTCAGCAGTTTTGAGAGAAGAATATTGCAGCGGAATGGATTAAACACGTAGGTTGAATCATGGTGTGTGAATGCTTTTGAGACAGTCTTGCTTTTGTTCAATGTAAACTTTGTATATTTAATTCCTATACTCTTTGTATCTATAATTAAGATGTTATTTGTTTGACCAACCAGACAAGAACTTCCTAGTAAGGAGATCAGCTGTACTTTCTCCCCATTGTTTAATTACTTAATTGTAGTCCACTTTTTCTTCTTCTCTCACAACGAGAATAATCTCATTATAAGAATTCACCAGAATTCTATTAACATAAATTAAGGTGGAGTCTATAAAAAGGAGGTGACTTGAGGAACTTCTGCAAAGATGAATCACGATTGACCATGTAGGGCTTTTTCTGTCTTTGGTGTGTAACCTGGGGAATAATTTTTTGTTTGGATTTTTTAATCCAGAAGATGAATGCAAAAATATTCCAAGCTTTTAAATAAATATTTTCATATTGAAAATAATTTGTAAGTTCTAAGTGAATATTTGGGAAAATCCCCTTATACGTAATTGTTTTTCAAGATTTGCAAAGGTAGTTTGGCTTTCTGCATTCATAGATTTAATTTTTTTTTTAATTTTATACAAAGAAGCATTTTTTTGGTAATCAAGACTGTCAAAACAGTTATAGACCTTACTAAGAAATTGATGGCTTTCACTTGGGAATTAGTGGTAAAGGTTAGAGTTTGAGTTTATAGTCACTGTAGTGCCATTTTAGAAATAATTGACTTCTGATTTCTTTCTTGTGTTTTTCTTTAAGAAAATAATACTGTAACTCCATGTCATAGATGGTAGAAGTTGCATAGTTGGCTATTTAAGTTTAAAAATTAAAAAAGATGAAATTCAAATAGCTGTGTTTATATTCATGTAATTTTGGACATCATTACTTATATGTGCAGGGAGACAGAGACCCCCTACACCAGCATGGACTTTTAATTGTCATTGAACGAGGGATAAGAAATTATATTCTCTGTTTATTGCATTTGAGGTACTTGAGGAGTATTAAGTTGTAGGAGGCTCTGTCATGAATTTTCTTACTCTTTTGAGCCTTTAGGCCAAAAGTGCATGAAGGACTTGATGGTTCTAAAGGGCAGACAAATCTAACTTTCCATATTTTATAAGCTCTTGGATTCCACAGTGGTATTCTTGTATTCAGTCCAGAGCTTACGTTTGGCCAAACTGTGCTGTTTGCTAAGGCATCTAGCCTTCACCTGAAGATACCAGGGGATGAAGAAGTCACTGTTGCCATTGGTAGGGTTTTTTCGCTGTTTAAATGACCGGGTTCTCTAGAAAAAGGCTTATGACTTATGTTTTGAATAAGAAAGATGTTAGATAAAACGATTACAATGTTTATGCAACAGACGGCTAAATAAAAATACTGTTGGCATGAGCTCACATGGAGATGGTTGACTGCATAAAAGAGTACTAAACAATGTGAATAAAAGAATAGAATGATGCAGTGGTGGAAGGTACACCCCATGAAATACATTTACAATACAAACAGATATAAAAAACATGGAGTGCGTAGGAAGTAAAGCGAGTAACTTTGAGATGCTTTGTAAATTCCTCTAAGTACTCATACACGCATGAAGATGTGTAGACACCTCAAGCTACTTTGCCTCATTCTTCAAACTAAGTGGATGATGCTTTTAAAAACTACAGTTTCTTGTCAGAGCAATAAAAAAATTTTTTGATGCTTTCATACACATGGGTATATATATATAGACACTCAGGGGCGTGTTACAAGCTGCAAGAACATAGGTACGAAAATAATACAGTTGGAAGTAGGAAGAAATGAAGACTAAACAAGATGCTGCTTAACTAAGGCTACAAAAATTACTCCAGAAAAAACTGTTTGCAGATACTTTATTCTATAGACAGCTTTATTATACTGGGTTTATATGATCAATTTTTTCAGTGTTTTTGTAATGTCAGTAAATGAAACAAGCAAACAAAAAAACATGTGCTACCAAACTGCTTTGAAAATGTCTGTTTAGGATTAATTTAGAGAATTCTTTCAACCAAAGAGTATGTGTATATATTTATCACTTTAATAAAGATATATTCAATTAATTTTGAAATCCAGAGTAGAAAATTAATTTCCCTCCCACAGTCTTAATGAAGAAATAAAGAAACTAATTTCCCATTGCTGTTAGAGGGGTAATCCACTCCTTCACATATTAAGAAATTAATGTAACACATCCAGTCAGCCAAAGAGTCTCTGATTCTTCCCCTCCCCCCAATCTCTTACACCAGCTTATTTTGTTTTTCATAATTGTGTTATATAAAATTGAAAAATACTTAAGTCTTTTTATGTCTTTCAGATGTCAGTATGTGCTAGTTCTAGGTCTGTTGCTGTTCCCAATAAAATCATCCGTTGAATTTGATAGTACTTGCTAGTTTTGGTTTTCCATTAACAACAATAACAAAAATTGTTTGTTAAATAAAAAAAGCCAACCTAAACACCCCACAACATTTTAAAAATGCCACAAAAAATGTTGAGGAAGAATTATGACTGACTTTGTGTACCTTTGTAGCACTTGTGGTTTTTTATGTGGGCAAAAGGTCATCCTTTTTATTTGAGATAAATACAGAAGAAGGTTATTTTCTTACTTTTATTAAAAAATTATTTTGAATGCAATACCATTGTTATGAATGCTAGGAATATATTTGAGCAGAGATTTTATAATTGAAAAACCTGGTCAACAGGTTATTTTAAGATATTGGAAATGGGTATTTGAGAGATGCTCCGAATTACAGTACTGGAAATTATTTTCTTGTCTTAAAACAGACTTTATTTTACATATATAAGCAGCTTGATTTTTTTTTTTCTTAATTTTTTTTTAAACAGCACTCCCTGCTTGAGTGAGGCACTAGCTGACAGTACACTCAGTGTGAGTGCAGTTTGTGTCCTTATGTAAGGAAAAAAACTATGAGTTTGTGTTAATGTTCCTTTAAGGAGGCAGTTCAGATTTAAAAAAAAAAAGGGGGGGGGAGATAGAAAGGGGAATCTCACATTAAGTTTCAGACACTTGTTACTTGTAGCAGACATTTTGGGGGTTTAATCCTTTTTGATGGTGAGTGTTCAGCAGAGCAGTTGGTTGTGTACATAGCTAACTTGTGGATAGCATCATTGATAGCGAAAAGCTGAAAGGTAAGTTGACATTTAATTGATTTCTTGGTCAGGACTGCTTGTGCAACAGAAGGAGCAACTGAGCTTTGTTAGCCATCACCAATTTGTTGGTTGGTTTGTGTGAATGTGGCGTAATTTAGAAAATGGAGAGATACCCAGAGCAAGAAGCAATGAAAATACAGCTGGTCTAAGGACAAAGGATTTAACACATAAAGCTTTTTTTAAAGCCTGGAGACCATAGAATCTGAAAGGATTTAAAAATCAGAGATAGGAGGACAAAGGCATTTTTTTGGTATGCAGGGATAATGGAAAGAAATCAATTTCCCTCCTTCGTGTCCCTCTTCCCACCCCCTCGTTTGGGCAAAAGTAACAAAAGTAGCATAGGAAGACCAACAGACCCATTTAATGTGGGAGGAAGGGAAGTGGGGCGCTGGTGCTGAGCTCTATTCGCTTGTTAGCTTCCAACTGTGGCCTTGACAGAAATAAATCTCACATTACTGGTGACAGTCCAGATTATGTCCCCATCTAATAAACCTAGATTACATATTTCAAAACTTCTGCAAAAGAATGTTTTCTGAATTGTACTTTGGAAAATATTACATTTCCAGGTATTATTGTTTCAAATAAATATTTTCATTTTTGCCAAGTAAATCATAGGATTTCAGGGAAAAAAAAGGCAACTCATTCCACAGTGACTATGTTATGTTTCCATAAAATGTGACTTATGTATAATGTTAAATATACGTAACTTTGCTATGAACTTTATTGAAAAACACTTGCACTATACAATTTACCAAATGCTTGATGGAAGTTCATGCTGTTGTTGAAGACAGTAATCCAGCTGAAATGCAAACAATCTTGAGTCAAAAGCAAAGAATTTTTTTGTGCATTTATATTTGAATTTTAGCATAGAGAGGAAAATAAGTGAAAAAGGTCCCTATGTTACCTTCGAATTTGTGTTTTGTTTTCTTTTAAGATAGGACATCTATTTCTGAATGTCACTTAGATCATTCTATTCCCCTTTCCAAGAAATGAAATAGCTACTGGAAACCTATTTATTTCTGATGTTCACTATCTCATTTCTTTTTGCCTCTTTCAAGTTTGATTAGGCAAAAGTAACGGACCCTAATAGTTGTTAGATGGCTTCAGCTCACATTCCATGTTGAATATAAATCCTTTATGCATTAATTTCCTGCAGAACTTTTCATTATAGTTCTCATTTTCACGTTATACTCCTCTTATGCTTTTCCTGAGTTGTATGACTTTGTGTCCCCTTTCTTCCTCCTATATCTAGGTCTTCCTCCATGCAGCAGTTCAGCATTGATTTATTAATGATATCAAGATAATTATAAAAATGAATGTTAAGTTTTACAGAGAACTACTTGATTGGTAAAGTCATAAACTGACACTATGGTTACTACAAAAGTAACAAATAACACCATACAACTTTGAAGCCGTTCTTCATGAAGCTGTTTAAAATGTTGTTGTTCTTTATGTATAAAAAAATTGCTGAATATAGTATTTTCAGTTTTAATTCTATTACCATTTTCTATGAAAAATGCAAAGCAGAATTGGACAAACAGTTTTGTATTATCTGATCTTTAATAATCCAATTGTACTTAACATGCTGTTAACATCTGACTCTTTTTATCTTAAAGTTAGTGGAGTGAGAGTAGGATTGAGTTCTGAATACATGAGATTTTGCAGTTTAAGGTTGAACTAAGTATTTGTGTAAATAAAAGGTCAATTTTGTTGAAAAGTGAAAATTCACTGGCATATCTTCCTGAGCAGATAATATATTCCAGATGTATATTTCCACTAGTCCTCTAGTAACTCTCAAAACAGCCATGGAGACCTGTTGGGAAAATACATTCTCAACCAACCTACTGCTCAGCTGTTCCACTAGCTTGAGCCTTATGTGTGTTAACTGAGGGGTTTTGTTGCAATACTTCTGTAAAGATCCATTTGTGCTTCATAGAAACCCCAGCACTCCAGCTCGAGGGCGTGACCACGGTGGTACCTGTTAAGGTTAATGAGGACTAACTTGATCATGCGTTAGAAATGAGATTTGCCATTACATAGGCACAGGAGGCAGTGAGGAGGTCGGTGTCGCTGTGGCCTTCCAGTGTTGCTGGAATCGGCCCTGCCGAGGGCATTCCCTGGGGAGCCTGTGCCAATGAAGCCGCCTAGCCAAGAAAACAAAGGGGGGGGGGCATTATGAGAGATTATTTGGACTAGCAAAAGTATAGTTCTGACCATCATGATTCTGCTTATCTCTTTTTTTTAAATATACCAATCGTGTTATTTCAGGTATCCCATTAAAAAAAAAAATAGGTTGAGTAATTTGGAGGTGTTGATTTTGATATGAAGTATTTCCTTCTTCACACGTGCTCTAACAAAGCGGGGCTGTATAACTCCTCAAAGTCAAAGCACCTTCTTCTTGGTGTTGTGTGTGCTTTAACTAGCAGTTAAGTCAAATAATACTGTTACGGTCTAAACAAAGTCAAAAAGACAAATCTGATTTTTTGTGCAAAAAAATACTCTGGAGAAAAGAAGTACAAACTTGAGGCAAAATACTCATCCACTTCACAGCTATGTAGGGGAATGTATGAGCTGAGGGGAAAAAGTGCCAGATACGCCTTTGAAAAACGGATTCTTGTTCACTTTACAGGTGAGTTCGGGCGCGGTGTCACCAGAGGGCAGAGGTGAGCGCGCCACCTGTGTCGGGAGGGTGCTCGCCACAGAGCCCTGCTGCCCCGCGGCCCGCCGCTGCCCGTCCGCTTCGCTTCGCGGGGAGCGGGGCGGCGGCGCTCGCCTCTGGGACGCGGTAGCTCGATGCAGGGAGGCCCGCGCTGCCGGCTGGGAAGGGTTAAGCGTCCTACTCTTCTGTATCGCTAACAAAGTAAAATTAACCTTGTGACGAATGCGTGCTGTCTCCGCCCGAGCCCCGTCCGCAGCGGGGGTGGCCCAGGCCCCGCCGAGGAGAGCCGCGGGCTCCGGCGCGAGGGCGGCCATTGGCGGGAAGGCGGGAGGGAAGGGCCGGGGCGCCGTGGGGCCCGGAGAACGGGGTGAGGTGAGGGGCGGCGGTGCTGCCTGCTCCCTGGAGCTGCCGTGGGTGTCGGAGGCTGCTCCTGCTGGACAATTACCTGCTCCTCTCTGGTAGTGTGGGGAAAATGAGTTTGGTTTTTTCTTTTTTTTTTTTTTTTTAAAAAAAGCAATTTTCCAGCAGGGCCTGGGAGGCCACAGTGCTGTTAATAATCTTGGGCCTGTCCTCGAGAGAACGGTGTCTTTCCTCGTTTTGTTGTGTAGGGCTTAGTCTCTTGCTTTGCATATGGATTTGTTTATGCAGTGCCCCATCCAAAGTCTGGAAATACTTCTATAAACTTCTAGTCAGGCTGCTTGCCTCTCAGCACGGGGAAATTCTTCTTATGCTGCAGGTCTGTGAGGAAAATACATTAATACCTGGTGCATCTTTTCTGTCAGTACTGCCTTTTCCAAGTCTGTCCGGAGCGCAAATGGACAAAAAAGTACGGGAGAGTTTCTCCTTGTTTTCCTGTGTGTCTCTCCTTGCACTTGCACGTGTGCCCTCGCTTCACAGAATCACTGAACTGCAGAACTGTAGGCATTGGAGGGAACCTCTGTGGGTCATCTAGTCCAACCCCCACTCAATAAGTGATTTGATGCTTCTTGCATTGCTTGTCTCTGACTTCCCGTGCATTTCAGCCTGCAGGTGACTCCAGAGAAAGGTTCCTGGGTTGAAACCCAAGTGTCTTCTGTGATTTCCTTTCCTCTGACACCAGAGCACCAGCTGCACATTGCTATAGCTATGGTGATACTGTTTAGCTGAAAAAATAGCTAAACAAGTAGCCAATGGTACAGTGCATCAGGTTGCAAAATTTAGCATCAGTAGGAAAGTTCAATTCTTGTCATTCACTTAGGAAGTAAAAGAAATATGTAAAACATCCATGTTCACTGAGTATTTCTAGTAAGATCTCAGTCGCATTGTCTCTTGTGTTTGTGATAAAGGCTAACACAAAAAAAATTCTAAAATTACTGTCTTCAGTATATTTGTGTGCCATCTTAAAAGTGTTACTATTTGGTCTGTTATGTCTTTTGTATTCAAGTTTTTATAATTATGCCATGTAATTATGGTCTTCTAATGCATCTTTAGAGAAGCATCATGCATTCTGTCTTCCATCCTGCAAAAATCCTGCACCTGTTGATCGTGTATTAGACTGGGTTCCCAAAGAGGGGGAAGAACCTCCGCCTGGTCTCTGCTGCTCTGGAGTTTTGGAGATGCTGTGGCATGGGGAGGAGGCATAAAACCCTGTGCCGTGGTACAAGGCTGCTCACCGCCTTCTCCTGCGGTTCCTGTGGGAGCTGTTCCAAACCCGGTGCTGCAGGGACGTCCTTACGCTGACCTGTAGCAGGATGCACGTTTATAGGATTAGGAGACTGTTCCATTGATGAGACAGATTTTTTTTTTTTTTCACTGATATCGACATTATCTGTGATGCTCAGGCAGAAAAGGAACAATTTTCTTATCATATTACGCCCCATTGAGATAATAATTTCTTTCCTTTTGAAGCTTCACCATAGGAATCCCAAAATATTTAATAGTAATGTTAGTGTAAGTTGTGTTGAGGAATGGTTTGTAGAGGAAAAAGTAGTACTTCTTGTCAGATGCATTTGCAAGAGAGACGGGGAAAAAAGAACCCCAAACAATCC
>Ga0181612_158316_pt1 | contig 10176 bp, 4 predicted proteins | sample HoacroProtozoa21_FD_119630 | JGI IMG/M metagenome (GOLD analysis project Ga0181612, IMG submission 119630) | Hoatzin crop microbial communities from Cojedes, Venezuel. Combined Assembly of Gp0051906, Gp0051904, Gp0051908 | reverse complement strand
CGTTCTGCCTTCGGCTGGCTTCTGGCGCGGTGGCTTCGACGTGTTAGGGCTCCCTGGAGCCGTGGCTTCCTCCCCCCCCTTTTTCTTTCTTTTCCTGCTAGAGGACATCTTCCAGCTGGGCTCAAGAGTTGCAGCTGCCTGGCCAGCGCCTCCGGTGAAGCCGATGGGGCAGGGTTTGTGTGGGGCGGTGGCAGTCTGATATATTGCCGTTTTAGAATCGAGATCAGCGAGGCGTATTTTTTCTTCCATGTGCTTAAAAGCTAAATTAGCTAACTACTGAAAATACGTTTTTTCTGTAGTGCTCTAGATGGCTTCTTTTGGGTGGAAAAGAAAGATTGGTGAGAAGGTTTCGAAAGCTACTTCTCAGCAGTTTGAAGCAGAGGCTGCGGAGGACAAGGATCCGGCCGATGATGATGATGCAAACTGGGTGCATGCCACCAAGAGAAGAAAGGAAATTCTCGTGGGAGACTGTGTAAAGAAAAGTAAGGAGCTGAAGGATGAAGGTGCAAGTTTGGCTGAAAGTAGGAGGTACTAATGTTATCTTATTATTTTTCGTTGACTGAATAAGCACTAAATGATAATCTAATCTGTTCTCTGAACACTAAATGATTTGCTAGCAGCTGTATTCACGTTTTTCGTATTTGAAAAACTGATCGTTCCTTTCGTGCTACCTTTACTGTCTGGCAGTAAGTTGTTCCTTTGGTGGTGTTGGCAGCTGTGAAGTCTGTGTTCTGTCTCATGTTGTGAGCTCACATAACAAAACAAAGATGGAAGAAGGGAGACAAGAAACTGACTGGATCTGAAAGGCGAAAGGGTAAATAAGAGAGATAAAGAAATAAGCCATACTGTAAGTAATGCTTTAGCTACTGCGGAAACTTTCTTCTCTCTTGTAAATGTGTCTTTTCCCTTATTAAGTGTAAGCTTATTTGCATGTGTACAGTGCCTAGGCAAGTACTGCAAAGCAACCAACGCACTGGTAATCAGTCTGATGCTCTTGAGAAAGCAGGTTCGGGTGGCCCCTCTGAACGTCTGCTGATAGCAGCACTGAGTCCCGACACTTCAGCAATTTTGGAAGGATATTGCGAAGATGGTTCCATTGTCCTGTTATGCTTCAAGCAGAAAGTACCTCTGGAGTAGGGGAGAGTTAGAAGAGGGACAGTACATACTAACTACATAATTTGGTTAGATCTTGTCTAGGGGGGAAAAACAGTTCCAAGAACAGTCCGCTTAAAATCTTCAGAATGCTTGACATCTCAGTCTGTATCCTGACTCTACTTCCTTGATCTTCTCTGCATTATTCATTGTTCCAGATCAGAGAGAACATTATTTTCTTGGTAGAAACAATTCCACAGTAAGTCAGTATGCACCCTGGTGCAGTTAAACTTTTTGGGTTATGAAATTTCATCCTTAAAAAGGGTTTCATGGGCAATATGAAGGAGAGAACAATTTAGAAGTTTAAAGCAGGTGAGTTTATGTATGATAATAAACACACTCTGTGCGTGGTCAGATCTGATTTAAAAAATAATAAGTAAATACAAAATGTCTTTGAGAAAAGGGTTATTTCCTAATATTTAAATACAATTTCATCTTTTTAATGTTCACTCGAATGGTGACACTGTTCAGGAGGATGGTGATTCAATTCTGTAGACCCTTTTGTGGTCCTGAGTTGTGTGATTCCTGAATGAAATTTAGAAGCCTTTTAAGGTGACTTTAAATTTAAACCAGATTAAGCTAATTCAATTTTAACCATGCTGCCACTGTATTAATCAATACCTGTAATACAGTAGCTACGTAAGTTGGTTACATTAGTAGCTGAAAACACAGAATACACAAATTAAACAGTCTACAGTCTGTGGTCTACAGAAAGGTAAGTCTGTTCTGTGGTTTTCAGGATATACAGATCGTGGTTTAAAGCTTGAGAAAACAGAAGTATTTCTAAATATTTTCATTCAACTTGTTAATCACCAATATTTACTGTACTTACATATGTTAAACAGAGATTGATTTTTATTTCTGTCTTATCTTCCATTCTGCCTTTGCCTTCCTTGTATTTTGCTTGGTATGTTGTATATCTTTGTGGATTTTGGTGTTCTTTTTTGATTGTGAATTATGTAAGGTGTAATAAAGTTTTTGAACAGCAACGAATAATCTGTTGTGTATGTGGTAGGGCAGAGAGATACAGACTGCTGCATATTTTGAGCAGCAGGTAATTTTTGGTGCTTCTGATATCTGAGGTTGATGTTGGAGACTGAGTTTTCCTTTGTCGGTTAGAAGACAATACAAAAGCTTAACCCCTCCGTTAGTAACAACATAAGGGTTTTTGTGAACTAAGTGAGAAGTATCTCATCAGAAGTGCTTATATGAGCTATTGAGAAACACTGAATGGCTTGTAACAGGTATGAGAAATAAGTAACAAGATATTAAAATACAGCTTTTGGGAGGTTTGTCACACTCTTTTGTCTTACGCTTATATTTGAGGCTTAACAGAAGTTCTAACTTGAAATTGTAGTTTCCAGCAATTACTCTAGCATGCTCTGTACAGTTTTGGGCAGTTATGGCAGTATGGTGCTGTCAGGGTACATAACTTTCAGGCAAATCTTTCTCTTCAAAAAAATATTTAACATAGCTGAGAGTCTGAACTCACAGTGGGAGGCTTTTATTACTTAAACGGGTGGAACAGTTGATATACTATTTGGAACTTGAGGGAGCAGACTGAAAAGATTGTTTATTTCTCTCTGGTGGAAAGTGGTTGCTGTAATTGTTTCAGACTCACGTGGTCTATTTCTTGAGTATGCATTTGTACAACATAAGCAGACTCATGTGAATGGTTAAATACTTAATGTAGATTGTTTTCTGAAGTGTCAAAGCATAATAACGGTTAGAGAAAGGGTGTGGCATTTAGGTAAAAGGATTTAGAGATCTCTTCCACTGAAGAAATTTGTAAGAAAAGCAAAGACTGAGCACTAGAGGGTAACTGAGGTGGTATCTTAGTTGGTGTTACTTGTGGTGAGAAAGGAGATCCTGAAAGAAAACAGGCTTGGGAAGAAGCAAGAGGCTAAATAAAGGAGCGAACTTCTTATGGGGAAAAGACTCCGAGGTATTGTGCATGGCAAAATCAATATGATGAAAGATGAATTTTATAAACAGTTCCACTATTATTTAGCTAGAATAGCGGTTACCACCTTTATGCTTGGTTAGTCCATTAGCTTATTTTTCTGGTAAGGGAAGGCAGTGATGGTGTTGTGCTCCTAGCATGGCTTTGTTAGTCTCTGTATATGCAGTAAGTCTCTGTGGGCAAGTGAGATCTGATTGAATTGTGCTTGTAAAGTGACTCTCATTGCTGCTTGGGGAAAAGAGCAATGGGATTCTTGGGGGTCAGAATTTGTACAGCCTGCTTTCTTTGCCCAGTGACAAACTCAGGAATGGCATGGGTGGATTGTTTCAGGGGTGGTAGCTCTCTATGGGTTTTCAGCTTTTGTGGGAGCTGCTTGAGGAGTATTTCTACGTACTGTAATGTATGTGCATGAACCTGTTAACCCGAGACTGAGATACGTATAGAAGAAAAATGGTGCTGAAGATCCATGTTTTAATCTTTTTGTGGGTTGGGAAAAAGGATGGAGAGTCTACCAGAAACAGTTGTTGATTTTGGTTGATTTTCCCAGTGGGTCTCTTGTTGTGGAAGACATGGCTTAGGAAATTCTGACTAGAAACTTGATCGAAAGGCAGTTATGAAGATGTCTTGTGAAGGAGTGGTCTCGCTGTCAGAACAAACAGAAAAGGCAGATACGTGGAGTAAGTGGTACATTTGTGTGCTCATTTGATGTGTGGGAAGGAACAATTAAACAAATGTGTATGAACGTACACACAGTCTTTTGGGAAACAGAACATTGTCTGCTGGGGGAAAGAATGGAGACTATTCCAGATGAGAAATTGGTTTTGCTTATATGGTAATTGGGCTGTGTGAGATGCTGGCACAGGCTGCCCAGAGAAACTGTGGCTGCCCCCTCCCTGTCAGTGTTCAAGGCCAGGTTGGATGGGTCTTTGAGCAACCTGGTCTGGTGGAAGACGTCCCTGCCCATGGCAGGGGGGTTGGAACGAGTTGATCTTTAAGGTCCCTTCCCACCCAAACCATTGTATGATTCAGTGATTTTATCCAACTTGAAACACCAGTATGGATGTGCCCGCATACACTAGAATTAAAAAAAAAAGAAAACAAACAAAAACCTGGAACCAAAACAACCACCATAATGTAAGTTTGATTTTTTATGTTGATAGTGCTATACTGTTTTAAATCCAGCACAGTCCAAAAGGATAAGAGTTCAAGTGCTCAGCTGTAGTATTTTGAAAACAGCAGTTTACAGTTACAGTGTATTTTGACTGGTAGATAGGTAGTCTTTGGCTGTGAACACAAGAACAGGTTTAGGTGAGATTAAACAATGAAGTATAATGTTCTCAAACGTATGGCATGTGGATAGCTAACAGCAAGGAGAAGAAAAACTTCTGTCAGACTAGTATCTTCAAGGTAATTGAGTTACATATTCATACAGATGGTTTTGCAATCCTGCTGTGCCGTTTTCAAACTACAAACATTTTTGTAACTGGTCCAGTAGGTGGAGACAGAGTTCTTCTCAATGTACCCTGAAGATGTGCAAAAAAATGCTCATCTAAATGCTTAGTTTTCTTCTGCAGATAGACACTACTGGGTTTAAATTCTTATTGGTTTGCATTTAATTTTTCAATTTTGCTAAATAAAAGGTAATACTGCTCTCGCTTCTGATAAAATTTATTTACTGTTCCATACTGCACTAAAAAAAAATCTCCATTTCTAAAGCAGGTCCTGGTTTGGGAAGATCATGTTTTCAGCTGGAACACTCTTACATTTTGGCTGAGCTTACAGAGATTCATCTGTGTTAAAATAAGTAATTAATGTCACTTTGTCACTTGGTATGTAAATTAGACCGATTAATAAGGTTTTACTCTTTTTCTTTTCTTTAGCTTTTGCAGCAGCAAATTAAATAAGGGCATGTCAAAGTGCTATGAACAGACCAGATAATAGGTCAATTTTCACAAAACTTTTCTAGAGGATTTGATAATCACTTAATTTTCTAATCTATTTAAAAAAAAAATGAACCTTTTTGAAGTGCCACTTACTCTACATTTCAGCAGTTGAGACTTTTTGCCTCATGCTAAGCTGCCAGCATCACTTCAACACAGGTATTTTATGATTCCTGAGCTATATAAGCTGCAAATCAGCTTGTCTTTCTGACCAGACACCGTAATGTGTCAGGGTCAGATGATGACAGGCACATTACTTTAAATAAAAACTGTGTTTAGTGTAGTGGTAGGTTATGTGTTATAAAAAACTAATATATCTAGCAGGTGGAGCAGAATAGTAAAACCTGTTTAAATAAAGTTGAAAAGCCTTTCTGTCGTGTTCTTGTAACATATGTATTTGTTCAATTTACCCATGTCTTTCAGGTTTAGATTATCATAAGCACCAGATTACTAATGAGTTAGGAAAGTGCTGAAGTAATAATGCTGCTTTCAGATTATCTTGATAATTCGTCTTGATGCAAGTGGCATGGCAGAGGGCAAAGATCATTGTGTTGAAATTGTCTTTCAATTTTCAGTCAACAAAACTGATGTTACTTACGTAATACAGTGTTGATGAAGAGGTTTCCCAGAAGATCTAACAGCTGTCTTTGGCAGAAGCATTTCAGCAGTTTAACAGGCGGAGTTACGTTGTGGAGTAGCGTAGGAGAAGTGGGATATGTTAGAGAAAAGAGGAGAGCTGGTGGCATTTTTTTCAAGATGTCTTCTCTAAGTTCAATTGCAGCTCATCCTAATGAAGACGAAATCAAGAAAAGATTATAGCAGTCCTGTGTGGATGTACAGGGTGCTCCTGACAAAATCCAAACAGAAAATGGAAAAGTACAAGAGGTGGGAATAGGGTCATGTGACCCAGGAAGACCACAGAGACCCTGTCTCAGTGTGCATGGGTGGGACTGGGAAAGCCAAATTCCACCTGGAGTTGAATCTGGTGAGGGATGTGAAGGGCGGCAAGAAGAGCTTCTGCAGGTGTATCAGCAGCAAAAGGAAGACTGGGAAAAATGTGCGTCTTCTGCTGAATGGGGTAGAGAATCTAGTGACAAAGGATACAGAACAGGCTGAGGTACTCAGTGTCTTCTTCCCCTCGGCCTTTACTGATAAAGCTTGCTTTTAGGAGCCTGAGGCCCATGAGACCAGTGGGAAAGTTTGGAGCAAGGAAGACTTACCCTTGGTGGCAGAGCATTAGACTATGAAATGTTTAGCCGAACCTAACATACAAGAATTTGTGAGACCTGATGGGGTGCATCAATGAGTGCTGAGTGAGCTGGTTGATGTCATCACGAAGACTCTTCCACTGTATTTGAAAGGTCACGGCAACTGGGGGCTGCTGGAAAGCAAACATCACTTCTTTTCTTCGTGAAGGGTAAGATGGAGGATTCGGGGACTCACAGGCCCATCAGCCTCAAATCTGTCTCTGGGAAGGTGATGGAGTGAATAATTCTGGAAACTATTTTGAAACACAGAAAGTACAGTAAGGTTGTAGGGAGTAGCTGACATCGATTAGCAAAGGGGAAATCATGCTTGGCCAACCTTATAGATGACAGATTGACCAGAGGGTAGTGTGGACTTCCCGTCCTTATTGATACTCAGAACGCAGATGGACAGTGACCTGAGCAGCCTGCTTTAGCTGACCCTGCTTTGAGCACAGTGTTTCGACTAGATGATGTCCAGAGCTCCGTTCCAGTCTTGGCCATTCTGTAGTTATATCCCATTAAAACTACAGATGCGTTTAGAATACAGAAGGTAGTTGCTCAGGCTTGAATTTGGCTGTACAAGTTCTTGGTGTGGAACCTTTCTTGGTGGCTTGGAAACTTCTTTGTGTCTTGAATTTATTTTTCATTTTGTTTCACTAGTCCTTCTATCATTGGTGGAATGCTGTGGGTGGAAACAGAGAAAACAGAGATGCAAAAAAATGGGCAGTCTTTGCTCTGCCTTCTTCCTATATCTGTCTGCTAACTGACCACTTCTAACGCACAGATGTGTTTCAAAGTAGAAAGTTAAAAGGATTGATTCGGTAGGTAGTCTGGGAGTCTACAAATTTAGCTTTTATTTCTGGCTCCTAGAATAAAGTTTGAAGTTCTGTTAGACTGCTGATACATTGCATCAGGTATGTTGACTCTTCCATAAGAGTGAAATGAAAGCCTTAAGCAGTTGGACTTTTTAAAATCAAGTGTAGGGGAAATCACTGGAAAATGCTGATGATGAAACTAAGAGAATGAGTGTAGTAAGTACTCACTCCTGCTGTTCCTTGTAGGCTGAAAATAACTGTTCTGTATCAGTCTTGGATGTAGTTTGCATGCCAGGAGTAATTAGCTATTCGACATAGTGCTTACCTGTTTTCAGAGTGAATAACCAATACCAGCGTTCTCCTAACAAAGTGAAAATTTTTAAGCTTGGTGATCATTAGCTTTGGTTAGGTTGAGTATTTTCTGAGGTCAGTCATTCAAAAACACAGAGAAAATAGGTAGGCTTATCACTCTAAGTAACTGTACTGTGTAGTACAAATAGAGGCTTGATTAAAATGGTCATGATTTCTAGTCAAAATACCTGATCACTTTTTAATGTTTTTTAGTGCTTAGCATTATATATACTGTGTGTATATATATAACTTTCTTGCTGTTAGCTTCCTTGAGAGTGCCTAACATATGATACGCTCACTAAAACGAAACTAAGAGTGTGTAAACTAGCTCTTGAGTGCAGAGCACGTGAACTGGAATGGAAAAGACTCTGAAAAGTATGGACTTCTTACCTCCATTTTTTGGGAAAAGCACATGTTGCAGCTTCTCTCAGGAGTTAGAACATACAGTTTGTGTTGTGGGCCTCATAACCTTTCTACAGAGATTCAATAGAAGTGCAGAGTGTTTTACAGTGTTTTAACACCCTCCTGCAAATTATCTTGTGAAGTAACATGTTATTTTCTGTCTTTTAAGTTAATTTTTATTGCTAGCTTCATTGGTTTTCCTCCCTTACTGATAGTGTTGTTGCTTCCTGGAGATGCATCTAGTTGTCTTTTGTCACTGGGGAGGAAGTTCTTTGCAGAATGTTTGTTTCAAGAAGTTCCTTTTGTTTAAATTGCATTTTATCTTTAATTTAGCTGTTTTCCTTTCTGGCAAATGTTAATTTCCAAGAACTAGTGGTTATTTGGCAATGCAGGAGTTCAGTTTTGAAATTGTTGCTAATTTAATGCAGATTTTTCTCTCATGTGTGCAAGAAGAATTGAAGATTATTTAAACTGCACACAGAGTTTGAATAATTTTGAGAGTATCTTTTTGTTAGAATTATTGTTAATTGAGGATATTGAATTGTGCCATTGTAATATCCATGTGTATTTGAATGTGTGCATAGTTATGTAGGTGTGTATTTATAAATAGAAACAGAAGGAATATTCATGGAACAACTGTAGGCTATGGAAGCGTGTTTATATATATATTTTTTTCTTAGGTAGAAAACATAATTTAATTGATACCTATATATTGTCTTATATAGCTTTAGGCACTATGTAATTGTAGGCTCTTAGTGGAGTCATCCAAGATATGAATCTGTATTTGCTCAAGGTCTTTTCACAATGTAAGGAAAAAGAGGTATCGACACAATTCAGCTCACTTAAGAGCTTGAAGTGCGATTTGGAGGTTCCTGTTGGTCACTGTTAACCCTGTGGACATTACACATGTACGAGAACTGTGTGGTGGTGCTTTTGCCTTCCTGCGCTGGGTGGCTGTGGACAGCCTGGAGGAGCGCTGGGTGGCCACAGCCAGGCCAAGGACGTGCTGTAGAGCCAAGAGCGACACTGCTCAGGTGCCGGTGCCCAGGAACCCTCCCCGGTGCCTTGAGCGTGCTGCTGCGGAGGCAGCCTGTGAGGGTGCGGGGTGATGGAGGTCTCCCTGTGAATGCCCGAGGTTAGGTACCTGCGCTGGGGTGGGGTAGATCAGGCCTAACTGCTGATACCTGTTTGGAGGTGAAGGAGGATTTGTGGGTTAACTGACTTTGGGTTGAAGTTTAAAGGGTCTGTTTCTTTTATGCACAAAATACAATTTGCAGAACTTTGAAAGTGAAAAGCTGTTGTATTCAATGGGTGTGTGCTATGTAGTGGTTTTTTAAATGAACTCTTTGAAAATGTGTGTTTTCTTAAAAAAAACCCTTATATTTAAATATGTAGAGTATGTTAATGGAACAGAGGAAGCATGAAAAAAAATTGGTTCCTAAGCAGAAGTTTCATCATTATATATTAACTTTTTTGTATGTATTAATATCTCTATATAGAGGAGTAATGTCTGACAATTACTCTCTTCTGTCCTTTTAATGCATGTGAAGTTACTGGAAAATTATGAGTACTTGCCTCTGTCTTTCACATTTCATTAAAAAAAAAAAATCTGGATTTTCTTCTCAGTAGTTGATAGGGAAGAAATCTATAGTTTCTGACTTTTTACGTTGCTAGCTGCTTGTGTTTAGTTCCTAGCGCTTTTTCCAGACAGCTTTTGTTTGTGACCAAATAGAATACTTGCACCTAATCCCAATATAACTCTGTAGTACTAGTTAAGGACCTATAAGGAACCACATAACATAATAGACTGTGAATAGATAATATAAAATGTCTTATTTTATTCTTTTAGTTTTTGTTACTTACTGTGAAAATATTTTATGTTTAATTTTTATTGCTCATTATCATAGCTGTGCTTTAGAAATTAGTTAAAAAAATATGTGAAAGCACACATGCTGGCATATTTCTAGCCTTGTAAATTGTACACAAGTAGATGTAATTACTCTGTTTACCTTTTTACTTTGTTTTGACAGTCTGTAATTTTCTTTGAATCTGTTGTGTGTATGCCATTGCAGCCTTTGAGATATTTTTCTTGAACAATACTTTTAACCTTGTCCTGGTTTCGGCTGAGGCAGAGCTAATTTTCTTCCTAGCAGCTGGTATAGTGCTGAGGTTTGGATTTAGTGTGAGAATGATGTTGGTAACACAGAGATGTTTTGGTCACTGCTGGGCAGTGCTTACACAGAGCCCAGGCCCGTCCTGCCCCTCCCCCCGACCACCCAGCGAGCGGGCGGGGGGCGGGCGGGGGG
>Ga0181612_157046_pt1 | contig 10176 bp, 7 predicted proteins | sample HoacroProtozoa21_FD_119630 | JGI IMG/M metagenome (GOLD analysis project Ga0181612, IMG submission 119630) | Hoatzin crop microbial communities from Cojedes, Venezuel. Combined Assembly of Gp0051906, Gp0051904, Gp0051908 | reverse complement strand
CGGCCGCGCGGCGCAGCCCCCCCCCCGGCCCTGGGTCGGGTGTGGGGAGGCCCGGAAGCGGGCGTTGCTCCGCCGCAGCCGCTCGTCCAGGTCCCAGGCGGAGGCCATGGCGTGCGGGCCGCCCGGCTCCGCGGCACCGAGGGACGGGGGGCGCCCCGCACGCGCGCGCCCCGACCCCGGCCACCGCCGGATGCTTCCGCCCTCCTCACATCAATTCAAACTGCGCGCCACCCCCTCCCAGCGCCTCCGCCCCACTTCCCAACTCTGATTGGATCTTGCTCACGTCAGTTCAGGCGCCGCAGCCCATCCGCGTATGCAGTGGGGCGCCTGTCTCATTCTGATTGGCTGCTTAGAGCTGCCGAGCGCCCATCCCCTCCTTTCAGTTCTCTAGCTGCGTACGGGGCTGGCAGCGAAGTCGCCTAGTTCTACCTAGCAATAGTGGCCTTCCGCCAGCTGCCGTTGGCTGCGGAGTCAGCTGCCGGCACAGCCCGCCGAGCTCGGTGCTTGCGGGGCTCGGTGGCGGCAGACAGCTCCTCCCGCCGGCTGCCGCCGGGCGCCGCCTCACCCCGTTGGGCGCCCGCTGCCGCCTTGGGGCCGTGGGCCGTGTCGGGGCGGGCGCTGTGAGGAGAGGTCCCTTGGCGGGAGCGCTGCTGGAGCGAACGTGGTGGTCGCGGGGCCCCGCGGGTGGCCGCTGTGAGGGCCGGTGCCGGGACCGGGGAAGCTCCGCCTGCGCCGCAGGGTGCGGCAAAAAGCCAACGTTTAAAATATAGTATGAGCCAGTTCATGTCAAACCGACACCTCTCTTTTTTGCCAGGGCTCCTTGGGGCTGGGGTTCCTTGGGGCTGCAGGCCCTGCCCCCCCCCGCGCCGGGGGCTGGTGCGGGCCGGGGGGCTCCGGCCGGAGCCGTGCGGGACACGGCCTTCCCGCTGGACCCAGTGGAAACGCCCAGGAACAAGGGCTGGGGAGTTTGATGCTGGATGGGCGCTGTCAGTCGTGCGCTACCCCGTCATTCTGCAGCTGGTCCCCCATAGGGTTGCAGGCCTGAGGCCTGATGATACCGTTTTGGGTGTCATCCCATTCCTCGCCAATATTCCTCAAGCAACCATTCGTTTTCTATGAATTAAGAATAAAAAAAAAAAAAAGCCATCAGCACAGCAAGTTCCCTGGAGACTCCCATTACAAAAACATTTGCTATTTTGCCAATGTAAAGACATGGATGCGTTTCGCATAATGGCTTCTTGTCTAAAGCTAATTTGTATTTATCCACTCACTGTTTATTAATTTAGTTGTAATAAATCATATTTTTAAATAGCAGAACTAAAGAAAAATACATAGTTTCATTCATTTTTAAGCATTCTTACTATTAAGTGGTTGTGAAGTTTCCACAGCTGACAAGTTCTGCATTAAGGCCTTACCCTTTTTGAAGGTACGATTTTTTCTGCCACCACTTCATGAACCCCTGTGCTCAGCAGTTAAATCACATGTATCTGGTGAGTGAGCCAGCTACAAGAGTAGCAAAGTGTTGGTTTTGGTTAGGTGGAAGAGAAAGGACAAGTGTGGTAATTCAAAGCTGACGAACTAGATCCCACTCCTACATTTGTCACTCTCCTCCCACTGGGAGGAATGCAGGACAAATCATCTAAAAATTGGAATCTCACTGATGATTACCTAACTGCATAGTCTTCATTTTCTTGATACCCACCTGGGAGCGTATTTGCAGAAGCTCTCAACACTTTCTCTTGCTATTCACTTTGATGGAATATTGAATTGATGGATGGAATATGGAATACGAATATATAAAACTTATATAAACTTCTTAAGATTAAAAAAAAAGGTGCAAGTACAGGGATTAAATCTGCTTCTATGTATCTCAGATTGAGTTGGTAAAGTTGGTGGACACTCATTAGTTCGAACCAAGTCCCTGTAATCTTTCCCCTCCTGTGGGTAAAAGAGAACTGATACTACTATTTTTACTCCCCTGAATACTGGAAAAATAAATTCTGTGATACTTCCAACATGGTCAATTATTGAAATAGGTCAGAATATTAGTGGGAAGTTTATTAGTAGAAAAGTAAGTCACAGCAAGCTTTAGATGATGAGTAGTAGAAAAGACCTGAAGCCCCACACTTAAAGAAGGATGAAAGGAAGTACTGGATAACTGACTCTTCAGTTCTTTCAATAAAGTGCTATTCTCATGGACAAAAATGCATCATAAACTTGCTGGTAAGAAAAAAGCGTAGTAAAGGCTGTTTTTTCACTCTAGGGTTTAGGGTCGTCATGGCCTCTGTTGTGGGGTTTTGTGATCCCCTTGCAGTGCTTTGATAATTAAAGATGGAAATACAGTGCACCCATAGGATGAGATTAATTACTTTCCTCTCACATCCCTAGTTTGGGAGTCACTCACTTTACAACCTCAATGTCTTCTAATTTCTTGATAGGGGATTTTTTACTAGAAATAATAGAAAGACTTATTTTATATCTGAGGTAATCACTAACCTAGGAAAATAAGAGTATGTTCCTGTTATTTCAGCCTTATTGATAGCAGACAGCAATATTGATAGCAGTCTTTCAACCAGTCTATCCAGTAGTTACTTTTGGCTGCTCTGAATTCATACTACACTTCACTAGAGTGACAGGAGCACTCAATTGCAAAGAATGCCTTCTACCACCCCTGTGAGAAAAGGAGAGTGGCATTCAGGAGTTGTGCATGGCAACTGGCCTATAGCAGTAGTAACTGGTATAGTTGATAAGGCATAACCAAAAATTTCAAACTCCATGACCTCAGGAATTGCAAAGGCAACAATGTTAGCTATTGCTGTTGCCCAGAGGATCCATTTACGCAGACTGCAAAGCCAGGTAGTGCATCAAACTGCAAGCAAGCAAAAGAAAGGAAACAAGGAAAAACCGTAACGTTAAACCCTTGATGTTAAGGTCACTAGAGGAAACAGCACCTGTCATTTGTCTTGTGTAACCAGAGAATGGCCTGTCTTTTCCTAGTGCTCCTCTGTACTTCTTTTTGTGTTTGCTGCTTGCTGTCCCTTGCTTAATTATTGAGATTGTAAATTAACAGGGACTACCTATTTGTCTTGTGTTTATGCAGCACCTAGTGCAACAAAGTCCTTTCTTAGGTTCTACTCCAATAAAGATGGTTAATAAATCATTAAAGCTATTTCTGAAGTCACGAATAAGCTGAGTACCGGGAGGGGCGGTTTGCAGTCCTCATTTGAGTGGAGGTTGCTGGGTTACTAAGGCGTAGTTGTGCTATGTTCCGTGAGGAAGAATGGGTCTTGGACAGTACCAGTGGAGAGATGAAAATGCCTGGGTGTCCGCAGTCAGTACACAGCCAGACTTCTGAGTCTTTGCTCTTAGGTTCTCACTCTTGCTCTGCCACTGGGAAAGGGCCTAATGATGTCAGCAGGAAATTTCCTGTGGTGTGAAGACAGCCAGCATATTTTTAATCTTACGATTAAGTAAACAACAAACATTATGCCAATTTTTTTCTATAAAATACAATATTGTTAATTAATATGATGCAGAAACACAGACATTGCAAGAAGAAAACTTCTTTGTTGCCTGTGTAGTGCTTGAAGCTTGTCCTCTGTTCTGTCCAAACTTCACATCTTCTGCAATTCTATTGAGTAGGTCTACTCAGAAATGTTTGACAGAAGAATGAACTTCAACTTCTTTTTGATTAGTTTGGCTTATAGAAGAATAATTTGTGGGACTGAGTTTGTGTGCCATTGCTTACCCAGTGGTACACTGCCATATGTGATTGATTGTTTTATTCATGGGGTTTATTCGTATTTGCAGAGGGCTGTATCCTCTCTAGCTCATCAGTCAGCCCAGCCTCAAGCTGTATTTTATCCCTTTAATCTTTTTATCACTTTTTTGTAAATCAAAACATCTGCACTAAATGATCATTTTTACTCTTCTGCTCTGAACTCTCTCCATTCAGTCAATATTTTTGAGTATGTAGGCATCTGGAATAGTAAATCATTTTCTGAAAGCAACCTCTGAAGAACCACATAAAAAGCGATGTACACATCTATTCTCTGTAAACGCTGATCTTCAGAAACAGCCAAAACATCACATTGACTATTGAAATGACAAACTCAACTCTTTTCAGTATATTTCTTCCGGATGGCATGCTGCTCTCACTCTTTGTACAAGGGAGTATGCAAGCATAAAATAACTGCTCTTTTCCAGAAACCCTTGCACAGCTCAGCTTGTGTCAACTCAGTGAATATAATTAGAGATTCAGAGGCTGTGAAAAACCACTGAGAAGCGTGGAGGAGAGAGTAGCTGTAGGCACACAGAAGAGCTGGCTGCCTGTGGAAAAGGGAGCGTGAACATCCTGGGAAGACACCACAGTAAATGAATCAGCACAGGCCAGGTGCTGCAGCAGGTGCTGTGTACCATCGCCTCTGTGAGGAGCTCTGCCTTCCCGGCTTTCCTAGATGTAGGACAGAAAATGGTATTTTACTCCTCCTTACTCACAACTCTATCCAAAGTCACAAATTAGTTCCTTCACATAAGGCAGTCCCTGCATGAGTGTCTATTAAACAGACAACAGTTTCCAAACCTTATCATAATTAAACACACCCAACCACTCCATAACTCTGCTTGTATAAAATATAAAGGAAAACAAAACAAAAAACCAACCACAGTTGGCCATCAGGAAGCCATCAAAAATCTTCCCTGTCAAGCCAAATACTTTGCTGAGCTCCAGAACAGTACTGGGCTGAGTAACTTTATTTAGCTCCCTACTTCTGAATGTTGTGTGCAGACCTGCTGGAAGGGAACTGGAGCAGGTGCTGAGGCTGCCCTTGCTGGGTTGCTTGTTCTCTGAAGGTTGTTTACTGCCCTCAGTTGTTCAAGAGCATATTTAATTTTGTGGGGGAGTAATTTAATCGGTTGCAGTCTAACCAGTCCTCTGCCGGAGTGGGACTTTGCTGTTTTCATTTCTTTCCTGGTATACTGGGTCTGGCTGGGATGGAGCTAACTGTCTTCATAGCAGCCCTGCGGTACTGTGTTTTGTGTTTGTGGCTAAAACAGTGCTGGTAAGACATTCATTATGTGGCTGTTGCTGAACACTTCTTGCAAGCACAAGGCTTTATCTTTTTTTTCTCACTCTGCTGCTTCCCCTCCACCAGTGAGAAAGAGTAGGCCTGGGCTGTGCAAGAAGCTGGGAGGGGACACAGCAGGGCAGCTGACCCGAACTGACCAAATGGATCTTCCATACCATATGACATCATGCTCAGCAATAAAAACTGGGTTAGAGGAAGAAGAAGGTGAGGGTTTTTTTTGTTCCATGTTGGCCATTGCTTGGAGAGCTTTTCTCATGGGACATAGTGAGTCATCGCCTTTGCATCACTTGGTTTTTGTAGGGGGGGTGTTTTCCCCCTCTATCCTTCACCTGCTTGACTGTCTTTATCTTGGCTCATGGGTTTTCTTGCATTGCTCTTCCTGTTCTCACTGCTGTTCCACTGGGGTGTGTGAGGGTGCTTGGCTGTTGTCTGGCTCAACTCACAGCACCTGGTTACTTCTGAAGCCACCTGATCACTGAAATATGTCCTTTGAGCTCTTCTGGTCTGCAGCGGGCTGTGCCCAGTAACTCCCTCTGAATGGGATGCTTCTCAGAGTAACTCGCAAACCTGGGCTGATCTCTTTGAGACTCAACCTTGGCCCGTTGAGAAATGATGTGATTTGAAGTGAGTATTTCACTGAACTTGAGGGGAATTTTTATGATTGAGTGTGTGTGTGTGAATTGATTCAAAGCATAATGTCTTATTACTGTGATTGTATTAGTAAATACTTTCTGATCACTCTCTCTCTCTCTTTCTCTCTCTCTCTCTCCCTCTCAACTGTGAACACACCTTGAATTGCTGCTAAACATACTTCTTTGACATAAACCGTTGTGGTCTAAGGCCAGGTCTGGATCCAGGCACACCTAGGCTTCTCTCTGAAAAGGAGTTTAGAAATCAAGGGGGTCCAGTCTGAACCTGGTGACTAAACAGGAGGGTCTCCCTTCCCCCTTACACTTTTCTTTTACCTCTGTGTAAATCATTTTCCACTCAAAACCCCTTTTGATTTAGTATTCCATTTGTTTAATAAGTAATAGAGTGAACCTTGCCAACAAACTTTGTAAAATCACATTTTCTAAACTTTCAGTTAAATCTTTTGTTGCAAAACCTTTGAGTGATCATTTAAGCAACCTAACCACTCGTTCGCAACAGACTATAATCTCCTTTATAAAGGCAGATCCCAAGTTCAACCACCGTGTCGGTGAATAGAGGAAGAAGCGATTACTAGGACAGCCACTACCTTGGAATGGTCAATCCTCTTTTTCACCACGTGTGGAAATGGAGAAGTGAGAAGAAAAGTCACTTTTTATCATTCAGGACTCAGGGCACAAAGCTCAGATATCAGACCTAGTAGGATTGTGCTACAATATAGGCAAGGAATGAGAATTTCCTTGAAAAGGAATGAGCAATTCTTGCCCCTATTGATGACTTGCACCCTGTTGATGCCCCAGTTTCTCACCATCAGCTGAAACTGTCTGGATTGACTGTTGCTCTAAACCCTTCACTCTCTGTGGCATTTTGTAGAAATAGCTCCTGCCTGGATTGGCAAAGAACTAAGTGTCACCAATCTGCTGAACCAATGCCACAACTCAACAGTCACATCACACCTCTCTTGCGTAGATGTCGAACTGTTTCACAAAACATAGTAAAAATTATTAGATAGCAAACCCAAGGCACAGACCTGAGTGATTTGCCCACGGTTATGCACATGCCGTTAGCAGATTGGTGAATAGGCTGTAGGCACATCCTAAATTCTAGTCTAGCATCCCTCTGCTTGACAGTATTAACATCTAAATAGTCGTAGCCAATTCCCCCGAGCACTTTCACACACAGCAGGATGGAAGGCTCAGGATATATCCCAAGTATGCTATCGCTCCTGAGGAACACATGGCTACCTGTCGTGTCCCTTTAGGTCTTCCTTTGAAAGAAAGGAAGCAGCCGTTCTGTATGACCCCATCTGTTCCTGTCAGCTTGCACAAATGAATGATTGCATTTGTTGGATACATTGGAGGTGGTATCAAAGCATATTCATCTGCAACAGGCCACTAAAAGATGTGCTGCAATCAGCATGGCTACCTAACCTTTGTCCTGCATGAGCAGATTAAATTGTTTTAAAATGTTTGAACACAGTGCTCATTGTGATCAATGTCATTCTGTTGATCAGATCAGCGGGAGTGAAAAATAAAACCACATTTACTCAACAACAAATATTGGCAGTGCTTCTGAAACAGGCCAAGGGCTTATTGAAAAGAATATTGATTGAGCCAAGAAAACATCAAGCAGTTATAAAAGTTTAATCATATTCTCATTCAAATCTGCCTTCAGTGCCAGGAATTAAAATTCTCCCATCTCCTGAGGACGGAAGATATATTTCCATAATGTTCTGTAACTTCCAACACTCTGCATCTGTACCAAATGGTGGAATTATTCATTGAAAATGATTTAGCTGAGATACATAGCCCTTTCTACTGTGAGCATACAAATTATGCATAAACAAGCTGTGATTTTCTGAATGTTTCTCATTTGCAATTGTTTAACAAAGAGCTAGGCAAACTGGAGTCAGCCTGCAAGGTATTTTTGAAGTGGTCAAAATAAATATTTTGTTTGCATGATTCAACAACATATGCTGGGTTTCTCGAACCAGATGAAATTATAATGGTTCCTCAGCTAGAAAAGATTAGTTTCATTAAAAGGATGTGTGTGTCTGTGTCCTTGTTCGAAAGCTGCTCATAAACATTTGCAGTTGCCTGAGAGAGCTGCTGTGTGCAGAGGGTGAAAGGCCCTTTTTAATGGCATATTTTGGCACAGGTGCTGTGGCAGTGTCTGGTTATAGAAGCTGTATGAAGTTCAAGAGCACAGAGGAAGTTGGTGCTTGCCGGGGGAAAACAGGAAATGGTTTTTCTGGGCTGCAGTTGTGAAGATTCACACCTTTCTAAGCTAGACTTGCTGCTGTGGAGGACAAAAAGAAAACAGAGCTCTGCCTGAGCTATTATTTCCTTTCCTCTTTCAGTCCTCTGCTTCTCTTACATCTGATGTATCGCTTTATGGAAGTCAAGTGTTGCTGGGTCTGCCCTGCAAGGGGAGATGTGAATGTAGCAGAGGCAGCAGTAACTCAGCTGGCTTCCAGATAGCTGGGGTTGTAGCATTAGCAAGGGTGGCAGGGTTGTGCAGGGCATGGACTCCCCTGTACACACCTGGGAGCCCTGGAACATGCTGCTGTATTCTCAAGGATTTTTGTATAGCGGGTACCTGGCTAAATCAGGGTTATGTGGCATGTACGCCTATGTGTTGTACAATTCACTTATATCCTACTCAGAATAAGGTGTGGTGGGCGTCCTTCCCCCATCACAAAGCTCATAAGAATTCATGGCTACAAATGGGGTCAGTGGGCAGCATAGCTTAAAGACGTGTCCTGCTTGTCTGAAACGTCTGACTTCTGACCATTGTGGACTGCAAAGCGAGGAGTTAAACCCATCTGGACATGTGGGGTTCCACTTTCTTTGGGTGGCTTATCGCTTCTGAGGCACAAAGGACATTTGCATTGGTGCGTGGAGTTCTTTTTCTTGCCCCCCACTCTTCTTCTTTGGGTTCTTTTCAAGGAAGTGGGAAGAAATTTTATGAGTGAAGAAGGCTTGAAAAGTAAAATGGGGTCTGTGTGAAGTTGGTTGAAGGGTTGGGTTGCAGATGAAAAACCAAAGGTTTGGATAAAGACTTGGTAGCAGAGTGCAGGGTAGAAAATAAAAAAATTGTGTTGCATTGATGGCAGTAGCTTGGTTGGAGGTGGGTACAGATAGGAGCAGGGCCAAGAGGAGCAGGGAAGGCTGGAAGACTTTCTTGAACTGTCAGCAGACACACACAGTGTGGATGCTTGGTGGCCCTTTTCCCAAGACAGTGAGAAGGAACGACATCACCCCACATGAAAAACACTACAACAGGAAGATTTAGACCAATTCCTTTCCCAGTTTATCTGGGAAGGAAACAAAGTGACAAGTGCAGAGCACAGGGCTCTTCAGAGCTGTTTTGTCCTGAGGCACCTGTGGCACCTGATGCACCCCGTGTCTGGTCTGGCATCTGACACTCATGGATTTGTAGTTAGAGTACCCCTAGCTCCAGCCACGCAAGCCAGGACAGTGCTTCCTAGTGGCATCTATGCATAAGAACACCCCATTCAAAGAAATGTTCCCAGTCTACATTATTATACCCTGGTTCTTCATGCATCGTCCAGCACCCCTAGCTACATGAGCTGATTTTATGACTGAGCTATGTGTACGTTCATGAGGTTGCTTTGATAAGCTGAATGCTGTGCTCCCCATCACTTAACCTAGTATTTAGAGCATCACACGTCACCATGCTCGGTTAAACTGAAAGGTAAGGTCTGCCTTTTGGCACGACATATCCAAATAGTTTAGAAAGACAAAAGTAGTGCTTTGCATTAATTTTTGACCTTACGCTTACAATGCATGAGGTTAACATTTATTTGCATAGACATTTCTCTGCATTTAGAGAAGATTGGTAAGGCGGACACAAATCCAGACTGTGAGGTGGTGTAAGATCACCCCAACAAAGAGATGGGTGCTGGGAAAGAGCAAAGGAGCTGCTAGTCCAGGCGTTGTATCTCCTATGCTTTAAAAGCTATACCATACATAGACTAGCAGCATGTGGGAGAACAAAAGCTGATCAGGAATCATTTACAGCTATAGATTAGGATTACTTTTAGACTGGAAATTAGAGCTGGGTTTATATAGCTCACTGTATCTTGTCACCACACTACTACAGAGGTTATAGTGAATTTGATTCTCAACAAAACCTCCTTTAAGACAAATTTATGTTTATTTGGGCTTCTCTATCTCTGCACTCTTTTTGGTATCACAGAAACGTGGAGATAGATCTGTAGCCAAATACTAATCTCATAAACTCCACAAACATTAACTAACACCATCTGTGGCAATTTTTACCGCAAATTACCACAACATGTGAAATGCTTCTCTCAGTCTGATAAGCAGAGCCTTGTCATGGGAATAGTGTCACAAGGCCTCCTTGCACCATGGCTCTCATGTCCAGATGTCTTTGATTGAGACATGTAGGAAAAGAT
>Ga0181612_130200_pt1 | contig 10176 bp, 11 predicted proteins | sample HoacroProtozoa21_FD_119630 | JGI IMG/M metagenome (GOLD analysis project Ga0181612, IMG submission 119630) | Hoatzin crop microbial communities from Cojedes, Venezuel. Combined Assembly of Gp0051906, Gp0051904, Gp0051908 | reverse complement strand
CTCTGAGTTCTGCCATTCAGCCAGTTCTCAATCCACTTCACCGACCACTCATCCAGCCCACACTTCCTGAGCTTCCCTAGGAGGATGTTATGGGAGACCCTGTTTCAGAACAGGGTCATCACTGACTGCCAAAAGCAGTGGGTAAAAGGGTAGAAACATGGTCCTCTCTCTTCCCTCCCTTAGTGCATGTTTACCCTGGAGAGAAGACACAGTGGGGTTTGCAGGCTGTAGAGCAGGGCTTGCACAGCAGCTTCGGTGCTTACTCCCCTGTCCCCTGGTGTGGAAGGAGCCAGACACCAGGTACGGCAGAGCTTCCCTGCTGGGGTAGACTTGCAGGAGCTGTGGTGGGACAGTCAGGTCTGCTGCTGGATCACCTCAAGTAAGGACACCTGAACTTACAAGTGGCACGCTGGCACCCCAGGTAGCTTTTCTGACTTGGCTGTCCCTGGTTTCTGTGTGTAGGTCCCTGGGGTTGCTGCTGTTGGGCAATTACCGGTGGTGGTGCTCCCTGATATGGGAGGACTGGAATATGCAGAATAAAAGAACAAATTCTTAAGAAACCAGAAGGGAATAATGGAGTCATCAGAAGGAGTTTTCTAAAGAAGAAATCATGTATGAGGTTTTTCTTATAATTAAATTACACTGAGGGAAGCCAACACATGTAAGATGACTTTACAGTATTGCCTATCAGGAATCAAAAGGCAACACTTGAAATTAGTTAACCGAACTGAGCTTGGATCTGACTGCTGTGACATGGGCTGAGCAGAGCTGGGCTGGTGGTGGGGTGCAAGGTGGTCTTTGGCTGGGAGAGGGAGTTTCTGTGTCCTGGTCACCCCATTTCCCTGCCCTTTTTTGCAGAGGGAGGTTTCTTTTTAGGCTACCCCATGCCTGCTTGGGGGCATCTAGGCTGTCTGACAGTTTGCGATGTGAGTGAGGTTTTTCAGATCTCATGAACCACAGTGAATAATCAGTGGGAGTCATACTCCTAACTGGGAAGTAGTTTCTGCAAGGGCATCTGCACTTCAGGCTGCTATCTCATGCTGCTGGACCACTCCAGTGCACCTCTGGGTGCTGAAATAAACTTTATAAATCCCACTGGGGTGAAGCCAGCTCTGGTTTGAGCGCTGGGCAGCCACTTCATCATCTCACCATCCACTGCTGTGCTGCCCTGCCAAGCTCAGCTGGGATTAGTAGCAGCTTGATCACAACACCGTGCTGCACCTGTATAAGCCCAGTCTCTTGCACAGGGTTGGCAAAGGCCACACAGACACCTTTACATCTGATTTATATATCCAGTGAGTCTGTGGTTTAGCATCTCGTGGCTCTCAATTCATATGAAACTTTGTGGGACAGCCCGGTTGGACGTGATCTGAATCTTGGAGAGCAGAGCATTTTAGTGAACAGCCAGAGCTGGAAAGAACAGCAGAGGTCAAGACTGAGTCAGGAGAAGTTGGTTAAACTGTTCTTATGAATGATGTGAACACGGATGGACTAGTTCTGATCTCAAATGAGCAAGTGGTGTTACAAGGCACTCTGGAAAGGCATGTCCCAGATTCTCTCCATAGAAATCCGCATTGCTGTAGCTGCCTTTGCTAGATCCAAAGCTGTTGCCTGGGGAAGTTGCCTTAGGGGTTTGGAAGGCTGCAGGTGACTGCCCTGATGCCTTCCCAGCTTCTGGAATAGGCTGCTGCATCCTGAGAAGTGGTGTTCACAGGCTGAGCTCCAAGTTTTGTGGTACCCTAATGAGTGATAAACATAACTGAGCCATTATTTCACTGCTCTTGTCTGCAGGAAGCAGCAACTTTGGTGGGGAAAAAAAAAAATCAAACCAACCTGGAAATGTCACATTTTTGAAGTGCTGAAATATGCTATTGACAGGCCAAGCATGTTAAAACAGTGGAGGCGAAGGAAAGAGAAGTTTGGTACTTGAACAAAGCATCCAAGCAGATGTTTAAGAGGTGCTGGCCTCTTCCAGACTGTTAATAAAAGATTTCATTAGGTTAAAAAAAGAGGAAACTTAAGCTAAGGACCTTTCTTCTCTGCTATGTGTTTTCTCATCCTCAAGGCTATCGTCTTTTTCATACCCCGGGTTACTGCTCCAGTTCATTGTTTTCTTTCCTTGCTGCTGCACGTGCTGTGCAGGCTCTGACCCGTGAGTGTCACAGGTTTCCCGGTGGTGCTCGTCACCATGGAGTTGCAGTCTGCAAAGCGATAGTGGCATTTAGAAAAAAAAAAGACTTAAAAAGAAGTATTGCCTTCCATAACCAGCAGAGCGGAACAGACGGTAACGATGGCACCGCTGCCTGGGATGCTCTGGAGATGGGTGCCTGGTGGAGCGCATTCATTTGTCTGTGTACTCTTTGCCCCCGAAGATCTCCTGCAGGTGGATGGGGAAAAGGGGGGAGCTGAGGGATCCGTGCGTACTTGGGCACCATGCATGAGAGGAGCCACAGACACCTGTAAGTTCCCCCGTCATGTTTTTTTTTTTTTCTGCGGGACCCTGCTCTGCTCCAGAGCCCCTGCACTTTTCAGGGTGGGAAACGCCCCTGAGCCCCAGGGTCATTTACTTTTAGGATGGGAGCTGTGGCTGGGCTGCTCCATCATGACTCATAGGCTTATGAGGGCTGGTCCAGAGCCCACAGCAGTGTGTGAGGTGTCCTGTGCAGAGCTGTCCTGGGCCCCAGGTGTGGGTGAATACGCTCCCCAGTGCCTGCAAGCACTGATCATATCTGCTCAAGGGGCAAGGATGGGGTTGAGTGTCTTCTAAGGGGATTTCTTGAGTTTTTACTCTTGCCAACAGCTAGTCTTGATGATTTTTAGTCTTTAATTTGTATTGGATGTTGGATGTAAGACACAGGGTTCGACCGAGGTCTGAAACCCCCTGGCTGTGTGGACTACCCCCTGTCCATAGGGAAGCTGGTAACTCTGCATGCTGTTGTGCTCCTTTTCTACCTGTGAGATGGGATTGCTGCCCACAGGACGCTTCTGAAGGCTTCAGGTCAATATGCAAAAAATGGCTGTGTCTTTGTATCTACCCCAAGCAAAGTGGAAATGGTGTTGCAAGAGGCCCTGGGAAGCTGGCTGATGTCCACTGTCATTACTGTGCTCACTAAAAATCCAGAAAAAAAGATGTCCAGATGGATGGGAGGAAAGGTAGAACTGACCTTAACTCTCTGGAAAGCAGCAGGGTTTTTGGCTGTGCAAACCCTGGGACCCACTGGGGCAAAGCCTGCAGAGGTGTAGGGGCTCCAAGCAGCGGAGATCACTGCCTGGTGTGAGCTTCCCCTGCGTGGCTCCTTGGGGGAAGGTGGCCAACAGCACGAAGGTGGGAGATGACAGTGTTCCTCATTCCTCTGTGACTCCGGCTGAGCTTACTGCTAAGGGATGGTGATTTGGGGCCCCAATGTGTGGTCCCTGGCATATGAAATCCCCATCAACATCCCCGCTGGGGCAGGATTGCACAGCAAGTGCATGCTGGTGTGGAGGTCCTGTCGCCTGAATATTTATAGCACCTTTGCTATGTTCACTCTAGCATTAAACTGCTAATTAATTATGACATTTGCGCTACTTCATTTTTCACAGTGAATCTGCAGAACCTGGCAGGCAGTTAATTAGCTCTCTCTATGCAAAGGATACTAAGGAAAAATAATTGCTTGAGGAATCATCATCGCGTTCTTTCAGAAAGGTCTTACCTATGAGCTGGCTTAAAGCTTGCTAGATTTGCACTTTGAAAGATGCTTCTGTCAAAGGCCAATCCTTTGGAAGAGAGATTTGAAGGAAAAGGTTATCTTGGAGATGTGGCTCAGTGGGTGTTATTTAGTGCTTGTAAGTCCAAGGGAAATCAATTATCTAAACAACTCCCATTCTGGAACGGATTTCTTTATTCTTTTCTAAATATGTACTCATCTTTGTCTTCGTATTGATGTGTACAGCCAACAAACCTGAGATTGCGGGAGGCAATTGGTGCTCTTCCAGGCTTTTCACAGCTATTGCCTGGGAAAGGGTGAGCACCTTCCCCACCACATCTTTATTTAAAACCAAAATTTTTTTGAAAAAGGAGATGGGGGGAGGGGGGGAAGGTGCTTACAAACAGCTCCTGTTTTTTTACACCTATCCTCTCTTCCCAAATGTATCCTGACCTCACAAACACACAAACTTGTCTAAGCCCCCCTTGAGGGGTTTGGTGACATTGCTGAAAGTGCTTGTCGATTAATGGTTGTGGTCTGTCCTGCCTGTAAGGTTGCCCGGGCTTTTGGATCTTGCTGCTTTTGGGGGGCATTTGCCTGGGGCAGGTCCCTGGGAGGAACTGGCAACATGTTGGGGATCTCCCACCTGGAGCAGGACCCTAGGGCAGCTGCTCCTCTATTTTTCCCATCTTTGCTGCTGTCTAATGCAGATATTTATGGCCCTGCCAGCATGCCAGGGATTGTTATTTGTGTTTTCTGGCTTCTCCTATAACAAGAACAGGTCTGTGAACCACTGCAGGCTCTGTGGGGAAAGGAGTAGGTTTTTATTTTGGGGTGACAAAGGCAACCAGCAAAACAGAATAATGAGAAAGGTATTTGTGCCTACACGGATAAACAGGCGTTTTCTTAAACAGATTGAAACCTATGTCGGGTATGCTTGCCCTCAGCACTCCCTTTGAGAAACTTGTTTTATTAGCAGATAGTTACATGTTGAGGTTACAGAAGGAGCATTACAGTAATGGAGTTGACATCTATATAATGGAGTTGACATTTTATTGAAAAGGAAAAAAAAAACCTTAACAAACAGAGTTCCCCTCCCTCCCCCTTTCTTTATTTCCTTATTTTGCTGTCATCAATTGCAATGAGGCACACAAACTTTGAACAGCCGTCAATGCTAGCAATTTAACAAAATTTAATACAATGGTAGGTGCTTCAGGAGTGTTAGTCGGACTAATCAGTCTACTGTAAACTTGAACTTTGCTGAGAAATCAAGGCAATAGCTTGTTCAACAGCAAATCATAACAATTTGAATCAATTCTTGGCAGCACACTCTTGTTATTCACTATTACACACAGTCTTGGCTTCCAGTTTGTGTTAGATGCTTTTAGCAAGAAGTTCAGAATAGGGATCTCTTCCTGGAGGACAATGCTTCATTTCTAAACTAGTTAATAGATGGAGCTTTGCTGTGTTGGGGCTGCTGATTAGACTCTGCATCATTTTTCATTGAATTGGACTGGGATGTAAAGAAAATTCCTTGCATGCCAGATTCATTAGAGCAGGTTTAGGATAAGAGGGACAAACAAGCCCATCTGGGCTTACAAAGATGAAAGAAGATGCCAGAGCAAGACGCCAACTGGATTGCAAAAAAAGATGAGGAGTGGAAACACAAAAGCATCTTCAGTCTTTGAGCCCCTGAGAAGTGCTGATGAAGCTTTGCTCAGACCTTGACTGCCAAGAGTGTATTTTGGGATTCCCATATTAATTAATGGCAGCTGAGTAGGTGGCTACAGCTATGCTATCACTAAATGGCTATAAAACATGGATCTTCCTTGCTGTGGAAGATGAGCTGTTCAGGTCTTCATATCTCTGATTTGGCTAATCAAGAAACAGAAACGATCCGCAGTTCTCCCTTACAGTTGCATCCTCCTGGCCTTCACTTGTTCTGGGTGTAGCAAAAGGATCATTTAGGAAAAATAAGTGCTTGGCTCCCAAAATGCTTTTCAGAAGTAATATTTTAATTAACAAAAATGACATGTCCCCTGTTGGCTTCTGCTCTTCCGTCTGTACTGTAATTTAAGTAACACATCTCTTTTTTTCTTCTGATAACTTAGGTTACTACAGCCCATTGACATTTGTATTTCTAATGTAATAATCAAATGCTAAAATACAGAGATTACATTTGGATCAACACATTCAGTTCTTAAACCCCAAAAGTAATTATCTTTTCTCATGTACAATGAAATGAAAATATTATTATATTAACCATTAGTGGCTCTATTGTCTGAATGTTGGCTGGTGGTATCACTTGCAATGCCATCCGCTGCTTCTGTAGACTCAGACCTCACAAGGACACAGCTGGAAACTTTTGGGGAGCTGTGGGTGGTCCTTGTCCAGCAACCATGGTGTATGAGATGCACAACTCTTCCTAGCAGGTGGCAATAGGCTCAAGTACAATGAAGTGTCCATGAAGTGATGAGGCTCTTCAAGACTTCATGGCTGAACATGTAGCTGAGGTCTGGTTAACTCCATTCCTGACACCTAATTTATGGAAAACTTTTCAGAGCTGTGCAGTTGAACTGAGCCCATCAGGACACCGCAGGGCACCCAGAGTGAGACTTGATCTCAGCTGGTGCTGCTTCTTGACCCACTAAATTAAAAACCACAGTGCAGAGAAGCCATTAAACCTTTCAAGAGCTTCTTGCAAATTCACATGAAATGGAGAGAACGCAATTAGCTGTGCGGTGAGGCTGGAGCCCTTTCCAGCTGTTGGGTGCCTGTCCGCATGGTGGTGTTCATGTGATGATGCAAGGTGCAGCCTGTCCATGGCCAAGGTGGAGCTCAGGGAGGTACACCTGGCCATCGATACAGCGTGAGCCCTATGTTGCAGGGATCCAAAGTCTTGCTCTGGGCTGTGAGCAGCTGTTGTATTTCCCCGTATTAATAACATTTTTGTTCCTGAGCCAAAGCCCATCTAAACAAGCAGGAAATCTGTCACTGGTCCTTGCTGGCCAATTGCATGGGCAAGTGTTCAGCTCACCTTGGCAATCGTAGCCATTGCTCATGCAAACCAGAGGAATGGGACTGAGCTTAAACAAGGGCTCAAGTTCTGGCTGTGGGAAACTTGACCCTGTTGTGTGTTCCTGAGCACTCCTGTGCATTGACAGCTTTCAAGATGCTTGAAAGCCAAAAACTAACAGACTTTATACTGTGTTTGAGATTGTTTCTAAACCATGAAAGCCAGTACATGAATCTATCTGAACAATTTCTTACTGGAGAGGTTCTGTTTCCTGTGAGTTACTGAGGGGAGATGAGGAGTTGTTTTCCCTTCTCTCAGTTGCAAGGTGATTACTAACCGGTCCAGAGGTAAGGATCTGGGTGAATTTGTAATATGCTTGCCCAGACATAGATATTCTAAACTGTGTGGAGATAGTCATTGGTTTTTAGGTCTGGCGTGTTTTGGCCAATATGATTTTTACCACATAGCTGTGAAAAGTACAAGAGTGGAAATCTTGTGAGAGTTTCACCCCAACAGTAACCTGTGCTCGATATTCACAGTGATACAATACATAATGGAAGTTTTAAAATGTGACAGTGATCTGTGGAGACCTAACGCAAGGTTTCTAGAAAAGACTTCAAATATTGTGTTTAATTTCCTAGAGCTGTGAAGTTAGAAATCCAAACCCTCCAGCAGCATAAGAGGCAGGCATAAAGCTGTGACACCTACTGATGCACAGCAGTGATTAGGCCCTGTCAAAGGGATCCTGTGTTAGTGCTTGTTGGCGCAGCATGGCGGGTGCTGTTTGGTAAGTGACTGTGACTTGTCTTTGCTGTGGAGGAGGACATCCGCAGTGCCAAAATATAGGAATAATATCAGTGCAATCCAGTGGTGACCAGTCCATTGTGGTCCAGCTGGTGTTGAGGATATCCCTCAAAGGCTGGTGCAAACCAGAGTTTGCTGTTTGCACATTTTTACACCAAGGCCAATGCCACCTTCCCTATTATCTTCCATCAGTCTGAAACTAAAATCCCTGAAAAAAATGTAATTGTTTACCTTGGGAGGGGCCCTTGGGTGAGAGTTGCCCTTATTTGTGTCCAAAGGGCACTGAGACCATGTAGAGATTTTAGAGCAGACAGCTGGAGACTAGACTCACTGGTCATCTGCAAAAGCTCCCACACTGAGGAACTGACAGTATTAACTGGTCACCTGTGTCAGAATAGAGGGGACAAAAGGATTTTAGCCCATATACTCCCCAACTTAGAGCAAGGTCTTTAAACTAGGGGAATGCTTTCAGCACTGCACCCATAGACTGCAGCTGCTGCCCAGCACATACCATACTAGCCTGTATTTACCGGTTTTAAATTGTGATTAAATTCCTTTGGTTTCCTGGCAAATGCAGGTAAATAGTTGGGATTCAGCTGCTGCTGCTCCATGTGCAGAGGGCAGGCAAGGCGTTGGCGCATGGTGTGATCCCATGGTGGGTGCCAGGCAGGCAGTGTTTCAGGCAGCTGCCTGCCAATTCTGCCCATACTTCTCAGGGTAAAGTGCAACTCTGCCACTTCAGATGAGAAAGGACCTTGAAAGAAGGTAGGAAAATGTCTTGCTGGAGCATGAGCTAGCAAGCACTGTCCCAGCTCTCTGGGCCTGCGGCTCTCCAGTTGAGTCCCCATGAAACGGGGATGGTGATCAAGGCCCACCAAGTATACTCCAGAAAGCATTTGATGCAGGGAAATTGTGCAAGTTGATAAAGAAGTCGATAACGGTGCGTGTCTGAAGTGGAACTTAAGCTAACCGCTGAAAATACTTTGAAAAGCACTGACCACAATTAAGCACTTAATCAGGAGAGAGCTGCAATTTTCTGAGGCTCAAAGTACAAAAATCATGAAGTACAGATCCAGAGATATGATGGAAAATGTCTCTTTGGCAATTAAGATCCATTCTGCTCAAAGGCTGAAAATGGTATCATTGAATTACTTTTGTTGCACGGTTGATACACTGAATTATCTAAAATGTAAACCATTGTGCCTAAAATGCCACTCAGTGAGTAAAACGGCTTCTCCTGTTCAGCTGTTACACAGCTCAGCAAATTGCCTTCTGATGGTATCTACTTTCCCTTCTTTGAAATAACATTATAAATTGACTCTTTTTCCTCCCCCAGGAAATAAAGTGCTGGTTAGGACCCAGGCAAGAATACCAAGGATAAGAGGTTTTTCAGGAACTTTTTTATCTGCACATAATGCTATGCCTGCCCTAGAGCCAATGTGCAAAGCCCCCGAGGAAGGTGTTGGCAATCCTGCAGGAGAAAGTAGCAAGGTAAGTGCCCCCCTCTTTTTTAGCACTTATTTGGAGGCTGGTTCATCCTCTGTGCTTGACCCAACAGGCAGAGATGGATTGTGTTTCTCTTCCTCTTGTCAGGTGCACATCCATGCAACGCAGTGGCCGCTGCAATTGTCAAGCCAGTGATGTGAGTGGGCGAAGAAGCTGAATCCCTGGTGCTGAGTTTGGAGGGGAAGCTTGGATGGCTGCCACCTCCTTGACCTATGGTCTCCTGCTGGGAGTGCAGGTAAAAAGGAGTGGTCCCTATTGCCTGCCCAGCAATCATCAAACCCCCCACAGATTACACCAGATCTCATAGTAAAGGCAGGAGACCCTGTGTGTGGCACTGAGATGTGCATGATGTCTCCCAGCCTGTGGTTTTGGAAAGACCTGAGTGCTCTGGCATGTGGGGGGGTTGACTAGCTGCATGGAAAGCCAATGTGTTTGTCTTGCAGGAGTCTGCCAATGACCTGCTAGGAGGGTCCTGGCCTCTACAGGTGGCTACAAAGTCCCAGGCTCAACTTCATGTGTGAGGAGCCTTTTTGGTGGAAGGCAGAGCTGAGGCTAGGGGGAAGATGCTATCTGAAGTATTCCACAGCTGTGCTGCTTGCAGGTATCAGCAGGAAGGGACTGCCTGCAAACCCACCTTGGCAGGACTTAGAGAGAAGATAAATTCATGCTGTTCCAGACCTGATGGCAAACACCGTGTTTCTCTGGCCAGTGACAGGAAAGGATGAAGTGATACCTTCAAGTGGCACCAAAGTGGTGCCACGGGTAGGTCGGTCACATGTGTGTTGGTGGGGGGGTGGGGGAAGCATCCTGCAAGTACGCAGTACTGACATCAGGGACATGGTGAGTGCTGCCACCTGCCAGAAGAGAACTAGCTTCAAGAAACATCACGCTAATGGGTGTCAGTCTCCCGTCTTGTGTCACAGCCACGGCTGCAATCTGCTAATGATGGGTACATGAGAAAAATGGCTCTACTAAAACCAGGGACATGTACCCTTTGCCCTCAGATCACACTGGGTTTGAAGGACCTTGTGAGGACATATTTGGAAGAGCATCTCAGTTACATGAGTGTCAGCTGGCCGTAGGGGGATTGGTAGCTAGGCAGTCATGCTGAGGAGATGCAGGGCATCGGTCAGGAGTGGCAGGTAGGATTTACAGAAAGGCAGG
>Ga0181612_123470_pt1 | contig 10176 bp, 4 predicted proteins | sample HoacroProtozoa21_FD_119630 | JGI IMG/M metagenome (GOLD analysis project Ga0181612, IMG submission 119630) | Hoatzin crop microbial communities from Cojedes, Venezuel. Combined Assembly of Gp0051906, Gp0051904, Gp0051908 | reverse complement strand
TTAGTTTGACTTTCTTTGTGAAGCACTGAATAATCCTGTTGTTCTGTTGGTATTCTGAGGGCAGGCTCAGCTGTGCAAGGCTTTAATGTTACAGCTCTGCTTAGACTGACAGACCAGTCTGCTAAGACTTGTTGACCATTCTGTGAATGTCTTCATAAAGTGTACGATCGCCTTCTAGTTTATGCCAGGTGAGCAAATGTTTCTTTTTCTCACAGCATGTTCCCCCACTGTGCTACATGTGGTATCAGATCCGTAACGATGCTCCTCCTATAGAGAGTTGTATTATACGTATCCTGTAAGAAGCTCTGTTCTTCTGTTCTCTTTGCAGTTGTGTGTTTTTTTTCCTGCTTATTCTGGAGATGTACAACTGGCTTAAGCAGTCATTTGGACCATGATCTTTTCCTTCCTGTAGATTTTAGGGTCATTCCTGGGTCTCAACAGAGATTGTGAGGGCTTTCATTCAATTACTGATAGTGCTGATTTTAGTTTTCTACTTTTCTGCTGACTCTGCAAACATTTTCTGGTAGATCTGTATGACAGGCCTCATCGTGCTACAGGATTTTCTTATTATGAGTTTGTTCTGTCAGTCTACATGAGAATTTGGAAATAACCTACGTGAGACACTCTTCTGATGTGAGAATACCATCACTGGCTTCTACTTCTGTTGTATCTCATATTGAATCAGTTCATAGGATAAAAAAGTCCTATTCATCACTGAAGAGTCTTCTTGGATCAGAAGATCAAGTTGTGCTGTCTCGTGTCGTAGCTAGTGATGACAAGTTTGAAGGCTAAATATTGTTAAGCTTGAATGCTCTCAACTGCCTGCAATTCAACTGGGGGAAAGAGTAGCTTGAGAGATGATTTAGAAGCAGGGGGAACTGTACTGCAGCAGTAGGACCTTACAAAACAGTTTACTGATGTGCAAACCATGAAGAATCCAGTTAATGCTCCTGGAGTGGTTGGTTCTTGCTGATGCTTGTAAACATTTCTGTCACCAAATTAAGCAGCTGTCGCTGAACATGAACACTGGATCCACATAAGGTGTCCTTCTAATTAACCTTGCTTACTTATGCTGGGAGAGTATGATCCCTTGTTATTGTGCAGGTTAGCAATGAATAAAATGAAGAACATTGCTGCTTTTCTTTTTTTGTGTATCTATGTAAAGCTTATTTCTGAATTTCCATAAATCAAGTAGCACTCTACATTCTCCAAAGTTTCCTCTACTTGATGCCATAATTTTTAGGGAAAATAGTTTATATTGGCAAAAGTTGCCACTTGACTGAAGAACATTAAAGCTGTTTTTAGTTTAAAGAGTGACACATGTATAGACTGGAGATAAATAGCTCTCCTAAAAAGGAATGTATATTTACACATTCTTGGTGTAATAGCAGAGGTTATTTTTACACGTTTCAGATTTACATTCCAAAGTGGCATAAAGTGAACATTGTGAAGCAGGATGTTAATTCAGTGGCTTTCAAGGGTTGGTAGAGCAAGCCGGGCTTAGACAGTAAATGCTGTATTAATGGTTAGCAGTGACAATTTCATCAACATAGGAGTTGCAGGGTATAATTAACATCAGTTGCTTTGACACTATGCTCTTAATGTATGGTTTCAACCTTTCTTTCAGTAGCAGTTGGAGAATGCACTGTGACAAATTATTGCTGATACAAAGTAGGTCAACAGTAAAATGGCTGACTTACCCTAAATGAACAGATCTAAATTACTGTAACTTAATGTCCAGTGGAATTTTCTTAGTGGCTACATCTGTGCCTTTGTGTTTCTCAAGCATGAACCTTGTATACAGCATTTCCTAATGCCTTGCTTCCTAACCGTTTGATATTTTGTCTAAACAAGCAGAACACTTCCTCCCAGCTGCTGGGAAGAAATCCACACGAGCAGCAACGCTGCATACGTGACAGCAGATATTTTCCCTTGTAGTATTGCAGTTCTGTGACTGCAGAGCTGGCAAGGAGAAATGACTCTCAACTAAGGAAAACAAGTAAAATGCCACATCTTCATGTTTTGAGGCTTTCTCCACTGAAAGCCACCTGTGACAAAACACAAGGAAGGGAAACAGGGTTGTGATGATACTGGGTGAGAAAAATCCCAGGCTTGAGGGAACGTTAAGTACGTTTTTGTAGAGGGAAGTGTTTTTACCTTGTGATCCCTGTCATCAGCCGCTCAGCATCTCACCGTGGTTTGCAACCACCTTTCAAAGTTTTCTTGAGAGATGTAGCTTTATTTGATGCTTTTACCTCTCAGATGTCAGGAAATGGCCTCTAGATTTGCAGTTTCTCTGAGGCATTGTAAAATCCAGTGTGATTGTTTTATGTGCTGATTATATAATGGAATAAAAAGATAAACAGATGAATTTGCATTGTAAGGACACAAGGGAGGAGAACTTCAGTGTTCTCAGAGCAGCCTTGAATACATGCAAGGAGCAGCAGTGTCTGAAATGCCCAACAACAGGGGCAGGGCTGGGGATGCTGCCCAGCTTTCATGGTTGGGTTCCAAGACAGCAACGCTTACCTAAAGGGCTTCAACGTGCAGCTAAGGCTTGGGTACAGCTTCTAACTCAAATGGCTTGAAGACAGACTTCTAGTACCAATAGTATCATCTGCTGACATTGGCCACAATTAAGAAATTCCAACAGTGTGCCCTTGCTGTTGTGTTCTATAAAATTCATTTATTATTGGTTTTTGTAACCTAAGAACACGTAATAATTGGTGTCTTTGGAGTTCTGCTGGCCACAGCTTGCTTAATGAATTTCTTGTACACAACAAAGAATATTAAAATACAGCATTCTTTCCATGCATTGAAGTTTAAACCAAGTTTTATTTATATATACATATGCACAGGGGCACATATGTAAATTTCTCATACAAGTATATATACACACACTTAATTATAAGAGCCTTTTTCAGTGGGTTGTCGTGAAGTCCCTGCCTGCTGTGATTTAATTCACAGGTCACTGCAGGTGTTTTGAAGATTGTAAATTCACACAGACAGGGGAAAATTATCCTCCTTATTCACTTTTTATGCCTTAATACATTTGTATTAACAGGAACATGTATTCCTGTTTTTCAGTTTTTTTGAATGTGAATTTGCAGCTCGACTCAATGTGCTTGTCATTGAGCAGACTTTCAAGATTTCCTGTAGAGTTTTACAGGGAATTGTAGTCATCTAAAGGAATGTTTGCAACATTTTAATCAATTTAATATCAGGCTGAAATGAAATAAAGCTAGGATACTTTTAGAATCTTAATTGTATATTCATGCTAATACTTTTTAACACAGGAGAGAGCTTTCTCTGTTTTCTGCTAAGCAGTTGTCTGAACATTCAGCAAAATGTCCGTTTTGGTGGAGCCTAGCACCCCTTCGTAGGTGGGTACACCAGTACGGTTGCTTCTGTCTAGTAGTGTTCAAGATTCTATAGCATGTACATTAGAAGTTTGTTTACGAGTGTAAAAGGCTCTGTCTCGTAGCTGCAAAATAAAATCAAGCTGCCCGTGTGGTATGCCTAATGCTACAAAGTTGTACTAGTGACATTAACCAACGTTTGCAATTCTGCCTCTAAATTTATCTTGTATTATAATAATCTCTTTTTTTTAACCCCTAATTGCTTGCTTCCTTTGTCATTTACAGCCTGTCATCTAACTCCTCAGCTTGCAGTCAGCTTAAGGTCGTTCTGTTTGTAGACTTCAGATCGGTAGGGAAAAAATAAGGCAGTGGAAATGGCAGTATCAGTCTGAATCATGATGACATTAAAGTAAATGATATATTTAGCTCCATGTTTGTAAGGATCTGTTTCTGTGTGATCAAGGTACCAGACTCTTAAGTTTTGATGATATTTATCATACTTTATTTGTTGTCTGGATACATTTAACATGAGTGAGGCTTTTGTAATGTAACTGAGAAAAACCATGTTGCAAATATGTAAGTACTTTTCAGAAGGACAGCTGAACAAATATGTCTGCTTGGTTGTTTATCCAAACGTTCCTGTGACTATCTTCTAAGCTTGCTTGCAGAATTGACAAGTCCTGCATCATGAACAGCAGAACACTGACTCTGAATACCGAAAGTGATAGTTTCTGCAGTTATTCAGTACAAAAATATGTGCACATCATTCAAATTTGAAATCACTATTTGCAGAGTTTACTGAAGTTGAAGTCAATTCCAAGCCAAGCTGATATGTGTACAAAATGTCTCCCTAATTATCAAACTGATGTAACCCCATGACTAATTCTGCAGTACAAATAAGTTGATTTCCTTTCCTTGCCCCTATTGGTACGCCTCCCTGTCTACAGGAGCATCCCTTTGTGAGCAGTTTACAGTCAGTGAAAGGAAGATTTGACTTCCAATGTGATCTGCACTTTTAAAATCTAAGACCCCAGCCTTTGCACACTCTTAATTTTACCATTATGAGTACCATGAAGCCTTCTGACTTATTCATGTGAATACGTCATATGCCCTTCAGTATTTTATGAGATCAAGCATGTGTCAAAATCTTTCTCAGTGAAGCAGAAATGTGCTTTTTATTATTTCCATAGGCACTGGAAGGCACATTAAAATCTTTATTATTGACTGAAAAGAAAGTTTCCTCTTTATTACTGTAGAACTGAGATAGTGAATAGGCTGAAAAGAGAATGCTGCACACCTACTGCATCATGATCTCATTCTCAACATGATTGCCTCGGTGCTTGCCAGTTCCAATGTTCATGAGTCACACTCCAGTATGTGATTTGCTTAAAAGCAATGAATGTCATCACTTTTATTTACAATTTGCCTTTGAAGATTTGGAAGTTATAACTGCAACATGTTTTTTTCTACGACTGTGAAGGCTAGGAACTAGCTTTAGCTTTCTATTTTAAATGAAAGATGAAATCTTTGATTGATGTATTGCTAGGTCAGACCTGGCTGCAGTGGGTTAAGACGTGTAACTATCCAAACCCACTCCTTCCTTCACTTTGCCAGAAATTACCACCCTGGTAGGTGGGGTAGCAGAAATGACTCTTCTGATTCTTGCTCAAAATTAGCTTAACTTGTTGAGGTTGGTAGATTTGTGTCATGTCAGACCGCGATGCCCGAAGTGTGGTGGGAGCCCTGTGCTGCTGTCACATCTGCTGGGGAGCTGGCAGCCTCTGCCAGACGGCCGGGGGTGTTGGAGACGTGGTGAGCTCAGCGCCTGTACGTGTGAGCCCTGCAGACTGCTGTTGGCACCTGGCTGCGAAAGCTAGGGTGTGTGAAGCAACCAGACACGTGCTGGAATTTCGGGAAGGGGTCATGTATGATCTGTGAGGGAGGGAAGGGAGTGGAGAGAGTAAAAAACCAGACCAGACAAATAATCCATATGGTGAGTCAGTGAGAAAGAACTGAATGTAATTCCAGCCTAATAATGACTCATAGTCCCGTTGTTTATAGTTCTTGAGAGAGTGTCTGATCACATGGGCTGCAACGTACACCTTTATACACTGTCCTTGAGGACAAATGAGGGAATTCACAGAGGAAAAAAAAACACAAGCTGTTAATTTTAGCTTACTTCTTTCTTGTGTATATTTGAAAGTTTCTATTTATTCTAAATCTCGTTGCCCCAGGCTCCTGTGCTAATAAGCCTGGCAAATTTTGCTTGTGAACTAAACGTCCTTGCTAGCAACCTTACAAGCATTGTGTGGCTGCTTTTAAGACACCTACAGGAATGTGGGGTGCCGCTCTGCAGTGTTCATGTTACCTGCTCATTAGGCAGCACAGCAGCGGTACTTTGGGAAACTGACTTTGCACATTAAAAATTTGGTGGATAATCCTATCCTTCGCCTTCATGGTCCTGGAGTTTGGCATGTGTTCGACTGCATCCACTGTTGCTACATATTGCTCGAGTCCAAGATGAGGGCAGTGCTGATTTGCCGGAGTTAGGTTCTCAAGTGGTTATTGTCTCCACAGCCTGCTTTCCAGATGTGGCTGTAGGCAGTGCGAATCCAGCCTGGGCTGCAGATAACATAAGGTCAGCGGCCACGGGAGCTGCAGTGATGTAGAAGGCAGTTATTCTATTGGTGGTGGTGGTGGTGGTGTGTAATATAAACTGAGAAAACACCTTCCTGGCTAATGATTTCTAAAGAAAGAACCCTTTTCAGTGGAAATTATTCAGGGAGAAGTGATTGTGGCTGTTTGGCTGTTCCCATGCCGGGTCTGCACACTGCCTTACCTTCTCAAGAATGCTCAGGTTACTTAAAATGTTTAACAGTTCAGTTACTTACATGCTGTATGTACATAAAGTTCATCTGTGCAAACGTACAAGAACCTAAATCATTTCTATGAAAGAATAGGTGAGAGTGGCTTAAAATATGTGAGAAACTTCTGCAAATACCTTGGTATGGTTAAACAATTATTATTGCATAATATTTATGCAAAAACAGGTGGACACAACCAAAGGCAAGAAAGCACCCTCTGTCCTTCTCCCTGGAAATATGGGGAGATTTCTTATACTTCGGCTTTTTATGTGAAGTTCTGCCCTTTGGAGAAATGGCAATGAGACGAGGGAACTGGAGAAACTGGAGGATGGAAAGTCAAATGAAAGTCTGAATTTAGGGCATGTTAAATCTCATTATCAAATGATCAAGACGTGAACAAATTTCCTTTTCCAAATGAACTGTGACATTGGTGTCACCAGTTTGAGTTGGAAATAATTTGGTTGATTTTTATCATGAGTTAGGGAGACTGATCCACAGATGATGCTTTCAGAGAGGCTTGTCACCTCCTTTGACTAACGGCCTTCATCCAGCTGAGAATGCCTCTCCATGGCTGTTGGCTTGTCTCTCTCCCAAAATTAACTCTCTCCTGTCATTTCCACTCCTGAGTCTGAGACCTCTTCCCTAGGCTCTCCTGATGGTCGATGAAACAGACCCTTTATGGGAAAATCCTCAAACTGATTTCAGTGTCCTAGGCTAGAAGGGATGCACTCTAGATGGGTTCTCTTCTTTGTATAAAGAGAGTGAAACATCATGCGCAGGTATCACTGACTCCATCTAGTCAGGTGAGTCTCACTCTCTCCTTCTGAATGGTCCTTCATGTAATTCTTTAATCTGCTTTAACTTGCAGTGTATTGTTTAGATAACTGTAACTACTTTATTAACTCCTAATGCCCCAAATGAAGTATAGCTTACTCTGCTCACACGTTCATTTTGCAATCCACTGGAATTGCAGTACCTTAGAGGAAATCATTAGCAATATGTTTCCTGAATTTCAGAAACGTGTGCTTGAGTAGTTTGAAGGGTGGAAATTTAATTGCGAGAAGTTGCAGGGTTTGGCTTGTCCCATGGCAGCTTCCCGTGCTCTGTGCCCGTGGCCATACACACTTCTCCTCAGGGAATTTTGTACTACGTGCTAATTTATATGTATTATTATCTTGATGTAAAGAAGAAATAAGTATTTCAGTCCTCATCTCATGCTTCTCTCGGTTTTCAGAAGTCAGTTCCCAAACACCAGAGGCCAAGTTAGTGTCAGTAAAATGGCTCATTTGAGATCACTGGATTCACTTTGGATTGACGTCAATGTGATCGCTCACCAAGTTAAGCTCGCTAAGCATAAAACTGGACATTTTAAGCACAGCTTCCTTGAGAATAGAGTGCTCTAACAGGACCTAAACACACCTGTGGTTTTTTTTGTATTAGCTACTCTGAGTTTACATGTGAAACACGCTGGAGTGGTTTGGTTTTGTTCCAGCTGCAGGGCAGCAGCCCTGTGTTTTGCGGGGAACCCAGCTGGACTCGTGCTCTTGGCCGGTAGCTGTCGGGCATGTAGCTTTGCCACAGGAACTACACCCCCAGCTCAGTTGTGCGGGACTTGAACATCACTATCAGGCTGGCAACAAACAGTTTGAGGAATCACAGGATAGGACAGGGTCTCTGTGCCTCTTTCAGATGGCAATGCAGGCCCAGAGGAACAGAAAAACATTGTCTGATGGTGGCTACCAAAGTGCAAGGGACATACTCTCACTGCACCCAGGGAAGTAACCCACTGGTGAACGTGTCAGCAGTTAACCATAAGGAGCCAGAATAAGATTAAAACTGATTTTTTTTTTACACAGTTCCAGATTATTGCTGTCTTTGTCTTCTTGGACATCTGTTTTTGCCCAGGAGGGATACGCTGCTGCCAAGCTTTGGGACTCTAAAATCCAGAAGGGCAGCTGGGGAGCCAGGGCAACTCCAACATGGTCGTTATGAAGTAGTGAAAGAAGTTTCGCAAGCAGCAGGGGCTGCCCACATGTTCTCTTACTTTAGGAGACTGCTAACACTCCTTTAAAGTGCTTGTTTTCTTTTTGCTCCATGAGACCAGGAGGATTGGTCATACTGAATCGGTGTCTCGTGAAACAGGGCTGTGTCATGGCATGGAAGAAGCTTATTCATGACAGGGAAGGGCAGCCAGGGTTACTAAAGGGGCAGAGAGCAATAGATAGACTGTTAGAGGTTCCTGTTTTAGGTGGTGCAGTGAACTCCACCTTATCTTTCGTTTGGTGTGTTTTAAATGAAGGTGTCTCTACTGCTGTTTATCTATCCGGTTGAAACTTCTGAGATCAGTAATGGTGAAAATGACCAGGCAGTGGGCTCATCTGCACAGCAGCACACAAGCCCGTTGGCTTTCATTGTTTCTCATAATTTTTCCACTTGTGTTTCCTTTAAATGGTAGGAGGAGGTCTGGTTTTTTTTTTATCTTGCACTTGCATTTTATTGCACGGTGATATTTAAATGTCACCTTTCAGGTGAATGTTTGGATAATCAATGACTGCACAAAACCCTGCAATACCATACTTTTTGCATGATGATCCATTAATATGGCAATGGAATTAATTTATCCCACTTGCAAATTAATACATTTAGAAATAAATAATTGTGGATTGTTTTGCTTTGCTTTGTTTTGTTTTTCAAAGCAAGTTGCTATTCAGTCTTGGCTTACTGTCTATACTTGTGAATGCTAATGGATCATTTTAGTTGAATCCACCAAAAGCTTTCTCTGTTGACTACTGTCTTTCAGATTACGTGGAATAGATTATTGTTACTTTGCATTAGAGGGAAAAATGCTGTTGATTACTGCAAATGAATTTCTGCCTTGCATGTGGCAATATAGGAGTGAGTTGTGATTAATTTTTTTTAGATTGGGTCTGCTCCTGCTCTTAACAAAGAACATTCCCAAGCTCTACTTGATTTCAGAGAGAAGAGGATTTGTCCCCTGGTACTCTAACATCCAGAGCTTTCATTTGCTTGGAGATTTTTTCCAGTCATAATAGCTTTGTTAAGAACTGTGTAATGTATCACAGAACACAACAAATGGAGTAGAAGTGGCTGTTCTCAAAAAGACTGTCAATGGAGACTCATCACTGAATGGGAATGTCTCCAGTCAAGTTCTGCAGGGACCAGCACTGTGAAAGCATTATTAAGGATTTTCATCAGTGTTTTGAAAATATGTATAAAATCTCTTCTCTTAAAATGCTTATAGGCCACTGTTTGGAGGAGCGTAAAACAAGGACAATAAAGTGCTGATACAAAGTGATCTGTTCATTTACTAGTGAGAAATACAGGTCCTCTGCCTATGCAATGGGAAGCTATGACCGGTGGCTGGAATGGATTTGCCATCTCAGCAGAGGGCAAGAATTGCAGCTAACAGAGCTAACAGCACAATGTTAGTGCAGAGAGGGCCAGTGAGACCCTTGGGTGTGTAACAATCAGAGGGAGGAAAGGTGTGATTTTACTTTGAAATGTGGCATGATGGATGCTAAGAAACTGCTTGTCGTGTTGGTGTCAATGTTGGTATAAGGACTTCAGAAACTGGCGAGAGGGCAGAGCAGTGACGTCAGGGCTGAAAGAGTTCCTGCCAGCTGGACCTTAGCTCTCTAGCCTGGTTAGCATATCAAAAGGAGACAGGACTGAGAAGCCGCTTAACAGCCTGAAAAACCTTCCCAGCATCGAATACTGGGTGACCAAGAATCCTACAGCCTTATGGAGAGGGAGATAATGAGAAGTTTGGGAAATGCCTGAATCCAGGCATTTTTTAGAAGTAGATTACACATTTTTCACAAAGACAGGGTTTGATCCTTTGAGCAGCCCACCAAAGGAACCAAGGGCCCCATTTCCTTGTGTCTGTAAATCAAGACCATGTGACTTTCTGAAAGATGTATTTAAGTTAAACA
>Ga0181612_119682_pt1 | contig 10176 bp, 5 predicted proteins | sample HoacroProtozoa21_FD_119630 | JGI IMG/M metagenome (GOLD analysis project Ga0181612, IMG submission 119630) | Hoatzin crop microbial communities from Cojedes, Venezuel. Combined Assembly of Gp0051906, Gp0051904, Gp0051908 | reverse complement strand
TTTTTTTTGAAAAAAAAACATTTTTTTTTTTTTTCAAACACTTTTTTGCATGTTGTTCCCCCCCCCCCCCCCCCCCCCCCCACTGTCTCCAGAGTGGTACGCGCTGGTTCTTTGATACAGTGACTGCCAATAATTGCCAACAGCATCATCTTGGCATAAACAACAACAAAAATTAAACTGCCTGTATATTATGTATCATTGTTCCCACTGTTTGCTCTCTCTTGATGTCATCTGTGTTTCCCTTGAGTCCTTTTGCTGTCTGGGCCATGAGACCCCAAAGAGAACTTTTTTGTGCTCTGAAGTGTGAAATGTCTACATGCATGTTGCAAATTATCCTTCAGCTGAGTAGTGTATTACTTGAGCAAAGCCTGTGTATAGCAATTCAGAACAAGGTTGAGACATTAGGCACTTCACTACCTAATTCTGGACTTAAATGTTTGTGTTCGAGTTAGGAAGGTGTTCATCTGGTTACAGCAAAGAAAAAACAGAGTAACTGTTTTAAAATACCTCCCTCTTTTGGGCATAAAATTCAGTTCATATGTTTTGCAAATCATCTGGTGCCGAAGTAAAGTCTGAAAAAGAAAGCATCAAAGCTAGGAGGTGTTAAACAAATATACTTTTCCAGTAACAAATGCATTCTGTCATCTGAATTGAAATATAGTGCCTAAAACTAGTTCCCTGGTAACTTTGGACAATTTATGAAGGGTTCAGACTGGTTGTCTGGATTTTTTTTTTTTTACTCCCCTGCAGCTGTGAATTAGGTGGAAAAATACTGCAGCTGAACATAATGTTGTTTTGTCACTAGAAAATTCACTGCTGGCACTGAATTCAGCCTGGAAAAGTAAAAAGGTCATGACACAACATCTGTTTTGTGGAGAGCATAGTTATTACCACCAGTAATGCTGCAAACACTGGAGTGGAAAAAATAACTCTGGAGCAGAGATGCTGTCATGATGCCTTTTTGACCATTGTTCTATGGGTTGTGTTAGCAGGATTTCTGCCAGCTGTATGCTTGGAAGGTATGCTGGAGTGAAATACACATGCTGCTCAAACATAAGGTGGAGCTGTTTCTTTGTGATAGAATTTTCACCTCGGTCTCCCCTACTCTTTACCATGTTTCCAGTGTTGCCAGTGATATTTACAGGCGGTGTTCTGGAGGCATGTGACTAAGGTTTCTTAACTCCTGTAGTGGTTTACATTTGCTCTTAGGTTTCATTTTTAGCTAATAGAATCCATAGGAGACGTTAAAGGATCTCACCCTTTGGTTAATCCCCCTCACCCTATTGCTGATCTGAATGGACTTTGATTCCTGTACCGTGCTTTCTTGGGCTAGGAGTAATCGTAACTTTTTACCTCTTCCTTGAGGTGATTGCCTCTGTGTGCCAGAGACAGGAGAATCTCTGGGTCTTTTCAGTTTTTTGACTATACCACAATATAGATTTGTTACTTTACACTGATGCTTTTTACAGAGAATTTAAATAATTAGGAAAAGCTTATATGTAACTTGCATGTTTAAAACATTGACACCACTGGACACCTGTTTTTTCTGTTTAGATCCTGACCACCTTTTCATATCTTCTTCTAAAGTCAGACAAAGATAATTTCAGCCTCAAATAAAGCTGTGATCTTGCTAAGCAAGAAGTGTTAGTGCTCAGAGCTGCTAGAGAATTTATTTCCATTGGTCTTAATATGCCTGTCAGAGTTCAAGGAGCGTCTGGACAATGCTTAGTCATATGATTTAGTTTTAGGTAGTGCTGTGAGGAGCAGGCTGTTGGACTCGATGATCCTTATTGGGTTCCTTCTAACTTGAGATACTCTCTGATTCTGTGGACTGTGCCACAAAGACAGCATGGGCGATTCTTCCTGCTCTGATGCCTGTGAGGCAAATGGCCCATTTTACATAGGAATAAAATTGGCAAAAACCCAGTGCATTGCCCTGGGCTACCTGGTAGATCAGATCACTGACAGTCCAGCATCGGTGTCCAGACAGCTGATTGTTTTTTCATTCTTCCCAAGGACATTACTTTTTGTAGCTGTGCCAGCTACTCGAAACACCACCACTTACTAGGTTTTTCTGACAAAAGTGTTAGTGCTCTAGTAACAGTAAAGCAATTGAGCAAATATTTTTTAGAAGGACAATTATCCTCTGCCCATCCTGGTCTTCAGTGTTATTTCTAGATTGTCAAGACTCCGTGAAGAAGCATGCCGTGTGCATTCTCGTTTTCACTCTGGCTTGTTTGGAGCTATGGTTCTTTGGGTAAACAGGGCAAGAGCATTTTTGCCACTGGAATTTGGAGACTATCATGCCTGCTGCAGTCAGAGTTAAATTCACTTCTTAAAAGGTATTGAAGTTACAAGTCATATTTCCTTAAAATGTGTGGATCTATTGCCCCAGTACACCAGAGGATTTGTGAAAAGATACTAAGGGTGTTTTCCTGTGGATAGTTTGCTGTTACCTGTTTTTGTAATTTAAAAATATTATAAATAGTAAGAAGTTACAAGTTTTGAAGTGTAACAAGTTTGTTGATCAGCTCTAAGAACTATCAACTTCACACAAACCACAGCTTCTGATAGTCTGCAGTAGTGGTTGTTCCCTGTAGATGGCATGGTCCGGATTGTGATTAAAATCTTCAGACTGTCTACGCAAAATTAATCCACATAAAAAAGTTTGAGAAGTATGCAAGGAATACCTTCCTTTTAAAAATCTGTACATGATACAGCGAATAAGTTCTGGTCCTGCAAACACAGAGGAGAGTTAAGAGGAACAGGCTGTTCATTTGTTTATGCCTAGTAGTGTCTGCTGGGATTCACAGTGCTGCTGTTGTGTTTAATTTTAACAGAGATGATCTCTGTATCCCATCTTAGAGAAAGAATGCAAATGATGCTCTGCATTTTCCTGTTTTTTTGCTAAAACAGTCTCAGAAGTGAGACTTGCTTTTCTTCTTTGTTGCTCCCTCCCTCATTTGTCCCTTTCCCCTCTGTAGAAAGCTGCTTCTTGTATTCCTTCTTTTCTTCCTGCTTTTTTTAGATAGAAGTCTAGTTATGCTTGCCAAAATACAGTCTGCTGTAGTATAGCTGGGAGCTTGTGACTTAAGAGTAGCTGAAATATATTCTCTAAGCAGTTTAATGCAGGTGCAAGTTGTCAGGTCTTGGAGCAGCTGCTAAGACAGTTGCTGTACCTGTCTGTTCTTTGGTAAGGATAGAAGCAGAGGTCAGTATTTTGTATATTCTGGTTTTTCTGTTGTTCTTTGAGTTAGTGTGTGGAAGTGTAAGTCGTGTGGGACTTCAGCAGATCCAATCCCTCTTAATACTGAAGAAGGATTTGATATTAAATTACAAGATCATTATCAGGGAATTTCATCTATAAGAGGAAATTCTCTACAATAAAAAATGTAAGATACATAAATGGTGAATATTTTCCTTTTCATTATGTGTTTTTCTGTATTTCTAATAACTTTAAATTGTAATTTCTAGTGAACATTTGCTGAGGGCAGGAAGTGTTCTGACATCCTTGGAGGCAAGGTTCAGAGTTAGGAGAAATGTTTTACAAAGAGTGTATTGACACCTGTGGCACTCTGGGCTACAGACCCTACTGAAAGTACCACAGTATCATGTTTCTTTACTTTGGAGTAATGATTTGAAATACGGATGCAGTGGTCCCAGGGGAGAGTCTGATTGGAGACTGCAGTTGCAGTCAGCCTTCACAAATGAGTACCTTTCTCCTGTGCTAGTAAAAACCTGTTTTGTGCCTCTTTTGCTTTGACTTTGCAGTTGCTTTCCCCAGGTCCTGACTTCTAGAGCTTAAAACTCTTCCCCTTCTTGCTAAAAGCCAGCTTGTCAATCTCTGCATTAACTGGTTCGCTTGAAAGTCTGAACTGCTAATGTCAGTGCTGTCCTGTAAACTGACCGTGTCCTGAGACTTAATTGAGTGATAGTAGGCAGCTCAAAATGTAAAATTCACTTTCTGTGTGTAGCAGATAGTGCTAAATGATACTTTACCCCTATGAGAAACTCATCACACACACAGAGAAAACAAAACAAAAACTCTGGCAACCCCTTGTGATAATGATGGTTTCTTTGTACTCAGGTTTTGCAGACGCTTAGGGTATAGAGTAGTCATCTTTATTGATTCTTTTCAAAGTTGCCCCCCTTAGGTGCATCTTCAGGGAAACAAAATCCTTTTTTATGAGGTCGTTCTTCTTATATTCAGTTCTGCAATGGTAAAATTACCTCACCAACCCCAACCCCTTAGAGGTGGATAAGAAATCTACAGTGTGATTTCACTTTCTAGCCCTGTTATGCCATGTATTAGTCAGAGTTCATTTATTTCATTAGTTTACTTTGTAAAGCAATTACGTAACTGTTACCTCAATAAGACTGGAATGGTGTATTACATTTACTGAAATAACTTGGCAATTAATTTCAAATGATCTCTGTGCAGTAATCACCTCCATATAATAGAATTATTCAAATGTCTGTGAACATTTTACATGCAGTACTGGAGTGAGTTAGATCAATCAAAAACTAATTGCATCCAAGGCATCAGTATAGCCTTCTGGGATCAGCTGAACACCAGTATGTCACAATAAAGTCATAATAATTGATGTAGCATTGAATTGTGCCTTTGCTTCTCACTCATAATGGCAATGTTATTAGCCAAGCAGACTAGGTGGAAAAATGGAAAGAAAAGAGAAATGAAAGTAAGTTAAATACCAGCTAGTGGCCATTAACTTTGATTTAATTCTGTGCTTATGTGGTTTATCGTCCTGACACTTTCTGTATGCTTAGAATAGCTTGTCTTTGTTTTGCATGATTGCACTTTCACTGTACTTTGTATTTATGTATGTAGAGAGGAAAGGAACATATGGCTCAGTATTCAATTCAAGTTGTCAACCCAAAATATTTCTTTTTGAACTTTGATGGCTTGGGCATTCAATGTGAAAAGTATCTCTCCTGGCAAGTATATGGTTTCTGTCAGGCTTTTTTGTTTCTGAAGGTGTGACTCTTGGGTCATTTATATTATAGAATTAGGGTGCAGATGCAAAAATATTTAATAATTTCTCTTTTCCCTGGCCACTTTTTTGTAACCTTTTAAGTTTTTTTTAAGGTCATAAAGCATGACTATTGCTATATGACAACTACTGAAGAGCGATCAAACTGACTTCGTACTTTTACTTTTTTATATATCTGTATTGGGGAACAAAGAGGAATTATTTAGCTTCAAATTCAACTACAAACTTTTTATTATTTTCATAGAATCAGTGAACTAGGCAAGAGTCTGTTTTCTTAGTTTAGACAGTCATAAAGTATAGAAAGATAGTTATAAAAGCAGGATTTCGAATTTAGGTGAAAAAAATAGTTTTTGTGTGTTTGATACCCTTTTGTAATGTGCCACTGCTTTTGTTGTGGGGAGGTTTGCTTTGTTTCCTGGTCTTGTTTGTTCTAAAAGTCTGTGTTCTTTACCACCTTGTTTGGCTACACACCTACACGTTCATATTGCTTCCCCAAGTGCAGGTCTGGCTTTTTAAAGGCATAGTTTTGGATCTTGTATGTAAAGCATACTGGCTTTACTAAAAGTACGTTTCTCCCTCCTACCTATTAGGTAGCTAATAATTTTTGACTGGCATAAAATGGTTTGGCCTTTGGATGAAGAGATGTTGTTTTGCTGTCCTAGACCACATCCAGGATCCTTAATGGCGGTCACTGCCTTCCCAAAATGAAAGATGGAGGAGGTGCTGAAGGCCAAACCAGGAGGCTGTCATGATGTTGTGCTGTATTACTAGCGTCAGAAAAGCAAGTCGACTTTCCTCAAAGTGGGCAAGAAGGGAATAAGACAGGAAGAGAGCAGTTAGGACAGTTGTGTGTGCTTGTCTGAGTGGGTAATCCTGTTTTTTCCCCATTTCTTCTGAAATACAGAAATGCAGTCCTTTTGTAGCTGTCTGCTAAAGGGCAATGAGAAGGCAAGCAGGGATGGTAAACTGCAAAAATGAACAAGAAAACCACACTGTTGCCTTGGGTGGGAGGGAGGTGATAGTGATTGTTTGGTCTTGTTTTTTGGGCAGAGGGATATGAAAACAGATGTTGAAAATAAACACATTCAATTTGTGGAGCAGTAGCTAGATATTCAGGTGGGAAAAACACTCAAACACAAGGTGGAAATACAGATCTAGGAAAAAATTCTGAACTGTCAGGGTTCATGAGTAATAGAAGAAAGTGATAGAAGAGGCTAGAAGACATGGTCATGTCTGAGAGCTGGCAAACAGAGTACTGGAGATTAATTTAGAACTAAAGGAAGCCTCTTCAGTCCATGTAAAGTGACTTTTTCCCTGTGAGTTTGCCTGTGTTGCAAAATGCTGCTTTATCTCCCTCCCTTTTGTGTTTCATCTATCCAGTCTTCTTTCGTTGCTTCATCTTGTTGCTAAATTCTTAAAAGTAGGAGCAGGCTCAGATCTGCAAAGCGGTCATGCTTGTGGATGGACATGAAAACATGAGTTCTCACTGAGTGAGCCTCAAATGAGTTGATTCAACTTCTTAATGGTGGAAGGTTCAAGACAAATGTGAAAGTCTTTGGACTCTGTTCACAAGAACTGCTCAGATCCTGATAGATACATTTAAAATCAAAAGTGCCTGAACTTTAGCAGTGAAACCGTTATCAGCTCCTAAAGATATCAGCATGCCTGGAGGGCAAAAAACAAGTCAGTAAGTGGATAGGTGATTTAACTGTAAGAACTTTCCTGTTGCAGCATACAGGTGACTTTGCAACTAGAATGTGACCTCTGATCAGGACATTTCATCACTGCAGATCTGAGAAAATTACAGTTATCAGAAAAGTGAGTGAAGCATGGAAGGAGGACGGGGAAAGCAAAAAAAAAAAACAACAAAGCTTTGAAAAATTAAAAAAACCCTGCACCTGTTTCAAGGCTGGAATTTTTCAGGCTGCATCTGAACAGCAAGATGTGAGTTGGAATTGCAAAAATTGGGCCAAGCTAAATCTGGTGTGGCTAGCCCAGTTCTGGTGACAGCTCAGCTGTCAATGCTGGACCTATTCATGTATACAAGCATCTGACCTGGTTGGGGCCTTTCGAAAGGCAGGCTGGGCTGGGACCTATGCAGCTGCAACTACCTTGCTACTTAGCTTATGTTTGCATGCTAGCTCTGGAATATCTGTCTTAATTGTGTGTGCTTAGATTGTACTGTGGGTTTGCCCTGCAGTTGGTGACACTGCAAGAGATGATTGTATAGACCTTTGCTAAACACATGCAAGAATGGGAAGGGATTGTGAGAGTCTACAAGGACCTGAAAGGTGTGACAAAGGAGGAAGAGGTGAGATATGGCAGCTGTACACTGCCTAACCGATGGTAAAAATTCCTGCAACAGTTGGCAGCAATTTTTCCCAAATTATATTTTTCTAATTTGTTCCTTATTTAAATCTATCTGGAACAGATATCTCTGGAAATGACAGCAAAGCTTTCATGTTTGAGAGGCAGTAAAATTAGCCTACGTAAAGATGCAGAACATACTGTAGATTATATAGCTGGAACTCTATGCTGGAAAAATCTGCTCCGCCTTTTCATTTACTGAGTAAGGATTTTAACATGCTACAGGTATTATCCAAAATTCTTCTAATGCTTAAACCAAAATTGAAAGGGACAGGGATAATTCATTGACTCCATAAGGATGCATTGTCTTGACAGATGCTGCTGGACAGGCTTTCTGATTAAACCTGTCCTTTGGAGCTCCTAATGTGAAATGAAATGCAAAGTTGAGGCATGGCAGAAATATTTTTCACAGCCAACAGATGAATTGTCTGATTTGAAGCACAGTGGGATGGGGAAGCTTTCACTGAGTTTGCTTTTAACCGAAGTAACCTGCAAAAAGGCGCTGTGAAGTACATGGCAGCAACAAGTGCCTAGCTCAGCCTTTTAAATAAAGATCAATGATTTCTAATAGTAAAAACTAATCAATGCTTGGGGGGGAGAGGGAGGGCGGAGGAGCGTTGTGTGTCTGGCTTTCCCTTAGACAGCTGTGTGTTTTGAAATTGTGTTGATCTTTCCCTAACTGGAGGCATTTCACTTCATAAACTGTGAATCTGAGAATATCTCCCTGCCTGTTTGTAATCACGTATCATCTCCGTGATGGTTATCACAGCTGCTGTGTTTCCACACAGTTGTGTTTGGTTTTTTTTAATGGCTTAAACCTGATACACTTTTGTTTCTCTCCACACAATGTGGTGTTTTCTGTTATTTTTTTACCCCCGCCTTCCCTTTCCCCCATCTCTTCTGTACCGCTCCTCTCCTCTGCGCACACATGCTGCCCTTTCAATAGGTGTGTTTGCTATCACTGAATGTAATTGCCTGCCATTAGATCCGCTTGTTTTCTGGATGTTTCTCTCCCAGTTTCTGGGTTCTCTTTTACTCCTGTTGTACAAGATTTACTGGCTGTATCCTCCACCATAAAAATGTGAAATACATTTTATTAATTAATGTTTGACTTATAGTAATGAAGAGTTTATTAACTTGCTTGCAGTTATCTCATTTACTTCTTCGTATGAAGATACCGTTTTTTATTTGACTGAAATTTTGATTATTGTTGAACGATTTAATGAAGCTATTATTTGTGACCTCCATTTGTACAGTTATGCTTTGCTACTTACTGGCAATACCTGTGAGGCTGTGCATTTTTTGTCCATTTATGTGATCTGAACTATAGTTATGAAGTACAAAGTGTTGCTTTTCCCCTAAGCTTTTTTTTATAAACAGTTTTCAGTCAGCTAAGAATTTCTCTGTGGACTTTTTGTTTCTAAAGTTATAAGCAAACCCTAGTCAGATTTTGGGCTCCCCAAATTCTTCCTCCCTGTCGGGCATGTGAGGTGCAGTCAGGGATCAAGCTGGCATTGTAATTCAGTTGTGTGGCATAGCTTCTGCTCCGGTCGTGGGTATTTCTGTCCCAGGTTTCTGTGTTGCAGAATTAGGGCTACTTTAGTTGAGAGAATCAGGAGTTCTGAGAACACATTTCACAAAAATTTGGCTTCTCAGTGGAGCATTCAATTTTTAGATTTCTATAAATGGATTTGTGAGTAAGACTTTCTTAATGTTTTTGTGTTATGGTAGCTGGAAAAAAAGGGTGTTATTCAAATGAGGAATACTGGGAAATAGCTCCATGTAAGTCAATTTGTCCGCTTTCTGTAATCATGGGGTGTATTACTGCACATAATGCTAATAGTGCCTAAAGCAATACAGTATAATAGCAATGTCCTATTAACAGTTATAGGAAAGTATTTCCCATAACAAAGACAAGCAATACTTAACCTTAGATGATTTTTTTTCTTCCGTGGTGGTCCATGGCGTAGCTTTTTGGATGTTTACAGAGCTGGATATTGTCTTTGTTATTTAAAGCTGTTCATAAGCATGTGTTCAGAATGCCGTGTTAACTGTTTACTTGGTCTGTCAGCCTTCTAATCATTTTTCTACAGCTTAAAAAGAAAAAACACCATTGCATGTTTATTTTTAATAATTCTGCATTTTTGTTTATTGTTTTGGTTTTGCGTGGCTGCTACTGAAGGACTTGGTAGTGAAAGATGTATTACCCCCACCCTCAGGAAATCTTATCAGTGAATATTGAAAGAGGCTGCTTCCTTCTTCTGTGATAATATTGTAATGTTTGTGAAGGTATTACTTCATTTACATTTATTTTCAGGCTGCCTTTAAATGTGTTCTGACTTTTTTTTTTTGTTTGGATCTTGTTATTCAAATGAATTAAGTCGGCAATAACTTGTGGCTGTTTCAGTGAGGACAGAGACCTCTGGAGACCTGTCGAGCTGGAGCCTGGAAACTTGCAGTCGCTTCCAGTTCACTATTGCATGGCATTCTTAGCTGAGACTTGGTGCTCTTGAGCAGCATCATTTTATGCAAGGCGTCACTATTGGACATCTGATTTTATTTTCTAAATGCGAGGTGTTCTATGACAAGCTCTCAGTTTGTGGGACAAGCAGTGCCATAAGGCCTCTTGTTACCTGGGTTTCCAACGGCTCTTTTCCCAAGCTCTTTTCAGTGGTGCCCAGTGACAGGACAAGGGGCAATGGGCACAAACTGAGGCACAGGAAGTTCCGTCTGAACATGAGGAGGAACTTCTTCCCTCTGAGGGTGACGGAGCACTGGAACAGGCTGCCCAGGGAGG
>Ga0181612_116184_pt1 | contig 10176 bp, 6 predicted proteins | sample HoacroProtozoa21_FD_119630 | JGI IMG/M metagenome (GOLD analysis project Ga0181612, IMG submission 119630) | Hoatzin crop microbial communities from Cojedes, Venezuel. Combined Assembly of Gp0051906, Gp0051904, Gp0051908 | reverse complement strand
TTGGAAGGGACCTTAAAGATCATCTGGTTCCAACTCCCCTGCCATAGGCAGGGACATCTTCCACTAGACTAGGTTGCTAAAATCCCATCCAACCTGGCCTTGAACACTTCCAGGGAGGGGGCATCCACAGCTTCTTCAGGCAACTTGTTCCAGTGCCTCACCACCCTAGCTTCATCTCCTCAATGACCAATGAACTCCTCTTAGTCACTGGCGGGTGCTCTTATGTCTCTCCTGAGGTACCTGCTCCAGGCTGAACAAATACAACCCCCCACAGCCTCTCCTCACAGGGCAAGTGCTCCAGGCCCTGCAATTTTGGCTTGATTTTCTCCTTTCACTCTCCTAGCTAAGTCTGCAAGAAGCTCATCCACTTTCCATATTGCATAGCTCCAGATGCAAAGCTGGAACACCGAATAGATGTGGCTTCTACAGGCAACAGTTTTAAACAAGCCAAAATTGTATAAAGAGCTTTCTGGGCAAGAGATAAGGAAGATTTAGAGAAGAGCCTGTATTTAGTGCCTGGAGGATTTAGATAAATAAAATAAATGCTTACACACATCTCATTCAGCTCATTTACCTAGATTCTCTGATTGACATACAGACTAGCATTCGACCACACATGGTTAATTCATTGTTCTACACAATAATTTTTAAACTCCATGCTTGTTTTGATATTGCTGAGTGTATGCTTGTCTTTCCTCAGCTGTAATATCACTGTCATTTGCTCTTTCCTCCCCTTCTGACCTCCTCCTTGATCCTGTTCGATCTGTTACCCTGACCATTTCTCTTTGCACAACAGCACAGCAGGACTCTGCTCCTGTCCTACCTCCCTGCAGGCCCATCTCATCTTCTCACCTTCTGCAAATCCCATATCTACTCTGGCAGTATCTCCTAACCTTCAGATTTTTGACATTTGTGCTCCAGCCAGTCTCACATTATGTTCTCTGCTGCACCTCTTTTGTAGTTTTATTTGCACAGCTGGTCTGAACCCCTGCTATTATTTCTGCCACTGACATTTTTAATCTTCATTTATTTTCCTCTACCTCATTTAGCTGAAGACCACAAAGGTAATACAGAATCAATCATTTCTCCTTTGCACACCTTTGTAAGATTATTACTATCATTTCTACTGCTAAGCCAAGAAACTGCCATTGTATGACTTCCTCCTTTTATTGCAAATTATATAGATGTACACTTTGCATCCAAGCATTGCCATCTTTCTATGATTTAGATTTATTTTTTGTCCAAAAATTACCTGTCCTTAGTTCTTATCATTTATTGTTTTCTTATTTTTCATCCTGTAAACAGTTGGACTAGATGGTCATTGTAGGTCCCTTCCAACTAAACTATTCTGTTCTATTCTATGCTACTCTATTCTATTAACACCTTCTAGCCACCTCCTTCAGAATGTGAAAATGAAAATCTGTTCATATTTCTGACCAGTTAATTATCTGCTGGTCACACCTATCCTTCCAGCCTGTTCTGGTACCCTCCTCTTCCACCTCTGCACTTTAAGTTTATGTGTCAGTAGTATGCTGTCAACGTAACTACATGCCTGAGGCTCACTGCATACCTACTTTTTATATGAAAACAGAAGTCCTAAAAAGTAGTAGAAATATTAAAGTGAAATTTTAAACACATTCCACATTTGTGTATAGCAGTCTCATAGGGATATATCAATTAAAGTGGAAAAGATTAGAGAGTTACTTAATTTCTGCAGATTTTAAAAATATTTTCATATTAGTCTGCTTTTATTAACCAATTCACAAAATGATAATTCAAATGTAGCTTTCCACGTTGTTCTGACAATTCCCTGTATAGGTATTATAATGGCAGTGATGATGAACAATATTTTAAACATGTGTGGCTTATAGTGAAGACATTATTCTTTACAACTATTATCTATGTCTTGATTCTGCAAACCCTTTAGCATGGCTGCAGCTTTCCTCATCTGAATAGGCTGATTGTACTCAAAGGAACTATTTATGTGAGCAATATTTTCAGGTTTTAGAGCCAGAAAGCAATTACAGCATCACGTGACCTCTTGCTTTACACAGTCCAAAGAACTTTAACTGAAGGTGGTTATATCAAGCAGATACTTTCTCTACAGGTGAAGAGGCTTAGAATGGTAGGTACCAATGCTACCTGGTGACTTTTACTTGATCTATTCCATTCTTCTCTCTAAACCTCAAAACTTGCAAATGAAATCAAATGCTTTGGAGACTACGTGAAACTTGGACTGCACGTACCTTAGCATCCTAGCTTGGATCAGAATGCAATTCTGAACCAAATCTCTCGATTTTTTCAATTTATTTGGATTTGGTTTGTGTCGCATAGCAGCCTCAGAGTACACAAACTGGATTTTTTTAAACAAAACTAAATTAGGAGATAAACTCCAGGAGTGCGCCTGAGGCACTGCAGCCACTAGATGGTACTTAGTTCACAGGACCACGCTACATTTAGTCCCAAGTAAAACTCCCCAGAATGGCTGTAGTGTAGACACCGGCTCATCAGCACAATCAGTTTTAGAGTAGCAGCAGTAGCTGCTACTATTGAAATATGCTGCTTGCTACTGAAGACTGATTTGCACTACTTATGTGAGGCAGACTTCAAAAAAAAACAGTACAGAAAAAATGTGTGGCTTATTTCTTATTTAACAGTTAAATTTCAGTTTCCAGTTATTAGGTATTAGGTCCTATTAGGGTTTTTTTCTGATGCTGTTTTTTTTTTTTACTAGGTAGAAAGTCCTTCTCTCCTAGTACGCTCGTGTGATATTTAGTATATCCACATTTGTTGAAAAAGGAATTAAACTCCCCAGTGCACTTTTTATTGTCATTCGTACTTAAAATATTTGCAAATTAGATTGATGCTGTCATCTACTGCAGAATGATTTCACTGATATTATATGAAGGTCTTCCCTGATATACTGGACATCAAGAGTAACTCCTGGAATTATTTTCATACACGGAAAAAGGCAGAAATTGAGGGCAGACTTTATGGAGTTAAAAGAAAGTTCAGTGAGCCACTGTGGTATCTTGTTCTCATTCTAGTTCTTTAACATAATCACAAACAGAGACACTTTACATTTTCAGGAAAACAGGGAAGTAACTAATTTAAGATCAAATATTTAAAAGTTTAAGTAATCTGAAAAAAGAAAACTAAAATGTAATACAGATTGAGTTCCTTTAAGAATGCTTTTTTTACTGTTAAAGCTCATAAATAAAATTCTCGTCTGCCTTCATAAATAGCTGTATTTCTCCATCAATAACATTATTTTATTAAACAACTGCAGTTCAAGGAAGATGTCAGTTAATCAGAAGTGCGTATACTGCCAACAGCCATAAGAGATAGATTAGCTGTCTGTGATGAAATTCACAAAAAATAAGAATTTTAATTCATTGCAATTGCTAAAAGCATTTTTAGTCCATGGAAGTGCAGGCAGATCTAAAATTTATAGTCACAAATGTGCCAAATACATGTAGTTCTGTCTGAATTACATTTTACAGGCACTTCTCTGTGGTTGTAAGACATATGTCAAAAGGACTGCCACATAAAAAGTGCCATTGTACAATAGTTTCATCTGTACTTCCTTGTTGAAAATTCATAATAAATGTCAGTAGTACTAGAGACCACAGTCACACAGCTTTAATATTCTGAATCATGACCACAGAGACATACTCATGAGGGGAAAAAAAAAGGGGGGAAAAAAAAGATCATGTTTAAAATTCCTTCAGTGAAAGCTAAAATTTTAAAAATAAAAATTTGTCTGCTGGAAAATGCCATTAAAGAATATAGATGTAGAGTGTCTTAAAAGAAAAAAATATAATAAAATAAGACTTCACCAGAACGAGATGGAGCTTTTACTACACTTGCTCAGAGATTTTCTCCCTCTTTTGTTTTCAATTCCTTTCATGAAAACTTATACCTGAAGATGTGTAATAAAGGTTAAAGTTGACATAATCCATGACAGCAAGATAATTTTGCATAGTGAAGGGAATTGTGTTCACTGGGGAGTGAGAGAAAATGGAGAGAACTGTAACATGTGGCAAATTTTAACAGGAAATATTTCTCCTAAAGGGCAAGGATTCAAAAAGTGCTTGTATTTGGTTAAGCATATCTCCTCTCCTTTGTAACAGACATCCCTGATCAAGGCAAAGTATAATAATCACTGGACTTTCTGTAAACGGTCTCACATAAACCACACTCTTTTTTTTACAATATATCTTGACTATTTACCTCATCTTCTACATTTTCTAACTGTCCTGTATTGAAGATGGCAGAGAAGCAGCTCTTAGCAGAGATTTCTAACAGAGAATTCAAGTTGTGTCAAACTGTTTAGCTCCTCCTAAACACTCTTTATTTTTAGAGGTTGGTTTTATTTTGACAAACTGGAACGATAACTGACCAGTTTATTGCAATTCACAGTCAACTTCTGATTCAAATCTGAACCAAATGTTCAAATGCTTTCCTTCTCAGTGCAGCATAACAAAACACATGTGATACTGTATGCCAAGCCCAAAATACATTCAAGTCATGTTAGCTATACATGCTCTTCTTAGGGTGTATCAGAGGGAGGCAACAGATAGGACTTCTTATACACAGCTTATATAGAAACTGATGATGATGCTGGAGAGAATGATGGTCCTGAAATAATCCTATATACCTATGTGGATGTTAGAATAGATGACCACCTGAGATCCCTCCCAGCCTTAATTATTCTTGATTCCACAATTACTTTTCTTTTTCTTTTTTTTTTTTTTAAATAAGAGAATGTACAGAGGTACTGTGTGACACCATCAACCTCTGATTTCACTCACTGCTTCTTTTTGTTATTTTTTTTCTTTCCAGAAATGCTCAGTACCTTACAGGACTTGGCCTTCCACCTCAAAATAAAAATAACAAAACCCAGCACCTCTTCTTGATGAAATTTTTGTCTCATTTATCAAGTAGAAGAGCAACATCTATCTAGGTGAATAATTAGGTCTGTGCAGTGATTCTGTCACATAATGTCATAGTAAACAAGTAGATGGAACCTGAGAAATCCTCTTTATTATAGCAGTCTCTGTTGTTTTCATTAATTGAACTAGGACTCCCTTCAGTTACACTACTATGTTTATTGTTGCACAGTTAATTCTGAACTGTTGCGCTTCATAAGAAACACTAAATGGGTGGAGAACATTATGGACAATGGAGGGATTTATTTTCTTGACAGGATAGCTTTTTTGTCTTCCATTCAATAGGAACAGCAAAAATATACAAGTCCATTAATTAATATTATGAAATAATAAAAAAATATGCAGATAGCAACATATTTTTTTTTCCATTTGTAATTCAGTCAGTAAATATTTATAGTTAATGACATAACACAGAATTCAGTGCTGTCTTCTGTCTGTATACTTTTCTCTTATTCCATCTCTTTCCCTCCAGCATACACATACAACATAGTCAGTGTGTCTTCACAGCCACCAGGAAGAAATGATGGAAAGTCAAATTGTGTTCTCTTTGTGAACTTTTTCAAATGTTCTTAATGCAGCAGTGTTAGATACCATGAAATCCAGGTGGTATGAAGCTTTGTACAACGTCATCCTCTCCATCAAGCTCAAAGACTGCTCACTTGAGCTCCAGCTAGAGCAGAAGTTCATTATCTTGGCCTTCAGTGGCAGGGTCAGACTCCAGGCAGCAATTCATGTAGGCATTGAAACTTTTACTTCTTTGTACAGTGGACAACTCTGTTTACTAATATACTTCCAGTTTTCCAGTAACCTGGAAAATCTGATGTGTTGTGATTACATGTACACATACTACCAGTCTAACATGGGGCATATTGGACCTATTATTATTGACTCTACTAACACTGATACCATGTGATACCAGAGGTAAGGTGTATCAGAAATGGATTCTCTACTTTAAACCAAAAAGAGATAAGTCTATTCAATGAAAATCCACTTGTTGTAGGAGTCAAGATCCTCATAAAAGGCTATTCTGCAAATTCCAACGAATGTAGGAATTTATGTAGGATTACAGAAGCTTATTTCTTCAGACTGGCACCACAAATGGAAGGTTTGGAGGCTTTGGAATCACATTATTTATATAAATAAATAGATACTAACAAAAATCTTTGCAGACATAGCACAAACGGCATATTTTCATTAACATGCAAAACACCTTGGCATCAAATGTATCAGCATTGCTGTCTACACACTTCTACAATTCTCCTGCTTGCAGATGACTGATAAGACCAGTTCCAGTTTCCATTTAAATCAATGACAAGTCTCGTGCTAGCTTCAGTGGCATATGGATCATGTCCACAGTGCATGTCATGCAACTTTCTATTATAATTCCATATCCTTTGTTAAGCTGTAATATGTGACTTCCAAAAATTCAAGCTGCAGTAAAATCTCCATCTTGTAAAATCCTAGCTCTTAGCTTCACATGATATAAACTGCTGATACTCATGCTCAGGTCTCCTGAGTGTGAAACAAAAATAAACTACAAGGAGCTCTGTAACTGCCTAGGCAGCACTCAATTCTTACTTGCAACATCTGTGAAAACAACAACAACAAAAAAATTTGATCTGTGGAATAGAGAAAATAAATAAAAGAGATAACTTTCTCCTGAGAATGCAGAGAAAATACTACTACAAAATACACAAAAGACAAAGGTTTATAAGGGTAAAGAAGTGTATTAGAGGATAAAAGACTTCCTGAGTTTCTAAAACGCACATCTGGTTGTTGCACTGCATCTCTGCATGTGAAACAGATCATTGTTTCTGTTTATAAGGAATCTGTGTTACTATCAAGTAGCTGTAATTATGATATTACAGTTAAATTAATCCTTAAAAGTATTATCAGGGATGAGGAAACTCTGCTCTTTTGTGTCTTTTATGTGCTCATCTACTCAGTGGATGTACCTTGTCATTTCATAATAATGTATAAAGTTATTACTGATGGATTCTATAGCACCAAGAAACAGTTAAGGTAACAGATTCTGTGGGATTTCCACAGTTATGGTATAATGAAAGTATTATTTCAGAGTAAATGAATAATTTTAGATCTATGTCATAAATCAGAATAAAATTTCTCAGTGTTGCTAGTTTTGCTCTCAAACACAGATGGTTGAAAATTCTCAGTGGAACAGCTTGGTCTCCAAATGCAGTTTTGTTAAAAATGAAATTGAATAATGTTGATTTCAATAAAATTTTAATCTAGGGAAAAGTTAAAAAGAAACAGTTAAGCTTTACTGGTTTGTTACTCAACAACTTTGGTATGTTAAGTTACATTTCATTTTTATTGTTTTGCTGCATTTCAACCTCTACAGCAATGTATCACTTTTTTTGTGTGATTTTATTACACAATATTGTACAGATAACATAAATACCAGAATGTTCTGACACTAAACCAGAATACTTGACTTTACTGAAACACAATAAATTTAAAAAATCCATATTTTAAAGATGTTGTGGAAAAATCTGCTTTTCATTTTGATGAAGAACTTCATCTCATACCAAAATGTCACATTTTTCCATGAAATTAAAACTCCAAACACCACTGATCTTGGTAGAGCTTCTGGAAAACTCATTACATGACTGAGTTCACAGTATGACTTCTGTGATTCTTTTAAATGTAAAAAAATGTAAAGGATTTGACAAAGTGACACATTGTGTTGCTCTTGAACAAAGTGACATGCTCTTAAGATATTAATAAGTGAGATTACATGCATACTGGAGAAAAGCATAAGCATATGAGGAAGGACAAGGACCCAAGGAAAACACCACCACCAGTGGCTTAAAATAACTTGTCAAGAGGATGCTTATTTTAAGCAATTATTGCAGCTTTTTCCCTTCTTAGTGAAGACAAACACATTGGCTTAGAAAATGGAGGTGAACTAGTAGGTAGCAGCAGCGCAGCATACTAGGTCATGGCACTGGTTTTGCATTGCCCTCTGCATTACAGATCACAAGGTCCCAGTCACTGTTTGAAAAATTTTAAAAGCCTCCTACAAATTAGGTTACATATGGGAGAAAATCCATATTCATGAATGCCTACCAGCTGTTACGCTGCATTAGGTGGGCTCCTGGAGCAAAAGTTTAGTTCATCCAAGAGGAACCCAGTTCTTGTTCTCCAAGCCTGCTCTGGGGTGTGATCCAAAGCAGAATTCATGGGGACGATAAGGAGATTCAGTTCAAAAGTGCACTCTTGATGTGAATGAAAATGCTGCTGTAGGCACATCGTCCACCACCAGGTGAGATAGATACAATACACACAGAGAAAGCTCAGTAATAATTTGCAAAGAAGTTAAAGGTATGGCCATGTTTTTTGTCTCTAAGCATCTGCATAGCTTACAGAAAAGATGAGTTAAACTTCAACGCTATCAAACAATAAATCATCAGCTTTTCTGCATAAGTAACACTGGGCTCTGGGCATATAAAAATCTTACGAAAACCTTTCTACAATTCTCCCTGCTTGCTGAATCATACACTGCTGAAGTACATGTTTCTGAGAGCAAAACAACAGAAATGAGCACGGTGAGATAAGGCACAGCAATGACAATATTCATCGGCAATTGACAGAGCACTACATTGCCTGAATTCCCACAATTCTGGGATTTTAGGAATAGCCATGAGGTGCGTCTGTCACACACCATGCTGAGATGCGCATTTGCTCTATTTCTTGTGGTATGTACCCCAGATAGATTTGGCATAAAGAAAAGTTTGAGGTCTATATACTGCAGGCATATATAATATAAACAAACTTGTTGTGTTACAAAAAAAAATAATTACCAGTATTTGTTTTCCTCATCGCAGATCTTAATCTTTTTTGTTGTTGTTATGCTGCCTGACTCATTACGACTTCAGTAGTCCAGATGATAACTTAGTATACATTTTAGTATATATTTTTTCCATCCAGTTGTATTAACAGTGAAAAATTGCCAATCATTCACTGAAACTTTGTATCACAGGAGATGGGTAGTTAAATCTTGATTTTTTTTCTAGTCTGAAAAGAATGCATATCAACATTTTTAAACATGCACATTAATTCAAGCATTTTGTACAAGTATCTTTCTCCAAGGCTGCACCATCTGGCAAAGACAACCAAAACTTACATTTTTTTTTAATTATAGAAATATATGCATACATGTAAGTAACAAAAATATGTAACTATATACTAGATACATATTTCAGACATTCTCAATTGCCATAAAGAAGGAAGGATTTTCAAGAAAGTTTAGACGAAACTTGAAACAAATCTCTTAAGTTTATTGATGTGTTACTGGAGATGCTGTTTAGAATGTGAATTATTCATAACCCAGAACTGTCAGCAGCTAACTTTAAATACCTGAGGGGATATCTAGTCAAGGCAGATAGTTTTGGGGTGTTCACATTTCAGCATGACATTACCAAGAATATGTATTTATTTTTATGCTAAATTTGGTGTAGAAGAATACGGAAGTGTTTTCCATAAAGAAAAAGTTTGACTACAATAAGAGGGAAAAAGTAGTACTTCTATCATTTTCACACAAAAAAGATCATGAAGACAGATGCAGAAAGGGAATTTTTGGGTGAGACTTCATAGTTAGATAGGCAGGATGACATATCAAAAGGTCATTATGCAATTCTAACATTAATATCTATATACAGTGATATACAAAACCCAGATAATCCTACTATGGTCAAGTATTCTATTACTCTTGGAATTCAGAATTTCATTTCATTATTTCTTTCCTAAAAAATACTTATTAATTATGAAAAAAGCAACTTTGTGATGAAGCATTAATAAACTTCCTTGGAAAATGAATATTAAAACACCTAACTGTCCAAGAATTGTATTTTTACGATTTTACTCATAATATTGTGTTTTCTTGTTTCAGATTTTTTTTTTTTGTTTCAGAACACATTAAGTAAATTACATTCTAAAAAATTAAGCTATAACATATTCTATTAAAGTAGAACAAGAAAAAGTATTGAAATTCTGATCATTTAATCTCTCTTTTATTTTTCTTCATGTCTTTTGTTATGACTAATCATAGAACTACAGAATAGTTCAGGTTGCAGGGGACTTTTAAACAACATCTAGCCCAACCTCCCTGCAGTGAGCAGGGACATCTTCAACCAGATCAGGTTGCTCAGAGCCCCGACCAACCTGACTTTGAATGTTTCCAGTGATGGGGCCTCCACTACCT
>Ga0181612_113907_pt1 | contig 10176 bp, 12 predicted proteins | sample HoacroProtozoa21_FD_119630 | JGI IMG/M metagenome (GOLD analysis project Ga0181612, IMG submission 119630) | Hoatzin crop microbial communities from Cojedes, Venezuel. Combined Assembly of Gp0051906, Gp0051904, Gp0051908 | reverse complement strand
ATGGCCTGATGATCCTTCTCTTCAAACCTGGCAGTGGCCACTGCACTGGAAATAACTCATCGTGTGTTTACTTTTATCTCCTTTTTAACACAGGGGGGAAAAAACCCACCAAAACCTCGGGGGACTCGGTAATGAGCGCTTTGACACCTTCTCAAACTATGTCTGTTAGGCTCTCACCCTGAACGCGGTGCTGTCTCCCTGGCTGCCCCAACTGTCTGCTGCAGGTGGATGCTGCTGTGCAAATACAAACAAAGATGAATGTTTGAAATCAAAAAGCAGATTGTATCATTGTACTTTGTGTGTAACACACCCCAAAACATGCAAGGATACCGCCTGTGGGGATAGTGCTACTAAAGTATCCCATTTTGGAAAGCCATGCCAGCCACGTGGAGTTGCTCTCGTGGTATTACTGTTACACCAGGAAGTTAAAACAATAATGCCAGGTGTTTCAGTTTTGTATTTAGCAGGAAGCTAATGTAAATATTTTCTGATTTTTCTTCTTTTTTTTTGCCAGTCCCTGCCAGTTCTGCAGGAATCACCAGAACACCAGGAAAAAAGGTCCCTGGCTGTTGTGTGTGTTGACTTATTTGTCCTCCAAAAGAGTCACTTTTGTATGGAATCAACAGGCTGAACAGCCCATTGCTGTGTAGCCTTCAGATTTTATCCAGTCCTGAGATTTTAGAAGAATCCGTTCTCCGCAGTTCTTGTGAGGAGGAGGCGGTAGTGGTGTTTCTTGCTCCATTTCACTGAGAATTTTACTGGGAAGAGTGGACTGAGCTTCTTCTGTCTGGTTTATTACGATGCGGCTACAGCTCCATTTGTCAGTGACAAAGTTTTTAATGGTATTTTCTTAGTTTTGTAACAAGGAGTCTCGGTCTACAGACCTGAAAATAAAACAGTGAACAGTAACCTGTGAGAGTCAAAATGAAGCAGGCAGGGCCATTATGTCAAGGTATGGTAAGAGCCATTGTGCTGGAACACAGTAGAGGTCAGCTTGGATGCCAGCAGGGAGCTGCTGGTGTTAGATGGCTAGCAAAGATTGGCTTAGCATCTCGGTAAGTGATAGCATGCCCTCGGAAGGCGGTGTTACACAGAGGGTAATGTTTGCTCGTGGAACTTCACGAGATAAGAGTCACTGAAGTCACAAGTCGGCAGCAAGGACAGTGACATTCATTGATCGTAAGCCAGCCGAGGCACCGGGGAAACTCCTCTCCCAGGACTGTGCTCCTTCAGACGCTTGCATCGGTTTTATCTCCGTGTTGCTTCACTGAATGGCTCCTCTTGGTTTACATTGGTTTTGAGTGAAAGTGTAAACAAGTTTTCATTGTTTAGCTTGTAGTGCTTTGCCTGGTGTGCCCTTTGGAAGTGCTGTCTGAGACCTGCCCCAGGACTATTTGAGCATGAGGTGGGATCCTTACATTTTTTTAAAAGCAGTTGTGGTTTGCTCTGGCTGTAGTGAGCTCCACCCAGCCTTTCAGTCACTGAGCACAGCTTTACAGAACCTGTAAATGCTGTTCCTTAATTGCTTCTGAGCAATAAAGGGAACTCTGACACTAGCCAGATCTTCTTAAAAAATCATTGTGAAGTTTTAAGCTGTCTCTTATGGTTTAAATGAGGCATTCTTGTTTCGCAGGGAGCAATGTTGGGGTCCAAGCCAGTTGCAACCTGAGTCTGGTCAACTTGCTGTGTGACTTGGGTCTTTATTCTTTCAGGGCGTGTTACTTTCATCTGTAAAGGGAGGACTGTAGATCTAACAGTCTCCATGCTTAATGTTCTTTTGTTTAGGAAGAGCTTAGCGTAGAGGGTTGTTTGATGTACATGTTCAGGATGGATGGTACCTTGGTGTGCGCGTGGCCCGTTGTCCTGCTTCCCAGAGGACTTTGCTTTTACTCTGAAGCCAGGTGTCACCAGAAAAATCCGAGATCCTTTTCTTTTCCTTACCCACCCTTGTGGAAGGAGGAGGAGAGGCGCTGGGACAACAGAGCAGTTTTCAGGGGTTTCCCCTGGCTGCCTGGAGGAGCGAGGGTCTCCTTAGGCTGCCTGGAGGTGGAGGAGCGGGAAGCACAGGGCGATGCGCAGGCTGCATCCCCATGGAAGCCCGCTCTGAGCTCCTGCTGCTCTCCCCTCCTGGGCCTGTTGCCTCCGTGGGGTGATGTCTCTGGTAACGGGCAGCAGATATGACAGCTGGGGGTGTTGGCAGCAGCGTGGATCAAACTGGCCTTGCTCAGAGCAGGGATGATGCTGCGGATGTTCCTTCTGCTAGGTCAAGGGAGGTGAAATGAGGAGGGACCTACCGTGTGGCAAGAGTAGTGCAGGAGGTCGATCCTGTGCTCTGCTAAGACAGCAGAGGCAGTGAGGGCTCCCAGGCTTGGGTACCTTTGCAGCTGGGCAGCCGCTCCCCTGTTTCAGCAGAGGGAGTGGACCCCCACCAGCCCGGTTCTGACGTGGGGGATTTGCATCTGGGCTGCGTTCACCACCTGCTTCGGTTGCTCTTCCCCTGCCTGTGCCTGGCAGTCCCCGCTGGAGGCATGGCTCGGTCCTGGACTGGGAGGGCTGGGCTGCAGGGTGGTGTTGGAAAACGAGATGGGGAGCGGTGCAAGATGGCAGATGAGGAAACGAGGAGACTTCCTACAGAGTAAGAGAAACAAGATCTGGATCAAAAAGAGGGAGAAATATTTTTTTAAATGGTGATGGGTAGAAGGTAAAACAGCCGAAAGAAAGCTAAAAATAAGCAATAGATGAGATGGATAAGAGAAGGAGAGCGAACGGGTGGAAGAGAGTAAATGGGTGGAGGAAGACAGACATAAGCTTACAAGGAAAAGAAAGAAAGATGAGCATGTGAACGTTTTGGTTTGTTTTTTAAGAACATCTGTGGTGAATCACAAGCAAAATAGAAAAGAATAGAGTACTGAGGTTAGAGAGAAACAAACAGTCTCCAAGTAGGTAAAAACATACAGGAGAGAGACCTGTGTCTGGAGAAGAAAGGAGACAGTTCAGTGACGAAGCCACAAACTGTTGGTTTAACATACTGAATGCCGGCTTCTAGCCATACTCCTCCTGCTTCGGAAACTGGGTTTCTGTCTGATTAATGAAGTCATTCAATACTGTGTGTGGAAGAGAGACCACATTTTTACACCTATAGAAACAGTGATGTCACGTGTTTTGGTTAGGATGGCGAGAGTTACAAAAATAGCCTGTGTGAGTGTTTTTAAGTTGGAGGAGATGGTGAGATCACAGCTTGAGCTGAAATGCAGACATTCTGCTGAAGCAACCTCAGGCATAAGAAGTGCCCTGCAGATTTTTTTTTTTCCTTAAGGAAGCCAAACAAACCTTGAAACAAAAAATAACTTCTCCCACAGATTTTTTTTTTTTTTTTCTTTATGGCAATCTTCAGGCTGGCCCCAGCCGGTGACTCTCATGACAGGAAACCTCATTTTGCAGGTATTTTGCGAGTCACTAGCGTTCTCATTATCCTACATCTGCAGGTGATGAGTGGTGTAGTGTGTAGTGGTAAACATGGAAGCGCAGCAGGGTTTACAAAACCAGCATAAATTAGCTGGCATTGGCTTTTTGGTGGCTGAGTTCCCAGTGGAGTTGCCCAGCGGAGGATGACAGGAGCTGTTACTGGGCAGGACGATACCGGCCTGCAGGGAGGGGAGATGAGGCTGCGTTAAGTGGGAGAGAAGGGAAAAACAACATGAGGAGTTGCTGAATTTGCTGGAATTTGGAACCCTGACTTAGTGAGGGGCATAACATGGACCTGATGCTGAAGATAATGTGCTGCTCTTCCCACATGGTGGTTTTTTTTTTTTTGCATAGTTTTTTAGGTTTCTTTTTTACATTGAACTTCAGGTCTGGTACTTCTGGTTCTTCTTGCTGTCCATTTCTGTTAGTGTATGCTGTGGCAAGACTGGCCTTTTCTATTTCTTCTCCTGCCTTTACCTCGTCCTCACTTTTCTTCCCTTCCTTGCTCCGTTTTCTCAAGTTACTCTTTTGTCTATCACCTCCTGATCTAGCTAAGTATTTCTCTTTGCCAAGTTCATATTGTTTCCACCTCTTGTTTGCTCTCAATTTTTTTGTACGCTCATTGCAGTTTTTCCATTCCCTCTCATTTCCCTTCCTAGTTCTTCAGCGTACCCCATTTAAGACTGCCTTGCACTTCAGAGGCCAGTGTCTGCTTTGCCTCCTGCCCAGTCTTTACTACAGTCCTCCCCACTGTTCTCTCTCTCCTGTAGTTGTCCTGCACGATTTTCCTTGCATCTCTCGAGCTGGTTGCTTATCTTGGGTTGCTGCTCTGGCAGCATAAGCTGACTTGGTTTCAGCAGTACTCATCTCTGATGCTTTATTCACTGCTTGGTAGAACTGGAGCAGAACCGACTGCCTTCTGTGTTCCTGGAGCTTTCTAGAACTGTTCTTCAGCTCTGTCTCATTTATGGAAATGGCAATTCTAATTTTCTTCAGGTGTGTTAGAGGTCTATCAAAGATTCCTTCTTTCTCCTACCTATGTAATGATGTTTTAGTTTCCAGTGAGAACCTTGAGCATGGAATTAATGAAGTGACTCCAGTCACTATGCAGGATGGACAGAATGAAATGGGCAACATGGTTAGTACAATTAAAAAAAAAAAGGTGGAAGTATGTATATCAGATTTTCCTTCTGTTCATTCACCATCCCTAAATGCTTTATGCAACTGGCAAAATGAGGACTCCTTTATTATATATCTCTGTTCAAAAATTGGTTGGGACAAGATAAGGTGATGAATGGTTGCCTCAGGGCTCTGATGAAAAGCTATATTTATTTTTTTAAAAAGTCTTCCCGTTTAATGAAAAACAGGAACCACACTAGACTGAACATGCCCTCAAGATATGCCAACGTACACAAAACACAAAAATCTGTGAATCACATCGCATAAATGGTTGCAGATACTGGCACTGTAGTTTTTCAGATACATGATGGTGATGTTTACTAGCTGTAGCCATTGTGTAACTCCAGACTGGGTTTAGAAATGAGTGTGATACAGATTTTGTTGTTGCAAGATTTGCGGTAAGCAAACAGTGTGTGTCGTGTTTGGTGTTCATTTGTTGATAGCGTGTGTGCCCAAATAAAACTGTTTCTCTTTTTATAAACATTTACTTCAATGCCAAATGTTGATATTGAGATAAGTGGATTTCTTAAATGAAGTTCTGCCAAGACTTGTTAGACTTTGATTAGCCCTGTAAATACTGGTCAGTAATTCTGAGGTACTGACTGTGAAGGGGCTTCACTCTGGCGTGTGGTGACGATGCTACAAAGTTTGGCACATGTGCAGAATGTGTTTAAAGGTGCAACAAAATATTATTTTGCAGTTGCCATTTCCCTTACCTGTACTCTGTCTGCTGCTCTGTTCTCGTATTTTGACGTGCTAATCAGTTGCTGTTTTCCAGACGAAGCTGATGGGGAAATTGTTAATTCCTTTCCGAAAAGTGTCCTGCCAATAAGAGTTGGGAAAAACTAACAGAAATAGTCCCAGAATAAAATGAGCATTTCCTGTAGGACCACATCCAGGTGTGGAGCAGCTTTTCTCTCTCGTTCTGCCGCCGTGCTGGAGGCTGGTTTGGGCTAAGCAGCAGGGAAGCTGTTAGCTCTGAAGATCTCCAGGAGGAATATGACCTGCTGAGCAGCTCATCTTACTGCTGTGTCAGTATGGCAGGCGAGGGACGTGGCACGGGGCTCCCTAAAAGCCCAGGTGATTGAACTGCAGGCTACTGGCCAGGGCTGGTGGTGTGGAGCGCCTTCTGCGTAGGGCTGGTAGCAGTGGTGGGGACCGCGTGGTTCATAAGCAGAAATGATATAGAACCAACGTGTCACTGTTCATCAACTTTTAACACAAGATTCCTTCAAGGAGATGATGAACACAGTATAATTAGCTGAAAGGTACATGAGTGAATGTGCTTTTTTGCTGTGGTGTAAAGCTGCAAGAGAAGGTTCTCTAGGATTTCTGCATTTGCACATTTCTAGGCATGATACAACTCCTCAGTAAAAGGCCAGCCCTTACTCTGACATACAAAACAAAACGTGGAGGTGGTTTCTCCAAACTGAAATTGGAGTATTTTTGGAGAGGTCACACTGTAGTGTTTGGAGTACTTTGAGACAGAACAGTTCTTACTCTTTCGGCTTGCTTAGACTGATCATAAATTCAAGAAATAAAGGAGAAACAAGTTCCCTTTATTCTTAAATTTCAAGTTCTCCCCATGGCTACCATCTGCAGCCTCGATGAGGTGAGTGTGGGGAAGAACAGCCGCTGGTTTTTGGTACGAAAAGGGGAGTGATGACATGTGTGTAACACTGTGAGTTACTAGTGAGGATTTGAGATTTGGCTACTTGTGCTTGTTAGCACGCGTTTGGGAGGCAGCGAAGCTGAAGACATGACTTCTGTGGAATCCACTGAAACCCTTTAACTTAATATTTCATAACATTTCATTAACTTGTGTAGACAAATTTGTATCTGTAGTTTGCATTGCATGTGCTGCCTATCTGTACTCATAACATTACAATACAGATGCTAGTGATTTCTCCATGCTAAAGTCCATAGAAAATGTGGGATTTTCACTGTCCTCTAATGGTGTGGAGAAAGTGGTACCTGTGTATATGTGGCAGCTTGGGTGTGACCAGTCATCTGTATTTAAATGGACAAGTCTGTAAATATTTTGTTAGTCCGTACTAGATTATTTCCAGGAGAAACTGGTGTACCACTGCTGACCAGCTGCTTCCTCGCTACTGCGCTGCTGACTGGTGGCAGAATCACGGCTCCTTGCTTGCTTGAGGCTGCTAAAATGCATTGCGCACGGCTAGAAGATGCATGTAGTTATTCTTTTTGGACAGGTAATTTATGTAGTTGCTGTCATGATATTTTGTGTAAATATTAAGAATGTTAGAATCTAAGCCAATCTAATGACTAAGTTTTTAGCAACCTTGTAACGAGTTTGAGGGACCCTGCTGTATTTTCCTTTGGCACAAACAATTTCTGGAGATGTGAGTACTTTTGTGTTTTCTTTAAAACTGAGGCAATGTTTTGGCCTGTGTGTAAATCAAATATACATTCTTTGGCTGTCATCTAGATGGTGCTTACTGTGTCAAGCATAAGACTTGCTGAAAACTTCCTCTTTTAAAGGATCAGGCTGCACATTTTGTCTTCACCCAAGAAGGTGGGAAAGTTCTCTAAGTGGAAGAGTAACAGCACAGATGTTAAATGAAGAGGTGTAATATTGAACAGATCAAGATATGTGTTTTCTTTTTGGGTTTCAATGTTTAAGATGTTCTTTCAAATGGAGATATCACTGAATGATGCTGTTTTACCTTGGCATATGGTAATAGCTGCCCTGAACCTACTTATGCTCCTGTGCAAGAAGAGATTTAATGGTGCATAATCAACTTTTGCCAGATGCTTAACAGTGCAAAGACTTTAACAATTTGTACAGGAAGGTATAAAACAAAACATTTGGATACAACTACTCCATCTGACTTGATAAGAATTGATGCCAGAGCAGTTGGCATAGAATGTAGACTGTTCTGAACTAATATTGACCCAGTATATCAAGCTAGTAGGTGTTGGAGAAATGCACAAGGTCACACGGAGTAAACACTGATCTGAAAAGCACTGCAGATGGACCAGGGTTTCCTGTGCTTTTTAGCTTGTCACAAGGTGTGGGACTCGCTTCGATAACAGCAGAGAGGAGGATTGTTTTTGACCACATGGGCTCTAGCAGTTCGAAGATGCCGTGGAGTGTTTTGAGCCTGGTTCTGACAAGCTGCAGCTGCTGGGGTGTGATTCCAGCTCTGCCACTGACCGCACAACCTCTCTGCCTCGGAGTGCACTGCTCCAAACCCTGGGCTCCGGGGGCTGGCTGAGGCTGCTGATGTCCTGCAAAGACATCCCTGGAGCTGGCTGCCACTGTCCTGCTGGGATAACCTAGAGGTCCAGCAGAATGTGGTGCTGTTGGTTGAGGGATCCTCAGCGCTGAGACTTCACTGTAGAAAGGATGGGTCTTTATCCCTCACCATTAAAGTGAGCTTTAATGATATGTGAACTTTCTGTATCCATAACCAGGTGATTTATTGTCCTGGAAAGCTGGTCCTGGCAGCTGACATGACAGACTAAAACGATATTCTCTAATTTGCTGGTTTGCTTTCCTCCTTTCCATGCTGGGAAGTGAAAGGACATAAAGGAAAAAGAAGTGAAAAGGGGGAGCTTATGGGGTAGTACTAGTTAAAACTTTTCCTTTCCAAGTCTTGTTCTCGTGTTGGTCCAGGTACGGCAGTGTCACGAGTGGGAGTATACTTATTCTAGCCTAGCTGCGGTTTCTTGCCTATTGGCACGCCTCAGGAATGCTAGGAGTATTTTGACGTTTTTCCTTGTTGCTCAATTTCATTCACAAGAATCTCACATTTCTGCAGTTACTACTCATACTTCAAAGAAGCAACACTTCAAAGTGATGTCCTTATGGATACTGTGACACCAAACTTGCTCTTCCTTCAGCCTTAAATTTTGTCTTTTTGATTCTGAGAAGTGTTCGTCTCTGCTAATGAGGGATAGCTGTCAGGGGCTTTAAAGAAGTCCTCTGTTGAACCCTGTCTCCCTCCTCTCTTGCCGTCTAAGTTATAACTTCTAAGAATTTATAAGCAATGATGTGGTTTGGATCCTGAGAGCTAATGAAGGCCAGCAGCCTAGGAACTGCACAGATCTGCTTTCTGTTAGTGGATGGTTGTGCCTTTATTCTGATGGGCTGCTGTAACCATCCTCCTGTGTCTGGTTTGGGCAGTTCTCTCACCCAGTTTCTTGCAGTGAAACATTCCAGTGCGTGTTGTCACTCGTCTGCTTGCGCTCTGCTTTCTGCTAAAGACCTCGAGGGTAGCTGGCCAGTTATTTCCAGAAATGAGTTCAAGAAAAGCACAAGTGGCTTAGCCAGGGCCCTTCCAAGTGTTGTGTGGGCACAGCTCAGTTGCTTTTGTTACCATCACAGATAGCTGGTGGTCATCTACTTTGAAAGAAATATACTTGTTGTATGGACAAGACTTCTGACTTAGAGGCTGGAAGTAAAATATCAACGATGATAACATCTGTGGCATACAGTTGTGTGCAAGCCTGGTAAGATGGTGACCTTGATTATTTGTATCTGTTCTGAGAAGGAAGCAACATCGTTTGGTTTGTAGTTCTGCAAAGAGATGTATGGTACCCATGAAAACAAGGATGCTGTTGTGATGCTTTTGTGTGGGGTGATGTCTGGGCAGCCTGGCCATGGGAAGAGAAGGTATGGGCGAAGGTTGGAACAATGTGCTGCATGCTCTGATTTTGGATGGATGGAGAGATGAGAAGGGTTGTTAATGGGAGAGCTTCAGGCCTGTCATTACTTGGTATGTGCCTTTTGCTGGGAAAACTGGATGCTTCAGAGAAAGTCATTGTGATTGGTATGGTAGCAACTGTGGAAATACCAGAATGGGAGGCTTTCAGGGGACAGGACAATATTGATGCCAAGCCGCCATAACGAAGATCTGCGTTAAGATTAGATAAACGACTGCTGTCTGTAGCCCCACAGTACAGCCTCCTCTTGACATGCTGTTAGTAGAGCCCAATTAGTATCGAATAACTGGCCTGTCAGAGCTGGGTGGATACGTCAAACCTTTTTGTTCAAAGTTACTGGCTTGTAGTTGTTGTTTTGGCCATTTCCAGGCTTGTTGCGCTGTACGCAGTTGTAACCAAGATAAGGCTGGATGCCGTCACCGTGGCATGTTTTTCTCTTGCATGCATGGTTTTTTTGAGTTTATTTGTAGAGCATTTCAGCACCAGCTCCTTCAGACTCATCTTCCCCAGCGCCCTTCTTGTCCTCCACCACAGGCTTGCGCTGCCGGCAAAGGTCAGTGCCCCATGTGGAGCTGGGGAGCCTGTGTTATTAGCCAGGATTTCCTCTTCGCTGTCTGTCACCCCACCCCCAGCGTGCTGTCTTCATACAGCAGACAGCATTTTTTTGCCTGTATTTGCATAAGCTTCCCCCAGATCCTGTTATCACTCTACATCTCTGTTACGGGCTCGTTCGCTATTGGGTTTCTGCCAGCCGTGTTTGTCCTTAATATCAGCAAGACGTAACTGCTGAATCAGCTTTTACGCATTTTTCTCTGCGGATTTCTTGCCTTTTTCTTTTCT
>Ga0181612_183503_pt1 | contig 10177 bp, 5 predicted proteins | sample HoacroProtozoa21_FD_119630 | JGI IMG/M metagenome (GOLD analysis project Ga0181612, IMG submission 119630) | Hoatzin crop microbial communities from Cojedes, Venezuel. Combined Assembly of Gp0051906, Gp0051904, Gp0051908 | reverse complement strand
GTACTGGTGCAAGGGGTTGTTCCTCCTCAGGTGCAGGACCCTGCACTTGCTCTTGTGGAATTTCATCAGGTTCCTCTCTGCCCAACTCTCCAGCCTGTCCAGGTCACGCTGAATGGCAGCATAGCCTGCTAGTGTATCCACCACTCCTCCCAGTTTTTTGTCATCAGCCAGCGTGTACGGAACCAGGGTTTGCCCTGAGCAGTGTGCAGGACCTTGGACTTAGGCATGTTAAAGCTCATGAGATTCACACAGGGTCACTTCTTGAGCTTGTGCAGGCCCCTCTGGATGGCATCCTGTCCCTCAAGTATGTCAACCACACCACTCAGCTTGGTGTCATCGGCAAACTTGCTGAGGGTGTACTTGATCCCAATACTTATCTAATTGATGAAGATATTAAACTGTACTGGTCCCAGTACAGACAGCTGAGGGACACCTTTTATCACTGATCTCCATCCGGACATTGAGCTATTGACCATTGCCCCCTGGATGCGACTATCCAACCAATTCCTTAGCCACCAAACCGTCCACTCATCAAATACATATCTCTCCAATTTAGAGAGAAAGATGTTGTGGGGGTCCATGTGAAAGGCCTTACAGAACTCCAGCTAGATCACATCTGTAGTTCTTCCCTGGTCCACTGGTGCATTCACTCCATCATAGAAAGCCACTGGGTTGGTCAGGCAGGACTTGCCCTTGATGAAGCCATGTCGGCTGTCTCGAATCGCCACCCTGTCCTCCATGTGCCTTAGCATAGAGTCTAGCAGGATCTGGTCCACAATCTTCCCAGGCACAGAGGTGAGGCTCACAGGTCGGTAGATTCCAGGGTCTTCCACTCAACCTTTTTTAAATGGCACAATGTTTCCCTTCATCCAGTCACGAGAGACTTCACCTGACTGCCATGAATTTTCAGATATGACGGAGAGTGGCTACATCAGCCAATTCCCTCCCCACTTTGGGTTGCATCTCATCAGGTTCCATAGGTATCTGTGTGTCCAGGTTCCTCAGGTGGTCATGAACCTGATCTTCTCTTACAGTTGGAGGGACTTTGCTACCCCAGTCCTTGACTTGCGGTCCATTCACTCAAGAGGTTTAGAAAAAGAGGTTGCCTGTGAAGACTGTGTTAAGTATTTTGGTTCTGCTACTCTGTCTGGAAGCTCTTGAAAGAGCTATTTTTTTAGTGAAGTTTAGTAAAATGAATTCATAAACAGAAGATAGTTATCTTCTCTTCTCTTTCCTTGGTACTTTTGACATATTTGTAGATAGAAACCATGCCCTCTCTCAGCTTCTGTTTTGGCAGACCAAGTGAATCAAACGAATGTTCTCTGTATTCCTCATGTTGTTTGCATAGCTGTTTCTGCATCAATTCCAATTTGCACTGGAAATTATTAAATACAAATACCCTAACTGGGAACTGTGCATGGTATTCTAGAAGAGGAACACCTGTTGCAAATGGTTTCCTATTTTCAAATGATGATAATGCAAATACTTTTTTTCATGTGATCATAGAATCACATTAGGTATTTTTCATGGTCACACTACACGTTACTGAAGGGTGTCCTGTGATTGATAAGCAGAAACAAGACTCTCCCTATACCCATTGAATAAAAATGTCTAGTTTATAGTGCTACTTCATGTTCCAAGTTCCTAAAGGTTTGAATCTCAATTTTTACCATTAAATGTCCTTCCATTTCTGTTTTTCCCACCTTCAAATGATCCATTTTGTGCTGCACAATATTCTGTCCATCCATTGCATTGATAAAATCACTTCATCACCTGACAGGTATTGTCATTCAATTTATTCATGAAATGAAAAAAAAACCCTAAATGCTACCTAATCCATGAGTATCTTCCCTCTAGGCCTAATAGTCCCTTTTCCTGTACACCTTTTGTAACTGTCCCAGCAGCAAGTTCCTTACCCACCTTAGTACTTACACTAGTCTCAACTTCACTGCTTTAGGTAATGATTTCCAACGTGGTATTACATCCAATCCTTCACAAATATCCTCATAAATTAAATCAGCCCACGAGTGACAAAGTTTTTTAAACCAAATCTAAATTAGCTAAATCTTTATAAAATAAAGGAGTTCCTTGATTTACATTCTGAATCATCCATCTGATGTACCTGAACTCAGTCGTCTCAGCTTCAGACAGGGAAACACATCTTGTTTCACTGTCTGCACTGTATGCTGAATACACTGCCATCAAAGCAAGACACTTGTGTTTAAGTATTTGTAATGGCTTTCAGGATTTTGAACACCAAATCCTGTACTAACAGCCAAGGCCATGAATTCTAAACAATTGGCTTCTGGTGATGTGGCACTGCCACTACATAAAAGATCACTTTTTACGGGATGATACGAAACAATAGCTGAGAAAATTGGCTTCCATTTCCAGGATAAGAAGGAGATCAGGGGTAGTCTACCTCAATTTGTGAAAGGGAAATCCTACTTAACCAGCTTGATTGTTGTTCACGAGGAGATGATTGGCTCTGGGAAATCAGTGGTTGCTGTTTTACTTGACTTTAATGAAGGTTGTTGGCACTATGTCTTGGAAAACTTCATGGAAAAGCTAATGAAGTATAGGCTAAATTAAGTGGAAAGAAAAGGACCCGGGTGTCATAAGCTGAACATGAGCTAGCAATGTTTCCTTTCAGCCTCCTAGACAGCAGTAGAAGTGTCATCAGCAGGCTGAGGGAGGTGATCCCCTCTGCTCAACACTGGTGAAGCCTCTTCTTGAGTGCCCATCCAGGTCTGCGTCCACCAGTGCAAAAGAGACATGGACATACAGGAGCGAGTGCAGCAAAGGACAATGAAGATAATTAAGGTATCGGACAATCTGACTTACAAGGAAAGGCTGAAAGAGCTGGAACTGTTCAGTCTGGAGTAGAGATGGCTCAGGAGAATCTTAGCAATGTGTATAAATACCTGACCAGGTCGAGAAGGGGAGTAAAGAAGCTGGAGCCAGGCTCTTCGCATTAGCTTCCAGTGACAGGAGGAGAGGCAAAAACTGAAATACACACAGTTACATTTAAGCAAAAGAAAACACTATTTTTATTGTGACAACAGCTGAACACTGGAACAGGTTGCACAAAGAAGTTGTGGAGTGTCCATCCTTGGAAATATTTAAACCTGTACTGGACACAGTCCCTGAGCCACCTGCTGTGGCTGTCCCTGCTTTGAGCAGGGGGGGTTGGACTATTAAATCTCCAGAGGTTCTTCCCAAGCTCGGCAATTCTGTGATTCCTGATTTTATCATTCAAATAATTTCTATTTGAGATGCTGAGAAATGGAGTTTCCTGGTAGAGTGTTATTCACTGGGGGAACTGTGAAGTTCTCCCTTTTACTTTTCTCTTCAACTGTCTCTAACTTACTGGCTATAAGACATTTATAGAACGTTGTCATTTTGAGCAACAATTTGTGGAGGTTTCAGATTTGTATGAGATTTATAAGTAAAATATGATTTCTTCTCCCTCTGTAGTCCTGCCTCTCAAAGAAATGTGGATGGATAAATTCAATATTCTAGATATATTTTCTTCTATGGAAAGAGTGAAACAGCCATTGGAAAACATTTTTGGATTATATTGTCAGTAGAATCTAAGACAGTTTTAGCAACAACAAGTGGTAGAAAAATACAGACTTCTTGTTAACATCCTTTGTTTAAATGGATATGATTTTGTGTACAGCTTTTGCAACCACTGGCCTGTAGCTGAGGTTTGGCCCTCACTGCTTCCTAAGGCAGCATCCATAGACATATAACTTCCTGTTAAAGAAAGGGTGGTAGGACAGGGGTGGAACTAACACAGAGGGCTGACTTAGGGAATTGCTAGTGCTCCCACAGTTCATGGCAGTTACTGCTGTGAATTGAATATAGTTGATTTAATTTTAGCCACACGGGCTTAAGTGCATATGCTTTTCATCAGTTCAAGGAAATGCTCAGAATGAATAGGCTTTTCACTTTTTAAAAAATTATTACTATTATGTAAGAAATTTTTTCTTCAGTTGTTGAGGTTTTTTGAAAGTTTTTTCTTATTACAACCAATTATCTAGAATATCCAAAATGTATAGCCGATCACCATATAGTTCCAATTCAATGGCAAGTTTTGATGATAGAATATGTTTCGTGCCTGGGAGTGACTTGGTTTATTTAGAGAGCTTCACTCTCAACTACATTTTGAGGAAGGAATGAAAAGTTGATATAGAGACAGACAGGTGTGTATTCGCACATATACACACAAAAATAGAGTCAGCAGAGAAAATAAGCCCCTTTTTGTTTCCCTAATAATAACAACTATGTATATTTTGATAAAGAGATAGGTCTTTTAAACAGAGGTCTGAAACAGAATAATGACTTTAGAAAATGTGACTGACAGTTACAGCACTACCTCTTTAATCATGTTTTTATTTTTATCAAGGATGCCTTATACTTTCATCACATTTCAAACACACCTTAGAGCTGAATATGCTACTGAAGCTTCAAAGGAATGAATAAACAGAGGGTTTGTGTAGAGCTAAATGGGCTGATACGTTTAGTGAACACATAAAAAAAAGGACCATGCTCTATCATACAGTCAACACCAGCAGAAAGGTCTGCTGTGTAGCTGGTGTTCCCAGAAGGAGTCTGCATGATAAGTGACAATTTAGGTATACTAGAAGTGACTCCTTTTCACAACAATACAGTAATCATTAGCATGTAAAGGGTTAATGATTTCCTAATGACAGGTTAAACTGAACATTCAGCAAGACGTTGAAAGAGATTAGAACTTCTCAAAATGGGCTTTGATGATCACAGTGAACTAAGAATAGTCCAAGTTGGAAGGTTGCATTGAATTTTTGGACTTTCATATTATTTAAAATCATTTTAATTGGACAGTGGTCATTTTGAAGGTGGACTCATGCTCAGTTACATTGGCTTCATCTACACTGTAGGTTTCATTCCTCGTCCCCATAGCCTCCAGTCCATAGATGACACTTAAATTTATTCCCTAGCTGTACACTCCTATTTTCTTCCAAGTGACGGTAGGAATATGCAAAGAAGTTTGTGTATCTAGGTCCCATCCCTACAGGGAGTTAGGCTGTGAAGAGAAATGCAGCCATTAAAGAGAAGAAAAAACAACAGAAATTCTGAAGAGGTCGTTCATCATGAAATCTTTAAGAATGTTATTCATCACCGTCTGTCAAAGGACCTAGAGTAATGGCAAAAAATACCACCAGCCTTAAAACAATTTATTCAAATGCAATCACCACACAAAGTAGTCTATTTTAGCTATATGGGAAATTGAAAAGACTCACATTATTACAGTGATAGAAGACAAAATATGAAACATGGCTGTACTTTGTAAAGATTAACCTGTAGAGTTTCAGAAGGTTTATTGTGTATATGAAATAAGACTTGCAATTTGGGGAAGTTACACTACATTTTTGATATCTAACACACTGTTTGAATTTCAAAGCATAAAATTCAAATCAAACTTAGTTCTGGAATTCTGACCTGTGCTTATGGTAGAAAATAACTCTCCCTCTGAAATTTATTTATAGGTAGAAAACTGCAGAGAACATAACCAACATGATCTAATGCATCAAGAAATGACGAAAATGTAGAGTATTTCAAAAAGAAAGGCAGTCTTAATATTGACAATGGAGAATGAGTGTCTGTCACACCATGGTTGTAGCAGAGGTATAAAAATAGAGCAGATCCATCATGACATTTCCAACTCATTCCCTAATAAGCTCCTAATATATATCAATGTGCAGTTCAGAGACTTCTAAGACCTTTCTGCCCCTACAACATAGCCAAGGATATCTCCCCAAAATTAGGACAGTCAGGAAGTGTCTTTGAAGGTTATCAAAATACAAAGGTAATTTTATACTTCTGCTCCAAATTTTGTAAGAGGAAAACCTGTGTTAGCAGGTTCATTTTCTAGTAATTTAAAAAACATAAAGTAATGATTTTCTTAATTCATCCCATAAAACATAAGAAAGCCTGGTTTTCAAGCACTGGTACAACTTTAACACTTATCACACTAAATAAGACTGGTTCATATATGGTCTTGAAAGTATCATTTTCTCTCACCATTTCATTTCTTATTTAGCATTTTTACGAGTGTAACTAGACCAGCTGGCAAAATAGTAATTATTCTCTTTCTTCATGAAAATTTCTTTCTTCTTTCCATGTTTGCCTGCCAGTAGTTTATGAATTTCTTAAATAATTTTCAGCTAAAGATATTCACAAAAAATTAGAAAAAATAAAACTTGTATTACTATGTTGATTATTGATTATGCTATTCATTTAGTCAGAAACCAGATCAAACATCATGCACCTGGTCACCAGTAGGATGTGTGCTTCTTATCTGTTTTCCAGATAAAGACAATATTTCCTGCTACGTATGAAAATACTGTAATAGAGTGTTTTCTGAAATGTTTGCTTTAAATTGGCACGCTATATAGAACTCAACAGCTTTGATCTTTGATCTGATTATTTTTTAATGAAAGTCAGGTAAGCTTGATGAGTGGATCAGAGACACAATGTGGAACATAGTAGCCACACACAGTCGCATGAAAATCTATTGTAAATTTTGCTGGTTTAGCATATATCAAAATCCTCCCCTCCCTCCCCAGTCTTGGTTGTCTTGACACATACTTCTTTTTGGAACAAAGTTCTTTTATTCATGGTTAAAGGCATGTAAAATTATGGCTAAAATAACAATTATTTTGTACAGAATTCCTATCATCTAACGACACAGCCATACTTCAGCATGAAGGAGATATTGGTTTTTTTCTATCTGATTAGGTTCCTTTTTCAGTCCTTGTGTGCTGGCTGTAATTTGCAGACATGTAAATGTGTAGAAGTGCATCATATATAAATCTGAAAAGCCAGAAAATAACAGGCCCACATGGAACTCTTTTGCTCTTACAAATCAGCAATCTAAAATCTCCAGTCTAGGAGACATACAGGAGTTCAAATACCGTATTACTCCGTATAAACACCTTTTTACTACATTCTGACAGCTTGTGACAAACGTAACACCAAGAAAAATCATTTGCAATGGTTGCATCTGCCTTTTTAGAATCTATGATGAGAACTGTAAAGACTGGTTATTTATTTAAAAGCCAAGTCTATGTTCAGCAGATTCTGTGAAGTGTGAACCGTGAAATCACTTCAGTGCCATTTTTTTCTGTGTCTAAGTGGAATGCAAGCAGTTTCCAACTTCCTAACCTGCACTTTTGGTATCTTGGCTTATTCCCAAAGAACATTTGGCAAGTAACTTTTGGTAACAAACCCTTGTGAATTAATTCACAACATCACCTCTGAAATGAAAATGTTCTGGCTTGTTTTGCCTGGGTAACACTGTTACACCCTGACTGTATAACAGGTCTCAGGATCGCTTGGATGGTGAATACTTCAATCAATGCAAGTGTTTCAATATTGATTCTAAACTCACTATGCAACTGAACATTTCATCCCATGGTACCTCAACACAGAACTTCTTATGTTCTCCTGGTGCTGAAAAATTTTAAAAAATATTTGCATTGGTTGGCCAGCTCTAATATTCAGTGTAGGTTATCATGGTGAAATTAATGAGAGTCAGTTACAGAAAGAAAAACAATGGATTCACGCTTCCAGGCTTTGACACAAAGCTAAGCATAGAGATGTCTCTAGTAAGGCCGATGAATCAAGTTTTCATGAACCACCTTGTTCTATCTGTGTAAAGTCTGAACCGGTTTCTCTCTTGTCAATAATTGTTATCAGCATCTGATGAGCAACTAATTCTACAAATAAAAACCTCAGTCTCTTTTAAATGAGGTTGCTGAGAGATGGAAACAACACAGATTTTATCCATGGTACTGGATAACCTAGTTCTTTGGCTTATTTCCCTTTTCCTGCCATTTTCAAAATATACTTTAAGCTACAAGAAATAAATCATACTGTCTGATCCAATATCCTCAGTCTAGTTGCTTTTAGAGACACAACAAGAGAATTATCTCCATTATCTGCTAATTTAATCATACTGGCCTCCTTTTCCCCTGCTTCTTGCCAAGGACTGTTACATTTCAGAGCTTGCATAAGCAGGTAGATGCCCGTGTCTCTTATGCAACTCTTCCCAGCTTCAGAGGCTATACCTGGAAGAGATGATTCCCTGTTGTCTTTGCACAGGAGACTATCTTCCTCACAGCCTTAAGATATTTTTTTTTTTTGTGAGATTGAATTAATGAGCATACTGCAGGCATCACTCCTCACATTTTATTCTATCTCCAAAAAAATCCCCCAAAATATTCTCTATGGTAGGCAGAAACACAAATCCTTATTCATTATCTCCAAAGTCAGCATGTTTACCTCTAGAGTCTGCTCTTCCCTATCTTTCACAGCTCTCACTGCTGTAACTGGGAACAGTTCTTCCTCTACCTGAGAACAGAAAGTGATCTTTTACTGACTTGTTTCAAATTTTTTTTTCTCTCTTGAAAGGATGGAAGTCTTTCTAACTGCCTGGGTTTTGATCCTGTAATCGAAATAACACATGTTACAAGACAGATAAGAAAAATCCTGGAGTTTAATACAGAGGAAGGAAATTTGGCTAGTGGACAGAACATAATAGTCGAAGGCTGGTGGTTTGGGATTTATTCCCGTCATTACTATTTGCTTTTACATGATCATTGTCAAGTCATTTAACTTCTGTGTCTCAAGTTCCTCTATACGTAGAAGGAAAAAGCCCTGCGTTTCTCTATTCTAGGCAGATATTTAATGGAGTGAGGCCTAATTAGAGCCAGTAAAGTGTTTTGAGAAACTTGGATAAAAGGTGCTATAAAAAGTTCCAACTACTAATTGCTTTGTGCTCCCTAGTAGATTTTAAGTCACATATCTCTTTGAAACATGGATCTCTATTAAGTGAAGATTGCTAACGCTGTGGAATCCTGCAGTTGTTGGCTTTTTAATTTCAAAAACGGATGTCTTGTGAGATTGAGCCACCCTTGCTTAGGAACTAACCTAAAATCTCAGCTAATATCTTCAGACTTCTGAAATAAAGCAGAAAACCAGCATACCACTAAACTACTTCACTTTTTTTCATAGTTTTCTGCAGAATCTTCTGGCTTTCTGTGTTAAGTCAACCACCTTAGAATATATGCTTTTTCCCAAGTGGGTTAGATTTCAGGAGGAGTGGGGGAAGGAATGTGTATTGTGTAAAATATTCTGCTTCTCAGGTTACCAAGGTAAATGGTGGTACTTGAATCACCACAGTCTTACATGAATTGTGAGCAGTCAAATACTTTATTCTAAACAGGTTCATTGATGTGAACCACTGAGTAACGCAATTGTCTCTCCTGTGGTTACCTTTTCTTCCTACAGGGTTACAATGGGCAAAACAATCCTCAGGCATTGACCCAAAACTGGGTTATTTCACTTCTCCTTAAAGACAGGTTGCAATTTCTTGCAACCCTGGCAAAAACTGATGTATTTTATTTTTAAGAGAGCCAGAAAAATCCACAGACTATCACTTTCTAGACTCTGTTGGAAGGTATTTGGTTAATCATTGTCTTTGCTTTGAGCTGAACAAACTATTGCTTTTCAAGAAGACTCAAACAGAAATCCAAACACACCTTTAAAAAAATGAGCATTTTTGCTTTATACAATAAAACCATCATCTTAGACTGACAACAGTTGGGTTTTTTTATACATAAGATGTTTAAGAACAGTTAGCTTCACTACAACTTGGCAAAAAGATTCCACAAAAATATACAAAAGTCCAGTTTTCTTCAAGTTGAAGTAAAACTCTTTGATGAGCTGGCTTTGTGTGATTAAATATGAAGGTGGCAAAAGGTAGAAGCTACAAAAAATTTCTATTTGAAAAATAGGTAAAACCATATTGCTAATCAGTTTTGAACCCAGCATTGCTACTGTCACCCCTCTTTGTCCACCTGAAGACAATTTATATTCGTGTGTGCTGAAATAATCTTCAGGGTCATGCAGCATTACTTTAACCGGTACCTACTATCTTCCCCACTAATCTGAAGTAAAGAAATACAACTTGCACTTAGTGTAGATGTAAAGCAAGCAGAACAAATCACTGGCTGGTAATATGAAGATGTGCAATGCCAAAGCCAGAAAGAGCTTCCCAGCTTGATCTAAACAACTGCAATGGTACTGCAGTGGAGCTGCACAGTCACATTCGAAGCAAATTTTCATG
>Ga0181612_178605_pt1 | contig 10177 bp, 4 predicted proteins | sample HoacroProtozoa21_FD_119630 | JGI IMG/M metagenome (GOLD analysis project Ga0181612, IMG submission 119630) | Hoatzin crop microbial communities from Cojedes, Venezuel. Combined Assembly of Gp0051906, Gp0051904, Gp0051908 | reverse complement strand
CGATAGTGGGACGTGATAAATCATACCCCATGGATGCGGCGTTGCGTGTGGGCTGTGGAGATCCGGCCTCGCGCAAATCGTTCCGCCCTCACCGGTCTGCTGTTTCCACCCTCCTCTCACACCGGGTTGCGGCAGAGCCTGGCTCTCGCTGCTGGTTGTGCAGCTCTTGCCACGGCGGGCGGCTGGACTTTGGCAAGTGCTCAAGGCACAAATGCTACATAATAGAAATAAAAAAACAAATGAGGCTTCCTAATCACCTCTCTGTGGAGGGCTGATTTGACTCCAAAACTCCTCAAAAAAGATTCTGTGCAGGCAATGATTTCCTTGGCTTCTGCTCCCGAATCAAATGGAACAATCTTCTGGGAAATAAGAAACTGTAGGTGGAAAAGAAGTCATTCAGATAACATTTTTCCTTAAACTATTGCTCTGTAGCATCCTTACGATGGCGTGATGCTTGTGCTGTCTTTAATCCTTCCTATGAACATAGAAACTCAGATTTTAAAAGGCTGAGACCATCAGTAGAAAGCAGAAACCTCATTTCCAGGTGAGCGTCGCAAGATTGTGCTGTAGGAAGAGAAACAGTCATCCTTCCTCCCTGAACACCTGGACGTTTACACTACATCTATGAAATGGTTCTAATAGTTTAGGAGAAAATTGATGTTCAGCTTAAGCAAATGTTGGCCCACAGTTGTTGCTCTGCCAGGCAGTGTGCTCTGAGCTCTGAAAAGTATTCCTCAGAGATCAGGACACAGTTCTTTCGGTGATGTGAAAAAACCTAAGGAAAGCTCGATTCCCATTCTAAAATACTGGGAAATCAAAGCAAATATCCGCAATAGTCAGAAGGCAAAAGATAAAACAGATGAGGCTTTTTTTCATAACCACAGCTAGTTCCTCTTTTTCAGACGTAATTGCACTCAGATGCTCACTTCTCATTCTTCACGGAGCACTCACCTTCCTGAGTAAACAGGAAAAGAGGCGGATAGTGCCATGCTGGGGTTCCTCTCAGCCCCAGAACTAATGATCTAATTACTTGATTAAATAGTCTCTAGGGCATGGACTAGACAAGCCACTTGTCATGTGAGGCTAATTGCATTCTGTACTCAGCCTCCTGGCATTTCAGCTATGAGACATTTCCGAAGCCGGCGCTGGACCAGCAACCTGGAGACCAGCCCCAGCTGGAAGCTGCCCTCGGACCACGCTGGATCCCACCCTCGCGTCTTTCCTGGGTGGCTGTGGGAGGGGATGATGAGAGGGGAAAGTCAGATGTAATGAAACCCCAGATTTTAAGATTTAATTGCAACAAAGTGCGGGAGAGTGGGCTGGGAAGGCCTTGCCAAGCTGAAAATATGGGGAGAATCCTTGATTTCTATGAAAATTCTTTGTCCACCAAAATGTAGGTAGTATGCTATATGGGATGCTGCATATAAGCAAAATGAAGTGCCTGATGCTGATCAGTGCTGGATGCTACAGAGGAAGAACATTTACTTAGGAGGCTTTTAGGTAAACCAAGGGATGCAAAGAAATCCAGGGGTGTCGTATTTTTACAGAGAAGTGTTCAGCAGTTTATGAAATTTCTAGCAGAAATCCAGCTGAACAGCCCACAGTGGTGCATATCCAGACAGTTGCATGGGGGAAAATTTGAGTTTGAGATGTTTCCATCAAAAATCACGACATCTGCACATCCTGAAGTTTGGTGTTTCTGTTAACAATCATGTCCCCACGACCATGCGGTGTTTCATGTCTGCAGGCAAATTTTTTATAGCTGTAGGAGCATAGCTCCAATCTTCTTGTACCTCCATCTTTGGGAGCTCTTGGTGGTGGAATCCGAAGTCTCTCTTGGATTACTGGGACCCAAAAGGGTTGACTGTGTTCTTTTTTTACCAACTTTTTCAGAAATATTCTCCTGAGCACCAGAATGCACTGCTCAGGGGCTCCTCTTCTGCAGCAAACCTCTGGGTAGGGGAGCCCGTCTCCTCCTGGGCTCCAGCAACTTCTTCTGGTTCAGCTTTGCACTCTGTCGTGGGCTTTTCATCAAAATGCTACCCATCACACTCTGGTTCTGCAAGAGACCTTGACACGTGCTGTTTAATCAAAGCGATGCCAGAGTGTCAGATTTGGGAAGAAAAAGTCCCTTCTTTTCAGCTCTTTTGCCAAAGGAGGGTGGCCGCGAAAGGACGTTGCTGTGGGGTCGTGACTCACTGAAGTTAATGTGACTAGTCAAATGACCAAATTGCTCATAAATATAATAGAGATCCACAGAGAAGTGTCAATTAAGAATAATAATCCATCCCTCTGATGTTCCCACATATTACAAACGCAGATCAATTTATATCTCCTAAAATGTCTGTTTTGCTTAGAAGCCGTTACAATTTCTTGCTAATCAAATGTAACAATAGGGTGTACAATAACCCACTATGGAAAGGGAGACGTAGGACCGGTCCTCAGCGCTGGTTTCGGAGGTGAGCCTGGAGCACTGGGAAAGCACTGGGAAAGCATGAAGAACTGTACAAACTGGACTATGTAAAACTCCTCAGCGAGAGAAGTGTTGGAGGCTGCTGCTGCAAGGGGACCTAAAAGTAGTGGAGGACAGTTGCTGGCTCAGCATTACCCAGCAGGGTTAGCTCTAGGATGAGAAGATGGGGGGAGATTAATCTGTCAAAATATTAGACACCTAAATCTGAACTCCTTGTTCTCTGTTCGTTTTGCAATCTGTGGGTTCTGTTTGATGCAGTCGTGCGTGTTTCTCCTCACCCTGAAGCAGGCAACACAAGCAAACCACATTGTACAAGTCCTTATTTCTTCCTATCATCTAGAAAAGCCACCAGTGCAGCAGTACGAGTCTCGGGGGGAGAAACTGCACATGATGCACCAAAGGAAGCAAAGGAAGAGGAATGGAAAGACTGAATGAACCAAGAAGTGGTGTTGGAAGGATGTCAAAAGCAGCGCAAATCCATCAGCTCACGTGGGCTTAGGGCAGGAATTCCAGATTCCCCATGTAAACGCTAGAAAGGAACCAGTGCTGATGCCTGCAGTTCTCCAGCAGAACTCCTGGTTTCCAGAGTAAACAGGATGCACTGCTCATGCTGAACAGGTTGGGGTTTTTTTTTTTGCCCACATAGTATTTGTGTAACTGATCTCATTGGGGAATGTGGTCACCCAAATGTAATCTGATGATCACATTCCACCTCCATGATTGGAATATCTCAGAGAAATAAAGATTTTCTGTGCTGCAGAGTTGATCGAGATAACATGATCAGGAAAAAGCTTCAATATGCTAATATGGAGTCTTGGGCCTAAATTCCACTTTAGCTGCTCCGACAGTGAAAAATGCCTTCAAAACTTGTGCCCTTTTACTTTGCCCTGAAGTCACCATCCCTGGAGGTATTCAAAAAACATGTAGATATGGCACTTCAGGACATCGTTTAGCAGGCATGGTGGTGTTGGGTTGACGGTTGGACTTCATGATCTTAGAGGTCTTTTCCAACCTTCATGATTCTGTGATTCTAAGGTAACTGGAGTGGTGTTCCCATTGGCGTTGCCAAGCATGAATGTTGTTAACAGAGTGTGGAGAGGAATGGGTTGGGTGTATTTAAGAGTTAAAAAGGTATTAGAGAGACAAATACCTCAAAGGTTTGTGGAAGCGCTGATGGCCCACTGTAGGATTAGCTGTTTCTTACCATGAGAATTAGGACATGATATTTCTCATAGTAAATCAGATGAATTGTCCATCTTCCCTAATAATAGCTATCTGTTCTTACTGCATTGAAATAAACCTAAGGTATCATTTCGACATTTATGGAAATAAGGAGATGAGAATATCCAAGCGTATTAAATCTTCTTTGAAAAGCAAGTAATTCAATGCCTGATTTTTTTTAATTAGTGTGTCATTCCCATTGGGAACCACATGACTCGCGTCTTAGGTGGAAGCAGAATTTGCTCAGGATCACATGTTTTTCCTTCAGGAGGGTTTCCATCAAAAATTAGGATGTAAGCAAATATGTAAAGCATGTATAGGTGGAACCTGTTCAGGTAGTTAGTGGTCAGGTGTCCATACCCCTGGGCTCCCTTGTTTCCGGAGATGACGCCATGCAGGCCATATAAAAAGGTTTGCATTTTGATGCTCACATCAGTTGATTTGACTTCTCCCTCACTCACCTGCACTGGTGAACTGGTAAGTCTTTCTTGGATTTATCAGAGAATAATGCGATGGTTGTGTTTCTTGGTTGTTCCAGTCAAGAGAATGTATTTCTGATCACAGGAGAGCTTTGCTTCTGGTGTTTCTGTTCTGAGATTTCTCCTGGAAAGGAGGAGAGGATGTTGGACTCTTGTTTCGAGTTTGCTCTTCCTTAAGTATCTTGCAAATATCCTGTCACCTCTTCAGAAACTGTGGCTGTCTCTCATCTTACTTCAAATTCTATCTTCATTAATTTTTTCATACCTCATTAAGTCTGGAAATTAAATAAATTAGTGGATGCTGCAGAGCAAGTCTTGGACTTCAGAAGAGGTGTGTGGCAAGAAACATTATCTGGAAGAAGGAAGCTGCAGAATACCTGAGGGCAAAGCTGCAGAAGCCATCTGGGCCAAGTCAAGATGAGGAAATAAACTGGAAATAGGAGCTGCAACCTCTGGGTCAACGCTGCTTTTATGAAAGGATGAGCCTATTAATTCTGACACAACTCCAATGATGTACCATGATAGACAGCTGGAGGAGTTGGGATGGGGTCTGAATTCATGGTCTTTGGGCTTTGTCCTGGGAGATTAGCAGTTCAACGTCTACACAAAGAGAGAAGGCACTGTGCTGTGTGCGAGGAAGTGAAGAAGCGATAAGCAAAAGATGAGCCCTGGAACGTCTGCTGATTTGATTAAGAAAATAAGGAAATGAGCTATTTTCATGTTACAGCTTCTAGAAAGTTTAATTGTGGGCAATTCTGTAAGATTCAGGGTTTATGTCTTTAGTCTTCCTAACAGTGGTGCTTGCAGGTTCCCAAGAAAGAAAGGAATCATCCGGCAGTGATAGCTGCATGTGTCTGAATCCAGAAATCATTCACAGATGCAATTTTTTCTCCTCGGTCCAACAGCTCCCTGCTGTGTATTTTGCAAGAGCTCAGGTTGTGAATTGCGGCTCAGGTAGAAAGAACAAGTGTCCTGATTTTGTATCTCTCTTCTTCTCTTTGCCTTTAGCTTTAGCAGCACCTCAGGAGGATGTCCTACTACGAGCAGTGCAAGCAGCCCTGCCTGCCCCCTCCCATTTGTGCGCAGAAGTGCACCAAGTGCGTGGAGCCCTGCAAGACGGTGTGCGTGGAGCCCTGCGGCGGCAGCGTCTGCGTGAAGCCGTGCCCCGCACCGTGTGTGGAGGTCTGCCCAACGCCCTGTGCCACCCAGTGCACCACGTCCTGCAGCACCCAGTGCGTGGAGCCTTGTGCCACCCAGTGCACCACGTCCTGCAGCACCCAGTGCGTGGAGCTCTGTCCCCCTAAGTGCATCGACGTCTGCGCGCAGTCGTGTGCCCCTCAGTGCCCACCCCAGTGCGTGGATCCTTGTGCCACCCAGTGCACCACGTCCTGCAGCACCCAGTGTGTGGATCTCTGTCCCCCTAAGTGCATCGACGTCTGCGCGCAGTCATGTCCCCCTCAGTGCCCACCCCAGTGCGTGGAGCCCTGCCCAGCCCCATGCGTGGAGGTGTGTGCCACCAAGTGTGTTGATTCATGCGAGACCGTGTGCCTGGAGCCGTGCGGCACGGTCTGCTCTCGCCCATGCTGATCGCCTTCATGCATGAGCCTTGCATGCAGCCCTGATGCTTCGGTGCATTGCAATATCCGTAGGCTCATGAGCATCCATGGAATGAAAAACAGGTTACAGACCCACCTGCGATGTAGAGACCTCTGCTGACCTGGTTACCCCAGGCTCTCTTTCTGTTGGAAAAATGTTTTTCTGAACATTTCCAGCCTATATCTTTGCTTCTATGATATTTATGCTACTGCTATCTCAGCACCTTTTTCTTGGTAACTGCTGTTGGCCAGTATTGTACAGCTAGGCATCTCGGGAAGTTATTTAGCAATGGCTGTGCTGTAAGCAGTTGATGTTGGAAGATGCCTCCTCTTCTATTCTCTAATTCTCATCTTGTCTTGTAATATATGTCCTCGTCTTTTAATGTCTATGTGCAGCAATAAAAATTGACCATCGATGGCATCATATGTCTCCTGTCTTTCTTTCACCTCCCCATTTCCACGTCCTTGGACCCAAGAACACCTTCCTTTAGTTTTCATTTTAGAAAGCTGCTGTGGTTGCAGAGGATTTGTGCCTGCAATGCAGTGCTGTAAACAAAGAGAGCATGCATTAGAACATGGAGCAATGTCGTGTAATACTGTAAGCTAAACCTCATCTGGTCAATACTTTGTTTTATATAAAATTATACAATAATTAGTTTTATCCTACTTGCAAATAATGATAGAAATTTAATTTTCACCTGTATTAATAATAGAATTTTAATCTTTATATCTCTGGATTTTGGAGGCAAATCTTGGAAACTGTTAAAAGCTAAATTTAAGTGGAAGAAAGCCCCAAAGCCAGGAAAGAAGGAATCGAAATGTTCTTGATGGGATTTTAATTATTTCTTGAAAACTTTGTGATGGAGATGAAAATTGTATTTTTCATTAATTCTTCCCATGATCCTCAATGACTAAATATAGAAGGTAGGGGATTTGGCTTCAGGAGATGAATCTTTTTGTGGTTCAGGAGCAGGTCCGAGCCGTGCAAGATGGCAGTTTTGTTCTCAGGTTTGCTGCAGATACTTTGTGTGGCTTTGGGCAGGTCTCACTCTTGTTATCTATCCGCTCCCCATCTGCAATGAGGAGAAGTCACATCCCTGACGGGTAGAGCGTTTGGCATTTCAGGTTCATTAACGTCTGGCAGGTACAACAGTATTTTAGTTCACTTATAAATGCATCTTCTTTACCTGGAGTCATAATTTTGAAGCTGGAGGAGGCCCCTTGTCTGGCAGGACGTTATGCCCGTTTCAATGCTGAGTTTCAGAGAGAATGCTCCCATTGTCTTCCACGCTGTGCGTGTGACTGCTTACCTCTGCCTCCGTGATGGCCACACAATTTCCATGTCTGGGATGGAGAGAATTGCTATCCACCTACCATATCATTATGGCAAGGGTGGAGGACATTTAATCTAGATAAGAGTTATATTTAGGTGTGTGTAAACACTGTTACCAAATCAGCTTTTAATGAAACTTTGTGTGCAGGTGTAGAGAGTTTGACAGTAGGTTCCTTTTTGTGTTCTTTCTTTCAGCACCAAAAGGTGACACCATCAAACAGGAATAATGATAGGCAAAACACGGCTGTTTGTTTCTGTACCCCTGAACACAGCTTCCAGTTCAGACAGACAAAGCAGGGGCAGGTGGACCAGATACTCCACAGCATGAAAATGGAGGGGGAGACTAGGAAGGCACACTGCTACTGTTGAATGTAAACCTTTGGGGATTCAGCAATAAACTAATAACTGCTTTCGTTAGTAACTGCTTGCTGCTACCACATTTGTAGCGTCAGTGCCCACTTCCAGGCATGGAAAAAGCCTTAGTCGGGAAGTCATATGCAGCTGCTAATGAGATCCATCCCGTAGGTTAGTCACCTATGACGGCATCTTCATCCAGCTCTATCAATCAGCTGTGTTAGTAATTTAAATTTTTTTCTTCTCTCCCTCTCTGCTACGAGCATTGCACCAGGCACCGTAATCATAGATGGGAGCACGCAGCTCAGAGAAGCCCAGAGGAAGTGGCAGAGGAGACCTCTTGGTTTGTGCTCATCACGCTTCCCGCACCTGTAGGAAGAAGTGTTACAAAAGCCCTGACTCACGGCTCTCCTATGAACCTGTGGTTCGTTCTGCGCATTGCCAAGATTCCCCTCTACATTTAGAACAAATTAGTGACATTTAGTCCGTGTCAGCCTCGGGGTCATTAAGACCCCTGGTAAATCAGGCGTGAGCGAAGGATGTTAAGATATGGGATGACGTTGTTTCCATTAGCACCTTCTGCTCTCCTACACCCAGTGGAAGCCATGTCCATCACCCCTCCGTGTATCATGCGTCTGTGATGAAGACTGGGCTGTAATTCACAGGGCTGAATATGACCCCACAGGGCACAGCATTGAGGAGTACTCAAGGGAGGCTTGAACTACCTTTTCCCTTAGAGCTAATGGTTTCAGTTGAAACTTTTTCTCTGTTCCTTCCTTGGAAAAATTTCAAGCGGATCGACATTTTTCTGAAACATGGATCCATCCCCAGAAAAAGAAATTCTGCCACAACTTCAGCACACCAAACCCACTGTTAGTAAAAAAGAAGTTTTAGTTGCTTCAGTGAAAAGTTACATGAAAGTGCAAGAAAATAGAAGTGGAAAGCTTTCTAATTTCTTGGCAATCTAAGATGTTTCATTCACCTTTTGGGGGAGAAAAACAGAGGAGGACAGAAGCAAACCCTGAAAACACAGACTGCCAAACACTGACCTGCTGCCCTTCCCAGGAGCTGGGATGCAGCACACAGACCCCTCCCACCCCGCTCAGATTTGTGCCAGCTGGAGATCTGTCCTGGTGATCACCTACAAAACTATCAGGAAACACCTAAACTTTACCCAAACATGTTCTGCTCATTCCGGAGCAGATCTGAGCTGTCTTGCAAATCGGAGTTCAGTTGTGGGATCTTTGCCCAGGGTCGAGACAAGATAAATTATTAATAAATTAGCCGGTTATTACCAGATTGGGTGTGCCTTGCTTTAAAAACAACAAATCCCCCGCACCTGAAAGAGGAGGTATCTCTCACAGCCCTTGACTGAAGTCCAGGTGTATGGAGGTGTCAGTGGAGCAGGTTCTGGTTGTGAAAGATTCTGGTCATCAAGTTAATCTGTTGTCGTCAACTTCCCAGGGCTGACTTCTGAAAGCGTATAAAAGCCTCCCATTCAGGAGACTCTTTAACCTGAGTGGTTTCTTCTTCTCTTCTTCCAACAGAGACACCAGGTGAGTCCCTCTGTGTGCATTTAGCTGTGTAGGTGGATGTTTCTGGTGCTCTGTTCTTGGGAGGCAGGGTGATTTTTCTTTCTTTTATTTCTGTAGTGGCAGTTTTGGCTTGTCTCCTTGGCCATTTCACCTCTGTAGAGATGAAAGCTGTGTTATGTTGTTTTGAGACTTTCTGAGGCTCTAGACAGTGGCTTGCTGACTCTTCGGATCAGCAAACCCTTGTCAACCCTCATCATCACTTTTTTCCCAACTGATAAGAATCCTTGTGGGTAACTATCAGGTATTGAAGATCAGCTACCAAAGGATGGCATCCACCAGCAGCTCATTTTGCATCCATTGAGCAGCTATGGGCTGCAGTCTCCTGGATCTCAGGGCTCTGAGTTTCCCTTCTTTCTATAAAATCATATCCTCACTGAGCAGGAGGACAGTTCACCTGCATTTAACAGCCGGAGACATGGCTCCTTCTCTGAGGGTCTCAATGAGCTAAGCAGAGACGTGGCTGCTGCCAGCAGGGATTGATATCAAATGATTTTTCTCTTTCAAAACCATTTGCAATACTGAAGTGTCACTGGCTTTCTCTTACTCTTTGACTAATTCTAAATATTGCTCTGAGGTTCTCCTTGAACTAACTGTGCTTTCAATAAAATTTGCATTGCTTCTTAGCTTGTCAGAGTTGAAAACCTCAGAAAATAGTGAGCAGAGGGAGGGAAGGAAAACTCCTCTCATTTCTCTTCCCTCCACTTCTGTAGCCATTTCCCTGTTTGGATCACAATCTTGTTAGGATGGTGCTTGCCTTATATATTCATTTATGCTTATATGCTGTTGTGCCCTGAGCCCTCAGGAGAGAGGCTGATCTTCATAGAGGCCAACAGTGATGGGAGCTCAGAAGAACAATATGGGGCAGCTATAGCAAACTGGAGTCGCCAACACAAATTTGGTCTGAACAGCAACATCCTCAGGGACTGCCAAGGGTTTTTTTGGTGGCTTTGCTGATAGGACTGGCTTTTAAAAGCTCTTCACTGTAGGTTTGATGTCGAGGAAGTTCTCCTTCCCCTCTACTCTGCCCTAGTGAGGCCCCATCTAGAGTACTGTGTCCAGTGCTGGGCTCCCCAGTTCAAGAAAGATGAGGAGCTGCTGGAGAGAGTCCAGTGCAGGGCTGTGAGGAT
>Ga0181612_175232_pt1 | contig 10177 bp, 12 predicted proteins | sample HoacroProtozoa21_FD_119630 | JGI IMG/M metagenome (GOLD analysis project Ga0181612, IMG submission 119630) | Hoatzin crop microbial communities from Cojedes, Venezuel. Combined Assembly of Gp0051906, Gp0051904, Gp0051908 | reverse complement strand
CCCGGCCCCGGAGCGGCCGGGGCCGGGTCCGTGGGGCTGCGGCAGGAGGCTCCAGCCCAGGTTAGCGGCTCCGGCCCCACGTTCCTGCGGGGTTGTGGTTCAGACAGCTGCCGGCAGCACTAATGGCACCCCTCGCCCTCGGTGCTCTGCTTCTTCGCCCAGCTAATTGGGGAGGTGAATTAACGGCTCTAAGATGCGGCTGTGGGGACACAGGAGACCTATGCCAGGCTGGGGGACAGCCTTCGTGTCCCCAGGGCGGACCCTTCGCTTCCAGCCCTAGGGCAGTGGTACCAGTGATCCTTCATCTTCCTCCCTTGTCCCAGTGCAGCTTTTCATCAGGTTAGCAGGCACGCTGGGTGCTAGCCACCTTTTACTGCCTGCGGAGAAAACACAAAGAAGAAAAACTCTTTTTAACACAGAAAGTTCTTCTTCTGACTGCCCCCAAGGGGCTGTTTTCTGTCAAGGAGGGAATATGGGATTTTCCAGTGGGCAGGTTCCTCTCATTCTGGGGAAAACCCACAGAGACTCGGCACGCCGATTGATGGGGAGCCCTTTACAGGAGCGACGGGTGGTTGGTGACTTCCTAAATGAAGCGAGCACTGGGGAGTGCGAAACCCGAACGCTTTCCTCCAAAAATGGCGAAACAAAACGCTTTGAGTTTCCCACCTTGCTTTTTTGGTTGCTTCTTCCCTTTGCTGAACCCCAGACCCTGGCCTGTTTGGGCAGGCTTTGCGACGAGACGCGCAGAAGAGAGATGCCGTTCCCTGGCTGGGGGGGGGTGTGTTTCCAGCCTGCTTTGGTCTGGCTGCAGCCCATCACCAGGGTCTCGTGGCGTGGGCCCCCCTGGCCAAGCCAGCGGAGCGTTGGCATCGTGTCCACCAGCCTGGCGGGTGCCCGCAGTGGGGGAAGCCCAGCGTTGACGGGAGGAGGAGAAAGAGGGTCCGCGTGTGAGGGCAACCAGCCGGCATCTCCCAGGAAAGGGTTAACCCTGGAGCTCCAGATCTGGTACCCTATTGCTGGCTGCTTTGGGTAAAAGCTTTCTTGGCTGGGTTTCAAGGGCAGCGGCTGGAGGATGACTCATGCGTCCCTGCCACCAAGGAGCAAACCCTCTGGTCCAGACTTTCCCAGCACAAGGTGATGGTTTCCTGAAAATCCAAAGGGCTCCCGCTCTGCTGGCCCCGGGGTTTGGGAAAAGCAGCTTCCCGGGAGTGCTAGGACCCGCTTGTCCTTAGGGAACTGGGGCGGTGGCATCTCCGGCGTGGGTGGTGGGTGATGCTGAAGGAGCGCGTTTGGTAACATAAGCGATGTGCTGCTGCCAGTGGAGGTAGCAAATGCTCTGCTTATTCCCACGTCAGCGGCTGAGCTGCTGCCGGTGGAGCGGCCCCCCACCCTCGACGTGCAGCTTCGCTCTCTGCACGGTTTGGAGCTCCCCCGTACGTGCTCGTGGAGAACGTTGCGTGAGCGCAGAACTCATGGGAACGCCGAACCATGGCCGGTGTGGGTCTGGGGGTGCTGCCGGGGGTCTCTACCTTGAAACTCTTCGAACTTCCCCCTTCTGCAAACACCCCTTGACTTGAGCTCTGCCCCCCAGGACCCCCCATGACGTGGGTTCACGTCTCCAGTTGCAACAGCTTTGCTCCTTCGCCCTTGCGAGGATTCTGGGGGGTTTGCTGCTGGGTGGCCGAGTGCCTTGCAGTGCGTCAGGGCGCGTTGACCAAAGGATGCTTTCACCCCGGCACAGCCTGACTCTCATCCCTTTTGTCCACAGGGCAAGAGCCGCCTGGCCAGCCACACCATCACATCTTCACCTTCCCACCACCACCGGATGTGCCTCCGAGTCGGGCTGCGCAGGGGACCGGCCCCGGGGGTAAGGAGGCAGGATTGGACCCGCCGCGGGTCCGGGGCTGCCCGGGGGACTCCAGGCGTGACGGTGGCGTGTCCCTCCCCGGCACAGGTCACGCCGGCCGGCGGCAAGGCCAGGTCAGATCGGGTCCGTGCTGCCGAGGAGTGGTGTGTGGCCGCTCCATCCCCTCTGACCTAGGTGATCTTAGGAAGCTGGATGATTTATGATGAGGTCCCTGCTGCCCGCTGTGCTCCTGAAATGATAAAGATGAGGACTTTCGGTGATGGCAGTGGATGAGGCCATCCAGGTTTTAGTGCCTGAAGTGAACATCTCCTCCCTTCTGTGTGTTTTGGGAAAGCCCACAGGAGGCCCCCTTCCGCTGTGCAGGCGAAAAACAGAAGGCTCGGGAAAAAATTTGGAGGTTTCAGGGTGAAATTATTTCATGGCAGGCAGCCTGATCCATCTCTGGAGTGGCCCTGCTCGGGGCAGGGGCTGGACCAGAGACCCTCAGAGATACTCACAGCCTGAATCTCTGTGCGTCTCTGGCCTTCCTTCAAATATGGAAATGATTTGCTATTTAAAGGGTTTTATTTGACTGATGACATGAAGGCAATGCTGTGGGGAGCTGTAGAGAGGAGACCCCAGGGTATCTGTGAAATGAAGCCCTTCCCTGTGATGGTGCAGCTCCGTAGGGCAGGCGAGCATCTCCGCTGCGGATGTCCGTGGCCACTCCATGAAATGCACCTCGGGAAGCTTGGGAAGCTGCAAAGCCCAAACCCAGCGAGCAAAATCCATATGTTTCTGACATCTCGTCGCTTCGGAGGAGATTCTCTCAATGTGGCTATGCTGGATGCTTTGTGTCAGGGGAGGAGGATGCCTCGGGGACACCCAGGGTGGGCTCCCTGACCTTGTGCGGGGCGAGGGATCTTGCAGGACACACGAGGCTGTGATGGGGAGGACGGTGAGTGCACAGCAAGGTGCAGAGGAACAGCCCTCCAGCATCATTGGGGTTTTAGGGTCTGCTGAAAAATCCACCTAGAGGGACCTCATCAGGCACCTCGCTGGTCTGGACACCTCCATGACTCAGTTTCCCCACCTGGAATATGTGTTACGTCTCCAGGGGATTTTGGACACCAGCGCGTGGCAGAGGATGGACGAGCAAGGGACCTGAAGTTGCCTGTTTTTACTGCACAGTTTGGGTGGCTGTGGTCCCCAGGGACACGCACCGATAGCTCACCCTCTGTCTCCCGGGACATTTCCTTGCGTGTGGGCTCTGCACCGGGGGTCTGGCTCCCCAGGTGAGCGGCAGAAGCGATGCTGTGCCCTGCTGATGTGTGTTACACCTCAGCCAGGGCTTCGCTGAGCTCTGCTGGCCACCCATGCTCCCCCATCAGAGGACCAGGGTGCAAACCGTGCCCAGATGCCACACATCCCAGCCTGTACAGTCTCCGTCCTCACCCTGGGTTGCAGCGTCCTCCTTTCAAGCGTTTATGAGAGCTAACGTGCCTGTAGTCAACAGCCCTCCCTGTGCAGCCAGAAAACACCCCAGAGTTGTGTGAGTAGAGCTGACAATATCTGGCAAGACATTTCTTCCTTGCAAGCATGCAGGAGTAGTTTTGCCAGCCCTTAAGCAAGGGAAGAGGGGAAATGATAAAGAAAGGACAGAAGGAAAAAAGACCAACCTAGAAGAATGGAGGATGGCACCAATTTTGCTGACCTCCTTGCTCTCTGTTGCCTCTGGAGCAGAAGGAAAAGGAACTGGAGGGGGTTGGCTGCTCGTGAATGGGCCCGGGAGCAGGACAGGGCTGTTGTGACACTGGACTCTGCTTGGGCTGGCCTCTGCTCTGGGGTCTTTTGGGCAGAAACACCCTTCTGAAAGGCACAGGGTGGGCTTGGCCATGGGTGATGTCCTGGGGAGCTGCTGGTGGCATCTACTACTGGAGCTCGGCTCTGGCTAGGGTGCTTTGACTTCGGCATGTTGCCTCACTCCTAATCCTTTTAGTGATGTGTAGGTTTTGGAGAGAGCATGGCTGGCTCTCCAGCTCCCATCCTGAGGACCTAAACTAGCCCACTCCAATGGAACTAATCCCCGTCCTTCCCCAAAGGCAAGGAACGACCAGGAATTCCACTGCGGATGGTCTGTCCCATCCCGGTGGCTGCTCCTAAGGCTTCCTAAGCCCACCAAGAACTTCTCCTGTGCAGTGAAGCCTCATCCCTTTGTCGCTGGGGAGCACTCTGGAAGTTTTTAAAACTCACCAGATGTGGTTTTGTCCAAGGAGACGCCAACTGCTGTGTCTCCCTAGGTAGGGCGCTTGGGGCTTAGCTTGCTGTGACCTAAATGAAATGTCTGCTTGTCCCAAAACCGGGTCTCCCCCGGGTACCCAAGCCCCCAGCTCTGCCTCCTCTGCCCCTGGCAATGCTGGGGTCTCTCTGGACATGCCGCATGCCACTGGTGTTTGCCGGAAGAGGGAGGAAAAGGCGCAACACCGAGCTTCCCCCCCTCGCCAGCCGATTTGTCCTCTAGCAGATTAGTCCCCTTCCCTGGCTTACGGGGGGATTTGCGGCTGCTCCATCTGCTCGAGCCCGGCAGGTCAGCGGGTGCTGGGGAGGAACGGCTGGAGCCCGACTGCTGTCCCTGCTCCCGGGCATCCTGGGCAAAGCCACCCATGGGTTTGCACCCCGGGTTTGGCGTTTCTGGCTGTATCTGTTAGAAAGGAGCAACGACCCCTGGAGCTACGTGGGTGAAAATCTGGCTTGCGACGTGTTTTAGAACCAAGGGCTTTTGTCGATGGAGTTGATGGAAACTGTGCGGAGCAACGGCAAGTTTATCAGGCTGTTGGTGGCTGGTAGAAAGCCCTGAGGATGCTTTAGGGCCTTCCCTTCCACCCAGGATGGTCCCAAGGAGATGACTGCCCTGTAAAACCCCCTTGGCCTTTGGGGAAGAAAGCAAGTGGATGAGGAGGAAAGAATCTTGGTGCAGGCTTTCCCAGGTGATCCCATGATGTGCCTGCCAGGGCTTTGGGGTAAATGGAGGAAAGTTTGCTGGTTCACGAGCGCTTTCAGAACAAGGTTTTCCGGAGGGGAAGACCAGGAGGTGATAGGGGCGATATGGGGCTCTCCCCTCTCCCGCTCCGTCGCTCCTGCCTCATCACCAGGTGCCGTTTGGAGGTGGTGGGTAGCAAAGAGGCTGGAGGTAAGGTAGGGAGGAGCCGATGACAAGTGGGCTTACAGACACTGGATTTATAAGGGCTGACTGAACTAGGTTTGTGGAAGTGGAGGGGGGGGCTGCTGGGCGATGCCAGGGGCCGGGGCTTTGCTGAGTGCCGTTCTGCTCCCAGGCTGTGGGGACTGCGGGACACAGGAGCCTTTGCCCATGCTGAGATCTCAGCCAAGAGCAGGTCTGGACCTAGGAGCATGCTGTCCCCATGATGCTACCTTTTTGGCAGGCGTGGGACCACGTGGGACCCCGCTGGACCCCACACCAGGGATGCTCCCGGTGGGGAAGCTAGCAGAAAGCACCAGTTTCTCTTCTAACACGGCAGAAAATCACGAAAAGGGGATCTCCGGGCAGCAGAGATGAGCTGCTGAGATGCCAGCGCCATCCCCATCCTGCTCACCCACAGCTGCAGAGCCTGCGAGGGGACCGGTTTTGGCCCCCCGTCTCCATTCTCCTTTCCTTTGCTGTTTCGCCAGGAGTACCGATGGAGGCTGCCAGGTGTCAGCTCGGAAATCTTTTAACTTTACCTCGTCTCCCCAAATGGACAATGTCTCCGCTCATTAGGTACCCGCCCGGGGGGCAGATGTCATCTCCACTCATGGCTTTTCTCAGCTCATCTTTGCCGAGACTCTTGACGGCTTCAGAGCGCTCAGGTCCCATCACGTCATGCCGGAGGCTGCCGGCTCTGCCTGCCCGGCGGCCATGCCCACCTTGGGGCCCCCACCTTGGGCTCACCACCTCCCCCTCTTGAGGAGTGGGGTTTTGAAGGGTGTTCTGTTAAAAGGCCGGAGAATAACGGGCGCCGGTGGCACATGCGTGGTGCGTGTGCGTGCGTGTGCAGAGCTGGAATCGGTTTTCCTTGCCCAGGCAGCGCCTGGGAGGAGAAGCCATCGCTGAAGCCTGCCCTTTGAGGCTGATGCGTCCCGACAGCTTGTTCACTGGGACATTAAAATCATTGCCTCTGTCTGCGTAAAACACCCAGTAAGGCGGATGACGGGAACGCGGGTCAGGGGAGGATCGTTCTCTCCCCTGCGCGATGAGCACTGAAAACCCCGAGCAGCAGAACAAAGCGGATCCCAGCGGCACGGGGGCTGCTGCACCCTGGCTGGGTGTGAGGGGGGTCCCCTCCAACATGAAGGGGGCCGGCAGCCTTGGGGTCCAGTGCACACGGAGCTGCCTTGCTGAGGTTCCCGTCTAAAAGGTGTTCTATAGCTCAGGGATTTGGTGATACGGTGGGAGGACATCCCCATCCCATCCCGTCCCATCTGGTGCATCCCTCACCAGCTCCACAGCATGTTTTTCCCACAGAGCTGGAGTTTTCCCTGGGGGTGTTATTGCAGCAAAGCAAGAGGACATCTGCGAGCTCTCCATGCTCTCTGCAGACCTCAGACCCCACACAGGTGCCCCGTGGTTGCAAACACAGGGCCAAGCAAGATGCACTATGGGCACAATCAGCCGAGTACTCGCAGGTGAGGGGGAGCTGAAGTCCATCTTGGCTGGCTGAGTTTGCAGGAGACACAGGCTGGGTTTTGGAGCAGGTTTGCTTTTCTTTTCTTTTTAGGGGGTGTTATGTAGTAGGGGATATGGGAGGACCTGCTGGTATTTGGGATGGTTGGACAGGGCAGTGTGCCAGGGTCCTGAGGGGGCTGTGATGCAGAAGCGGGAACGTAGATGCAGAGATGGGGAGACTGGGCAGGGCTGCTGAAAATTTGGTTTTGCTTAAGCAAGCTTTGCTGCAAGGGACCCTTAAAAATGATTCCTGGTGTGATCTGCTGGGTCGAGCCTGGCAGCAGCGCAGCGTGTGAGCTGGGGTACTCTGGACACCCACCGAGGCAGTGCCAGGGGCAGCCCCCGTGCCTCAGTGCCAGTTTGGATGCCCACAGATGTCATCAAGAGCAGCGCTCACCAGCTTGCTCAGCCTGGGTGGAGGCAGAGGAGTTGTCACAGCCTGGTGGGACCGGGCGCAGGACCTGCTTGCATGTGGAAGCACCCGTCAGCTCACCTCCGAGGCTGCGCACGAGCGGGGAGCCACACACAGTTTGCTCCTCACCTTGCATCCTATTGATGCTACGCGGTCAAACCCTCTTCAGAGAATGTTTGGCCACATCTCCATGACTCCTCCTTACCCACTCAAGAAGAAATGTTGTGAAATTTCAAGCCCCCCGGAACAAGGTGGCCAAGCCCTTCAGCATGCGTGGGTGGCGTGAAGCTGAGGGTGCTGCTGCTGAGCCTCTGGGGAGTGTTGTCCTGCGTGGGGTCCCTGCTGCTCAGGGTGCTCGGTGCCTCTCTGTGATGAGTTAAGGGTGCTGAAATGACGTCGTCTACAAAGGTTGATTTTTGTGGGGACTGGCCACATCAGTGCCTTGGAATTCCTTGTATCCTCAGGTGCTTTTATCTGGGAACAATAGGTGTGATTTTGCTGGGATCTGGACACCTCTGCCTCTCTGCTGTTCACAAGTGACTCCCTTAGCATCCTGGATCACCCCTTGTGAACAGTGCTGACCAAATGGGTTAATGGGACCTAGTCCGTGAGAGCTAGCGGGCGAGCTGGCCGTGCAGGGATGGGGCCATGGTCTCCATCTCCACTGCCATGGATCAGGAGATAGAAAGCTTTTGGCGTAATAAGCTTGCTGGTGTCTTTCTCATGGCATCAATGCATGTTTCACTGGGGAGAAACAGCCATGAAAGACAATAACTGACTCTGCTTGTACTGCCAGAGCAAACACAAGCTGCAGGGGCTTGAGCCGTGCTGGAGAGAGGATCTGGGAGACGATGGCGAGGATGATAGTCTACCAGCAGACCAAAAAGTTGCTTGTCCTTAAGCTTGTGATGCTGACTTTTAAGACAGCTCCTGACAGCCTTACACTGGTCACTGATGAGCAAGACCCCGCTGTTGTGTGATGTGGGGACACAGCCAGCTGCCACAGCCAGCATCAATTCGGCTGTGGTGGTGCCGCTGGATGAGGGCACCTGGCAGAAGTCTTCTGGAAACAGCCCCACAGGAAGTGTCGGGGGATGCTTAAAGCAGCCATGGTCAAGAAGTGCTTTGCAGTGCTGAGGTTTCTGCTTGGAGGCAGCTTTTGGATTACTTGAGGTGCACTGGTAGCCATGCTGGAACCGAGATTTGGCCCCAGCACGGCACCAGTCCTATGGGAAGCACAGGCACGTCCATACCTGGAGGTGACCTGCACTGTAATCGCAGAGAACATGAGTTAGGTGACTCGACAAGTGTGTGCGGTTTGACTGAGCTGCTCCTGTGCATCTCAGGGGGGCTGCAAGCCGTAGAAATAGCAGTTTTTGAGGCTGGCTTGCAATTCAATCTGCACCAAGCATTTCGAGGAAGAAGCTGTGCTGAAAGCAGGAGTTTCTGTGCGTGGGTGTGCACGTGGTGCGCAGTGCAAGACCGCGGGGTCATGGTTGGGATCCTACCGTGCAGCTTGTTAGTGCAAGGGCAGAGGGGTTGTAACATAACACGAAGCAGAGCTGCCAGGAGATGGAGCAATATTTGATTAAGAAAACTGCTGACAAATTCTTTAATGACCTGTTTCCTGAATGCTAAGCCTTGTCTCGGGATAAACTCAAACCTGTGACCTGAAAGACAAACAAAAGTTTCTTCCCCTGTGAATTCGCTGCCCTGCGCCTGCGTGGGCAGTGAGGATGCAGGATGCGCCCGTGGCGCTGGGACGGAGGGTCTTGCGCCCGCACCGGAGCTGGGCAGCAGGACGGGGGGTTTCCTTGCAACCCCTTGTCCTTCCACCATCCTGAATCTTTGTCTGAGCCCTCTCCTTCACACATATTTTGATGAAGCTGGTGCCGAAGTCAGGGGTTTTCCTTCTTTTTTCTCGATACCGGAATCGGTGACCAGAAGTTTGTGCTAATCAGTGTAAAAAAATTACCTGGGATTCCTCTACTGGGGGCTGGTTTTACCCACATGCTTCCCTCGGGTTGCCCTCACCGTGGCAGCGGTGCTGGGAGGATGCTCTTGCGGGTTCTCAGGGTGGGGGGGCCTGGCTGGGCACCCCGGGGTGCTGAGATGTCGTGCTGCCTTCCAGGTCCTCCCCTGCCGCCTCCGCTGATGACCCCCAGCCCTCTGCCCCACAGCCTCCCCGACCTGCCCGCGCTGCTCCTCCAACGGTGAGTCACAGTTTGGCTTTTCCATCCTTTCCAGTTGGCAATTTGTCTGGGACCTGTCCTGCTTGCTGGTGACACTAGCTGGGGAGTCAATCTGTACCTTGGAGGACGTGGCTGCCATTCAGAAAGACATATAAGATGTTGTGAGGGGAAAAAACATTAATTCTGAGGACAGCTGGTTGCTGAGAGAGGCTGTGCAGTGTCCATCCTGGGAGGCTTTCAAGCCCCAAAGGGATCAAGCCCTGGGAAACCTGGTTTGGTCTTAGTGCTGACGCTCCTGTGAGCAGCAGGTGGGACTGAGGACTGACCTCAGGGGTCCCATGGGCTCCCCTCCCACCGATGGGCTCCTTCCTGGCATCATCCCCTCCTGCCCAGGTTGCTGGGGATGAGCGTGGTGGCTGCTAAGTCATCAGGAAGAGGAAGGTTTCCCCTGATCACGCACAAGCTGCCCCAGCATGTCAAGAGCAGCACCAAGTCCGAGCGATGAGTGGGGCCCGCAGCTCGCCCGTCCCACTGCCCGAAGAATATTTTGGGTGATGGAGAGGTTTTTCTGCCCTCTGGCACTCATCTTATTAGCGGCTCAGGCTGCTCGATTGATTTTATTGATGGGTAATGCATGCCCCAGTTAACTTATTGGGAGCAGCAGCGAAAATAAAGCAATAAAAATAACCCCGCGCCCATGTCATGGAAACATGCTGGATTATTTCCATTGTGATTTGATTTCTTGATGAAGGAGACCCCCTGGCTCGTGCTCCCCCCGTGGGGGCAGTTCCCGCAGCCAGACTGCTGGTCTGTGGTCACCTGGGGGGTCTTGCTGGAGTGGTGTCCTGGAGACCCCCTCCTCCATAGCCCAGCTCTTCAGATGACTCCCCTTGGTCAGTAGATGCTGGGGTAGGACCTGCCCAAACCTGCTCTGAATGTAGAGAAGAATATAGACAGGGCTTTGCTGCCTGCCCCTCAAACAACCTGGAGGTGATGCCCATGCT
>Ga0181612_169641_pt1 | contig 10177 bp, 5 predicted proteins | sample HoacroProtozoa21_FD_119630 | JGI IMG/M metagenome (GOLD analysis project Ga0181612, IMG submission 119630) | Hoatzin crop microbial communities from Cojedes, Venezuel. Combined Assembly of Gp0051906, Gp0051904, Gp0051908 | reverse complement strand
GTATATGGGCACCCCCAGGGATTATTTAAAAGGTGTTGTGGTTATTATTTATTGTTGCCCAACTGGGGGGGGGGGGGGAACCAACCAAAAATAGATTTTTAACTTTTTGTTCTGGTGAAATGCAAAATAGCAAGTATGCATTTGCCTTAACTACCACTGAGATATGTGGAAACTCCTCATGCCAAAAAAAAAAAAAGAAAAAAACCATGCTGTAAAGTAGTGCGTCTAGCCCTTAAAATGTCATGTTTATCACTGGTATGAGGAGATGAGGAGTCCTCGCCCTGTGACAGTAGAGGACATTTTGGGATCTATTTTTGGAGCTTTTCCCATGTTCTGTTCTCCCACTAAATGTGGAGAAAGAATCATAAAAGTTCAATTAAAAAATGATAAAAATTCCTTACCTATCAATTTTGCTACACGTTTTCGTGAGCCACTGTTGCTCTTGAGCATGTAGGAGGGAAGAAACGTGGAGGAGAGAGAAAAAAAAAAAGTAAAAAGCTTTTTTGTCCATTTGCAGGGGGGAAATCAACATCAAAGAGAAAACAAACTTCTTCAATGATCTGATGGCTTGTCGGTGTCACAAATTACCGAAGATCCAGCATAAGGCAGCCTCTTTGATTTACTATTTTCGTCTTGCAGTGTCTACATCACTAGAAATCAAATCACTAGAAATCAAATTAAAGATGTTTTAATGGCCAAAGGGGGAATCAGACTAGTTCAATTTTGCTTATTAGCTTATCATTTTATGTGAATATAACTTCTCTACATGGATAAGTAAATCTCCTAAAGCCGAGGACATGGTGTGAAAGCAAAGTTTCCTGTGAGCTGCTGGTGTACTTCCTTTCCCACCTGCAAAGTGCAACATACCAGAAGATAACAACAAACCTCCAGTGTCATCTGGAGGCTTGCAGGGCCACCGTAATCTTGAAAACTTGTTAAAACATATCTACGTGTTCAGTGGTGGATAGGAGCGTCTAAAGCTAGAGCTACATTTTTGCGTGTATATGCAAAGGACTCACAAAGAAACTGCTTTGTTCCATTCTTTTCCAGGCAGAAGATGGTCCTTTTTGCCCCCTCACACGTGGGATTTTGCCAGTGGTAGCCTTTTTATATGCCGAACAGGGCTTTGCAATATGCTGTAGAGTATACTGCTATATGAATCATAAATCTTCAAGATTCAAAATCTAGTACGAAGATCAAAGAGAGGAGCTTTCCACTTGTTTGAGGTTAAATGAAGAAATATGGATATGAGAGACAAGCTGGGGACAGAGCCTTAAGTGGCTTAAATTGTTTTAACTCCATGGAAATGAGTAAGGATATGTAATTTACACCAGCTGCAGCCCACCCTTTACATGCACATAGAAGGAAAAGAAACATAAACTTGAATCAAGCTATGCAGATAAGAGGTTAACCTATTGGATTCAACTGAGTTGCAGTGATATGTATTTGTTGAGCATTTTCTCTTATCCAAATGTATTTGTAGCACTCTTCCTTAATTTACAACATCATAAATTTGGCTTTAAATAGATGATAAATCCTGATGATGGTGGGAAAAACAGGAAGAGGAGAAAAACTAGTGAGTGAGATCAAAAGGTTAAAGAAAAAAATCTTTCCTTCTTTTGCTATATCTATATTGTTAGCAAAAATTTTTGTAATCCCTCTATTTGTTTAATCTTTTTCTTCACATGAAGCCCGTCAAACTGCTTAGGAAAGCATAAGACATGAGCTCTATTTTCTGCAGCCAATAAATATTGGCAACAGAGGTATAAAAAAGGAAAGTATAAAGAAACCATAACTGAGGGAGTAAAGTATCTCAGAAGTTGATTCAGTGGCCAAATATGATAGACTTACAGGTCTGCACCAGAGCTGAGCAGATATTGGCTTGCCCATTAGATACTGCAAAAATCACTTGACCTGTTTTTTCTTGTGAAAAAAAAATCTTGGAGTGTAAAATGTCTGGCTCAGCAGCAGCTCAGAGTCAGGACAAGAACAGGTGCTGGTGGACCTTTGATTTAGAAGTTCTGCTGTTTGAGACAATCAAATCTAGCTCATCGGCACATTTCTAGCAGCTGGACAAATGCGTCATATCAAATTAAGGTATTGGCAGCTCTGTACTACCACCCTGAAGTAACACGTGGGTACTACAGGAGGCCTGCAAGATCCTTGCCCCATGGGCAACCACGCACTGGTATTCACAGACCTCCCAGTGCTACACAGTGGGTGTGAAGCAGTGAGAGCCCGCAAGCCGCTTCTCCATCCAGTGATACAGAGCAGTCTGTGGGAGGATGCGCTGCAGCTCAGGGCTTGTGTGCCTGTTGTGCAATGCAAGACGCTAGGGTCTGCTAGGAAGGAGGCTATGCTGCAAGATTGAAAAGTCTTGAGACTTCAGAGGGTGCTGGAAAGTAAATGAAGGGAGAAAGGTGACCCTACTAGCTGCAGCTTAATCTACATAAATCAAAGTCCTTTAATGAGCCGTTCTTGAGGTTTGTGTTCTCTCTTTGTAATACAGCAATGAGCAGAAAGAGGAAAGATCTTTCCCCTGTGTATAAAACCAGCTGCCTCATGGGAACACTGTCTCTTCGACCTGGAACCTGCCAAGAGATCCGAGAAAATGTGAATGTGGCCACAGCTTGGTTGAAAACCTAGCAAAATTTGGGGTATTGGGAAGGACAGAGATCTTGAAACACAGGTGCAATGTGAAAGCACGGGTATTGCATTTTACATGCGTCTGCTCCCTTGGGTATTCAGCTAGCTCATGGGCCACTTTGTGACACACTGGTAACATGGAGATCTTGTAAATAGGTGCTGGGCCATCTTTGGACAGCCTTGTACTGGTCCTGGGCAAAAACTTTCTGGTTTGACCAATGTGACAGCAAAGACCATCAAGGTCTTGTGCCCAGGGTTGTTCCCTGTCACTGTTTTAAGTGACTACTGTGGATATAGCTACAGTGCCTTCAGCTGTATTTCGTTTTAGGCAAGGGGTGTGTTGCCAGACTTCTCAGACTGGGACAGTGCGGAGAAGTCAAGCAAAGAGAACTTGAGAGTGTAACCACTAGGTTTGGTTGGATGCTGAATACTTGCCGTTGAACTTTTGAGCCATATGTTAGTTTTTTGATTCGTGCCTTTTGGTCCAATAGGTGTATTTCTACATATACGGTTATGGAAAGGAGGTCTATAGATAACATTTTAAGTATCAGGAATACATTTTGCAAAAGCTGCATGATCTGAGTAAAGAAAAAAGAATTCCTACCAAAATTTTTCTCTCAGTATTTTTTTCTGGAATTGCTCTGATTTTGGAAAATAGCGTAATTAAGTTAATTCATGAATATAGTCCCCTTAAATCCATCTGGAACTAGAAACCGTCAATAAAAATCTGAATTGATTGCAACTGAGTAAAATGTTAGTATTTTTTCAGTATCCAGTAACAGAAGAAATTGAAAAATGAACATACAGAGCGTAGCAGAAGCTTATGCAAGAGTAGCAATAAGTAGCATTCTAAAGCAACAACAGCCAGCTGCAAAATAACAGAATGTCAAGTGATGCAACAAGTCTTCCTGATCAACTGGGCAGGTTGCTAACTAGATTGTTAATTAGTGCAACCTCACATTTAGGCATCCATTCATGTAAGATTTTTCACAGCATTCTGCACTGCATAATCCTGTTAAAGCTGTGAAAAGCAACAGGTGTTGTGTTTGGGTATGGTTGGCGTACTAATTAGACCTGAGGAAAAAAACATTAAGAAACCTCAGCTGTGAAGTGTTTCAGTCCAAACAAACTCCAGTAATAGGGCTGAAGCTCTGTGTAAGGGTAATTTATCATAATCCGGTTCAAAATCGGTATTGCAGCAGAAATTTTTTTTTTAAAGTCTTCAGGGTCTTTTTTTTTTTCAAACTGAAGAAGCCCATTAACATTTTCTTTGGGGACTGTCTGCCAAAGCCAATGCTATTATACATCATGGCATCCATACTGAAATATTCCGATATCTGAGATGCTCAGCAGTCGATGGATACCATTCGAATAGGCCTCAGTGTCCTGCATGGCTGGCAGAAGAAAGCTTGCTATGAACATTGCTAGCCGTCCAGGAAGGAGCAGAAAAAGGAATGACATAGAAAAGACAGCACTTTTTAAATTTAATTGAAGCTGGCAGGATTTACTTGTGTATAGCATCCTAACATGAGTACTGGAAAAAACTCGCCAAAATACTGAGGGCAGAAGGAGGGTATGTTTGGCCTGATTTTAAATGCTATGGGATAAACAGTGTAGCACACAAAATACAAGAATTGTAAGTGTTGTCAGTGGTTGGTGAGTCATAAAACCTCTGCGGGTGTCACCCACAGAGATAGGAATCTTGCACAAAAAATGAGCATTTAAACAGAGCAGCTTTCAAAAATGGGATAAAAATGAAAGTGCCAGGGGCAGGAATGCAGAAGTAGGGGTACAGTTTAAAAGGATGAAAAGAGAAAGGAACAAAAAAGGCAAAAAGCAAAGGAGAGAACGCCATGGTCGGAGGATCAAGGACAAGAGGGATAATTATAGGGAACAGGAAGTAATTGAGAAAGCGTGCAGAAGAGTACAGACCGCGTTTCAGGCAGTGAAAGGAGGCAATGTCAACAACACAATAAGGAAGTCTTTCAATCAATCCAGAAGAAGAAACTGGGCTTACCTGTGTGAGCTGGAAGGTCTGTGACGGCGTTGTCCAGGGCAGGAGAACGTGAAAGAAGCTGAGATGCTGGAGAAGGAAAGGGATCTTGGCAGAGTGTCTCTTCTATCAGCAAGAAAAGGGGATGGGAGCCCCAGATTCTGTGTCTGTGTTTTGTGTACATTTTCCACCTGAAGTGAACACACACGGGAATGAGGGAGCAGGCAGCTTTTCCTGCTAAGAACTTGAACATCAGGAATCAGGCCAAAAAAAAGAATTAAAAGGCAGGGTAACCCCCCTCCCAGTGCGAATTTTTCTTTTCTTTGTCTGTCTCATGATGCTTGACCTGTAGGATTTGGCAATATCACTGAAGTAATGCAAATCATATAATGTTTCTTAAAACCCTTGGTATCCATCTAATTCACGTTTCATTCAAGTTTGTGCTGACATCTTGCATACTTCCTTTCTGCCTAACAGTGAACATTTTATATTTAAGATGCATTTATGTGTCTATGTACAAAGAAAGGAAATAAACAGTTTCCCATATGCTTTTCAACAAGGTCCACAACATAAAAAGCCGTGAGCAAGAAGCTATACGTTTAATAACAGCTTAATCCTCTCTCTGAAAATGCTTTAGAAGGAGACAAATAGAGATAATTTAACAAATTCTGTCGATGTTCAGGAGCCAGCTAGCTAGAATAAAGCACAGGGAAGAAAGGCTTTGTGAGATCATTGCAATTTTACTCAACACAGATAAAGAAGGGGACCTGAGTCTACCACTCTGCTGCTGTGCACAAGGCTGGGACATGTTGTGGTGGCATTCTGCATTACGTGGCTGAGTGGCACAGAGATATCTTCCAGCTGGCTAGGATGCTGGAAACTGCTTAGGATGACTCTTCGGCTGCACTACTATGATGCGATACAGAGGGACATTGACAGGTTTGAGAGGTGGGCCCACGCGAACCTCGTGAAGTTCAGCAAGGCCAAGTGCAAGGTCCTGCTCATGGGTCGGGACAAGCACAAATATAGGCTGGGCAGAAGCAGTTCAGCATGACCTGGCAATGTACGCTTGCAGTTCAAAAGGCCAGCCGTAATCTGGGCTGCATCACAAGCAGCGTGGCCAGCAAGTCAAGGGAAATGATTCTGCCCCTCTACCCTGTTCTCAGGAGACCCCACCTGGAGTCCTGCTTCTAGCTCTTGAGCCCTCAGCACAGCAAAGGCACAGACCTGTTGGGATGGGTACAGAAGAAGGCCGCAAAAATTATCAGAGGATTAAAGCACCTCCACTATGAGGAAAGGCTGAGAGAGTTGAGGCAGTTCAGCCTGGAAAAGAGAAGGCTCTGGGGACACCATATAGCAGCCTTCCAGTACCTGAAGGGGGACTATAAGAAAGCTGGAGAGGGACGTTTTCTAAGGGCATGCAGTGATAGGATAAGGGGTAATGGCTTTAAACTGAAAGAAGGTAGATTAAGATTAGATATTAGGAAGAGATTTTTTGCTATGAGGGTAGTGAGGCACTGGAACAAATTTCCCAGAGAAGTTGTGAATGCCCCCTCCCTGAAAGTGTTGGAGGCCAGGTTGGATGGATCTTTGAGCAACCTGGTCTTGTGGAAGGTGTCTGCCCCTGGCAGGGTAGTTGGGACTAGATAATCTTTAAGGGACCTTCTAACGCAAACCATTATATGATTCTACGAATCTACGATTCTATGAACACTTCTTGTTTCTGTGTAACACTGAACTCTGTCTTAACTAACACTCCTTGATGAATTATTGTTCCATGCCTTATTTACCAATTCAAAAAAAAGCCAAAAGGCAAAAAAAGCGAAAAGCAAACAAGTAAACAGAAAATCACAGAAACCTCTGATAATTTATTCCACAGATGGAAATAAAGCAACCTGTGTGATAGATTTAGTCTTGTACTCTGTGCACGCTGTGTTTTAATTTGATATGTCACTCTAGGTTTCATTGCCCTTGTACCCATTCTACCTAGCTAGTAAGCACTGATGAAACCACATTACAAAAGGTTGCAAAGAGAAAAGGGGACTTTTTATTATCAGTTAGAAATCTCAGGATTCAGACTAGGTCTATCCTGCAAAGATTTGCGAGAGTGGTTGTGGCAGGGAGAATTGTTAATAAAATAACATCGTACTTGTAATATAGAGCAGCTACTGCTTACAATCTATAACAGCTCCAAGTCCACAACCTTGGTGTAAACCATACTACACATGAACAGTTTTGGAGTCACATACTCTATTAGTTTGTCTTTGATGTATTGATAACTTGTACCTCTTTTGGCTCAGAGACAGGAGCAGCCTCTCTCCACAGGGGCTTAGATGGCATACCTAGACAGTGTAAAACCCAAATAAACTTTGAGTTTCTTTTTCAGCTTCAAATGGGGAGAGAGTTTAGACTACCTTTTAAAGACAGGCATTTAGCTTTTAGACAGATAAATGTAGATAAATTTTATCATTTATGTTCTGGAATAAGAGATATTTATTTTCAGTATGAATGCAGTGTATATGTTTATGGCAAAAATTAAATAAAATAGAACTAAACATATGGGTATGCTGAGATATAACCTGGCATTAACCCTGTAAAGAGAAACAGTTTTGGCACCTCATGTTCAAAGTCTGGATTTAAGTGGGTCAGGTTTTCCTGTTCTATGTTTTTTTCCCCAATATGAGGCCAACAATAGGTTCTATTTTTGTCTATTAGAAAAGTCATCTACATTTTCTTAGAGATACATTTAAAGGTTCAAACTGGTGATGAGAGGATAAACAACACATAATGCTTTTAGGAAGTTGAGGGTTCACAATATGCTTCTGTAAAGTTCAAAAATACAGGATCCAGTCAGAATTTTTCCCTTCTATTCTTGTCTCATTGCATTTTTTTATCCTTCTCTCTTACTTCATAGATATCTCTTCAGCTTTGTGCATAAGTTCTTTGCAACCTGTTAAAAATATTAACCCTTGGGGGGAAAAAAAAAGCTTTTTGTAAAAATTCACTTACTTTCTTATCACTGAGAAACCCAAAATGTGAGTCTGACATTTCGTATCTTACTTTTAGCAGGAAAGGATTCAAACCAATGCTCTTAAAAACATCCTCCCTGCCCCAACACGTCCTCAAAATTTGGGATTCAAACTTACATCTGTCCCTTGCATTAATTTTATAGAAACTCGGTGTCTTTCTTCTGTATGTTTTTCTGGAAATTCTAGAGACCCTTTATCTAGTCATTCTCTGGCTTTAATTGTTGTTAAACTGTTTTCTCAGTGAGATTAAAACAACAGCTGTAGTTATTAAGAAGCTCAAATTATTTTTGACTCAAGTATTTATAGGATTATTTCACATGCTCATTTTATTTCCCAAAGAATATCATACAATGAGTTGAATATGATGCAACAAATGCTTTCCTATAGACTGAAGGAAATACAATGTTTTATCATTCGTTTCACATTCACTCACAATATCATATCATATGCCAAAGGTTTTTAGAAAACTATGGAAACAACCTTGTATGTGTGAGAGGACCTTGTCACATTTCAACTGAATCTTTTCACCTATTCCACAGATAAATTTATTTATATTTTTCTTAGCAGTGACATGTGAGATAATGTTGTATTCCATTGCTCACATGACCTATTGAGATGGTGCTCTCTCAACAAATGAGCTTTCGTCTACTTTTCCTTAGGTGTGTGGAAAACTGGAGAAGGTAAATTTTGCTTCAGTTTCATTTTTTCCTGTGCTCCTGAATAATTATCTTTATTATCTCCTGGAATTCTATTAACATTTCTGTATAGAATTTTGTCATATCAACTTTTCCTTAAAAATATATTGTTCTTTCAATGACAATTCTTCTTGTTTAAATTTAAAAAAAGGACAAAAAAAGAAAAGATTACAGGACAGATTCTGTCTGCTGCTTCATGACCTGGGCTCTCACTGTTCTGTTACTACACAGGTTCAGACTTTAATTCCATTGCTAACCATTCAGCAAACTTTCAGGTGCCTCAGTGATAGTGTCAGAATGAAAAAATCAGTGCTCCTTCAACTGTATTAACTCCAACATGTCATGGAAACACCATTTTCCTAAGCTGTGCTGGTGCTTGTGCTGTGCCTGCAGCTCAGACACAGTAGTTAGCCATTAATGCCTCAAAGGCACTAATATTGAACAATGTTAACTGTCTGTTTTCACTAAGGATTTGCCTTAAGAGGAGTGCTGAGTATTCTTTCTGACATGCTGCACACTTAAATAATAATACCTCCTTGCTCCCAGCTCTGTGTTAGAGGATCCCGTGCCCCTTTTTTACATCTATGCCAAATCCTGACTTAATGGTAACTTTGCTCAATGCTCTAAATCCAAATCTGCTGGAAAAATCGCCTGCTTTTCTTTCCTATGATACTATAAAATCAGTGCCCACAAAAGCACATCACCTAGCAGCAGTATAACCAGAAAATTATTTCAATGCATGGGTGAAATTTTGCCCTGAAGCAAGAAAGAATTATGATTTGAGAATCCACAAAACCAATATAGAGGAATATGGCACATAATGTCATATGCCAGAGAAATTTATGGTTAATTCCAAGATCATCCTGACTGGATATCACTCTAGGAACAAGATAAAAGCCTCAGTGGATGTATGAAAAGGGATAAAATTAAGAATGTATACATTTCTGTTTTATGCAGAGCTGGACATCTTACGCTGGACAGCTCAATGAATGCAAATGTCCGTATGAAGTGTGTTGTTACCTTATTCCCAAAACAGGAAACTCAATCCAAAACTGTCTGAGGATTCTCACCTATCATTCAGTCACAAAAAAATTATTATAGAAAACATAACTCGCATCATAGCATTTCTTTGGTGATTTTCTGTACTCTTAATAGGTACAAAGAATAGATATGGTGATACTAGAAATTTACATAGGAAATGAACATTCTGCCATGGTAAAGACTTCTGAGAATTTCAGCAATACCCCTAAGAAGGTTTACCACAAAAATGCCTGATAGGTCTTGCATGAAATTAACATGTTTCCTCTCCACAGAATAATGACTTCTCAGTCAGAGATGTTTTTATTCCTCCATTTTTCAGGAGTGATAAGATTGAGTTTTCTTTTCTTAGAAATTCCAAGTAACCTATGAAATTTCTGACCAAAGTAGCTTTACCTATATTCCTCCTTAGACACTCTTTAAATCCATCTACTAGCCCTTTTCTGACATGATGCAGAAAGAGTTCTCTTTTCCAGACAGAAGTTTTTCACAGTATGGTCTGAGTAAACCACTTTTTCTGCTAGTCCAGGATAATGTCATTACCTAAAACCAATCCAGTCCAGTTTGAAAGTAAGTCTCACCACTATCTTGCTTCTTCAATAGAGGAAGAAGATATGATAATATAGTGACAATTTAGGGAAGCAGGGAGATTCAAGTAGCTCACCATGCTTTCCCTAGGAATGTTATTGAACTAAGGATAGGATCTATCAGAAGTAAAATTTACCCCCATAAAGGGAAGAAATGAGAATCTTTATATATATTGAAATTTTAAAAGC
>Ga0181612_161033_pt1 | contig 10177 bp, 4 predicted proteins | sample HoacroProtozoa21_FD_119630 | JGI IMG/M metagenome (GOLD analysis project Ga0181612, IMG submission 119630) | Hoatzin crop microbial communities from Cojedes, Venezuel. Combined Assembly of Gp0051906, Gp0051904, Gp0051908 | reverse complement strand
TGGAAAGCTGTACCCCTGTCCATCATGGCTGGCGTGATGCCCGGCTTTTTGGCCACTACAGCTGGTCAGGCAGCAGAAAATAACCGAGCCTCCAAAGGCCGCACGTGAGGCCCCGGGTAGCAGCTTGGGGAGGGACTGGATGATACGAAATCCTGCCTCTCTTCCATAGCTTTTGCCCTTCCCCTTATCAGTTCTCACAGTGGGGGCAGCTGGGTCCTCCAAGCCACCCACACACACTAAAAACAAAGTCTACAGCTGATATTTGCCTCCCTCGTGTCTCCGTGGGGCATATTTCATTCCAAAAAGGAAAGGGGAATGTGCAATGCAACAGTTTAGCAAGAAAAATGACTAGATTGCTGTTAAATGTTTTGATTCATTTTCCAGGAGAGCTCATTCTCTGTAGTTCTTCTAATGAACCTTAGAGATGCTAACAGAAATGTCCGTGGCCTTTTAACAACGTTCGTGTCCCAGCAGACCAGGTGCCTCTTCTGACTTGCAGTATACGACTTTCACTGGCATTTTCAGAGTGTAATTGCTGCTAGCTTTTGGGCCTATAAACGTCACTTGGGTTTTACCTGTCTCAATATTTTCTTTGTTACTTGTGCAAGGCGTTACTGCAAGTTGTTCCTCTGATACACAGCACCACGAATGGGTGTTAGTAATGCTGGATTAAATCTTTCAGCAAATATGAATTGTAAGCTGTCCTGTTCATAAGGAGAAGTCAGCTGTAGTGCTAGTCAGGCTTTCCTCATGGCCATCTCTTAAGATGTATATTTAAAGTAAGTCGGTATCTGTTTCACACGGTTTGGGGAGTTTTCATTCGATACCTTCATGCTGTGTACCATGTAGTAATTCACTTGGACTACATTTGCTTGGAGAGGTCAAACCATCTATTTTTCCCTCTTGTCTTTGAATGATTTGCCAGATGTGACAAGGAGAACCCAAAAGTGTATAACTAGCCTGAAAGAAAAACAGATGATCTATTTCTGGTTTAATCTCTCTTTGTATTATGCTGGAATATTTCAGCTATGACATAACACAGATGAAGAAACCACTTTATTTTTATCTGCAAAGCTTTTATGTCATCCTTAACAATGTCTAGGACAGGTTTCGTCCCTTGGAAGGTACCTTTCACTAGGAAAATAAAGCCATCAGCCTCAAGAGGAGCAGGTGTGTAAAAAAGGATCAGATGAGTAAGTAACCCACATCTTTGGCAATACCACGTCTAAGGAAGGAGAGCAGCAGTAAATCATGACAATGACAAGGAGAATTGCAAAAGCGAATTTGAGTATCTAGTGAGGTTCCGCAAGGCCCTGATCCAACACAAACCTGCAGCACTGCCGCGGAGAGGCAATGCCTCCCTTGTGCTTACCTGGCACGAGAACTAGATCCAAAAGGCCTCTCAATGGGACGGGTCAGTGAATTCATTGAGCTGAAAGACCGCTTTCCTCGTTGGATATTCTTTAGAAGGAACCGTTCCTTGCCCTGCCCTCCCCATTGAGCAGTACATGCACTGGTGCCAACACAAAACATGCAGTGGAAACAAGACCTGCGGCCCCTCCTTTCAGTAGCTGTATGGATTTATCCCAATGTAAACGACTGCAAAAGCCAGTAATTGGCCTGCAGTCTCCTAAATTCCTTCTGTTCTTTGTAAAATTGGATACCAATTGTGTGACAGCAAGAGAACAGGCTGATAGACATACACATATGATTATACATATACACACACCAAATTATATTAATATTAGTGTTATAGACCCTGGCAATCCCACATATCTTAATTTTATAATACTTCATCCTTAGCTCATACCAGTGCTGGATAATAGGGTAACAACCTTCAGCTCAAAATATCCTTTTTCTCCTACTCAGTTTGTGCAACTACTGTAATCTCTGCACACTTAATTTCTGTAATGAATTTTAAGCAATATGAACCTTTTGTGTTCTCTTGCTTTTCATGAGGGTTAGTGCTGGTAAATAAATTACAACTAACAGTGAAGACCTAACTTAAGACCTCAAAATATTACTTTCATGCTCTGCTAGTAGAAATGGTTCTGAAACCAAGAGCTAACCTCAGCCTTGCTCATGGGACCTGCTTCTATCGGTCAGTAACCACACTCATAGCACAGCTGTGTAACTAGAGAGACCCGACATAGTATGCATCACCAGCTGGGGAGGTATACTGCCTCAGGTCGCAGAAGAAGTGTCAGCATGTCATTCTGGTCAGACAAACAAGCATGCCAAGGAAGTGGTCAGACAATCAAGCATGTCTGTGTGGTGCAGGAGCAGCGCTGCATCACCAGCCCATGCAGCTTCTCAGCCAAGGCTCTCCACAGGCAGGAATTCTGACATCTAAAGTCAGCTTTTGCTTGTCTCCTACCAGTTGAAGAAATCTAGATTGCTTATCTTGGCAGCTCTATTCTCAATATTTTGATACATTTTGTATCATCCATAAATTTTATTCTCACTGCTTTTATATTTACTTTTCCAGCTATTTATAAAGCAGTACTTAATAGCTCTGACCTGTAACTGATCTTGGCAAAATCCCATTTGAAATACTTCTATTCAATGATAAATCTTCCATGACTCCACTTTGATATACACCAGCTACCAAGTGCCTAAATCCATTTAATTTGCACTTAATCAGTATCAGACACTGTTGACTTCTAATCACAGTAACATGCAGTTCAGTGCTTTATGAAAGGCAGTTTCTCTGGTATGTAAACAATTGCTTTAATGAACCAAACATCAGAGGAATGAAACCAGACCCACATGCATAAAAACAGGTTGACTTATATTCCCATCTTTTAAATTTTAAGTAATTGATTCCCATATCAGCATTCTGATTTTCCCCCCTCTGTCTGCGACTGACATCAGCCTGGTTGGTCTACTAGTTTCAGTCACTCCACCTGCCATTTCCAGCTACTCGTATGGCCTTAGCACGCACCCTCCTGCCTGGAGCCTCCTAACTGTCAGACAGATAACTCAGGTTTTCTGGCTGAATCATATGATATTAACATATCCATCTGGTTACATTAAAAGGTGCAGGCTTTTCTAATTTTTTCACAACATCCTTCCCTGAATATTTATAGCTGTTTCATTAATTCAAGTAGCATCATGGAAGGCAGAAAATATTGTAACTTTAGCACACACAAAGATTCCAATGTAGCATGACTATTCAAAATCCTGGACAGAGAAAGCTTTTACTGAAGACCCAGAAGAGCCCAGTATTTGCAGTTTTAGAAAGCATGGTGCTTGGATAATTCTCCTTGGATAATTCTCCTTCTGCAACATCAGCACTGACATGGGACACTTCTGATTTTATAGACCTAAGAGCTCTTGTCTGAACACTCTTCAGGTTTCTTACCCATAAAGTGTCTTGTTGCTTTCTTGTTATAATCTCTGCCTCTCCTTCTGAAACATTGGCTAGTTAGTATGAATGCAATGCTTAGAAGTTGTGCTAACAGTCTGAAGATTGGATAGACAAGGGAACTGTTATGAAGAAATAGTAAGAATGAAAACCAAATAGTGAAGACATCCATACTGCCCGGTTCCCTACAACAAAACACAAAACCAGTACTGCCATCCCATCAAGTATCTTTCAGGAGAGGAAAGAAACAGTGCAGGCATGTCTCAAAGAGATGGGCAGAGGAAAAGATCCATAATTAATACAGAGATGCAGAAAAAGATCAATTTCTATAACAAAAATACTGTGTTTCATAGTATTTTTTTGGGGAAAATGCCATTTCTGAATTACCCAGTTGCTGCATCCAGCAGCTGTAGCTTCAGATGAGTAGGAGATTCTTTTTCTGTTTCTTAATGCTGACCTGAAGTTTTCTGTCTTTTTATAATGAGTTGTTCTGACAACAACAACCCTGAGTAACGGGGTTACTCAGGGGACTAGGACACCTGGGAGAATGTGTAACAAGTAGTCTTACCTGGTTTTCACAAACAGCCTCATTCAACTTCAGAACGGATGGAACAGAAATCCTGCAAATATATGATGTGCAACCAATGACAACAAAACTAAATCTTTTTGCTAAGTTGTCATTGCCATAACCACCAAAGTTCCATTGAGTAAAAAGTCTAAGTTCCAGCTTAACATGCTGGAGGGCACAAGCAAAGAAAAAGAAGCTCTTGTAGTGACAGACAGAAAATTAATTTCTCCCATCTGTAGGTATGCAACTCCACAGCAGGGACAAAAACCAATTCAGGATGTTAGCACCTCATTTTCAGCTGTCATTTAAAAACAACTAGTCCATTTACTCTACCTGACCTCCAGTTCTGTCAGATGTATTCAGCTGGCTTTGGAATGATCCACTGAACATTTTTCTTTAAGGGCACTGGAAGCCCGAGAAGAAAAAGTTCGTAACATCTGAGAAAAGTTTCTGTCATTTGGTTTTCACAGAAGAGTGATGCAATGATTAGAATTTAGCAGCATAATGTTTAGCCACATATACAATCTGGCTGTAGCATTTTGAATTAACTGCAATCTCTTCAAAATCTGGTATTTTCAATTAACTGGAGCTTATTCACATCTGGCAAGCCAGCAAACAGAGAGCGAGAGTGTGACAGCAGCTTAGCGGAAGCCTGCCATGAATACACGTTTGGACAGCCTGGGAGAGCATCAGTGTCACTCTGGGAGTGTTCCTGGCATGGTAAAAGAAAAACATTAAAGACACTACTGATTTAAAACTACCTCCAAGAGCGCAATCTGTAGTGACAGGAAATGGAAAAATTGTCCTCAAAGGGACCGCGAATAAAGACCTAGTCCAGCATGATACTGTGTTCCACACATAAAGCTTATGTTTTGTCACAAAACTCACTAGAGCAAAATACTGTGCAGGTTTTGGCCCAAATTCATAAACAATTCTTCAGGGCAGCTCAGAAACTGCAGGAACCAAATCAAGTTTGGAAGGGACAGCTCAGAAAGGGAGTCTTGTCATCTGCATGGTACATCTAACATTTTAAAAGGCTACTGTAACCTAGATATCAGCATTTAAAAAACAACAAAAGACTAATAAGGTCTGAAGATGGAAGCCTGAAGAGCTATGAGAAGGAAAAAAGGTCGACCAGAATAACTATCATAGAGCTGAGACTACTCCAAACATGCCAAAATAATATTCACGGTAACCCAGCAGTGCCTCTTCAAAGTTGACATCGCCTCAGTGTGACTGAGGGAATCAAAAGCTGTCAATAGAGACAGGGGAAGAAAAAGGACACAACTTTGATCCCAGGATAGGCTGAGACTGTTATAGTCCATGAAATTATTATGCATAATTGCCATGCATAAAGCACAAATGCAGATTCTCATGGAGTATGTTATTGAGGCTTAATTGCAAGAATTAATTGACATAGGCTTTTGCAGTAGGAAAATCTATTTATAGGATGTGTTCTTGTAAACCATGGAAACAGTCCCTTAATCTCCTTTACCAGTTTTCAAGCTGGACAATCTAGCTGCTAAATTGTATTTTAAGGAAACATTTTACATATTCAGGGACAATATACAGAGTAGATTTCTTCTCACAATCTGAATTCTATTGCTACACAGAGCCTTATAAAAGCACTTCAGTATAATATATCATTCTGATTACTCTTTAGTGTTTGAATATTGCTCCACAAAAATTAAATTCATATAGAGAGAGGGAGGCATTGGTTACACTCCATCTTAACTTGGCTGTACACTTTAGGGGTCTTTTGCTTCACCCTAGGCCAGCCAGAGATTAAGTCCTTGACAAAGTTAGAGGAGACCCACTACATGAAATTACGTTTTCTTCAGTGAACTCTTCCAGCCTCTGGAGATCATGACAGGGGCACAAAGGAGCTATAGAAAGGCTGAATTTTTGATCTGCTGCTGCTTGCTGAGTCATACAATCTATTCCCATAGAAACTAAACAATATTTATGCACAACCAATTCCTGTAGTCCTGTTAGGGTTTGGAGGCATCAAAATGGACAGCATCAACCAAGAATCTAGGGAGGAAAACTGATTTTCATGTATGTTTCTTTGTGACTTAGGTACTTATTTTTATAGCTCATGGGACAAACTGCAGGTCTGGGGTGTTTGTGGATAAGTCGTTCGTTGGTTTGCCAAATTTAAAACCAGTCTTTAACTCTCCTGGGTTTCCCATGTGTCCAAAAGATCATTCCAAGCAGCATTTGGCACAGGGGGCCCTTATGGGGGTAACCACATCAAAAAATACTGAGGAAGAAAAAGGGCATATGATACAAGATGCTAGTGGCGGAGGAGGAAGTGTGTATTTGGGATACAGACAGCCTGGAAAAGCCAAGGAGATCATTGTTACCTCCTGCTGATGGTCAGTCTGCGCCATTGACTGGGGCAAGTGCAGTCGCAGTCTGAGTGGCAGAGAGAAGGAGAAGGGTGTCTGCACTGCTGTGTCAAGGGACATAGGAGCCTGGACCACATCTTGTGTATATTTCCACCTGGAAAATCCCAGGCAGCCAAGCAGGGTACAGGAACTAGAAAAACTACAGACATGGCTGACTGCTGAATAGCATAAGTAACCAGCTTACTTGTTTAACAAAATAAGTCTGGACAAAGCTGGACAAAGCACATGTGCTGAGCAGCCAATACGCAAATTTCTGCATTACTTAGATCTCTTGAGTAAATGGTCAAACTTCCCTTGGGTAGTTAACAATATCTCCAGTAATAAAAGAAGCAGAGGACACAAGAGCAAATACTAAAAGAAAGACAAAAGCCTGTGGTTCCCACGAGTAAATCTACATCTATGATCACAACATCTTTTCTTGACATCCTGAAGCAAAAGAAGGAAACCAGAAGTTACCAAGAGCAAATGGTACAATAGATATGCTCTTCAACAGCATTGCTCTTGCAGTTTCCAGTGGGGAGATGTTATAGCTTGGATTAAAAAAACCCTCTTTCTCACAGTACAAATAATACAGAACTCTGGATCACTGTGCAAAGAAAGCCAAGTATATTCTGCTCTGACTCATGTTAAGTCATTTTTTTTCTAGTCAAATTAACTGGCAGCAAAGTCATAGTTTACTCATCAGTTCAGGTGGTCTTTTAAAGTATCATCTGATGCTATGTTTTACCTGGTATCCACCTAAACGAAATGCAGATCTGAACTCCCTGAACTTTTTAAGGAAGCTTGTATACGAATCTAATAGTGCTATGCAATGCCATTTCTTCCTCCCCAGTGGGCAGTTTTGGAGGTGGGTTCTTTTCAGTGTTTGGACATTTTAACATGGAATCACAGAGGAAGTATTGCCTGAACATGGCATTGTACTACATCTTCAGACAATGAAAACATTATGAAAACTTTACAGGTGTCATTCCCATCAGAAAATGTTTTCCACAGAGATCGTTGCTGTTTTCCTACTCCAAAGTCGAACCACTGTTCTTTAACAAAAAATAAATATAAATGTTGTTGCCAAACAGGTCATGAAAAAGAATGAAGTACAGCCATGTTACACATATAAGACTCCAAAGTAAAAAGCTACCAAAATCTTTAAATTTTTCTTAGTTTTCCCAACACTGTACTTAGAAAAATATACCACCACCACAAAGTTCAGAGAAAATCAATTCATCTGGGGAGAACTTTTGAGATCACAAAGGTCAGAGATACTACAACAAATAGAGATACATAAACTGGTATAAACAGTACATTAAAATTATTGTATTATCAATTTTATACCAGCATGATCAATTTTAGAGAATTTTAATCAGTGTAACTGAAGTACATGTTGATAAGGTGCAACAAAATATAAACCAAAATACTGCCCAGGCTATCTGAACATATCTCTGTCTCATCCGTTCCATACCCTGAACTCACTTACATTCCTGTATGCATCAGCAGACTTGATGTAGGACTAAAAGATTCAGACCAAATTGACACACAGCAGGTCCTTTGACTTTAGGTTACGCTCTGACATGTACCTTCGTACTCGCAGAACTGCATTTCAAGAGTGTGCAGTCATTCACCTTTAAGCCTTTAAGCCTATCCTCAGCCATACTAGTTGCATACAGTCCTTTTGACCCTTTCATAAGTAAGCTCCACAGGTACAGCCCAGAAACCTATTGTGTGCTAGTTTAACACATTATTTTCGTTGCTGGCTCTGAAGCAATCATTTGAAGAGAATCGAAATATGCAAGTGCTAAAAAATACAAACAGTGGTAGCAGTGGGACCTCTTTTAAAACACTGCTGCTTCTATGTTTACTGGGGACCCTCAGTTCCTGACAGTGGCTACTGTTCCTCAGCATGCGCAATGATGAATGTAGGATTTACAACGTTAATAAAAGTCCCGGATGTCTTCCATAGACATTTGAGTCAAGATATTGTTTTCTTTAGTTTACCCACTTTTTTCCTCTATTAATTTAACATGGGAACTGTGCCTTTCGTTAAAATATAACTTTAAGCATTTTCAGCAGCTCTCAATATAGGCTTGTTTGGGGTAGTGTGCATAGATTTGACATAACTCATTAGTGTTTTTAAGCAGACCCTATAGGTATTCTTTTCTTGCCAAGTAAGTAAATCTGAAACACCTGTAAAATGAGACAGCAATACCAGAGATATATTATTTAAATTGAAATATGAAAGCACACCTTTCCCAAATAATGTTAACAAACTTCATTCGCTCGGAAAAAAAAGCCCTCCATATACAATCAAGCTTTTCCACTGTTACACCATCTTGAGAAAATGGAGATATCTCATTAGACATTTCAAAATAATACAAAGCAATGACTCACTTCAGTTTTATGTAAAGGTTCACAGCACTCTGTCTTCCTTACTGAATTCAATGTTAACCTATTGGAGACGCACACATGTTATCAAAGCACAATGGTTTAGTGCAGTGAAGTTAGTTGTCTCTGTACTTTCTGTCCATAACACAAGAACTCCCAAGAAAATGACTGTCGGCAATCTATGGTATGATGCAACATATTAAAAAACTTCTGAAGTCTAAACTGTACTTCCCGATGCAGTATTGATACTTTCAGGAAGGAGATGAATTAAATTGATTAATGGAGAGGAATCTCATCATAACATTCCCTATACTGTGCCCGCTAGACATGAGACAGACAAGTTTATTGTGTCATTTATGCACAAATGTATGTTGCATTCTTTTTTTTTAAAAGGATAAATACCTATAAATAGATAAATTGTATCTATAGTTTCATAATATTTTGCCTTCTTTATCCACATGTGGAAGAGAAATTATGAGACAAAATTTGTCAAACACGACAGGGAATCTGATTCAGATGTGGGGCATAAAAAAAAGTTGCCAACCATTACCAACATTTGAGCTTTTTAGCCTATTTCTACCAAAGGGAATGTAGCAGAAGATGAGGGCAAAGTGGTTGAATTCATTCACTTAATGTCAGCAGACATACTGACTCCAAGCCAAGGAAGGCTGAGCGACAGACATCGCATGTCAGGAAGATTGCGATTTTCTCATATGTCTCAAGAACACAGACAAACTGCAAATTGGCAAGAACTTGAGGATATGTGTACTGCTCTGAAAATGAAGACGATAAAAGGACTAACCATTGCCAGTGTTGTTAAATACAGGTACCAGGAGATATGGGCAAAAAATAGTTAACCCCTTTCCCAACCCCACTATTATGTACTGGATTTCTTCAAGACTTTCTCCGCCACAGTTCATGAAGATGAATGCAGACAGCATAGAATCAGAAAAAACCTCTTCTTACATCCCTGCTGACTGCAGAATGGTAGAGGTGGGCACATTTAGAAAGTTGGAAGAGAGACACTGACACCATTACCACCATCTGGATGCCAACATTGCCCACAATGTGTAGCTGGATTGTGGCACCTCCCATAAGACCTGCATGCTAAAAGTAAGCAATTTTGTAAAGAGTAAAGCCTGCACAGACAATGATCTATTAGTCATATTATAAAAATTTCAAGTGTCCTCCTAAGCAGTTCGAAACAGAAGTCACAAATAAATAAACACCTGAGAACGTGATGAGTAATCAAGTGCTAACACAGAAGGGCTTTCCCCCAGTCCAAGATTATTAAATACTGTGTGTCATGTTGTAATAGTACCACAGTACAGAGTTTTAGAATTATACTTCCTTAATTATTATTTCTATGGTGAGAGGTCTGCTAATTCCTGTTGACCATAATGGGCTTTATTGCTTTAGTAGATTGAACTGGGTAAGAGTTTACTAAACAAATTC
>Ga0181612_141844_pt1 | contig 10177 bp, 11 predicted proteins | sample HoacroProtozoa21_FD_119630 | JGI IMG/M metagenome (GOLD analysis project Ga0181612, IMG submission 119630) | Hoatzin crop microbial communities from Cojedes, Venezuel. Combined Assembly of Gp0051906, Gp0051904, Gp0051908 | reverse complement strand
GTGGCTGGCTGAGTTTAACCTTGCGGCGTGCCCATTTCCTTCGGGGGGGGGCCCTCTCCTGGTGGAAGGTTTTTTTATAATTTTTTTTTGCAGTTTTTTTTTTTTTTTTTTTTTTTTTTTTTTTTTTACAGGAAAGTTGATCAATATTTATCATTTTAAAAATTCCTGCTTGGCAGCCTGGAAGGGGGGAGAGGAGGGGAGGAGGAAGGGAGCCCAGCAGAGCCGTACCAAGAGATTTCTTACGACATAACTGAAATATATTTTTTTAAAAAGGGTTTCAAGTACCTCATCCTCAGTGAGGATGAAAATAGACATATTTTCATTGCTGGGTGAAAATAGACATAATATTATTAAAGAAGTAGATAATATTTACACAGGCGCTATATAAAACCTTACGACGCTATTAGCGTGACTCCAGAATAATTTAAATATATATCAGTGCCATAATGCAACGCCGTGAATAGTTCAGCTCACGGGCGCAGGCGCGTGCCCGCGGTGATGCACAGTCAAGTTTGCAATTATGCCAGTGTGGTAGTGAAATTAGTGCTCGAAAAATTAGATTAATTTGATTTTTTTTTTGAGGGAGTGATGGAATTAAAATCTGCTGTAAGGCTCGTGGTGATCCAGGTCCGGGATTTGTGCCCGCTTCTTCGGGTGCTGTTCCTGCTCAGGGGTTCAGAGCTTCCCCCCACGGCGTGGTCTCCATGCTGGTGGCTGGGGTGGTCCCCACAGCACAGCGCCCCGTGGCGCAGCTGCCCACGGGGCCACGCGGGCTCCGGGTGGGTGGGGGGTGGTGGGAATGGCGCCTTTCCCGGGCATTGGTGTTGGGCGTTGAGCCGCCGGCGGTCTGGGCTCGAGCATCACCTCGGCCATCACCGGGATGTCGGACGCGGCGTGGAGCAGGCGCTGCCCGCGCAGGGGACCGCGGGGTGGCCCACCCACGTAGTGGCTGTGGGACTGCGTGCATGCGTGGAGCGTGTTGCACGTGGACTCGGACGATCTTGGAGGTCTTTCCCAACCTTGACGATTCTGCGAAGGGTTTGCTGGATCCCACCTTAACCCTCACGCCCTGACCTGGCGTTTCACAGGGCGCTGCGGGTTGCTCAGGCTCGCGCTCGGCTCCACGAAGCGGTTCTCTGTGTGTGAGTCGTGCTGGGGGCTGTGAAACGGGCAGGGTCGGTCGCGCGGCCGTGGGGAGCTGCCCGTCGGCGCGACTCTTGCCGGGGGAGCCGCTTGCGGGATCCGGCCCTGTTGGAGCATCGCATGCCGAGCAGGGACAGAACGGGGAGGGCGAGGGGCAGAGGCGCCTGGGCAGGGGCTGCGGGCGCGGCTGGAGGTGGCGGCTGCTTTTCGATGGAGGGCACAAGTAAATGGCACCGGGAGATATTTATTTCTTGTAATCTCAGAATTTCTGAGCAGTTAGAACTCTAGCGTTACGTATATTTAGAATTTCTCATTTGTGGATTCAGTTTTGGCCATACCGCATTTTCTGGGGAAGAAGTTTCTAATTTTTAAAGGTCTTTTATAGATTAATTGCTAGTCATCTGCCTCCTTTTTGCTTTTGTTTGGTTCCTTGAATGTCTCTTGATTATTTTGTACTATGCGATGCCAATTTAGTGGTTAACTAGTATGCAAACTACATCTGGACGTGTTGACTTTGCATTAACAATCATTGATTTGTCTGGAGCAAGGGAATAGGAATGAATGATGCTGTTTACCGTGGATGGTGTATGAAAAATAACCGTCCGCGATGCGCCTTTCATCAGCGGCACGCGGCTCCGGTGCGACTTATCACAGCGGCTCTGCCTCGTCGGCGTTCGTGCGAGAGCTGAATTTTTAAGCCATGGCACCAGGAGCGGGAAGGGGGAGCGGGGAAGGCAGCGGCGGGTGGTGTGCGGCGAAGGGGTGGGCTGCGTGGGGGAGGCACGGCGCGTGGGTCCTGGTTACCTTGGTTAGCTCCAGTGACGGTGGGAGTGGGGTGGAGCTGTAGCAGAAAGGGAGTGGAAAGAAATAAATAGATATAAGATCTAATATATAGCATATAGACTATAACATGTAATTTAGCACATATATATAGAGAGAGAGCTTTCCACTTGGGGATATAATCAAGAGGACACAAAATTTAATGGTCATAAATGGTAAGGAGGAGCTGGGGGGCTGCAGCGGCAGTCAGCTCTCGGTAGAGCCTGTGGTCGGTGCTGGCTGGAGCAGGGTTTGGTGCCTCCCGTCCTCGCCTCGTCTCAGGGAAGCTGAGATGCACCCATGGTTGTTCCATGTTCGGTTGGGACACAGGAGGCTTTGCTGCACGCTTGTGTCTTCTTTGGAAGAAGAGAAGGGCTGGAGGAGATGCCCTTCCTGTGGAGCAGGTCCCTTCCCAAGATGTGTGCATGCTGGAGACATCAAAGCTGCCCTGCCCCATTCCTTGGACAGGGTCTTTGTAAAGGCAGGGTTGCTTTCCCTTGGTTGACGTTGGGTATTTAGACATTGAATCTCTCCTCCCGTGGTCCTGGGCCTTGTTTGCTGTCTCCTGTCGAGCGTGGTCGTTGCCGCTGGTGGGGCTGCGGTGGTGGGGGAGGTTGAGCATGGGCGTTGGTCTTGCTTCTGGGCTGGGGTCAGCCTGGGCTCTGCCCACAAGAAGTTGCTTTGCTGGACACCGAAGTGTGCGTGTGCTGGGCGGATACCAAACCGATGGACGTGGGTGATCGATCCCCTGTGACGCGGGTTTCGTGCACGGACGCTGTTAGGCGTGTAAACGCTCGTGGAGGTGCCGGGCAAGCTGCGTGGTGGCTTTTCTGAGTTACTTGGGTTTTACTTATTGGAGTGTGTCTGTCTGTTGCGCCCAAAATAAGCCAAGTAAGACGTGGCAGAGAAAGGAGGTTAAGTAGAAAAAGTCCTCCTCCGCACTCTGTGGAAGTGCAGCCGCAAAAAAGTTCCGTGTTCAGAGAGGTGTCTTTGGGCAGGGTGCAGCCGTGAGGGGGCGTGTTGGGTAGAAGTGATGTTAGCAGATGAGACTCTGTACCCCTGTTTAAACCTCCTCTGTACCCGTACAGAAGAGGTTTTGCGCTCTACGTTTTTTAGGTGTTTTTGGCAATTGACTGGCAGCTGAGGGTCGTTGGCTGGTCTGTGGGTGCTGGTGCCAGCCCGCTGGAAGCCTTTGCTCCGTCCGGGATGCTGTGTTGGGTGGCTCGGGGAGCGGAGGCTGTGGGGTGCCTGGGGTGGGTTGTGCCTCCCATGGGAAGGTCGGATGAGCTGAACCCCTGTATTTGTGCCTCTGCGGATGTGGATGGGCCCAGGTGACGCCTGGACAAGGTCAGGACAGAGTTTGAGGCTCCTACCAGATGATGTGACTTGTGGTTGATGGAGTTGTGCTGCCTGTAGAGAAGCTGGAGGCCACGTTGCCCATTTGGGGTGAAATTGGGATGGCCGTGTGTGAAGCTTTCCACTGGTGGGACTGATGTCACCGTGCCAATTCCTCTGCTAGGGTAGCTCTTCTCGGGAGTATTTCTCTCACCTGTATTGCCAGGGCACTCTTCGGTGCGTGCTTAGAAAAGCATAGCTGGTCTGCTGTACCTGCAGAGATTTAATTGTACAAGCAAGGCCTTCCTTGCTCGTCATTTACAGTACTTCGTTTTTTTGCATCTCTTTTTGGATCTGTGTTTGCCTGGTGTAATGTGACAAATAAGGCTGGAAACAGAAAAGCAGCGACTGTAGACGTTGCCCGTGCCGATAAAGGGCTGACGCAGGGACACACGGATGTCGGCTGGAGGCTGTCGAAGCCGTCGAGGAGTCGCTGTAGATTTGAGGGATCGATATGTGCGTGTGCGTGTTCGTGAAGATGGACATGCCCAGGAGACTCGTTGGTGGAGAGCAGTTCTCCAGTGAGCCTGGGGTGCTGCTGGGGCTGCTGGGTCCGCACCGGCAAGGGGCTGGGCAGCGCTGGGGTCGGATTGTCCGGGAGCTCAGTGAGCCGTCGGTATCCTCTGGGCTGTTTGAGAAATGGGGGACGTTATCACGCGGGGTTCAGTATCTCAGCGACTGGTAGAAGTGAGAACGGCCGCGTTTGTCAGCCCGTTCCGTCGGCGGTGAGCTGAGCAAGGCTCTCGCTCGGCGGCTGCCATGGGTCAGGCGTGGGCACGTCCCGGGGCTGGCGTCCTGGTGGCACCGCCGTCTTCCCAGGGTCCTCAGGTTTTAATACTTGTTGTGATTTCCTTTTGCTAGATACACGCAGGCAGCAAGTCATTTTCTGAAAGTTAATGTTTTTTTACTCCGTGTGGGTGTAGGTATCCTTTCCTGCCCGAAAATAGCAGCAGAAGTGAGTTTTCAGAAGGAGCTGGGTGTGCTTGCGTGGAAGGCCCGTCATTTCGGTTCTGCTTCCAGTATGTTGAGAACAATTTTAGTACAAGTATTTAATTGCTTTAGACCTATTTTTAGAAGCATTAAACCTCAGTTTTCCTCTGCAACCGAAGCCAACAGCTCTGCTGGTGTAGGAGAGCCGGGAGAGGAACCTGGAGGAAAACCCGGAGTGCTGTGGATTGACCCTGTTGGGAGCAGAGCGTGGTCATGGTCCTCGGCCAGTGCTCAGGGCCCCGCAGAGCCCGTGGCATGCACGCTTGAAGTCAGGTTGTCCGTATTTTGGTGAGGGTTTTTTATTTATTACTATTTTAATTACTTGTCTGCGCGAGAAGAGAGTAAACCCCAATTTCAGCAGATCTTGACAATCTCTTGTGTGGAGCCTGCAGACTGGGCGTAGTTTGGAGGCTGAGCTCGGAGCATCCCGGAGAACAGCGTGCAGATGACCCCGGCAGCTTCATAGCTTGAAACCCAAGAAGAGCTCCTGCTTTCTGGGTGTAAATCTGTCACTTGAGGCCTGATGCTCTTTAGTCTGCGGGCTGCAGATCCTGAGCTTTTACCGGCATTGGTGATATTTGTAGTTTTGAGGGTGGGAAGGGAGGGTTGTACGGATACAGAATAATTATTTGTTGGAAACAAAATGCCTTTCTGAATTCCTCTCTGCGGTTTTGAAACCTGTGTAGGGAGGCATAGCTGGACTTGGATGGGGCTGGTGTCAGAGGGGATCTGAAAATCCTGCTGGGAATCGGCGGGATTTCTCTTTGCGATCGGGTGCTGCTGTCGACGGGAGCCCACGTCGGGCTCTCGAGATGCGCAGGTGCTTCCTGGGGATGGCGATGGCAGGGACGGGTTGGGACCTGCCGGTCGGTGGCCCCAGGGCTGCCGGGATGGGTGCTTGGCAGTGGGCGCGAGCCGGTGGGATCGCTGTGGGCTGGCAGGGCTGGACATGGACTTTGCCAGTGAAGAGATTGATAATTGAACAGCGGGCAGACCGTCCCTGGGTGTGTTCTGGCTCTGTCGCGTTTAGACTGCTTGGGGCATGTGGCTTTGGCTATCTGGGTATGGTTAATACCGCCGAGGCATACTACGTTCTACCTCTGAGGGAGGGATATTTTTACCTTCTTATCTGTCATGATTTGAGAGGCCTATAAATTGGGCTGACTGGTGATAACAGCAGTTAGAATTAGCGTTTTTCCTTAATCGGGTTTGTTAGGACCCTGCCAGACAGACAGCGTTGGAGGGGGACCTCGCTCTGCCGCGAGCCGGCGAGAAGTAAAACGTGCAGATGCATCCCAATAAATTGCATTAGGTGGAGGCAAAATACATCTGGAGCAAGTTGGCAAGGTCCAGGTTGTATCGCGCGTGGTCTGAGAGCAGCGATCAATTCCCGCTCCTGGAAGCGGCTCGCAGACGTCGGAGGGATGTAGGCAGGAGTCCGCTGGAGCATCCTCGGTGGAGGCAGCCGTGCCATTCATAAAGGAGACAAAACCACCCCAAAATCGAGAAGAAAAAGAGGCCCTTTTCCTCAAACCTTGCATGTATTTATCTATTTATTTATTTATTTGTTATGCTGTGATCTTAATTGGTTTAGCTGCTAAAAAGCAGATTCGCTGAGGATGCTCCATTTGCTTTTGGTTTCAGATAACGCAAGGAGATAGTGGTCCCACGCCGTGGATGGTTGTTTGCCTTAGTCCTAAATGTTTGTGCTTTCCTCCTTTCACGGAGAGCTCTTCGGCCTTCCTGCTCCGGCATAAGCGGTGTTTGTGACTGTAGTTCATTAAGTGATATTTAAAATGTATAAAATGAAATGTTCCTGTCTACTTTAAGCAGAAATATGTCTCCGTTTTACAAATTAACCTAATTAAATATATATGTAGAAATTTATGATATTCAGCTCCTAGCATAAGGTACGCAATTAGCATCCATGGAGTCAGGAAGGAATTTTCCATTTGTATCTTGACTTGCCCTCATAGGATGTGTGGCTTGTTTTTTGTGTTTTTTAATCCTCAATGCTTTAATATTTGTTCTGCTTAGGAATTCACTTTAGGACCAGTCCGGCAGAGATTTGGGCTTGTGGTTACGTTTCCCCACAGGTAGCTCGGACTGGAGGCCGTGACACGGAGCCTGACTGCTGTACCTTCGCCTACCCCCTTGCCTCTGCGGGACGGCAGGATTTCGTCCTGTAAAGAGACTGTTATCATGAGTGAGATAGCATTCTGGAGGAAAAATGGCATTAGAATATTTACATTTCTCAAACCTCTTCCTTCCTCCCACCCAAAAATAGCAAAAAAAAAATTATCTGTCTCCTCTGGATTTGTGTAATTTGCAAGTGTTCGGCCAACATTGTTCCAAAACATTGTCCTCTGCCTTAACTCTCTCTGTGGCACGAGAGCTCCGACGCAATAAATGCGGGGAACATGTTCCCCTAAAACGTGCTTTCATTTAGAAATATTCTGCCATCAAGAAGAATACATTTTAGTTTCTTCTCTGCCAGGGTGTAGGGTTTTTTTTGTAATATTTAAAGTTTGATCGCATTATAATAGTTTGTTAAATAAGTAATCATTTGGTCTATTTTGCGTATCAGTAATTGACTCCAATTTATTCACAAAATGCCTTTTTCCCCCCAGAAACATTCCCCCTGTTCCATCCCAGAAGGTACTCTTTCTTAGCAAAACCAACAAAGTAAACGATGTTCCCAGCTCAGCTATTTTAATGATCCCACAAGCCCAAAAAAAGCAGTAGGAAATTTTTCAAAAGCAAACTGCAGAAACATTTTTTTGAAGACATCACTCTTAAACTTTTTGCCCAGTTATTTTTGTTAGATTTTTCCGAGCAGACATCGCAGCGAGCTGTAAACTCGAGAAGTTGGGGCTTGTTCTTTCTCTCTGGGGATAGCTCAGGGGTTTCAGATGCGACCCAAAGCTGACTCAAAGAGCATCCCCCAGCAAAGTCGAAGACTCGGCAAACACGCTGGCTCAGTTACTAATTTCTGTGCGAGAATTATTAATAATTCTCCCTGAGGAAGGTGAGATGTTGGGTCACAACCGTTCTTCCCCTCTTGGACACCCCTATGACTCCATCCTGCGGTATTTCCCTCGACTCTCTGCGTTGCAGCGTTTCCCCATCTCTCTGTTTCAAGGCAGAGGAGCTTTTGCTCCAAGCCACGTCTCCGAGCGCGTCCCTTTGCCCGAGCTCTCTGCTCCTGCGCGGTCGCGGGCGGAGGTGGTTGGTTGCTCCTGCCCTCCCTCGATGTTTTTGTGCCGTTCGCTTATGGGCGATGCCGTTTAATGTGAGGTCTGGAAGCCGTCGGCAGCTTTGGTTCCCATTCCTCCGTCACCAGATGTTCAGTGGCAACTGACTGCATAAATTCGAAGAAGAAAATGGTATTTCAGGCTTTTTTCTTGGTTTTCTTCTGAGCTTGCCGCCTTGCCAGCAAGCTCTGCAGGGCAGGAGCTGCCTTATGCCCGTGTCCTGTATAATTTCGGGTACGGGACAGATGATTTACTAATAACAGCTTTATTCTGCGCTCTGGCAGGTGTAGCATCCAGCTGTTACTTTCTCACCTCTGCTCCACGGTGCCGTGCCCACCCTTTGCAGGCCCCTGGTGCCTTGTCCCCGGGACGCGCTGCAGCCCCCCGTTACGTGGATGCTCGGTAGCCTGGTGTTACCGACCGCCGGGCCGAGGAGTTGGAGAATTGCAGCGTCTGGAATTTGTTTAGGCAAATAGAAGCAGGAGAAATATTTGCTTTCCCTTGCTGGCGGGGTTAATTTTTGGGGTTTAGCATTGTACTTTGGGAAGCAGCGCCCAGCCGTCCCGCGTGCCCCTGCTCCCGGCCCGTCCTCGGGGCTGCTCGGGACACCCTGTGCTCCGCAGGAGTTGCTCCCGCTGGGCCGCCCTTCTCGCCCTCCTTTGCTCCCTTTCTTCCCGTTTTATTTCTGCCGTCGCTGTCGGGGTGGGATCTCCAGAACTACGCCCAGCGCTATGGATGCAGCTTTATGCGTCGGCACATTTTCTCTTTCTTTACTCATAATTAGTTGTTGCCTTGCTGGTTACCGTCGAACACCTCGCTCGCGCTGCTGGAGGAGTGCCCTCAGCGTCTCCTCCGTTGCTTTTGTGAATGCTAATGTCTAATTTAGATACCTTCGTCTTCCGTGGGCCGTCGTTTCTCCCTCAGTGCGTTACTTTCTCCAGATCTGACTTGGTGCGTGGAGCAGATGTTTGCGAGACCCCGCTGTGATAACGAACTATTTCTGCCCTTTATTTTCCATCTTTTAATCAGTTGTTAATCAATGAGATGGCTTCTTACTTTATCCTGTGCATGTGGAAGTGTTGCGAGTGCGCTTGCCGTAAGAGCCGCTGTAGAGGAGACTTGTCGGAGGCTTTTTGGAGATCCAGGTACGCTGCACCGCTCACCACCCTGTTCTGCTCCACGCTGACCCTTGCCAACGCTCCTGACAGCTTAGTGAGTTACAGCTGTCCACAGAAGCCATCTTAATTCTTTTTTATCCGTGTGAACACTGCTTTTTATTTTTTTAATTACTGTTTATACTCATTTTCCTGCTACAAAAATGAAGTTCTGCAGTTCGTAGTTCCTTGGATTTCTGCTGTAGCTCTTCTAAAGCAGTGGGGTCACACTCATGGCTTGCTGGTTCTTAGGGTACACCAGTGAGTTGGTGGTAGATAGGTAATTTCGATAGCTTAATGCCTTTCCGACGTTCGGATGGATCCTGGCTGGCCCTGTGGAGTTTTCTTGTTGCTGTTAATTGTGCCAGGCGGGTCGGTACCTGTTGGTGGTGACCCCGCAGACTGGGGCAGAGACGGAGCTGGTTCCCGGTGAAGGAGCAGGCCGGGAGGGGAGTTCGTGAGCGCTGAAAGTTGAGTTTGTGAGCGCTCAGAGTGCAAAGAAGTTGAATTTTTATCCTGTGGTTTTGTCTTTCTTCGGTGCTTGAACCAGAAACTGGCAGAGGTCTGGTGCTTGTGTGTCTGATGTTTTCAAACTGGGTTTTATTCCTTCAGCGACCGGTTTTGTAAAATCTTTTTCTGGATTGACTTTTTACGGCTTGAAGCATAGCTTCCTTGAGTTTACATTCTTGTAATTTTGATTTCTTTCCGAGCATGTCTTTTTGTTTCTAATGGCCTTTTTCACTCTGCCGTTAAACAACGCTAATTTCTTTAACAGGCCGCCTTTGGGAGGTGATAACCATCTTCCCACCTCACCTGCAAGCCCTGTGAGCTGCTCCATTAACACTCTTTTAAACACATTTTCCTATTCAAGGGTCCTTTTCTTGAGTTAAGTGTTAGCATAATGGACTTTTTTTGTGTGGCCTTTGTGTTCGGAAGGCTGTTGGGGTTGGCTGCCCGGTGGGGATTAGCCCAGGAGTCCGGGCCCGTGGAGCAGCCCAGGGGGCAGAGGAGCAGCAGGGCTGAGGGGGGTCCAGGGGCTCCAGAGCCGGCTTCGTCCCGAGCCGGGCCCTGTCTCCTGCTCGTGCCAGGGCTGGTGGTCCTCGAGCAGCAGAGCAGGACCCGTGGACTTTCCTCAGGCACCTGGGCTGAGGACATGGGGCGGGGAGAGGTCCTGTGTCCTGCAAACCTGCTTTCACATTGCAAGGCCCCTCTGCTCTGCCCTGGGGAGGCCCCATCTGCAGTGCTGTGTCCAGTGCTGGGCTCCCCAGGTCAAGAAAGATGAGGAGCTACTGGAGAGAGTCCAGCGCAGGGCTGCGAGGATGATGAGGGGACTGGAGCATCTCTCCTACGAGGAGAGGCTGAGGGAGCTGGGCTTGTTCAGCCTGGAGAAGAGAAGGCTGAGAGGGGACCTTAGAAATGCTT
>Ga0181612_133808_pt1 | contig 10177 bp, 8 predicted proteins | sample HoacroProtozoa21_FD_119630 | JGI IMG/M metagenome (GOLD analysis project Ga0181612, IMG submission 119630) | Hoatzin crop microbial communities from Cojedes, Venezuel. Combined Assembly of Gp0051906, Gp0051904, Gp0051908 | reverse complement strand
CTGCTAGTTGTACACGCGTTTGCACTTTCCATGTCATGTATCAATATATTGAAGAGCACCGGTCCCAGTACGGGCCCGTTAGGGACTCCCTGCAATGAAATTGCTTTGCTGTCCTCCCTTAGGGAAGTGAATCTCCTGGTGCTGCTGCTGGCTTTCAGTGACGGTTGGCTGCATTTGCCGGCAGTAACACATGGAAGACCAGCTCTAAGGACACCCAAAGCTTCGGGCTGCAGAGCGGTCACTGCCACAGAGCAGAGCTGATGCTAGATGCAAAGCAGAAGTTGTCTGATCCTGCAGTGGCTCGAGACTTCAGTGCACTATGACTGAATCTACTCAAGCAGCTGCTGGTTTTACAGGTATGCTGACATCTGCTTAAGCCCATGGCTATACAGGAGTTCTTCCTGAGTCCTCCTCTTCAACAAACCTACTAACAACCAAGCAGCATCTGGAAACTGCATGCTTGTGCCATAGTGACTGGTCCATAAGGTACTGGTAGTATGATGTGTGCTTTTAAGTGCCCAGCATTTTTTGACGCATGATTTCTTCTACTGATGGCTGTGTTCACGACACGCTGATTTTACAGATATCTAAAGAAACTGGCTCAGAAAGAAATCTTTCAGGCTCAGGGTAGGTATGTGTCTGATCTAGTACACTGTAGGATATAAACCTCTGGGAAGACCCAGAGTCTTTCGGAAGCAAAAGATCTGCAAGATCCCACAAGTGAGTGGCTTAGGAGGAGCTGAGAAGCTGACAGGCACAGGAAAAAGGAATGAGTATCTTCCTACAAGCCTGCAGCAGAAAATGAGCACAGGGCAGGGGGGATCTTTGAGTTATCAAATCCAAACTCCTGGTTGCAGTCATGTCATAAGCTCCCTTACTCAAAGTGCCAAGATGCCAGTTTGTATGACAGAAAGTAGAATAGGCAGCCATCGGACTAGCTACTTCAAAAATAAAATATGAAATGCTGAAAGTGCTAAAAATGGTCTTTTGCAACGTATGTGGTGTTGCATTAGAGACCACAGTTCAAGGAAGGGGCTCAAATGAGTGGTTACCAGTTTCATGTCTGTCAAGGATAGGAAAGCAGTGCAGACCACCAAGACATCAAGACAGAACATTTGATTATACCAAAACCACAGCCTTTCATTTCACAAGCAGTGTATGACAACACTTCCAGGGCACGCACTTCAACCAGGGCACACACGCTTCATCCATGTTTGCCAGAAGATGCCAAAAGCCTGTAAAGCGCTGTAAATTGCCATGGTCATCAAAACATGACAGCAGCTCCAGGACGTTCTGGGAAGCACTTCCAGCACCAAGCAGGAAACTAAAACATCCTAAAACCCATCTGAGGACAAGAAGGGTCCCCTTTAATCACCAAGTCCTTCCTGTCACATTCCCCGGCAACCAAGTCATACAATCCCATTTCACAGGCTGAACAAGCATCAGCTTCAAATGAGCTGGAGCGTTTGCCCCAAGGCCATTCCCAAATCTCTGTTGTCTGAGAGTCTCAAACTCTCTGCTGATATCCAGCCTGAATATATTCTTCATCAGTTCATGTCTCTCTGTATTTGCAGCAGCATGGTCCATTAAAGCTAGGCACCCTCCCCCCTCTCACAATCAGTCTACGCACAACCGCCAGCCACATCCCCTTCAGCACGCATCAAGCCAGGATAAGTCATCCTGACTGTGCCCATCTCCTCTCTTCACTCCTGCTTGAAGTTCAGAACAGTCCCCTGTTTCTGTTCCCGTCCGATGTCCCCAGACTCAAACCCAGGCAGAGCACCAAAGAAGCTCACGCAAAGATCTATCTATCTCAAAACGCAGCGCGCGCTGCGAAAAGGAGGTTGTGTCTTTCACTGCAGAGATGAAGTTGGGGTGGACAGATGTCCACAAAGCCCCCAGACGTGGAGATGGTTATACTATCCGAATGCAACCCTGAAGATGTTCATGCTGTGCAGAATGTTTCTGCTTCACACAGTGCTGGTAATTTTGGGAAACTCCCTTGAGCTGGGCCGGGTGATTGTCACTCTCATTGCAAATGTTTTTGAAATGAGTTTCACAGGCAGCCTGGATCTGGGTTGCTCACCTTGTAATTGGGGCACAGATTTTTTTTCTGCTTGGTACAAAGCCCTGAATAAGCCAGCTGTGCAGGTCAGCAGGAATTTGTGTTTCTTCTTTTTCATTTTTTTTCTCCTCCTCTTTTGTTAAGGTATTGGAGGCACTGGTTAAAAATAACTATGTAAACCCACTGTGGGAGGAGAATGTCCCTCACTCAGCGGCTCCAGGCAAGCCTCTAGCATGCTCTGTCCAAAAGTGTTCACCAAGTCTTCATGCACTTCAGGGTCAGCGTGCCGGTCTGGCCCAGCCTGTGGCACCATTCGGCCCTAGGCGCAGCTAGGGCAGCACACAGGCAGGCAGAGCAGTGCTGTGCACCCCTCAGTGGCTTAGGAGCAAGGCACCTGGGACTAGGGAACTCAAGGTGGGAGCCTGCCATCAGGACCCATGTCTCTCCCACCCAGCAATCCAGTTCCTCACAGTCCTTTGACTAACAGCAGGTGTAGGATAGTCTCCTTAGGTAGATGCTAACCCTGGTGAACACCCTGAGCCCCCTAGATCAGTTGCCAAGGTTGGAGAGGAATTTGGGATAGAGTACAGAAGTCAAGATGGGCTTTCCAAGACCTAGAAGGCTACCCTAAGCACCGTCCTCCTCTGCGCCAACGGTCAATTAGCCAAATTACCCAGTGGGAGCGAGCTGGTCCTCAGGGCTTTATCCTTGGAATAACTCAGACAGGAGAAAAACAGGATGCCTAGAAATGCAGGGCTTCAAATTAAGAAGGTGACCAAGAACCACCAAATTCATTCCTAGCCATTGGCTTTATTTCACTGCTGCCTGAAGTACCTTTTGGTGGAATTTCAAACCCATTTGGGATTCGTGTCGGTTTGATCACATTCATCACAACAAGTATTTATCTGAATTTGAACAAGCATTGTTATGACCATTGGTAAGGAAAGATCACGTCTACAGGTTGTAATCTTGCCTGCAGAAAATTAAGTTTAAAAAAACTACAATCAGCATCAAGTGGATTGCTTGGGAAATCATTTTCGTTCCAAAATGTAATCATCTATATTGGATATGATGTTAAAGAAAATAAAAATGGAGTTTGGGAGCTCTCATGTCTATAAAAAGACTACTGTCCCTGGCATTTATAAATATTAATACAGAACGCCAGTGAAGAACAATACATAACAATAATGAGAATCACCAAATCCCATCATTTTTGACATTGTCATATCAACAGCTTAAGGATTAGCAGGTGAACTTTAAACATATTGCTTCCAAATAACAATAATAACAGTAATGATAATAACATCAGAATGAAAAAAACCCTTACGGCATTATATATTCTTGATGGCTTTCTTCTTCTAATAGCGTTTACAGGATCATTGCTTTGAACGTTTGGATGACATGCTCAAAAAATTAACCTGAAGAAGGAGGAGGCCTTCTTATCTCTTTCCATTCTTGCAAAGCTTTGCTTAGCCTTGTCTTTGTTTCCCACTAACCCCTGACATTGACAGAGTCAAAGGCCTATCAACTAATACCCTAATTTCAGGAGGATTTTACATACACATATATCTATGCGAGCCTGCCTGATGTTTTGTGCACGCGTGTATGTATATGCATAAAATGAAGCAGTGTTTTAAAAGATAAAGTTGCACCAGGTGTCAGTTTTCACACCTCTTACTAAATATGCCTGGCAAAAAACGATGCCACCATTTCATTGAAAATCCAAGCTATTGAGATCTAATCGCTGCTTAAGCTGTGGCTTTATTCAAATCTGGATCACCAATAGGGCTCGGGATGTAAATGAAGTGCAAAGAGAAATAAAGCAAAGGGGAAAAAAAAATCTATGATAGACCTTTCCTTCAGCCAATTTGATTCCCAAGTCCTTATCAGTCAATTAATGCATACTAAAACTTTAGTGGCAGCCTCAGTTTAACAGACCTAATAGCTACAGCAAGTCCCAAGCATTAGCCAAACAAAACACACTCTCAGCAGCCTTAATATGAGACTGAAAAAAGGTCAAAATAGACAGGCTTTACAGAATAAATCCTGAAGATCCATTCTAATTTCCACTCAAGGATCTTTTAAGTAGTTCTTGGATGCTCTTTGTGGTACTTTGATCCAAGCATAGTTTCATTAAAACTTTGTGGCTTGGTATTTTTAAACCTGATAGCTTCACTAAACTCGTTCTCAAAATGTTAGCTAAGCCGCTATGCATAAAACTACTTTCCTGTCATGGTGTCTTCTAATATCACCTAAGTACAGGCTGTTGCAATTTTGAAACTGAACCTTTTCTACATTCACTAGATCTCAGCTTGGGAATTTTTGCGTTCGCACTTGAAGGCTGTCTCGCAGTATAAAGGGAAGGTGCTGCCTTACCCCCTTCCTCTCCCCCTCCTTGAAACCTAAAACTAAAATTAGCTGCTGTACCTTATTTGTTCTGGAAGCAAGTTACACAGTACTTTTATCCACTGTGGTTTCCAATTGCAGGATTAACACTGGATGCTAAAAAAAACACCCTAGAAAAATAACAAAACATTAAATGGTGGTTTAAAATCCAGTTTAATGATGGCAGGATAAATTCCCTAAAGACCCAGGAAAACAAATGTTACTTCCCACCTTCATAACGTGCCATGTTAATAAATCTGATTTAACTGCCACAGATAAAAACCCCCGTGTCTCCAGAGAATGTCCTTTGCTCCCCTGAAAATGAGGATGGCTGAAAGGTTAGGCGACAATTTTCTTCCTTTCACCTGGTGTTCACAAAAGCCTCGATTTCTCGAGGAGCTTTTGTGGTGAGTTTGCATTACAGCAGTTAAGAGAATTACAGAAAGATGGCTTCAGAATAGGCTGGGCTGAGTTTTCGAGAGAGAATACAAACAAAGGATTTTTATTTTTTTTTAAATAATAAAACTGAGGAGATGGGATTCGCACAGGCACCCTGTCCCAACCCTGCTCTGATCTGAGCCAAGGGCCAAACTCCCACTAACTTTCATGGGAGAAATTTGGCCAATGTTGGGGAAAAAAACCCAGCAAAACTTGCAAGAGAGCACAAAAAACTTCTGTGGGCTGTGAAGTGGGAGACTACTTCCATGCATGGTGGACATTTAAGGCCAAGGTGGACATTTCAGGCCAAACCAGGAGCTTATTTGTATAATCATATACGGAGGTGCAACTTGTGTTTTCTGCACAGTCGCTCCCTGTCCTGCATGTGTATAAAACAACGCGCTGAAATGGGCCTGATGCTTTTTAACCACAACCCAGTGGCTCTCCAGGGCTGCTCCACACAGGGTCTGAGCCCAGAATCCCATCCTCCAACCTCACCTCTGCCCCAATGCCACCAATAAGGGAAGCAGAGATGAGCATGAAACCCTTTGGCATCCAAAAACTCATGAGATATTGATGGGTTTGGGGAAAAAACCCTATCTTATTGACTGCTGCTTGGGCAAGGGTTGCTTTTGACTATCTTATGGGATAGGCCACCAAATCTGTTTTCTTTAATGCCTCAGATGCTCTCTCAAAAACCCATGAATTACAGATTTTGGAAGCAGTCGCTGCCCGGTGGGTTGGGATGAGACTGTCCCACTTCTCCCTGGGTCCCCACCACCTGGCAGAAATGGATGGGTTGCTTTCACTGCTTCACACACCTCCGACAGGTCAGCAGAAAATCCTGTCAACTGAACGTCTGACAAAAGCGTCCTGATGTCAGGTATAAAGAATGCCACCTACAGCTTAATGTCTGCAAAAAACCCTCCGACTTTGGGCAAACAATGAACGTTTTTGTCTTCTTAATGCCCAGTATGCAATCGAGTGGAAATGCTACTTCCATCCTTAATCTACAAATGAAATTAAAGTTGTTGAAAGACACATGATAAACCAGGATCCTTTGTTTCTTACAGAAGAGGGGAAAAAATTGAAACCACTAAATATTTTAGCAGATTTACTAAATTTCCAATTAAATCTGGAATTATGGAAGAGCCTGTATCTCCCTCTCACTCCACCACACACATTTTCTATTTGAATAAAGTAGGTTAGACGCGGCGCTCCCTCCACCCACCCACCAGAGCAGGAATATTAATGAAGCAGATCCGTCGCCGACGCGCTGGGGATGCTCGGGCATCCCTGGGCCCGGCCCGAGCGGGTGGGAAGGGATGGTTTATAGGGGAACAGCCCCAGCTATCCGGAGGGAGCGGGATATGCTAGGCAAGAGCACCCTCTGCCCGCTGGCAGCAGGGTCTGGCTCTGTTAACATGCCCCCCATCCCTCCCCCTTCTTCCCTTTGCCGAGGAAAGGTCACGGGAAGCAGCTTACACAAGCCAGATTAGGTGGAGACCAAATCAGGACCAAGATTACATGGCAGGGACTTAAAGGCAGGAGTGGAAGAACAGGGTGCAGCGCTGGTGCATGCTTTCTGCCCGTTTCCAGCCCTTCTTCTCACCCCACATGGTGTCGGTCATGTCAAAGTAAGGAATAACGGGTGTCTCCTCGCTCCAGGGTTCCCAGTGCACATGGGCAAGTTGGCTCGGACTTGGCCAAAATGGTTTGAGAGACGTGGATGTGCTTACCGCTCTTCCAATCTGGTCCAGTCCCGTCTGAAATTGAAGGGAAAAGCGATGCAGTGGTTGCCCTCATGGGAGACACAACCTCGCTGTCCCCTCGTCTGCTTGGGGGAAAGGTGGGGATTTCTCCCCTGCCACAGGTCAAACAACACGGGACAGATAGACCCGCAGGGAATTGGTGATCCTGAAGCCTGGACCAAAACAAGGTAACAACGGCTGTAAGAACAGGGTCAGGTCTGTACTGCATCAGGTCTTGGGTCCAGCTAGCATGGTGTCCCACCTCCAACACCAGCCACACTTTGGAAATGAGGTGAGGGAAGGAGCACGGAGCAATCTTCCCCAGCCACATCCCTCCGCTTCTAGCAGTTAGTGCTTTGGAGGTGCCTTGAGCTGGGCTTTTGCATTTAAGACCATCACCTCTATGTTTTGGCTCCATGTCACTACTGACATCCGTGGGGATGTCAGCTCAGAGACGTACAAACACCGAAGAGGCCAGGGAGACTCTCACCGTGAGCTCTGCCTGCAGCGAGTGAGGCCAGCAGTGGGAGCGTGCTGTACAGGCGGCTGTGCGAGCAACACACCGGCGAGGATGTCCACCAGCGTAAAGGCAAAGACAGACCTCCCAGCATGGGTCCTTGCACGCTTTTCATCACGCATGGATGGCACCCACTGCATGGGTACCACTCACAGGCACAAAGCTCTGCTCCACCCCTGCATCTTTGGACATCCCTTGGCATCTGCAGGGACAGCTGATGAACTTCCTCCAGGCTAATGCTGTGGCAGCAAGCCTCAATGGAAAGCAACGTGTGATTCTGGAAATTGTTTCATGTTACCTGGTGAAACTTGAGCTCCAGAGGAGACCAGAGGAGCGTTTACACACCCACTCCTGAGTTTCTCCTCTGTTTCTTGGACACCAGGATGAACCAGGACACACCACTCGCTTCTTCAAGGTATTCAGGGCTGGGTGGTGTGGCTGCCTGCTCAATACATACGTTCACCATAAACCCGGGCAACTCTCGGCACACCAAGCCTTCCTCAGAGCGACTGGGAGGCAGTTAGGTGGAACAAGAGAGACTCACAAAAATTGCCTTTGCCTCGTCACTGACCACAGATCATTTACTTTTCCTTACGCATTAGCTAAGACTTTCCCTCCCTGGTCTCTCTGTGCCTCGCTCCCTCCTGCTCAGTCTCTGCTCTGGCTGCTTGTCGCAGTGCTCAGGGCAGGCATCCTCCTCCTCCTTCTGCTCCTGGGCACCATCTTGCACAGGACAAGGTAGCTTCCTGGTGCCACTAAAACAAAATAACAGAGAGGAAGTTTCTTTTTATGCCTTGCATAGCAGCTAAGCCCATGCAAAGTTAGTACAAGGCTTTGCCTTGGCACAGGGCAGTTGAGAGTAAGGCCAAAGAAATCTGCAATAGTGCTTATTTTCTCGTCTTCAAAGCAGCTCATTTGGTCCATTGCAACTTGTTCTTGCTGTCTCTATTCATATCTTTTCTTCCAGGCAGCTGCCAGCTGATGCTGCATGTTTGCTTTGAGTGGAATATACCAGCAGGCCTGAGCTCTAAAATGTTGTTTCAGTCATATTTCAGTATTTAGCTTAGACACGTGTCTGTATAATGCCTGTTTTTTCACAGCCTTGTACACCAAGAGAGCTAAACAGTGTTATTTGCTCGTGGTCAGAAAATGCAAACTGCAGCTGCAGAAGGGTTTGCCACCTTGTGTGGGATTTCCTACACTGCAGATGCCCGCGCCTGAGCTGGCAGCCTGGGCTCCTTCCAGCGCCGACCGAGAAAAGGGGACCCCTGACCGCGCGATCCCCCCGATATCCCTGGGATCGCTGCCTTGGGATGGGATGAATCACCTCGCGCTGTGCTGCCTGGGACGCAGCCTGGGCCCCTTCCAGGAGAGGCTTCCCTGGGCTGCTGGGAAGAAAGAAGGCTGAGCTGAAAAGCGGATCCTGCGAGGGGGGATTTGGAGAGGTGCCTTGATGCCCACGGCCCCCACCCTGGAGACCCGGTCAGGAGGCAGGTCAGGATATTTCCTATTTTCCGTAAGACACCAATAAAGCTGAAAAAACAGAGGCAACCATAGGAAATTTGAGGGAAACCTGCAGAGATGTGAGCTGCTGACCTTCCAGTGTCACCACTGAGCTGGACATGACTGGAAACCATCTGAGGGTTTCCCTCCTGGCCCTCAGGGTCAGGGCAGGAGTGGGAGAGCAGCGACAGGGGGGGATCCCAGCAGACTGGAGTGGTGAGGCGGTTTGGGAGAGTATGTGCCAGTAATGACAGCTTGGAGACAAGCTGTGTTAGCAAAATCTTCATCCTCTCCACCATCTCCCAGCATGATGCCCGTGACCCTGGAGAAGACCATGAGGCAAGTAAACTCATTTTTATTCTTCTTCTATTTTTGTATTTCTTTGCTCTAGTGATAAAGGACTGGGAAACATTTCTACCTGCCCCCACAAGAACCTCAAATCTTATTTGCAGTGGTAGGTAAAAGTACATAAGCTATTTTGAATAGCTCACTAGCAAAATCAAAAATAGTCCTAAGAAACCAAAACCGTTACTGTATTCAGGTTGATTTCAGGACATTTTATCCATGAGAAAAGCATCAGAAATGTACAAAAAAAAGCAAGCCAACATGTAATTATTATAATTTCATCTTTTCAGATTTCAGGCCTGCAAATTCAGGAGTGTGTTTGTTTTGGTTTTTTTTTACAAAATGTATGACTTCTCATTTTGAACATGCACAGTTCCCATTTTTAAATGGACCTGTGAGGAAGAGGGCTGTGGAACCTAAAGGCTCGAATAATCCTCCAGCTGATGCAAACCATTTCACTGGAGCATCACAGGGAAATGTTTCAACAACAGAAAAAATAACCTAGTCTAATCTAAAGTGAGTGCCCTCCAAAACCAGGAATTTCCAGAATTTCCAGTGGGAATTCCTCCATGTCATTGCCATGTGAATGGTAGAAATACTCACTACCGTCAGCGTGACCTGGATACCTCAGTGGGACATGGACAGCCCTGGACACCAGGACATTTCCCTTGGCTAATGCTGGAGAAAGAGCTGCAGCGGTAAGGTCTCTGATGAAGGATGCAGACAGGCTAATGAGAGTGCTTTACTGGAGCAAAGGCCATGGGCTTGTGGAGGGCAAACAGCAGGGAAGAGGACACAAAACCTCCTTGTCATGGGTTCAGTCATGGCTTTTGCTCCCTCTAAGGGGAAAAGGAATTACTTGCCAGCGGTTTTGCAGGGAAAACATGGCTGCAAATTTCCAACATATTGGATGAAATTCCACCAAAAAGAAGGGCAAGAGCAGCCTTCCCCCCTCCTTGGACCCTGCACCTCTGATTTTGGGGGTTTCGGGTCGGTCACAGCAGAATAGCACCACCCATTGCTTTCTGCCTCATTACTGCTGTGGGTTTCCACTTCTCACCAGTCTCCAGCTTGGCAGAAGGTGTGGGAGGTATTTGGGGTCTGAGGGACAACCTTGCCAACCCAACAACGATTGCACAGTGGCTTGGGACTGCAAGAATTCTTGGCTGCTTT
>Ga0181612_121671_pt1 | contig 10177 bp, 6 predicted proteins | sample HoacroProtozoa21_FD_119630 | JGI IMG/M metagenome (GOLD analysis project Ga0181612, IMG submission 119630) | Hoatzin crop microbial communities from Cojedes, Venezuel. Combined Assembly of Gp0051906, Gp0051904, Gp0051908 | reverse complement strand
TACAATGTGTGACTTCTAGAAATTACCAATACTTCAGAAGAAAACACTGTTGACACACTCTTCCCTCCTTCTGCACTGCTTCCTTCCTCTCTGCATTAACTCTGTACATGGAGACATACAAAAGTCATAGCAATTACTGTGTTTAATAACTTCTACCTTATGCCACGTAAGAAACATTGCATAACAAACCAGAACATCCACATCACAGTAATTCTTTGATCTTGTAGGGTCAGCTCAAGCCTCTCTTATGAATTCTTGTCCATTACCATTAAGGCGTTCTAAAACCTTTTTTGCATGTGCTCTCTAAACACCCTTTGTCTTAGGCTAGGAGTCTTTGCTACATAAATATAGTTTGGTTAGTGATGTCTAGACTAGCTTTAATACTGCACAGCTGCTAGGAATGAAGTAGAACTTTGGCAGCACCCTTGTCAGCCCCATTAATAGGTTCTGAGGGTTTTTAACTACCATACTGCTCATTTCTGGGTAGATGAAGTCATAGAATTTAGCTAAAACTTTTATAGTCCCTGCATATGTCCCCTGGATTCAAAGCCCTAGCACAAATAGTTCCACATCTAAAATATCAAGCCAAATAGAAGTCAGCCATGCGAAGCAAACTAGAGCTGTATATTTTAGTGGGTAAGATACCTAAGAAGAGCTTAGAGCGAGTCTTGGGTGTGCAATTATTTCTTAAATTTCTTTAAGAAATACAGTAAACTCTCTCTAGCTCAGTTCTTTCAGTGTAAAAATGGGATTTCTAGTGCTTCCTGATCATGTGTGTACATATATACACACACATATTCACATACACACACACACGAGGCCATGTCCATCATTGTCCTTAGTGTTGTGAAGAGGTTAATAAAGCTCTTAAATATTTAACACCTAAGAATAAACGTGACACTTCTCTCACTCAGTGATAGTCTTCTAAAAATTTAGGCATCTAGGATCTCCCAGTAATTAAGCAAGAGACTCAGTCTTGCCTGCCTCGGACACCTATCAGCAGGTGGAATGAATCACTGCTCTGAAGGTGCATATGTCTCCCCAAGGATGACAGAGGTTACCTGATTAAACTGTAACTCCTGCTTTTAGAGGCTATATTTGCTTGAGGTTCATATTCTAAATGGAAATCTCTATTATGGCTGTAAGTAGAAACACTGTTTGTTGCCTTAGAATGAACCTGGCATCATCAGAGATGATGATATATCAGGAAACAGCCTTATCAGAATCTTCTAAACACATAGATTTTCTAAACTTGGAGAGAAAAAAAATTATCCTTAGAAACTGAACTTAAAGGAAACGAAAGTAACTAAGTGAAGTTCACTTTTTCTTCTATTCTTGGTCTTTCTGTGTTTTCATGCTTTCTGGGACGTAGTAGCATTCCAGAGAAAACTTACCAAATATATAATTATTGACAGCATTGAAATTCAGGATGATGAAATCTCTAAGTATCCTGCCAAATCTAGGAGAGGAGGCAAGTCTGTTCTCCACACCATTTTACCGTCTTTCCCCACTGAAGACTGAGAATCCTAAAGGGTTACCAGGTACAAAAATTCCCCAAAGGTCTGCAGCAGCCATGGTCAGCAACTGCTGGTGATATCTGGGGGACAAAATGCTCAGATGAAGGATCCTGAAGTGTAAAGGAAACTCCTGTGCAGATTGGGTGTTGATTTCTTTTGACCACCTGAAACACTTGTTAGCTTCGGTCTGCATTGTGTTTTATTACCGATTCTGTGCAGAATCAGTAGGAAATCCCGACTGGGGCACTGTGAGTCTGAGGTAGCCATTAGTGAGTAGCTGTGAATGTAAAATGAGTATCAGTCACATTATACCACTTTAAATACTTACCTCGATGCAACAGAGAGTATGGAGAAGCTGTGGCACCACGTCAGGTTACCACTCCAATCTTCAAGCACACATTTATTCAGGAAAAGCATGGTTAAAATTTTGCAAATGAAACACGGCCTGTAGACAGTCATCTTCCACTGAGATTAGAGCAAATCCATAGCATTACTAAACAAGTGTCAGCTTTTTCTGTCTTTATGTGTTACTCTGGAGAGCTAAGAGCTGTTAGGAGAATGGTTAGGGGCAAATTTTGACCAAGATGTGCAAAAACAGATCTTTGTTTTTTCAAGATGTTGATGCTCAGCAGAGTCTCTGAACATGCTTGGAAATCCGAATAAAATGCATAAACAATAGGTAATGAGAAAGAAAAAGGCTATGATGTGACTAACTTGGATGATCCCAAGTTGTTTCTGCAATTGCGGCACTATTTGCTAATTTAAATAATGATGGTTTTATTCCCTAAAAATGAATATATTCAGAAAGCTACTTGGTTTACTCCTGCATATTCTAAAGTCTTTGCTACAAAATAATTGAGAAGTATTCTGCCCACATATGCTGAAGTGTATTCTCTTCAGAAGTTTGCTTGCTTAAAGGTCATTCACTGCTACCTGCAGTGGATAAATAACAGGATCTGAGGATCTATTTATCATAAGAAAAGGCATTGTATGAAAGAACAGGGTGGTAACATTCCTTTTCATAACCGCTGTGCTGCAACACTGCATTCAATTCTGAACACCTTGTTTCTATGTAAATTATTGGTGGGATATCTGAGAAAATAATTATAATGATGAGAGAGCCAAAGACACTGACTTCCTAGAGAAGATGAAGAGCAACACATACGTATGGTAGCTTGGACAAGTGATTAATGACTGCTGGAACTATGACAAAAGGCTTCCAATATTTAATGGGCATGAACACAGAGAAGTGACAGAACTTTTCAGAATAATGGAAGTGAAGGAATGTGTAAGTCTTCTGCTATAGGAGAATGTTGTGTAGGAAACAGTCTGTTAGCTCTGATTAAAAAATCACTGTCAGTGTAGAATTGTCCTAGTTTTGGTTGGTAATTTTTGCAAAACTGCTAGAAATTTGCTTTAATAACAATAAGGAGTAATGCAGTCAAAGTAACAAGCAAAGAAAAACTCCATTTTGAGAGAAAAATCTTCCTGACTGGTGACTTTGAGCTCTAGAACTTTCTGAAATGTAGTAAAGCTCTGCCTCTTGGGACCTTAGTAGGAGAATGGCAGAGATGTAGCAAATGCATAATAGCAAGCACTTTTAGACTGACAAAGAGGAAAACCAGATTTGCTGGGGTTTATCCATTTTAAATTTCAATGATAATCAAAGCCTTTATCTTTTTAAATGCACATTTCCGTCTGGGGCATCTGTAATTCAGAAGACACTAGAAAAGCCGAGCAAAAGAAATAACCAAAAGGTCCTACTGTGTTGAGGCACCTCTCCTTCTTCTCTTTCTTCTGAGAACTGTGGCCCAGAGGGAGCAGTGGAGTGAGTTTCATTTAAGTTCATTCTGGAATATAAGCATTTTCACCAGAACTGGCATGCATATGCTTTGCTTTACCTACAAGTGTAGGATGGCAAACTTCAGCAGCTTTTATCATCCACTTAAACATTTGCAACATGAGTGGGACCAGCAAGACATATGATGCAGCACCTTCAAAGTTCAATCCTAGGAAGTGTGGGGCAGTTGCTGATGCGACTGGGATGGACACTCATAGGGTAATGTCAGGCTGCTTGAGCTTTCCATACTGGTACTCTCTGTTTGCCTGGGGAAGTATCTACTTCCCCAATCCATCTTTCCAACTGCAGAGACATGCTTGATTCCTGTCAGATGGTCAGAAGAATGTGTTTGGTTTATTTTCCTGCTCTGGCTGTGGTGACCAAGCACAGGGCTGCTTGACAGGTACCCTTAAATAGCTCTGGTTGTACGCCTTATTACCCCTTTTTTGTTCCTTCCTTTCTCCACTCTTGCACCTACATTTCTCTGCACTGCACTTCTCCCAAATAAACAACCAATCCCTAACTACTTTTTCCCAGTTCATGCCAGTTTTGGGACATTGATACTCATATTTGGTATTTCTGTTGCCATTGCTTAGGTAATCTTAACTTTGTATGGTATTACTGATCTGGTAACCCAGGTACTGTTGACCTTGTATAACTCAGCTACCCTAGAGGTCACCAGTGCTCCTCTCTAGCTATCTGTGAAGTTTGGCCATTTCATACATTTCTCCTTAACCATCTGTGAAATTCAGACCTCTCCTATAGCACGTTTTGCAACTTTTGATAGCATTCCATACTGTTATCTGTCACATCCAATCACTTCTCAGGTTGAGTTCATCCAGTGGGTTTTCATGCCTTGTCCAGCTCAGCCTCATCGAGGCTTAGTCTAGTAGCCCTGGCATTTGCCTACAGCCCACTCGGTCTGTGCTCTTTCTGCCTTTCTCCTATTTTTCTCCACTTGGCATGTTTTACTCTTTCCCAAGTTTGTTTCCTTCCCTACTTTTCAGCTTCCTTCCAGTTTGAAAAAAAAATCTTTCCATAAATAACCACAAATAAAACTTTAAAAGACCAATGTGTTGTGGTCTTCACCTATATCTGGCTATAACTGCTGAAGGAAAGAGTGAGTCAGAGTCCAGGTTGCCCTACATGAGCTCTGATGTCATGTATCATTTGATATTACAGTACGATAAAGGAAATTGGTTCATAACTTCAATTTCCTTGGCTCAGTGAGGAAATCTATGGCCCCTTCAACTCTTGCATTGTTACTCTGACTCATCCAGCTAGCAGGGTCCTGTCCCAGGTTGAAAAGATGAAACATTGAACCAGGTCTCTGTTGCATGTAAGTACAGAAAGATTGACCTTTTGGGATCCTTGAATGAATAAAATTGCTAATAAGAATATACCTTAGATCAATGTGTTTAATACCTTACCAGAGTTCTTATTATCTTACAGCTGTGTTGCAGAGTTGCCTGCTGGAGATCCTGGGCTCAGCTGGGATAGAGTTAATTTTCACAAGAAGCTGGTTGGGCTGACCCAAACAGCCAATCAAATGGGATATTCTATACCATGTGATGTCATGCTCAGTATTTAAGTGAGGAGCTGCTGAAGGAAGGGGATTTGCTACTCAGGAGCAAGCTGAGCATCAGGTGGTGAGAACATTGTGTGCTGCATATTCTTTTATCAGTATTATTGTTGTTATTGTCTTCTCCCTTTGTCATTCTATTGAACTGTTTTTATTGCAACCCACGAGTTTTGCCTTTTCCTTCTGATTCTCCTCCCCTTCCCACTGGGGGAGGGGAGGGGGAAGGAGTGAGAGAGCAACTGCATGGTTCTTTGTTGCCAGCCGAGGCTAAACCATAACAACTAGACTACTCTCAAATTCCCCCAAAAGCCTGCAGCTCCTTATGTCTCACCAAGTAAAAGTTTCTATCACTCTTCAAACCTGAGCCCAGTGCTTGAGTTCTTGCACCTGAAAAACTGGGTATGCACTCAGTAATAAATTATTGTTTCATAGAGCACCACATGTGTTAAAAAGTAGCCCAGTTTTTGTCAGAAGAATCTCTAAGCCTTTTTATGCTCATAAGAAAATCATAGGCAGAGATTTAAGTGCTAGCACATATCACTCCTTTGACCCTCGCTAGAGAAAAGGAATGTCACAGTCAGTGAAAGTTAGTGCTTACAAAATTACACTGTTTCATATAATTTCTATCAGTGTTGCCAAATATATTTTAAATTTTAAAGGTTTCTTTTACAAAATAACACCCCTGCCTTGCTTTTCCTATTAAAAAAATAACTAGTATGTGTGCACGTATGCTCTCTTCCATTCAGCAACAAAAACCTGCCATCAGGACAATGTAGCCATTTACCAAGCAGACATAAGACGGATTGTACCCTTAGTACTAAGATATCATTTGCTAGTTGGGTGTGTTTAACACACACTATGGGTTGAGGAAAAATTTGGCACTATTTTTGGCCTCACCTGCAATAAGACTTTCTACAATAGAGTTGACTTCCAATTTACACAGTACTGATGTGTTACTCTTACGATAAAATCCTGGTCCACTAGAAATGACTGGTGTTCCAAATCTGCTTTCCATCCCCCATATTTTCTCCAATTCTTATAATTGCTGATTGTTGCTGTTCAATATTTTCTGTACTTTCAATGCGATAAGGATCTCTGCCTTTGTTTGGTATTGCCACATCTGATCTGCTCACATATATTCCAATTCCATTAACTGTAACGTTAGAAAAACTTGGTAACGCTTTTCTATTTCTTATTTTCTACATCTTTGTGTCTTATAAGGATAACATTCCTTTCTTACTTGCTGCACATTACTGCCAACTTTCTAATGCAGTAATTTATACTCATCTCCAGACAGATGCATGAGCTGAAAATGATTTACAGTTAATGAGCCCAGGTCACATGTTTTACTGTCTAAATTCACTTTTTCCATATCATTTTTCTTCTGTCTTTGTGTTAACATATCTTATGCAAATGACCTGTTTTGAGCAGTCATAGTTAAAATTTCAGGCTGCTCTTTCCTTCTGTCTTTGTCAGGTCACTTGTTTTTCCATTTTATTCAATGAGATTTCTTAGAAGATATTCCATGTGGAGTTTTTTCATCTCTTTCTGCTTGACTGTCTCTTCCTGTTGTCTAATGACTTATTGTCAGAAGTAGTATATTCCTCAGACAGTTTTGGTTTTGATCCAGTAAGTCCATCTCTCATAGTTTCCTGTCATTACTCATTGTATTCCCCGACATCCTTCACTGATCTCATCTTTTCTTTTGTACACTTCATGCCAACATCAAGCCACTTCAGGTCAGAGTTCACACAGTGCTAACTTCCTCCTGCTGCTCCTGTCAGATTCCCTTAAATCCACTTTTCATCAAGTCACTAATCCCAGGCATGTGATCTAATTGGGTGGTATGTTGCAGCTTCCTAAATAAGCCTAAACATTATTCAATTGACCTTAAAAATATTCTTTATTTTCCTATTTTCCTTATAATAATTCTCCTCTCTTGAAGCAAATATACGATAAGGAAAAGTATAAAGCTGTCTACATCTGCACTGTCATACAGCCCATGTCTCTCCTGTGGCATTTGTGCAATTCCTTGTGATATCACAAGACCGTAAAATCTAAATACTATCACGTCTCAAAGTTTTTGCTGAGGAATTAATATCAAGGAAAACCTGCATATATTCAACTCCTGTACAACATATGGAAACTGTTCTTTTCTTTTAGTTTTCCTGCAGCATTTCCAATACATTGCAATATTTGCAACTTAAAAAACCCCCAAGGAGATAAGCAAGAGCAAACTAGGCCTTTCCAAACACTTTTCTTCCTGTTGTCTCAATCCACTCTTTTCTCCATGCAGCTTATTTGAAGTTCTAGTAACAGACACCCCTAAAAGATTAAAATGTATTATTGCAAATTTCTGTCAGTGTAATACTGTTGTAGATAGTAGTGTAATTTACCTGACTAAACTGCAGACTTTTCCTAATTTGTTTGGCAAAGCTTTCCTCTCCATATCATCTTCATCTGCTATCCAATGGCTCTTTACAACCTGAAAGTTTGGCATCCTTCTTAAGGAATCCTACCATTACTTTCAACATTTTTTCTGCTCTTAGTACAGTTAATGCAGTTCAGTCACACCCAAATTTTGGGAAAACAGACTTTAAATTTTAGCTGGAATTTTTGACTTTGTAAAAATAGTTTTCATTAACAAAAATTTTCTTGACACTATTCAGTTAAATGCATCTTTTCCTGATTGTTTACATACATTTTCTGAGCAGAAGATTTATATTTGCAAAACCCTTAACCGATGATTTTAAATTCCCTTCATTCCCAGTTGCTTCCCAGTTAGGTAATTCTCTCTGAACATCCTCATCTGTAATCTGCACTTTATTTTGATTAACCATACCAGGTTTTTCATACTTTGTTTTCACTATCCACTTCTCAAAGATGTATTTGTTTCCCTTCAATCAAGAAATTAAGCATACTTTTTCTTCAGTTTCAATCTCCTCCTCAATTTCTTCTTTTCATTTATAAAGTACTCTTTTTTGGTGGAATTATCATCATTATAAGTGAAGTTAGTAACAATCTACAAGGCTGTCCCACATTTAAGCTGTAATTAATATAATATTACTGACTGAGTATGCCCTTCTTAAAAATAAATTCCATTATTTAAATTTGATTTTGAGATAAAAGCTCTGTGATAAGCAAACAATTTTAACTGGTAATGATAAGGACTCCCCAGTGTGGTTACCAAGTAATGATTTATTCAAGTTTATGTGGAAAGAGCCTTCTGTCATTTGTTATGAACACAGTAAATATACATCAAATATCATATTTTCTATAGGTACTGTTTAAAAGAAGACACACACACACAAAATTCAAGGTTTCCTTTCTTCAAGGAAAGGTATATGAGAGCCTTTCAGGCTCTGAGTTTTGGAAAGATTTGCTCTTCTGCCAGCCTCACAACTGCCAAAGGAAAGGATGGGTTGTCATCCTACTGTGTTAGTGCACAAAAAGACTGCATGACCTGCTAACATGCCTGACTGCCTTTGCTTACTGAATAAAGTCTGGCAAGAAGCCCTTGATAAAGTTACCATCTGCTGGGACTTTGCATTTTCTCGACAAGCCTCCTGCCCTCCACGGTCTCTACAGAGAAACCAGCATTGGACAATGCCATGCTTTGGCTTTCCATGTTGATGTCGCAAAATGAGACCACTGATGACAAGGAAAGGAACTGGGATTTTGGCAACTACGTAGGAGCACGTGATGCTTGGCACTGAAGGATGTGATGAGGAGCCTATAATTCAACACAAAACCTCTTAGTAATGTAATAACTGGCCCAGAATTTGCTGACTGCTTGTTAATTATTGAACAATCCCAAACTGTCTGACCAAAAACCTACCCTATGTGTCCTCAGCTGCTTGTCCCAGATGACTAATAGCAACTGTTTTTGAAAAGGGTCCAGGAATGTCTTTGTAGTGCCTTTACTTTTCCGCAACTCTATCCAAGCGGGTATGTACCAAGAACCCTGAAACTCTGAGCCAAAACCTCTCCCTCCTCGTACTTCTTTCATAAACAAGTTCTCTGCTAGATTTCAAATACAGCTGACACTGAAATATGCCAAAAAAAGAAGCTTGACCAGAAGGATCCTTTAATTAGAAATTCTCTTTACATCTTAAAAAAATATGGCTTCTTTGCTGTTTAGTGCAAGTAACAGAGAGGGGAAGGGAAAAATATAAAATATTAGCTCCTTAGACAAGGAACAAGAGGTAATAGTCTCTAAATTGAGCAGTGAATAACAAAAAAACCCAAGTGTTATACATGCAAGATTTCTATTCCTGTATCTCTCTAAGTTTCCAGAGGAATTTGGGAAACAGAGAGCAGATATCATCTTCTGGCCTGAAGTTTTACAGGTGACACCTCTAAAAATTTCTTTTTCAAATGCTTTTCTTTAGAAACTTGTACTTACTTTTGACAAATAAGAAAAAGGTGGTTAGTTTTACAAAATCAGCTACAACTGAAAGAGAAGCCACAGCAAAGGTTCATTTTCTGAACGGGTATCTGTCTTATTTCTGTCATACTTTGCAAATGCTAATGTTGCGAGGTCTATAGAAGGAGAGCAGGATTATTCTTTGGCCAACAATGCTCTGATTCACTACTGTTTGAATAACTTGTTAAATGAGATCCATGACTAGTTTAACCATAGTCTTATTCCTTAAACGTTGTTTGAGCACAGGCTTTATTCATATTCTGAGTTTTAACAATACCGTGTGCTAACCCTCCCAGCACAATTCAGAGACTCTTTAAGAACAGCTTTCCTTTCTTCCTTCTGTGATATGGTCACATCTACTCCTCAAGCCAAAGGAAAAAGAAATACTTAAAATCCTCTTCTTCAGCATTATGGAAGTTAATATATCATACCTTTTCTGTCCTTAAAGTCTCAGGAGGGTATCCGTAGAAGTGACTAAAAACCACTGCAATAGTCTTTCTTGCTATGTCCTATATATGTGTCTGTCAAGCTGGTAAAGCAATTTCATTTGCTTTTCTTGTCTCTCTCTGTGGAAATGTTGCCATTTCCCCTTTAACTCTGGTGATTTCCCCTTTTCTTGGGAATTTGGCCTGTAAGTAGTTTAGTCTGGAGAAGAGGAGGCTGAGTGGGGCCCTTATTGCTCTCTACAGCTACCTGAAAGGATGTTGTGGTGAGGCAGGTGTTAGTGTCTTCTCCCAACTAACTAGTGACAGTAGGAGAGGCAATGGCGTCAAGTTGCATGAGGGAAGATCTTTGTGCGTGGGCCCTTTGCC
>Ga0181612_111495_pt1 | contig 10177 bp, 7 predicted proteins | sample HoacroProtozoa21_FD_119630 | JGI IMG/M metagenome (GOLD analysis project Ga0181612, IMG submission 119630) | Hoatzin crop microbial communities from Cojedes, Venezuel. Combined Assembly of Gp0051906, Gp0051904, Gp0051908 | reverse complement strand
TCTAGCACATGCATCCTTTTGACGAGAATTAAATTACTGGAGCGCTGATATAATGGACTGTGCAGGCTTGTGGAACGGAGTTGGAAAATCATTTCCACTTGCTAGTTTTTCAGTGGCCCATGTGAAATTAATTGATGATCATAATGCAGCTCTTAGAAGAGAGGTGCTTTACTTAAGTTTTACTAACTGACCGGACAAGAATTTGACAAGAATGAAGTGGGCATTTAACTTTGTTTTGGTTCAGGCCTGAAGCATGCTGACCAGGGAAGGTGGGCAAATTTATATAGTCATTTCTTTTCTGATGGTCTTAACACAAAGAAAAAATTGTAAAGCATCATGATGGACTTTTTGCACACTTTACAAGCCCTAATATGCATTTTGAACTGAAGATTGAAAAAAATCCATTCGATCAAATGATAATTATTGGAAATTGAAGTCATGCTAACTCTTAAGTGCATTGCTGGTGACTGTGATGTATGTACCTTGAATGTACCTTGAACAGGCAGAGCAGAATATACACAGTGTTTGTCTCAATTCAAGCTGAAACTTATTATTCCAGATATATTAAGTTGTGAGCAGAATATTCCTAAACATAACTATTCCTTTCAACTGAATGCAGAATTCCAGCCATACACTAGTTTGAGCAACTGAATGATGCAGGAAACATAAATAATTATTTAGTGTTGGTTACTGTATACCTAAACCAAAAGTCTTTGCTAATGGTCAACAGCTTGAAGATCACACCTTTCAGAGTTTGTGATTTTACTGTCATTCACCGACAAGGAATTTTCCACATTTTCTGTCCTCTACAGCCCCAGTTCCAAAGGTAATTCAGCTCTGTGTGAAGCAGCTGAATTATATGGAAGAAATAGCCATCATGAAGGTGCAGCTTTCACCAATGTGTTACAGATTGCTGAAAACCAAATCAAAGGTGCGTCTGCTAAGCATTTCTGGGTTATATATAGTTCATGGAGAAAGAACCTTGCCTTTTCTTTTCCCCTGTTAAGTTTTCCAGATTTTGGTCCCAATGCTCTATTTTTTCTTCTCTTTAAAACCACTTCTGTAAAAAATTGAAAAAAAAAAAATTGTCTGCCTCAAAAGATAGTGCTGAATCAGTCTGCTGTTTCAAAGTGGGCAGAAATACTGTGATGCCAAGTTTACAGACACATGAACAATCATAGTAAATAGTAATACTCAACGTATGCTTTCCTAAAAATGGTGGCACGGAATTTAACAAGATTATGTGAAAATCTTAATAATACGTTACCAGATCTACCCTTCTTTGAGGAAAACTGGATAATACGCTACAAATGCTACTTTTCCACAAAGATCAGAAAGCAGAGAAAATTAGAATGCATTGTCTTTAAAACTCACAATTTGCTTGCAGCTTTGACTCATGCTTTTCCCGTGTTTGGCTGTGGCAATATTATGAAAGTCTATGCCGTATTTCAGATTTCACAATGGATAAAATTTTGATGGTGAGTCTTCTGCACTGGGCAACTTCTTTTTGAGTTCAGCTGTACTCAGCCTTCTGTCCATACGGGCTGGAAACCTTTGACTTCCTTAAAACCGCTCCTCTGTCATAGCCCCATTTTTCATGAACATTTTCTCATTGGTGTAGTTCTATTACTGAGAGGGAAAAACGATAAAGAACTAGTAATATTGAAAACTCCTTAGTTACATTTTAAGTGTTTCCAACTGCCTCATTAGGTTTTCCACATGTTTTTTAATGTAATTTGCCTAGTTCTGTGACAATTTTGGCTTGTGCTTTCCCATGCTGATGATTCCAGGGCAGCAAACAAATCTGTGAACATTCACCCGTAGTTTAGGTAAGAAAAAATATTAAATACTGCGTATATTAAACTAGATTTTCTTTTAAATTGCATAGCAAAGAATAATGGAGAAAATGGCATTTCTCTAGTCAAAGTACAAACAAATGAAGATCACTGGGTCTGGGTTCAAGCCAACACTCAACTTCTGTATCGAAGTGGTTGTTCAGAATATGTCCTTGCCCAACAGCAAATGTTGAAGTAAGTATATTTTCCAATACTAAAAACCAGCCCCTCTATTTCAGAAAAAAATGAGTGTATTCTTTATGTATGAGATCTTTATAAGGACTGTAGTGACCTAAGAGAAGAGCTATATGAGAAGGGTTTAGTTTATTTACCAAATGGAAATCCATTTTTATTGTGGATCATATGAAATGGCTGTTATAATCCTAAACAATATTTATTTCTTCAGTCTTTTTTCTTCTGAAGTTCAGTGTACATGCATATTGAAAAAGAATACTTCTAAACTAAAATGTTATATTACTAATATGTTTTGACTTTCTTGCACAGAAATGTATTCTGGGGTTTTGTTTTACTTTGCAACTGAAACTCTTCGCTGAGTTATTGTCCTTGTTTTACTACTTTTTAGCATTTGATCATGCAAAGCTATTTTATTTTTTTTCCTTTATGGATGACAGTTGAGCTCATGTTTTTAGTTGTGGATGTTCAACATAATCTAAACAGGGATGCTCATATTCATGGTATCTTTGTAGACACATACATCTAGTTGGCTGTAGGCTCAGCCTTGAAGTGGAAGCTAATCTCACAGATTTGCATTCAAAGAGGACCTCTCCACCGGGTTTCACCCTTTCCTTCCAAAGAGGCTTTTCTTCCTTCCCCCACGGGATTGTCTGTTCCAGTTCCTGTGGGCCTTGTTGAGGTATCTCTTCAAGCTGGTCTGAGGGAAGAGATAAGAGGGTGGACAGAATGAACAGGGGCCAGGAGGTGTACACAGCCACCATCTGGCCCAGTGGAAAAAATGTGGCTGTTATCTCTATTCTTTTCCTTTTGGATGCCTCACAGGTGGAAGAAAGAAAAGAAAAAGTCTTTGAACTTCTGGAGTAGATAACCCTTACAGGCAGTGTATCTCCCAGGATCCTTGTGAATAGCAGAGAAGCTCCCACCTGAGGGTGGTGGAACTCTTTACCTTTACCAGGACAGCATAACCATCATCTTGCCATGTGAGGGAATGAACTTCTATTAAGAAGCAGATTAAAAGGGGCTGTTTCTTTTATTCAAGTCTCTATTTCCTTTTTTTTTTTTTTTTTTTTTCTAATTAAGCATGCTCTTTGATGTTTATTTAGGTACATTTTTACCCTCTGAGTGGTTAAAATCTTTCCATTGTGCTTGATAGTTCCTGCAGACTGAAGCATTACAAGAGTTGTTACAAGAGTTGGAGATTATACTCAGTTCTGTCCTCCTGATAGCCTGCAGTAGTCTTCATCCTTACTCCTACTTTTTTTGTTAAATTGTATGCTGTCTGCCTGGAAACATACATTCTTTTGGAGAATTTGCACTAGGTACTATTTCTCTGTAAAATTCTTCATTTGGGTTCTAAGCTTTTGTGACTGTTGCATGTTGTTGAGTCCGTTGCTTCCCAATTAGACCATTTCCTGAGAAGCTAGTTCTGCAGCAAACTTGTATCATGCCATTTGCATCTCAAGACTATCAATAAAAAAAATACTTAGCAGAGGACCGAAAATATTTAATACCTCATGGGAAAAAAAGAGAGAAAATATTCTCCTTTCTTGGTGTACATTTATTAAAGCGGGACACTCTCTCTTTGTAACAACACGGACTCCCTCTACTGGAAAACCCTATACTTGCACATTGAGTCCATACCCAAGGAAAAAGTTCTTAACAATGAGCTAAGAAAAAGCCTTCAAAAACCGTTACTAGCTCTCCAGGTTTTCATACTCGTTTTCTTCTTGAGATGTCCACTTCTTGTCTGAAGAGGGAGAGGGTGGTTTCGTAGCACTGATCCTGCTTGGTTGGGAATCAGCATGTTAGTGAATTCCAGACAAATCTTGAGCCTGAAGATTTGGACCCCAAGCTCTGAAAACTACTGCATCGGGTATGGAAATGCTCAGGCAACTTTCTCTGCCAGAGCTCTTCACTAACGTTGAGTACTTCAGCTGGAGGTCATGGAAAATTAATTCACTGGCCATCTTAGAAAATGAAAGACAACCTGAATTAAGTTAGACATGTAAAACAAACCTACGCCAAATACGAACATCTGTGACTATTCTGGGCACTTAATTCAAGCATTTTATTTCCTGTCAGCTAACTCTGCATTCTCAAAATATGACTCCCATGATTCTCCCTCAAATCACTTTGATCAGAAAGTTCTTATGTGTCCAAATAATTCCTTGTTAACAAAATACATCTCAAGATGCTCTTTGCGTTTTATCTCTAGATTTTTCTGCACACAAATATTATTTAGATATATTTTAAGTGATGAACAAAAGTGTAAGGCCGTTACCATACTGTACTACAATATTTAAAGTCTTTGTGAACTGTGTGCCTGAAATGGAAGAATAAATGCATGTCAGAATTCAAATGAAACAGTGCTACAGAAAGGTAGCTGGGCACACACATTGATGCCCAGATGCATGCACACTCTTTTTTTCTCTCAAACAAATGCAAAGTTTATATGGACAAGAGCATGAGAGTCCCATATTAAGCTAAGGACATGTAATGTATGTCAAGCCACTCCGTTTGTATCCCAGAAAACGTTCATTTAGAAACCTCTGATTGACTGATTTTTTTCTACTGTTATTGAAAGGGAAGAAGATGAACAACTGAAGATACCAAGCAGTTTTGCCAGTTTGAAAGGAAACCTGGAGGGCCTTTCCTATAACAGTGCCATTGAAACTCTGGGCCAGTGGAAGCATCTTAACTGGGCAGCAGTGAAAAATGAACAAGATAATGTAAAAGTGAAGTTTGAGCCTCATACAAACGGTGAGTGTTTTATGCAAGAGGAACCTCTCAGCTCTAATACGTCAGTTTTAGGCATTCAAAACAACTGCACCACAAACAGTAGCTGGACTTCAAGAAACTCAAGCTCCTGTTCTGTGAGCCAGAGAATGAACACGTGTTCAAACAGGCGGGCTGGATCATTCTACAACAGAGACCAAAGTTTCTTAAATTCAGCACCAACTTGCCCTTCCCACTGGGGAGGCACAGAAAGCTGCCAGTCTTACTCGGGTGTACAGCAGCGTTGTGCGGAGAACTATGTGACGGACCATCTGAAACTGCAGAGACCGTTAATATCCTCGGAGTCTCTCTATGACGCAGCCTTTCCCTTGGAGATGCCTATCAAAACGGAATACGATTCCGATTCCGAAAACATTGCCGATAACTACCTGACGTCGCAGAACCGTGCCTGGATGGATGAGAACGGCTCGGTGAGAAAGCAGGTGTTTAGCTACCCCAATAAAGTGCACCTCAAAACAGAACCGGACCTCTGTGAGCCAGCCTCACCTTGTCAGAAGCCAAGGCACTGCCTTTACGCGCCGCATAATTGGCAATGCATTGTAGCAAATTATCCCAACAACTTAAGCCTGAACAGACCTTGCAAGGGTTCACGTAGCAAGGAGGTGGCCCCGTTTTGCCCTCAGAACTCCTCTGGGTGTCTGGAAAGCATGCCTGACCTGCCGCACACAGCATGCTACGGCCACTTCTACAGCCCCAGTCCAGGGCAGGAGAAGGAGCAGAATAACGAGGTTTTTAAAATGCCATGTGAATTTAAAAACCCCTGCGTGGTTCAAGCAATCAAGCGTGAGCCTCTGGATTCTCCACCGTTGTCCAGCAGTGGACAGAACAGAGTACATGCAAGCTTCCCTGAAAATACATTAGCAGGTCCCATGCCTCATAAAACCACTGAATGTACATTTTTACAATAAATTTTATAACATTTGGAATATTTATAATGTTAAAAGCAAGAAGTTGTAGATTCTTTTCCCCCAGTTGAGTTAAATGAGTTACTAAAATTAAAAGCCAGTGCAAAGATTTTGAGTGTGTGTGTGTGTGTGTGTGTGTGTGCATCTGTGTGTGAGGAAACCCAGACACAGACACACACACACACTTCACACCCACCCTCCCCCCACCCTTCTCCTCGTGATCTTTGGAAAGAAAAAAAACCAAAAAACCTCAGGCACAGAAAAATAATCATTACTCCCTGCGCAGGTATGCCTGCTAATTTTTATGTATCATCTTTCCTCTCTTGTCTATAGTTCACAACCAAGGTATAGCCATTTCTGTTTCCTGCCTTTGTTCTGTTTGTTTTTCTCAAGCTGATGTGATGCTTCTGTGCAAAGAGAAAATATTTACAGTCTTCAGCGTGGCCAGTTTACGAGTTTTTGCATTTTTACTTTTTTGCTACTCTAATAAGAAGCATCAGCTATTCCATTCTCTCAACATAAATTATTGGCAACAGGCAAGTACATCCCAACACAACTTCTTAATTTAAAAGGATAGCATTAATTGAAACAAATTCCTCTCATAGAATGCATTATAAATTATTTCACTTCAAACTGAAGTTCTTCTGAAGTTTCCTTGATAATACTAATGTTTTAGTATACATATATTTCCATTTTAAAGACATCAGCCTTTCAAGTTGCTGTTTGAAAAACTGAGCAATGGCATGTTATCCACTTCTATAAATGAGTTACAAAGTGCTGTTAAATGTACATGAGAAGAAAATATTTCTGCAATTATTTTCCTTGCTGTTACTTGTAACATTAACAATGGAAATGCACTTTTTCATGTGTTGGTATCTCTTTGACTGCTAGCAGCTTGTTAGACATCGTCACCTGACATCAAAAAACAAATCCCACGCTACGATTAGACCTGTTATTTTCAAAAGCATCCTAGTTTCATTCCTGAAAGAAAAGCTTAATCTCACCGAAAGCTAGCTGGAGGATGTATACCTTTCAAAAGCACTTTGTGCACTTTTGAAAACAGATTCATATGCTTTCCTTTGAACCCAGATATTAATGTATTTCCACAAAAAAAAAAAAATCTGCAACTTCTGTTTTGGTTTTTGCTGTTGTTGTAGCTTGACTCCTGCACTAACTTTTGTTTTAAAAATTGCACTATTTCAACTTTATATCGACTTCACCTATATAAAAAACACATCATTTTAAAAAAAGCTTAGATGTATATGTGCTTTCTGAAAGAAGCCCTATAATGAATGTTTTCTTCTTCAAAATGTTATAAATAATTATAATGTCTTCACTTCTATATCTACTAGCTACTAAGGGCATGGCTTTACATGCCAGCAAAGTGGCATAAACTTCTCCCAAATGCTATAAATATGAGGGACAAATGTAGTTTCCAGGTAGGGGAATGGTTCTGCATCTTGGAGGCTGCTATTCTCCAAGACTGTCTTCTCTGATAGAAATTACTGCCTATGTGTTAGAGTTGGCAGATGTGAAGATATACATTCTCTGCATGTCAGTTAAGTGCTTATGAATAATGGTTTGATCTGAAATGCTGTACTTTACACTGCAATGGTTGAGATAACACATGTACATTTGATGACTGTCCCGCAGAACGCAGTGCTCCCAGCAGAAAGGCAAGAGTGGACAGTAAAGAAGTGCAATAATGTCTCACTGTAGCTCAAGTTAAATCTGCCATAGTCCAGCTAACCACACCCAAGCCATGAGAACGTCTCGCTTTTTTTGTGTCTGAGGCAAATCAGCTCCCTGTTGGCTCCATGCGGCCTCTTATTTGAGGCAGTCTTGGTATCCTTGGCTTAATACTCTTGCCAGTGGGTGCAATGCAACATCAGGCCCTTTTCAGAGATGAGACTGTAACGGTGGAATTTACACTGCTCTCTGGCACACCACTGTTCATGTCACATAAATTTAATCCCAGTCGCAAAAAGACTGGGTACTCATGTATAGTGAGACTGTGAGATCTCAGTGGTGCTGCACAGCTCTGCCTTGTTGATTCACTATCCACAAAACCAAGAGCAGCAGTTCCTTTTTGACGCTCTCAGAGCAGCTCTCATAGTCCTTTGCCTGGTGTGCAGGAGTGGCACTGCTTACATCCCAGTGCCAGACACTCTGTTGTGGCAGCACAGCTGCTGGTAGGGCTGCGCTGTGAACTCTGTGGTATTCTCCAGTCCAGCTCCTTGTACAACTGCCTGGCGGGAATGGGATAGTGTGGAGAAAGGGTAGTGTGGGCGCAGGTGGCTGGGGGCAAGTGGAGGACATGCCAGTATGACTGCTGACAAGCTGCTCATTTAATTCCACGCTTGGACTCACTGTCACACCCCTCTGAATGAGAGTACCTGGGCCCGGTTTCGCACTACCTCACACCTCCTCTCGTCATTTACATCGATGCAACAAGATTGTAAAACACTGTTATCCTCATCCGGACATGCTGGTGCCATTTTGCGTGGATCTAAGTGGCCAGATTTCTCTCTTCAGACATAACTCTATCTCCTCTAAGGCTTTCCTGGTTTATTTCAGTTGGGATGATTTTGCTCATGTTCCCAACAAAACCAGTCACATTTTACTCAACTGATATAAAGGTAGATGAAGCTTCTGCATACAAGAGAATCTAATCTGATATAAGAGATGCAATGGCCTTCTTCAAGGAGGATGGATGAATGTGTGACTCAAAATGAGATGTCACCTTCGGCCTCTCCCCCTGTGTAAATGCAGTCAAGTTTGCTGCTTTATTGTTCCATGAAGTCTGAATCCAAGAAAAATACATGGTAACTTGCACTTACCCTGTACATCACGTTTGAGTTTGGCCGGCTTAATTTGTAGCCGAGTTGTTATTCCAGGTCTCACATGAAAAAATACGGCATTAGTGGAAGTCTTTCTAGTTTGAGTTATCACACACATACAGCAATTTCCTAAGAACTGTGCTTATGAAGAGATGGGCAGCTTATCCTCTTTTTGGACAATCACTAACCACTGTTGATAGTAAACAAAGACCAGTTCCTTCTAAGTACTTGATGTGTCACTCCATTTGGAAAGAACAGAGGAAATAAATGCTAAAAAAAGACTCTTGCTATCTGCTTTTAAGGCACAGATATAATTCCTTCATCCTCTTTGCACGACATGTGGTCTGGATTGAGTCTGGACTGAAATCTGACATTTCATTGTACCCTGTTAAATTGCCACTGATTTAATCTTATAAAACCTTTTTGTATGCAGACATTAATGATGCCCTGACACAGACCAGTAAATAGCATGAAAGCAGAGCGGTTGTTTTAAATGGTTACATTTTCTTAGTGGTTGTTGTTGCTTTGTTATTATTTTAAAAACTAACACTGAAAAGTAGGGTTTAAGATGTATTCAGTCATTGGTATTTGGCTTTTATCCTTAATGAGCTGGTATTTGGATCTGTCAAACGCAGCCCTAAAGTCTGTTTTAGGAGCCTCCCAATGCATTTATTGCAAAAACAATAAAGAAATTCTTCTTGTAGAAGAAATGCCTAGTCAAACGTTTGCCTGACATGAACTTGGAGCATTCAGGCTGAAAGAAATGCCTTTCTTTTTCCAGTGTGTGTCTCTGACACCTGACTGATGATAGCATTCAAACTTCTTCAGCCATAAACTCTCCAGAGGCAGAGACAGAATGAACTCCTTAATTCTGATGTGCAGGGAGGGTATTTTTTGGTATGGAAGGTAAGCAGTTCTAAAAGCTCTGAGAATGTGTCTCCCTCTGAGATATTACTTGGTCCACAGACAGCAGAGACTATTATCAGTGCTAGAGCTGCTGATGAGGTTCTTGTCTTTATTGAGAATGTGGCCTGATTTTAGCTATCAGCGGACTGCTGCTGAGCACCATACAAATGCTAGTCCAACTGAAATGCACCATTGTAAGCCACTATTTGACTGAAAACCAACCTGATCTGAGCTAGGGGTAAACTCGTACAGCAGAAAGAGTGGATTTTCCTGCTGCTTCTAAGGTTTGCTGGGATGCAGTTACACCAGTGGCTGAAACTGGGTCAGACCTCCACTGTAGATAACACTATGAATTATTTATATTCACTTTAAACTCTTTAGATACCAACGTGGAGCTTTGTTTTGAAAATCTGAAGTAAGGGCAGCAGCGTGCAAGGGGTAAGCTGGGTTCAGCTGGTCCTCAGTTTGGAGATTTAACTAGTGAAATGAAAGATCAAGGGACTGTACCTAAATTCTCTGTAGCAAAGCCTGACTTGCTACTCCTTGGTTGTAAGACGGTAATGTGAAGTGCATCTCTATGTTTTAATCACCCTTCACTACAACATGACGATGTAGTCTGAAAATCCTTGGAACTGAGTCTCCTCTGGATGGCATAGGGAGGTCTGACGTTTGTGCATCAGCCAGCTCAGTAAGACTTTGG
>Ga0181612_100524_pt1 | contig 10177 bp, 8 predicted proteins | sample HoacroProtozoa21_FD_119630 | JGI IMG/M metagenome (GOLD analysis project Ga0181612, IMG submission 119630) | Hoatzin crop microbial communities from Cojedes, Venezuel. Combined Assembly of Gp0051906, Gp0051904, Gp0051908 | reverse complement strand
TAATGCTTGTTTTTGTTTTCTTATTACCCAAATCTATTTTAATCAGCAATAAATTAAATAGATTTTCCCCAAGCCAAGTCTGTTTTCCCTGTGATAGTAATTGCTAAACAATCTCCCTGTCTTTATCTCTACCCATGAGCTTCCTCATCCTGTTTCCTCTCCATGTCTTGCTGACGAGGGGGAGTGAGAGAGTGGCTGGGGGGGCATTTGGCCAAGGTTTGCCAAGGTTAAGCCACCACACGGCTTCTTCTCCTCTCTGCTTTCCCTGGATGTTTCCGAGAGCATCAAGGAAGCAAAAGGTCCACCTGTCTTCTGTAGTAGCTGTAACTGACCCTCCTTCTGTAGGATGCAAGGGCGTATGAAGAAGAAAAATGGAGAAGAGGATTCCATAAGATTTCCCGTGTCTTGTGGCCATATGTAGTCCCTTCTGATTGCAGAAGGAATCACATCTGTATTACTGATAACTGCAGGAGCTAGTAACTGTGCACGCCACTGTCTGAAGGCTCATTTGGAAAGAATATTGCATTATTTTTTTGTGTGTTATTAAAAGATGCCCTTCCTCACCAGCCTGGATTAACTTTTTTAGTGTGTGAGGCTGAGGAAATGTTAAGATTTATGTTAAAGCATAAGCTTCAGTAGTCTACTGAAAATATGCATATACTATTTGCAAAAAAAATACACACAAGTTCTTCTCAAAATTTAATCACTTAGAAGATGCTTCCTTTAAAACCATAGAATAATTTACATTGTAGGGACCCGTGGAAGTCATCTGCTCCAACCCCAGGCTCAAAGCAGGACCAGACTGGGTTAGGTCACTCAAGGCCTGTTCTAGCCTAGTTTTCATTAGTCCTGAAGATGAAGATTCCACAATGACCTTAGGCAACTACTCCAATGTTTGACGATACCCATGGTGAAATTTCTTTTTCCTATACAGGAGACTGTAATAAGATGTAGTAAGAGATTAGTACAACTTGTGTCTGTTGTCTCATGTTCTACCACCTTGTGCTTACACCTTCTTTATATCCTCCCATGCCAGCTGTAAATTCCTCCCCCCAAAAGCCTTCTCTTCTTTAAAACAAACCAACCCACTGTCTTAGCCTCTGCTGAGTAAGAGCTTTAACTTTGAGGTAATCTCACAGTTGATAACAAAGTTCGGTGTTTGGTGCCTTGTGCTAGATTACCTATTTATATTTTTTTTTCTTATGTATTACTCCTTTCATCAGCTTCTCCAGCCTTATTCTGCTACATGCGTATACACTTTGGCACTTTTCAAGAGGTTCACTGCTTTTCCTGTATCCCGTGGTTGCTCTGCACTCATATTTCATCCTTCCTCTGCCCAAATCTTTCCTCTCATTTTGCCTTTTTTTTCTTCACACAGCCCGTTCCCTGGCAGTCCTCCCAATATATAACCAGCTAGTAATTGCTTCAGCTCCACATCTTTCACCTAAAAATCCCTTGCTCAACTGATCTCCTATCAACGGTTTATCAGGAAGCAGTTCTTCGTCGCTTCATTTATTTTATCTCCATTGATTTCATGCTCTCCTTTTCCATTTAAAAAACCCAAAAGCCTTGTCTCCTTATTTTTTCTTTCATTTTCCAGTATCTCTTCCCCACCTAAAAAAAAAAAAAAACAAACTATGAGACTCTAGATCAACTATCGCTTCACCATGCCTTGCTTCTTATTCTGGCTGATCCTTTCTTACTCAAAACAAGATGCAAAAATACATGGTAATGGTCGCTGTGGAATAGCCTGCCCCAGTGGGAAATTACTTCCTATCACCATAAGCTAGTCATAGGCTTATTTCTGGGGGAAAAAAAGAAGTGTTTTACCTAAAGGTTACTTAGATTTTTCTTTTCTAGTGTGTCTTCTGCGTGCTAATTATGCCATCGCTCTTGCATTATGAGACAGTAATATCTAAATCGCATTTCTACAGTATTATTAATTATTAAATCCTTTCCATCATCCTGCCCTCTGTAACTGCCAAACTCCATCCCTCTTTCTAGCTGATTGAGTTCAGAGCTTACTATAGCAGTGCCACCCATTATCTAGGTAAAGCACGTGGCATCGCCCATACCAGTTACCTTCTCTTTCGAGCTCCATGCTGATTCTGCCTTGCCTGGAGCCATTCTCCTTTGAGGTCCTCTGTAGCTCTGCACATCCAGCTTTCCTTAGGCCTCCAATTCAGCTGTGTCCATTCATCCCTCACGGTATGACTCCAGGGCCAGCTTTGACCCTGGTTGTTTTCAATGCTCTCACATGTAGTACTCGTTCTTGCTGCCCCACGGTACACCGGGGAGCAGAACTCCCATCTAAGAGCTCACTTAGTCAAGAAAAGAGCAGTTTTATGCAATTCTAAATGTCTTTCTGTATCCCAGTTCAGTTCCAGATCACATCTGGGTACAAAAAGTCAGTGTCACCTGTATCACATTCCCTAAAAACCCTGCTGGGGGTACATAAAGCTCTGTTGAAGTTTCCAACTGCCCTTCTTGATCCCACTCCCCTTGCTGCAATTTGTTTTGCTTTCAGAATATTTCCTCTCTGCCCTTACTGTCCCAGTAGGCTTTTCAGTGCCTCTTTCTCTCTCTTCATTTCTTTGGTTCTTGGTCTGTCCCCTCCCCATTTTCATATTCTTCACACCCCTCCCCCCCACACTCCATGATTCCAGCACCTTTCTCTGCGGGTTTTGATATCTGTTATGGTTAGAAGTCTGTCCGAAACTGCTGCTCTGGCCTCCCTGGTGGAACTTGTCTCCAGCGAGCAGTCAGGCAAATACAGACAACACAGGAGCGAGCGTTGTAGGGGGAGCTGAGGAAAATTGGGTCAGCGTCTCGAAGATGAGCTGTGCCCAGCTGAACTGTTGTGGCATTCCGAACACCGTGCCAAGATCTGAAAAATGACCGAGACAAGCTGAGAGCAAAGCACTTGCTTTCATAGTAACCTTGACTTGATGGGAAGTGGCAGCTTGCTCTGCCCCTGAGGTGCTAGCTCTGCAGCCCTCTGTCCTGCCTTGGGTATTGTGAATCAATGAGAGCTAAATCTGTGTTTTCTTGGGAAGTACCAGTGCCTGGGGGATGATCGAATCTTACTATCCCCAGTGACAAGGCCTGTGGCTTAACTGGTGTCAGTGTTTTGTGTGAAGCTGTTCTGCAGGCACACAGCGGAGGTGATCCAGGAGAAGCTGCCCTTGTTCAGGCGTTCTCTGTGGTGGTCCTGGAATGGTAACGTTCACTAAAGCAGAACATGGTAGTCCTAGTGATGTGGGCTTGCTTCAGCTTGGGTATTTGTTACCACTGGCTCTGGTGAGCACAGAGATTGTAGGACCGCAGCAAGTGGACATGATGCCACGATCTGCATTAAGAAGGGAGTGTAAGGTTCATGAAAACTGAAAAATCTCATGGTTTGAAAAAAGGGATCGTTCAGAAACAAATGGGAGATGGATTCTGTCTGTGTGTGGAAAGACAGCCCTAGGCTCACTGTAACTGCTGGAATGAAAAGAAGTTTACATTGCCAGGGGATCGTTTTCTCTTTCCTCCAAACTTGACCTTTGCTATGCTGTTGCATATGGAGTGACTGGACTGAGGCAATGTCAGAAGCAGCTCCATGTCATGGGAACAACTATTGTTGCCATCTCTGGGCTAAAGTGCTGAGTGCAGGGAGCTAGCATATCTTAGGCAATTTTGGAAAGGGATAAAGGTGCTCGTGCATGTAAGCAGCTCCCTGACTGGCTGCAGAGGCAGGGGTCAGGGTTTAGGTGGAAGCAGAAGATGCGTGATAGCTGAAGTCCCTGCCCGTGAAGGGTGCTACATGAAGAACAGTTAGTGTCTACTCCAGTCAGTCCAGCCTTATCAGCCAAAATTGCAAATGTGAAATACAAGTAACTACAAATTCTAGGTCCTAGTCTTTTTCTTTCTTTTTTTTTTTCCGACTGTTTTTTCATTAAGGAGGCTGGGGAGATGTGAGTCATGTTTAATCACTGCAAATCAGCTTTGCTTGCAGTATACTGTATGATTTCATTTTGCTCTTTTTCTTCTGGAAGGAGAAATACCCAGGGGCAGAATGAGAGTTTCAAAGCATGATCCTTTCTCTGTATCTACCATCCCTCCTGGAAATACCAGCGTGAGATTATAGATTTATGTAGTCATTAAGTTTTTTAGTAGAACAATATAAGAACAGTCGTTGCAGAGAGATCTTTCCTCCTAAGTTGCTCTGGATTCCACTCTATAGTTCTTCAGTTGCCAGTTCTGTCATGTAACTTGAACTAGGCAGGTGAGTCTCTTCCTTATTGCTTTTCTTTACACTTTTTTTCTGTCTCCTTTAAACACTTTTCTCGGGCTCCTCCCTTAGAAGGAACCTGCCAATCCTATTCTCATTTCACTTCTGAACATCAGAAATGAGATGTAGCCTAGTGCCAAGAACTTTCCATTCATTGTTCCCTGCCCACCCACAATCACATCTATGGTGACAGATCTGGCAGTGGGGCAGCCAAGACCACGGGGATCTATCCAGACATTTTAATTTGCTCACGTTTAAGGGAAATCACAGAACAGCTGAAACTGGAAGAGATCTCTGGAGAACATCTTCTCAAACCCCCCTTGCTCAAGCAAGGTAGTCAGTATTCACTGCTCTTCTCTCATCTACCAAGCCAGTAATTTCATCGTAGAAGGTTGGTAAAGCCTGAGTTGCCCTTTGAGAATCCATATTGGCTGCTCACAATTACCTTCTTGTCCTTCAAGTGCCTGGAAATGGTTTCCAGGGTATTTTGTTCCATCATCATCCCAGGGATCAAGGGGAGGCTGAGCTGACTGCATATTCCTGGGTCCTTCTTCTTGCCCTTCTTGAAGATAGGAATGACATTTGCTTTCCTCTAGTCCTCAGGCACCTCTCACAGTTGCCACGATCATTCAAAGGTTATCAAGAGTGACCTCAAAATGACATCGGTCCGCTCCCTCATGGGTGCATCCTGTCAGGGCCCATGGAATTATGTAGGTCCACTTTGCCCAACTATTCTCTCAGCTGATCTTCTACCAAGAAGATCTTCCTTGCTCCAGACTTCGCCTTGGTCTCTGGGACCTAAAAGCTGGTCTTGCTGGTAAAGACTGATGTGAAGAAGACACTCAGTACCTCAACCTTTTCCATGTCCTATGTCAGCAGGTACGCTACATCACCTAGCAGTGGGCCCACATTTTCTCTAGCCTTCCCGTAGCCACTTATGTACTTCGAGAAGACTGTGTTGCTTTTGACATCTCTTGCCAGATTTGATTCCGGGCAGGCTTTGGCTTTCCCAACCGTGTCTCTGCATGCTCAGACAGTGCCTCTGTGTTCACCCCAGGTTACCTGTGTGTGCTTCCACCTTCTGTATGCTTCCTTTTTTGTTGGAGTTTACCGCGGAGCCTCTTGTTCAAACATGCAGGCCTGGTGGCATTTTTGCCTGAGATGCTGCTTGTTGGTGTGGACCTCTTTTGCAGCTGGAGGAGGTGATCCTTGCATATTAACAAGCTTTATTGGGACCTCTCTTCCCTCCAGCGCCTTATCCCATGGGACTCCTCCAAGCAGATCCCCAAAGGGGTCAAATCTGCTCTCCTGAAGTCCAGTGTTGTGAGCTTGCTTTTTGCCCTGCTCGCTTCTCTCGGGCTCTTAAACCCCACCATCTCATGGTCAGCACAGCTAAGGCTGCCTTCAGCCTTCACATCACCAATGAGTCCTTCCTTGTTTGTGAGCATGAGGTCCAGCATGGCACCTCCCCTCATTGTGTCCTCTGTTGCTTGGGTCAGGAAGTAGTCACTGATGCTTTGCAGGAACTTCCTGGATCGCTTATGCCCTGTTGTGTTTCTCCTCCAGGAGATACAAGGGTGGTTGAAATGCCCCTTGAGGATAAGTGCTTCCAAATGTGAGGCTCCTTAGAGCTGTTCTCTGTCAGCACCATTCAGTTTTTCGTGTGCAAGAATTAAGGCCATCTGAGACACGCTGGTGTAGCCAAGACATCTACTCCGAGCTAGCAGATACGACATAGGAACAGTTGGAAGACCCAGCACTTTCTGGAATGCCACCTGAATGACAGAGAGAATGGATACCTGGGGCCTCTCAAATGTGTGGGCAACTGAATTGCTCCTTGGGTCTTTGCTTTGGAGTGAGCTGAATTGCTCATTAGGTTCCACTGGTTGTGTTGACTGAGGATGGGATTCAGCTGCCTGTCATTAGGTATCTGCACGGAATATGGACTAGATGTCACATGCCAGAGATGTTCATGGTCTACTGAGAATGCCACTTGGCTGTGCTCTGCACAAGTAGGGATCGCCAGGTACTGTTACACTGCTCTGCTCTCCTGATATTTTTCTGCAGGGAGCCTTCTTTTCAGTGGTGCCCAGTGACAGGACAAGGGGCAATGGGCACAAACTGAAGCAGAGGAAGCTCCAGCTGAAGATGAGGAAGAACTTCTTCCCTCTGAGGGTGACGGAGCCCTGGCCCAGGCTGCCCAGGGAGGCTGTGGAGTCTCCTTCTCTGGAGATATTCCAGACCTGCCTGGACAAGGTCCTGTGCAGCCTGCTCTGGGTGACCCTGCTTCGGCAGGGGGGTGGGCTGGGGGACCCACCGAGCGCCGCTCCCACCCCCACTCTTCTGTGATTCTGTGAATAGAAGTGTGTTCTTGCGTACGCGTGCGTAAATACATAAAGTGTCTTGGAATGACCGTGCCTGAGGGCAGAGCTCTATATGTGATGGACCTTTAGCGGGTTGTGCATGTTTTGTGTCAGTCCTGAGAGAGCTGAGATCAGCTGAAATACCAGTCCTGGAGGGTCACTGGTGCGTAAGAAAGAGTTACCAGTTTCTCTGAGGGAGCTTTGAGTCTATGGTTTGATTCCTCTCACAGCTTCATCCAAAAGAGCGTCTGTTTGTTGGCTGTGAAGCCCATTTATCTCTGCAACAACTACGGACATTTGTTTGGGGCTGTGCTTACCTACTGGAAAGGTACTGGGGGGGTTATGAGTTTCAAGGCCTTAAATTAATTACATAGATTCATGAGTTCCATTGATGAAATGTTACCAGTTTGCTGATTTTTGTCTCGGTTTATGTCTTTAATTATATGCCAGTGGTGTTAAAAAGCTGAGATTTGGGTGTCCATATATTTTACACTGAATTTAAAACATAAATAGCTCACTGTAAGAATGTTCTTATAAAAAATGGAGAGGAAAAATCAGTCTCGCTAGGAGGTCGTTGTTCTTACTAAGAAAATAGTGAGTTATTATTGCTACCTGTGATGTACGTAAGTGTAGTAATAGATAGATCTCTTTAGTCTAGACCTCAGAATAAATTGCAAGATCAGAGACCAAATTAAAATCTTCTAAAACTTGATCCTCATGTATTTTTAAGGAAGGAGTCTATTCCAGGAACTCTAATGTATAAAGTCTTGTTAAGGTTAGGTTGAAGTTCATTTTTTGAGGAAGAAACCTATCTAACAATAAAATCTGCTAGTGCCCAATGATGTTGTCACAAATAGTTAATGAAAATAAATTTGTAGTCAGAACATCTTCAATATATACAATAAATACTGCCCTTTCTTTTCATTGCGATGTTGTTTCACAACTTTCTCAGTAATAATACAGTTTATTTTGGAAAAACTAGGCTTTGTATCTTGGGCTAACTAACATTCAATACTCTTCCTGTTTTCTCATTCTGTTGGTTCCCACTTATGTATTCATAGGAGGATTTTTTTGGAACATACCTTAAAAGTCTTGTAATGCCCAATAAACCTTCCTTCAAATACGCTTGCTCTGGATACTCTCAGAGGGTGGAGAAACCGTTCTCCCATGCTCCTCCTGTCCTGGGTATGTGCGGTTGACTCTCTCAGCTGATGCTGCATTGCTCCAGATAAATCAGTGAATCTGGCCTTGTCTTGTTGCAAAGTGAGAATTCAGGCCTTTTGAAACAGATGCAAGCACAGATTCAAATTAAGTTTGCGTATTTCTAATTTCTCAGTTTCTGGCCCAGGGAGCACGGTGTTCTCAAGTCCTCAAACCAGCAGAGGTGAAAGGCTGGCCCAGTGCTTGTTACATTTCTGGAAAGTTAATTTGCATGTGTTCAGATGAAGAAAGAGGTTTGATTGTGGTGGGCTTTTTTTTTTCTCAGCTGCAGTTTTCTTTGTAATTCCACAAGAAATTGAATAATTTGGACTTCTACCAAAAGCTTTAGACCCACTTGTGAAAAGCAGATTCCCTTGTTCACAAGACGTCTTAACTTGACTGGTGAGAAATGAGCACAGAAAATGGACAGTGCAGTTGCTCCAATATTAAATTGCTCTTGCAAGCCTTTCAAGTCTGGATTTCTTTCCGGTCCACAGGAAATGATCAGAGAAGGAATGTGCTGGAATAGAACTACAGTATGTCACATAAAGATTAAGACATATCCTCAGGTTAGTTAATGCACTGGAAAGATATTGACTTTCTCCATCGAACTAAAATGATAGTAGTAAACAGGGCAAGTTACCAATAGCAGAAGCTGGTTGCCTCATGTTTGCATTGTTATCAGTTCCTTAGAATATTGCCAAACTTAAAATATTTGGGATGAACTTTCAGTGCTGAGCTTATTGTTCAGATTTACAGTGATAGGTCAACCCCAGTCAAAACAGTTAGCTTTTGCTGAGAAGAGGGCAGTCTTACCTTTGGCGCTTTATAAATTTTGAGGACTTTTGCTTTAACTGCAATCTTTGCTGTTCAGTCCTCGAAATACAAATCTTTGGTCATATACTCGTTGGCTGATTGAATCTCCAGCTGAAAAGTGATTGTGAGATGAGTAGATGTTCCTTACGATTCAAACCTTTTCCTGATATGTTCTAGAAAATGTCTACAGGCTTAAAAGAAATATGGCAGTGGTCTTCAGAATGGAGCTCTTTTCTCTGTACATAATTCCTGTGCAAGAGGTCCTGTAAGAAAAAGTGGCTCAGCTCTAGCTAACATTGAACAAAAAATTTGAAGATTTAAGGAACAAAAGGAACTTGCAAGGAATAGCATAAGAAGATAATTAAATTCCCTGGGTAACCAGGAGAAAGGTAGAAAGGCAGTAATGTTACTTTAAAGTATTTTGGGTAAGTCATGATCTATTATTTTGGCATAAGTCATAGTCTTTATTTTTCGGAAAGGCTATATTTTTACAAATTACCAAACAGGTTACCAAATATTTTCATAGTCTCGTAATATTACTTGAGTACTTCCAGTAACCTGCTTGTATTGGTAATCAATGAAACTGAATTTTTAAACAAACAGTGATTAGCAGATATGAACTGTCATCACTGGAAGCCACATGCCCAGCTAAAGCAAAAGCTGAGACAGATAGATATGAAATGCGATGATAGTTCCTATGTTTAAGCACTAGAAGCATCATTTCTCTGTAGGGGATAAAATGAGATGGGTGATTTTTCCCACCTACTAAAAAACCTGTTCTGGATTGAAGGGTTCTTTCTGCAGGTGCCTGTGTCCTGTCGGTCAGGTGTGGTGAGTGTCCACTCCTGGGCACCCCACGTCCTGTTGAAGTCACGGGAGGTGACCCGCACCCCCGTATTGCTTGGGACTGGAACCAGTGCCTGTTAAATTGACTAGGTGTGCTGCTTTTAACAGGAAAATTCGGGACGCCTCTGGCGCATGCAAAAGTGTCTTCTGTGTTCTTCCTTTGCAAAATGCGTAAGGAATTAGTCTTTCTAATAGAATTTTCTTCATTTCACTGTCAGAAATAAGAATGGCCTAGTTATTAAAAAGGTATTAAATATATACAAGTGGAAAATCAAAATTAAACATTATCAGTGAGATTTTACTAAAAATGTTGACTTTGAAGGAGATAAAGGAACATCGTCATATACTCCAGATACGTTATTCAGTGCTGAATTTTGAGGAGTTTTGGTGTTGAAGCTTTGTGTTTTTATTTACGCTAGCAGCCTAATCACTGCAGTTCAGAAGAGCCTTAGCAACGTGTGGCTATTCCTGACAGATGCCATGCTGGAGATCAAATTACTCAGGTGATTGCTAATAATGTTTTGTACCTGTGTATGCAATTGATGGCAAAGCATCCTCAGCCAACTAGTGGAAGCAGAGCTGTATAAATCCGAAGCATAGGGTCATTCTTGTGTTTTGGGTCCTAAAGCTCTTTCCCCATGGACATCCATATTAATTCTAAATTAGCACATCTGTATTT
>Ga0181612_149529_pt1 | contig 10178 bp, 9 predicted proteins | sample HoacroProtozoa21_FD_119630 | JGI IMG/M metagenome (GOLD analysis project Ga0181612, IMG submission 119630) | Hoatzin crop microbial communities from Cojedes, Venezuel. Combined Assembly of Gp0051906, Gp0051904, Gp0051908 | reverse complement strand
CATTGGAACAGGCTGCCCAGGGAAGTGGTGGAGTTCCCATCCCTGGAGGTTTTCAAAAAATGTGCAGACGTGGTACTTGAGGACATGGTGGTGTTGGGTTGACTTGATGATCTTAGAATAATAGGTTGGAAAAGACCTCTAAGATTGTATGAATTATATTTGCACACGCAGTGAGAATCTGACTCAAAAAAAACCCTGAAAAGATTAAGAACTCTTGCTGTCTTAACACCCGTTTTACACAGAAAAGCCACTTGCATACATAGAGAAAATATATATTCAAGATACAAAGACCAAGTTCTCAAAATCCATGTCAGTTTGAGTGCTACAATATTAAAATGCAAATTAGTCTTTTAATATGGACAACCAGTTCTGACACAAACAGAAACAGCTCTTCCCCCATTCCACAGTTTTAACTACGTATAACTTGGTGAATACAATTTTCAGAACAGACCTCTGTTTCACCTGTCAATTGTTTTAAGAAGCCAAAAGCCTAGTTCTTTTTCGATGGTTATGATGCAATTTTCTATTTTTTTCACATTTTATGTGACTATCAAATACCAAGAGAGTGCTCTCATTTATTTACAAGAATGCCTTGTGCATTAACTGGTGCAGCTCAGAGCAGCTCAGATACGGATAATGCTGGAAACAACTACTGAAAAATACATTTTTATGCTGAAAACAATTACTTCTCTTAACTGCAACCTCTTTAGCATGGAATAAGGCAAACATCAAGGGACATGTGGGCAATAGGAAATGGTTTTGTAGTTGTTAGTAGCATCTTCTTTATTCCTTTGTACTATTAACAAAAGCTAAGCTTAAAGCAGTTGTGAAGAGCCAAACAGATTCTCTACTTCCACTTTAATGGTAGGATTTGCCTAAGTAAATGTTATCCTCTGAAAGTGAAATTCACATTTCACGACTCAAAGTTTCAGCCTTCGGACCTACAGCTGGAGTTATGTCTAAATGCAACAGACGACACACATCAAAGCCATCTCTTAGTTCTAGAGGTTGCCTCACTCAGGGCCACCTAACCTGAGCCAGGTCCTAGAGGAATGATGCGCTCACCATCCTGAAATACCGAGGCTGAGTTGGGCGCCAGTTATCAACCAGGGGCAGATCAGGTTCATTCTCGGCATTCTTGGATAGACTGCGAAGCTTTGCCATCTGCAGGAGATCAAAAATTGAAGTGTCCTGATGAAAATCCCTTGGAATCAAATCCACACTCCAACAGCTAAACCAGGGAGGCTGGTCCAGCCCAAGAAGCTGGGGTGAAAGCCTCCTTCAAAGTTGTGAAAAGTCCTTCACCCCGTCACCACAAGAACTGTACTCATGCTTTTTTCCTAGCAGTAATAATCTTAGAAATAGTCAGGACAGAAAAAAATGGGTCCTATCTAAACAGGATTGTGAAAAGTACTGTCATTTATGTACTGTCTACAGAACTCTGTACAGCCACAGAAACTGTGAGAAGTCCTCAGAAAATGCAAATAGAACAGCCTATGCCTCAATAAACCTCTCCCGCTCTAACCCTGTTTTGGTGCCTGTTTGTTAAGAAGCCTCCGGAATGGCAAGATGTCAAGGATAAATTATAAACTATGTTCATTTCCGTGGTGGGTCTGTAGCAGAGGATATATTCTGCTGCAGTGACACAAAAAAGTCCATTATTAATAACAGGAATGTAAATCTGGATAATGACTCGGTCAAGGTTTCAAATGGTTTGTAAACAGGATCTGCACCTTGACTCTCCTTGGCCTTTTCTTTCAACTAAGGTATGGGTTTTTTTGAGGGAAAGATAGGAAGAGTTCTCCCCATACTCTTCAAAACTGTATAACGCTCTTCCTCTACTGCTTTCTGATTTTCAAAGGATGCAACACATATACCCACTTACAGATACATTACGTTCTTTTGCTGTCAATGCTGTGCACAACATTAGACAGAAAGCGTATCAGCTGTGATTCAGACACTTGACACTTCCCTGTTTGAACGGCTTACCATGAAAAGAATGCACACATTGTCCCATGTGCACACTTGAAAACGTAGCCCCACGCGTGGCACGCATCAACTTTGTTTGCAATTAGCTTCAATACGCTAATGTATCTACCTTTTACAGCTCTGAGTTCAAGTCCGACAGAAGCAGAACCTCCATCTGGGCTGTAAAAGCTGGGTTCACTGGGACTATACTAAATCCAGTTTACGGACTGAGCTAGCTCAGGCATCTCAACACTGCTCTTCACTACATGGCTCAGAAAAGGCAGCTGTCTCAGTTTGCTTGAACAATGATGAAGTCATATTTATAACCAGAATAATATGCATCAGCTGGATTACTCATCTGAAATCAAATTTCAGATTTCAGATGAAGAATAATTTGGAGATGAAAAATGAGATGAGGAGATGAAAATAGTTCATCAGTTTTTTAATACTGATAAGGTACTATTGGAGAAGAGATTGGTGGCTTTTACTGTTATTTGGGGAAGATCTGCCCTACTCAGTAAAAAAAAGGCATATATTCAGGCTATAGCTACATAAAGGTGAAAAAAATAGGCAGCAACTGGACAGAGTTTTTCCACAGTTGAAATCCCATCCTTTCATTAAAAGCAATCTTTACAGCTAGGCCACCTGCCCTACATCTCACAGGGATTCCTGGTGAACTGATTTTTCCTGCAGAGTACTGACTCACAGCAACTGCGCTTATCCTTGTGGCTAATCTGCTATTACCATCTGCCTGCAAAAGCATCCAAACAATCCACTGTAAATGCACATACACTTAAAATAATTACTATTAATGAGGCTGCCATGGAAGTACACTTTCTAGGATTAGAAATAATTGGTAACACAATCCTCTTTTATGAATACATTATTCAGACTGCAGGCACTCTGGAGTGAGGAAAGTCTTTCTATTGTATTTGCATACAGTGCCTCACACACACTGCCATTTCTGCCTGAAAAGCTCTTATCTCAGGATAAAAGCAAATGCCGCACCTGTATGTAGTAATTTCTTCTTCACCTTATATGCTCCATTTTTTCTACAGTAGGGCCAGTTACCAAACAGTGTGTATGCTTCCCAATACTCACTAAATTTAGATAAGCTGAAAAATAGGCCATGACCTAATCACAGCAGTGATCAGTAAGTCTTTTCATGAAGCTGGATCAATGATGTGATTAGTTATTCCTTCAAAAATGCATTTTATATCAGAGATGCTGAGTAATGACAACACTTATCCCAACAAAATCTGTAGCTGATCTTCTATAATATAAACCTCTAAGCAGATTTATTTTGTGGAAACCAGTCAGACCATTTATGTATTTTACACACTAGTACCAGTTTCAGAATAGCTCACGTATTTTAATGTTTGTATGGGCAAGAAACCAGGAAGCATATCAATTCAATAAGATGCAATAAGAGCCACACGAATACAAAGTACTAGAAAATAGGTTTTTTTTGTGATACATGCATATTAATCAACACAACGAAACACCTCACCACTTTGAGAATATAAATTAAAAAGTTATGTGTCTACATATAATATCCACCTAATATTTCAGTCACCTGATTAATGTTCATGTTCTCACTATCCTGGAGTCTTGAAATTTGTGACATTGTATCATTATAGTCTGCTGAGTAGAGGAATAATGTCAGATAAGAAAACTGACTTGTGTGGTACGAGTAGAATCATAGGCTGAAATGTGATGAAAGAGGGCATTCAAATTTCTATAAATGTGATTGAGAGGGAATACGGATTAACAAGAAACACTTCTTTGTGGTAAGTAACTAGAGAAGGCTTTCAAATTAACAAGAAACTATAGTTATCTGATGCTGCTCCTGTTTGTGAAAATTTAGCTGGTATACCTTCCAGAAACACTGGTCTCAAGAACCTGACACAACACTTCCATAATTTGCTTGGTTACATGATGCCATCTAGAATGTGGGTCAGACTCCATCACCAATGCCATTAAATTTGTATTCTGAAAAAAAGATGGTTTTGAAAGAAACATGCTCTAAGAGACACATTTGCAAAGTAGTATGTTCAAAAAGCTGGAAATGCTCAGCTGCATTCCGTGAGAACACTGGACTCCTGCTTCATTCAGTGTGCAATGTAGTTAAGATACCCAACTGTCCCACTGCATTTAATCACAGATAATCACTTTTTCACAGCAGCGTCATTTCCTGATTTGTCCAGTGACCACCCTCAAACACTCATCATAAGCAATGAACACTTCACGTGAGGAAGCTTGAGACAATATAAATGGTTGAAAAAATCCTGCATAATCAAAGTTGTTGGTACAAACCTAATATAAGCTTTAGCTGAATGTGCCAAAGTTCTGATTTAAATGGTTGCAAATTGGTGTAATGCAGTGTTTTAAGCTCTGTGTAAAATAAAAGGTATGAGCCACACCTAGGTCTATCCCTTCCTGCCAGCAAGAGTTAATATCATGGGAACACAGGGACTGCGCAACAAACAGAGAATTATTCTTTAGTTGATGTCACAAGAGGTCTCCAGCTGACGGGGGCAAGAACTCATATATATTAACTACTGCTTGCTGTCAGTCACACTCCAAACTGTTATAAACTCTTACCATCTACACTGCGTTACGATTTTACTGATTTATAAAGCTCTCTGATGTCTGTGGATTTGAAGCACCACGATGTCTGACATGGGCTACGAAACAATGAGCTGTTCCAAGTACAGAAGGTCATTGTCTCCACTCAATTAGTTAATGTAGGAGTCATACAGAGACAGATAGAGAGACGTGTCTAATAGGTTGAATGCACATACTAGGTTGTAGACTGCAGTCCTTTGAAGATTTTTACAGGTTCCCTATGGAGTCCCAAGGTAGTTTCTAAGGCATTCGGTTCTTCACTGTCCTTTTAATTATGCAATTTCTCACAGAATCCAATGAGCATTTTCCTTGTCAAAAGAGTAATATCAGGTTATCACATGTAACTAAAAAGAAGCGGGTAAAATATTATCTATTTGAAGTTTACCTGGTCTGAACTGACAATGATAGGCTCTCTAAGGACAATCCAGGTGATGCACTCTTCGCAAGGTGGAGTAGTGAAAGACCCATGATATGTCCAGTAGTCATGAGATTTAGGGAAAAGAATTGAAGGATCGAAGTTTGGAAAAGGAGCTTCTTTACCCTTTAAAAAAAACACAGCCAAACCAAATAGGAAGCTCTTCCACAGCTCTAGTCAAGATTAGTTAAAGATGCAGCTCTGGCATTTTAAGAAACAGAGAGTGAAACAGATACTTCAAAGGTATGAACTAAGGAAACTAAGCCCACATCTACACAATACATAATAATGCAGTGTAAAGGTAAGTGGACTGAATAACCCTCACAGATGGACCTAGAGAAGCTTGACACAACATACAACTCCATGAAGCTACTTCCTGTACCTGGGCTACCCCATGTCAAGTGACATCCAGTACCAATGTGCTTCACTCACTCCGGTGAAGAAATACTCTTCCTTCTGGACTCCTTTCTTCTGGAAATTATGCCTATCTATTGAATATTGGATTAGGTCAGCGTATAATGAAGTAAGACAGGTACTCTAGATTTATAATATTTGCACTAATAACAAACAAGACAGCTTATTAAATGTGAGATTCTTATCACCTAATGTTATCTGAGACACAGATGTCTAGTCAATGGCATTTCCACAGCTCCACTGGGCAGCCTATTTCAAGACCAAATGGACCAATTTCCAAAGGTGCCTTTCTTTTGTCACTGACCACTGAAGAAATAAGACCCCATGCCTGGTTTTTAGGTGAGTAAAGTTTGGTGAGATGACTCATTTTCAGCATATTACAAGGCCCATAAAGCCAAAGAAGGCGCATACATAAATGGAAGAAGGACTTTTCTTGTTAATGAAAAGCTACCCATGGTTTTATTCACAAGCAGATTCTGGCAATGCTGTAGATCAGAATTTGAAATCTAGGAAGTCATGCCACTTGGTGTTTTTTTTTTTGTCCTGAAAATTTGCAGCAATCTTCCTATAATGAATAGCCCAACATCATTACCTTTGTTTTGATAGCATTTATTTCTTCAAGAATTCTCTTCATCTCTGGTTTGGGAGTTTTCCCTACCTGTAAAGGAAGAAAGCAAGAGCTAACCCAAGAGTTCTGCTTGATCTGCTTCTTTCTCTTGTTTTTATATATGTGGATCTAAACATTTATCAACTACAAAATGACAATGCACTAACCTAACCTATCACCCCTACCAGCTTAGTAAGCTATGTCTTCTGTCTGTCCCCTCTGTCTGTACCCCCTGTCTCTACCCCAACAGATATTATGTTCCAAATAATGAAATTATATCAGTACAGAAACTCAGCATCATGGGTAATTTCACAATACAGCTACTCCTGTTGACATTGAATTTTAGCCTAACAAAGATAAATAACTCTTCAGACTCTAGTACAGAAATTGGAAAGTTTCATTCCATGGAATGGAATCCAGACTTCATGGTCAGATCTACTGTTTGCAATTGATCTCAACACAGATGGCCATCTTTCTATCTCTAGTGAATATTAATTAAACAAGAGAGAGCAAAGGCCAGTATTTCTGGCTAAGACTGCATGCTCCCAAAAGGATTTCAAAAAAGGATGGATTACATGTATTATCTGTGAGTTAGTTTTGCCTGGGAGAAAGTTCACGAAAAGCCTAGGAGCAGTACCCGTCCTTGAAATCAGTCCATGATCAGCATAGAAGACAGCTGACTGCTACTGGTCAGAGGGCCACTACTGACATCGTGTCCCCAAAGCAGGGGCAAATACATCTGGATTTACAGTTTCCACCAGCCACATAGTGACACAATAGCCACTGGGACAAGTGCGTGTAGTTTCGGATACCATTTGACATAACATGACTCATGCTCTGTAACTTGAAAAGCATGCATTACCAAAAGTCAAGCCCTTCAATGTGGTATGATCCCTAGAAAATATATTCAGAGGGTTTCTCTTTTTAAACCCTGGAAGAATAGAAAACTCTACAGTAGCAGTACAAAGGAGGGTTGCGTGCTTCTACTTACTTGCAAAAATATGGCCAAAACGGCTATTCCATCAGTTCTTCTCACAGCATCAAGGTAATTACTGTATTTGGGATTCCAGTGTAACAAATGTAGCTGGAAACAAAGAAAAACATGCAAAAAACCCCACAATTACTAAATATCAAGCAATCAGACTGAATTTAGAGTTCTTATACATGAGAGAATTTGAGGCAACAAAGGTGAAGGACTAGGCCTTCCAGAAAAAAAAATATTAAAAAAGAGACAGCAATTAATATACAAGTTGTATCAGCCATCTATTGTTATTAGACTACTATTTGCTTTAAAATAAACTACAAACATCTTAATACAGAAATTGCAAAAAAGAACAGAAATCTCATCTTAAAGCTGAAGAACACAGGCTCGTAGACCTGTTGGAGCAGGTCCATAGGAGGGCCACAAAATGATTCGAGGTCTGGAACACCTCTTCTATGATGAAAAGCTGAGAGAATTGGGGCTGTTCAGCCTGGAGATAGGAAGGTTGTGGGGAGACCTTATAGCAGCCTTCCAGTACCGGAAGGGAGCCTATAGGAAGGACAGAGAGGGACTTTTCACAAGAGTGTGTAGTGATAAGACAAGGGGGAATGGCTGTAAACTAAAAGAGGGGAGATTTAGATCAGGTATTAGGAAGAAATTCTTCACCATGAAGGTGGTGAAACACTGGCACAGGTTGCCCAGAGAAGCTGTGGCTGCCCCCTCCCTGGAAGTGTTGAAGGCCCGATTGGATGGAACTCTGAGCAACGTGGTCCAGTGGAAGATGTCCCTGCTGATGGCAGGTGAGTTGGAACTAGATGATCTTCAAGGCCCCTTCCAACCCTTACCATTCTATGATTCTGTGATTCATTCTATGATTTTCTACTCCAGTGTGTTTCAAATACACAGAGTATGTGAAATGAGATATATCCATGCTTTTTTTTGTTTGTAACACTTTTCGATTCCATATTATCAAATGTTGTAGAAAATTATGAGCTTGCTTGAATCTTGCCTGGTGTGGGACTGTCCCCTTCTCTAACTGATCTGATGGCTCTTTTCAGGCCCATTGATCATATGGGTCCTTTAAAGATCATCTAGTTCAATCCCCCTGCCACAGGCAGAGACATTTCTTGCTAGATCGTAATCCTCTGAGCACCATCCAATCTGACCTTGAACACTCCCAACATTGGGGCACCCACAACTTCTGTGGGCAACCTGTTCCAGTGTCTGACCACCCTCATTGTAAAAACAATTCTTCCTTATATACAATGTCTCTTCATCTTTCTTACAAGCCCGCCTATAGTAATGAAAGGCCACAAGAAGTTCTCATGGACACTTCACTTCTCTAGGCTGAACAATCCCAACTGTCTCAGCCTGTCGTCCCAGGAGATGTGTTCCATCCCTCTGCAGATTTTCATGTCCTTCTTCTGGACCCGCTCCAACAGGTCCATGTCTTTCCCATGTTGAGTGCTCCAGAGCTGGACGCAATACTGTAGGTGGGATCTCACGAAAGTGTCTCACTTCCCTTGACCTACTGGTGACACTGCTTTTGATGCAGCGCAGGATACAGTTGGTTTTCTGGGCTGCGAGCACACATTCTTGGCTCAAGTCCAGTTTTTCATCCATCACTACCCCCAAGTCCTTCTCAGCAGGGCTGCTCTAAATCCACTTATTGCCCAGTCTATATCCATGTTTGGGATTGCCCTGACCCAGGTGCAGGACCTCTCACTTGGCCTTGTTGATCTTCACAGGGTTTCTATGGGCCCAGTCCTCAGGTCTGTCTATGTCCTTCTGGATGGCATACCTTTCCTTCAGCAAATCAACTGCACCACCCAGCTTGATGTCGCCTGCAAACTTGCTGAGGTTGCAATGAGTGTCCCTTTTCAAGCTGAGCCACTGCAGAGACAGAAGTAGAAGATCTGGTAGGGCTGCTGGGTGACTCTGACTCTGGCACAGTGGGAAGAGCACTCACGCTGCTGCACAGATGCGGTGTTTTGTTTTTCACATGGCCCGGTGGTGGGTGTGCCCTGCTGGGACACACGAAGTGCATTCGTATAGCACCATGCTAGGAAGGGATCTCCAAGGCTACCTAGTTCAACTTCCTCCTCAAAGCTGGGCCAACACCAGAGTTAGGCTAGTTTACTTAAGGGCTTTGTGCAGCCAGGCTGCATGGTGTCTGTGGGTAACCTGTTTAATTATATTCCCAGTGATTTTTTTGTCTCATGTCCTGTGTTTCTACCAACCACCACTGTCTGTCAGTGCTGCTGAGGATGAGAAGCCACCAGGATTCCATCTCCTCCCTTCTGCAGGAGAAGTGTCACCTATCAGACTACTAGCAATAAAGAGGTAACTCCTGCTTCAGGAACAAAATATTTAGTTACCATTAATGGAAGATCCTATGTATTTCTCTTGCTCTGCAGGATGGAGAGGTGGAGGGGACTAACATTGACAGAGACAGACTCGACGGAGCTGGACAGAAACAAGGGTAACATCTCCTATACTCTGTTGTTGAAGGAAAAAAAGAAATTTCTTATCTGAGTAGAACAATATTATTGATCTCCAGGATTCAAAACCTATTCAGTGACTACCTTGAAACGTGGTACCAATGCAGCGATCAGAAGACTTTACTATAAGACTTTGTGTAGCAACCTGAACATGATGCTAATAGTGTCATAAAATAAAGGGTTTGGGAGATTACAGAGAATGGAGCAAATAGTGGGAAAGTTCAGGGAAACAAAGTGAGGGTAAAGATCAGAAGGAAGTAAACAGAAAATTTCAGAGTATTTTGTGTTAGTAACTTTTCCACTTCCAAGTGTGGTCCCAAATGAAAGCACATTTCACGATCTAGGGTGTTTATACAGGTTTGTACTTCTGTTGTTTTTTCTTTCTCCATGACTTTCAGGGAAGAATTATGGAAATGTTATGACTACCTAAACTACAAAGGGAAAGAACAGGAAGCAGAGCTACTTTAAAGCCTGGTGTTGGTTAGGTAAGGTGCAACACGATCTTTTTACCTGAAAAGATAAAAACAGTTGTTTTACAGAAACAGAATCACGTAGAGGTACAGGTTGGAAGGGATCTCTGTGGATCAGCTAGTCCAAACCCCCTGTCACAGCAGGATCACCTACAGCAGGCTGCATAGGACCTTGTCCAGACGGGTCTTGAAT